>JAEEGK010000161.1_pt1 | contig 168278 bp, 161 predicted proteins | sample 8958771 | NCBI WGS metagenome assembly JAEEGK01 (sample SAMN16246547, study PRJNA631951) | gut metagenome | biome: gut microbiome; feature: rumen; material: SC-attached | host: Bos | place: Iran: Karaj | collected 2018-10 | reverse complement strand
AATAGATTTATGTAATCAATTGGCTCATATTCCAAAATTCTCCCTTTGTTTTTAAGATTCAAAATACTTTCCGGATGCTGCTCTAAATAAGAATCATAATCAATATCTTCGGTGATTAATTGGTTATCTAATAAAAGGTGATAAATTTTTTTATTTAATTCCCCCCGTAGACAATCTCTTTGAATTCTCATAAAAAAATCAAAGTAATAATCTTCCTCATATCGTTCTATGTATGAATCAATATTTTCTAATTCCTTTTCTCCGGTCTTAATAAAATCGTATTCATTTTCTTCATACATCATTTTATAAAAAGCTGATTTATGGACAAGCGAAACTTCATTTTCCTGCTGCTCTAGTTCAGGTTTATTGATTTTTTTAACACAAAATATTCCAGAAAAAATTAATATGGAAGCGAATACTATTAGTATTATAAAACTTTGAAAAATCTTTTTACTCATTTTTTTTCCTGTTAATTCAATGTTAAAAAATTGTTGGATTACGCGGGATATAATTATCCTTTTTATAATTAGTTAAATCCCAGGCCCTTTTTGTTTGAGAATCAATGTATTTACTGTAATACTCACACGTCTGGAGATTAATAGAAGAATTTCCCATTGAAGAATAAAAAATACTTTTAGGATCAACAGGAAGATTAGATTCTATTGTAATAACATTTTGTTTAGTATCAAAAGATTTAAGATTACCACTTGGAGTGACTAAATATTCTTTTCCTATATGTGAACTACGATAATCTCTCTTATTATTCATCATAGAATCATAATCATCTTCTGAAGGAATTTCATCTAAATACCTAGGATCAAATGAACCATGACTATGTATTTTAGAAACAAATTTCTGCCCTTTTTCAAGTTTTATATTTGGTGTTGCGTTTTTTCTTTCTCCTTGTGAAGGTTCATTGTAAGAATATTTTATACCTTCTTTAGTCTCACACGAATAAATAATTGAGATATATTCACAGTCATCATGTATTGAATCATCTGCATAAGTTTTTGCCCAATCTTTTACAGCTTCTTCAATAGAATCAAAATAAATACCATTTCGATAGGAACGGGAATTATTCTTTCTTTTTTCATTGTATTTATCTAAATATGCATTAGCTTTTTCCTTCGCTAATCTTGCAGCTTCCATCTGTTCTGCTGCTCCCCATGGAGTATTACTATCTGCAAAAGAATTATTATTAGATGAGCTATCAGGTCCACTACCCCCTGGACTTCCCGAAGGGCCCCCACCAGAAGTAGATGTATTATTATTTCCCCCGCTTCCGGTTACGCCACCATTGCCACTTCCTGTTCCCGGGTTACCAGAGGTTCCAGTGCCATAAGTTGTTTTTCCACCGCTGGCAGAATCATTTTTAGGAGTTTCATATTTTGCTAGTATAGCATCCATAGCGTCCTGGTCACCTTTTTCCTGTGCGGCAGCCATTGCAGCCTGGTCTCTTTGATCCATTGCTGCACCACCATTCACCAGATACTGTTCTTCTAAAGTGAGTTCCCTGTAATCTTCTTCCTTAGAGATGTCAAACACTTTTTTGCTGTCCTCCGATTATTATTGAATATTATTACCTACACAAATCCATTTGCAGAATATATGGGCTGCTTCTGTGTCCGTTTTTATCTTCCAGATAGAACCTTAATTTCTTATTACTTTCATCTGCCTGAATTGTCCATGATATTTCTTCCCACCATGAAATTTGATATTCATATTTAGGAATAATAGTGTATTTTACTTCTTTTGTTTCCCCGGCAGATTCATACTGTAAAACAAGAGCCGTAACATTTAAATCAGGCTGATGAAAATCAACTACAAGATAATATTCGTGTGAGTGATATATAGTCGATTCTCTAAGAATTCCTGAAAGCCCATTTACTTCAGGATCATCCTTAGTATAACATACTGTATTTATGGAAGCCGTACACACATCATTTTTACATCCATAAAAACTCAATGCTAAGAACAATACAACAATTACATTAATTAATTTTTTCATTTTTTTACTCCTGTTTTTATTTTGGTAATATATAATTTTTTTGAGTTATTACGGTTTTAAATAGAGGATAGAACCAGCCTAATCCAAAAAATAATAAACAACCTATTAAAAAAACTAGTTTAACTATAAGAGATAGGACATTAACTAATCGAGTTTTTCTCCAGCCCTGAATATCAGTTTCAGAAATATTTCCTTTTTCATCAGCTAAATAAAATAAACCTTCTCTATATTCAGTAATATCATAAGTTTTACCTTCTAACTCTTTAAATTTTGGTCCATTTTCCGTAACTACATATTTTACTGCATGACCTTTTATATTACTAAGAGCAAGTCCCCACATACAAAAAAGATCTAGTACAATTATAGCTAATGATATAATGATGATATTCCGTCGCTTCATTCTTTGCTCCAACTTACGCCTATACCACCACCGACACCTATAGATAATCCTGCTTTTATTTTGCCTGGTTGAAAAGTAGCTTCTGCACCAATTCCACCCAGCATAACATTTGGTGAAATTGTTATTTTATAACCAAAAAGACTAAAAGAAATATCACTTTCAAAATCTAATGCTGTTACTTTTGCAGACACAGAAAAACCAGGATTATCAATACTTCCATAAGATATTTCACCTTCAATATTTCCAACCTGTGCTTTGGAATTTATCTCAGTATTATCTATGGAACCCCCACTTGAAAATTCAACTATACTTCCTTCTACTTCCCAAGGAGTTGTATCTTTAAAATCATAACCTCCAGAAACAGTACCAACTTTTAAATACTTATTTTCATAAACAGAATAGTCTTTTTTATCAAAAATATTTTTTTTCTCATCTACAACTTCAGCCGTTACTTCATTAGCTTTTAGTCCATCAACATATGATTTAGCCTTTTCTTTCGCTAATCTTGCAGCTTCCATCTGTTCTGCTGCACCCCATGGAGTATTATTGTTTGCAAAAGGATTGTTATTATTGGATGAGTTATCAGATCCACTTCCAGAACTACCACCAGAATTTCCCGAAGACTCGTAATTAGGCGAACCAGAACCTGTTCCACCATTACCACCGCTTCCATTTCTTTCGGCCATAACTTTCTGGGCCCATTCTATATCGCCCTGTGTTAACGTTGAAGTTTTGCCATTTGAATCTGTAACAGTATCACCAACTGATGCGTTAGCCTGGGCTTCGATGGAGTTTTCTATTTGTTCACCACCATTTACCAAATACTGTTCTTCTAAAGTGAGTTCCCTGTAATCTTCTTCTTGAGTAATGTCAAACATTTTTTACTGTCCTCCGATACACGATTATTTAACTTAAACTATCTAAATTATAAAACAGATTTTGTAGAATGCAAGAAAAAAAGACAAGAATTTTAATATAAAATCATTATAATATACTTTTTTTTTTTTTTTGTCAAGTGATACAATAGTATAGTGGTTTTTGACCATCTTATAAAAAGTACTTAAATCGGAGTAAGCATAATGAAAAATCGTAGACCTGTCCTGATAAAACAACAGGATGAAACTGACTGTGGCGCTGCCTGCATATCAAGTATTGCAAGATATTACGGTAAACGAGTTTCCATTAATAAACTGCGTAATCTTGCGGGAACAGATACCAAAGGCACCTCTGCAAAAGGTATAATTAAATGTGCACAAAGTTTGTCTTTATCCTGTAAATCTGTATACACTTCTACAAAATATCTGCGTGCAGATTTAAATTACCCTATCATTGCACATACAAGAAAAGACGGTCTTGAACATTACGTTATAATTTATAAGAAACAGAAAGATAAAATATTAGTTGCTGATCCTGCCCGTGATATTTCCTGGATTAGTTTTAATGATTTTTCTAAATACTGGACCGGTGTTTTCTTTTTACTGGAACCCGAAAAAGATTTCTCCACCCTACCCGAAGACCGTTCCCTTCTTTCACGCTTTTTCTATCTTCTTTCGGAAAATAAGACGATTACGGTACAGGCTTTTCTTGCAAGCTTTGTGCTCACAATTCTCGGGATTTTAAGTGCCTTTTATTTCCGCTTTCTGATTGACGAAGTTATCTATTCTTACCTAAAAACTGCCCTTACGACAATTTCGCTGTGTTATCTTGCGGTCATAATTTTTCAGACCATTCTTTCCTGGGCAAGAACCCATCTTATAATCTTCCTTGGAAACAAAATGGAAGCTTCGCTCTCCCTGGAATATTTTTCGCACGTCCTTCATCTTCCTCTGGATTTCTTTACCAAACGAAAGAGCGGCGAAATCCTTTCACGATTTACCGATGTTTCTACCATAAAGAATGCTCTTTCTTCCATGTGCATAGGGGTAATTCTTGACTGTGTAATGCTCGTTTTTACAGGAATAGTCCTTTTTGCCTTCAGTACATCGCTCATTTTTGTTGCAATAATCCCGGTAATCCTTTCTGCTATTTTAGTACTTGCCTTTTCCAAAAGCTTTCGCAAGATGATTTATTCACGATCGGTTATAGAAGCAGAAAAATATTCACACTATGTAGAAAGCGTAAACGGAATTGCAACCATAAAGGCCCTTGCCTCGGAAGAGGACTGTTATGATACTGCAGAAATAAACACGATTCATGCAATAGAAAAAGGTTTCCATCTTGCAAAGCTTTCAAACTTTCAGGGAACGCTCCAGGGATTTTTAACTCAGGCAGGAAGTCTTGTCGTTTACTGGTATGGAAGCACGCTGATTATGAAAGGTCTTCTTTCTCTTGGAGAACTCATCTCTTTTGTAACACTCCTGGGATTTTTTACAGGACCTCTTTCTCGCCTTATAACCTTACAGCCACAACTCGAAGAGATTTCTGTTGCCCAGAAGCGTCTTGGAGAAATCCTTGATTTACCCGAAGAAAAAACCGAAGACAGTGGGAAAATGATTCCTTCAGAGGCGAAAGGAGATATCAGCATTAAAAACCTGAACTTTTCTTACGGGACAAGGGGGACAACCCTCTGTGATATAAATCTTGATATTAAATCCGGCGAAAAAATCGCATTTGTAGGTCCTTCGGGCTCGGGTAAAACTACCCTCATGAAGCTCCTTTTAAAATTCTATAAAGAAGAATCCGGCTCAATTACACTTGATGGAATAAACATAAAGGATATGGAAACTTCTTCCTACAGAAAGCTCTTTGGTTATGTGCCACAGGAAATTCTTTTATTCAGCGGAACAATCGAACAGAACATTGCATTCGGAAACGGAGAAACAAGAGCGGAAGATATCCTTAAGGCTGCAGCCGAAGCACAGGCTCTGGATTTTATTTCAAAACTTCCAGAACGCTTTCAGACAAAGGTTGGAGAAAGAGGCGCTTCACTCTCTGGAGGAGAAAGACAGAGAATTGCACTTGCAAGAATCCTCCTTCGAAAACCAAAGATATTTATTTTTGACGAAGCCACAAGCAGCCTGGACAGCATCTGTGAAGCAGAAATATTAAAGACTATAAACCAGATTTCTAAAAATACCACAACGCTCATTGTTGCCCATAGGCTTTCTACCATAAAAAATGCAGATAAAATTTTTGTACTCGAAAACGGTCGCATAGTAGAGAGCGGAAATCACAAGTCTCTTCTACGGCAGAAAGGTTTATACGCAAAAATGTGGGAAAACCAGGAGGGGTAATAAAAGAAACCCGGAAAAGACCAGCTTATTTAAGAGAGGTAATTTATGAAAGTTTATGATGAACGTCTTCTTCCCTACACAAAAGAATATTTTCTAAACCGCAAACCCGAAGTTCAGCAGTGGTTTATATGGATAATACTTTCCATCCTGCTCTTTACCTTTGTATTTATAGCTGTAGCTCCTTTTGAAGAAGTGGTTAAAGTTACAGGATATATAAGACCGGAAGATAATATTTCCTGTGTGGTAAACGCAGTTTCGGGCCGTGTTAAAACCGTTTTATATGAATCGGGAAAAACGGTCTCTAAGGGAGATTTACTTTTAGAAATAGATCCTACCCAGCTCGAAAACGAAAAAGAATCTCTTGTTTCTAAAATGGATGAAGAGTTTCGAAACCTTACTGCACTCTATCAGATAAAAGAAAGCATAGAAAAAGATAAAAACCTTGTAAACCGTGATGATTATTACGAAGCATACTTACGTTTTGAATTATGGAAAATTGAACTTAAAAAGCTTGAAAACATAAAGAACCTGAACAAGGAAAAATACCAGCAGGAAAAAAGATTGCCTGCTTCCATGACGACAAAAGCACGTCTCCACGAACTTGAAAACCAGTACAAGGTTTCGCAAAGTGAATATGAAAGCCTTCTTTATTCTTTCCCTCACGACATAGAAACACAGATACACGAGCTGGAAACCTCAAAGAAAATGAACGAAGCAAAGCTTAATCAGATTGAGGATTCACTGATGTATACCCTCATCACTTCCCCAATTGATGGAATAATTCAGGAAGTAACGCGATATAACTCCGGAGATTATATTCAGGCAGGTCAGGAAGTTTTAAACATAATTCCCCAGAAGGATGGAACAATAAAAGCAGAACTTTCCATTCCCGCCCGTCAGGCAGGAAAAATAGAAAAAGGGATGAAGGTAAAAATGCGTTTCCCGGGACTTCCATATAATGAATTTGGGGGAGCAGAAGGAAACATAATCACCATAGATCCTGATATAACAAAGACCGGTGGACAGGAAGCTTTCTTTATAATTAAAACAGACCTTGATAAAACTTTCCTTGAAGACAAGAAAGGGAAAAAATATCCTTTAAAGACAGGCCTGCAGGCAGATGCAAGGATTATTCTTTCAAACCGGACAATCTTAAGCTACATTCTGGAGAAACTGAACCTATGGTATTAAAAAGATTACTAACGATCACTAGTCTGGGGCTTCTATTTTTCTCTACCCATGCACAGGAAGTTCAAAACGATTTACCCGGATCCACATCAAAACTGCCGGAAACACAGGTTTCACCCCAGCCAGAAAAGGATTACTGGACTAACCTCATTCAAACTGCTTTCCAGAACGACCCGAAAATCACAGAATTAAAATCTCAGTATAACTCTGTTCTCATAAATAAACTCCAGCATGATTATTCTTACATACCAACACTAAACTTTACTTTTCAGGAAACCCTTACTAAAACTTCTCTTGCTTCTGTGAATGTTTTAAACACTACCGCTTCTGATTCAAGCCTTGGACTACTCCTCACACCGTACCTTGCACTTTCTTTAAACCAGAAGCTTCCCTTAAACGGACAGCTTTCGCTTTCTACAGAATATGCATTCAATTACTCTGTAGAAAAAGATGTTTACCTGCAGTCTCCGTCTTTAACACTGAGTTTCTCGCAGGTTGTTTCTAAAGGTCAGTGGGGTATGAATAAAGATCCCGAGGGGGCATTAATAAATGAACAGCTTAATTACTACACCCTGGTTTATGAAAAACAGATGACAGAAGAACTTTTAAACATCCTGCTCCTTCTTGAAAACCTTGATATTATTTCTTCCGAAACCGATTATTATTCGGCCCTTGTTTCGCAATATGAAAGTGAACTTAAAACCGCACAGGAAAAAAAGGCACGCGGACTTTCTTCTGATCTTGAAACTTTTTATGCAGAACATGAATACCTGGAAAATCTTTCCCATCTTCATGAACTTATGAATGAAAAACAAAGAGTTACTTCGGAAGTTCTTCTTCTGCTTCCTGATTTTGATTTTACACTTTTTGCAGAAAAGAAAGATGAACTTTCAGAAAAAATTACTGCCGTATTTGATAATTTGAAAAACAAATTCCAAGCTCTTTCAGGCGAAAATCAGGAAGAATATTCCGAAGATACTTTAATCACTTACTATGAAAATCTTATTAAGAACAACACCGATTCTCTTCTTTACAAAAGCATGTTAGACCAGTATGAATATGACTTTATTAACACGGAAAACCGTTATGCGCCGGCTTTTTACATTTCTTCAAGTTTTGGACCTAACCAGAACCTTAACGTTTATTTTTCAGATTTTTCAAAGTCATTCCGTATATTTACTGAACCTCCTTATCCTGTAAATCTTTCTTTGAGTATTGGCTTTACAAAAAACTTTGAGTTTCCAAAAGCCCGACTTCTCCGTAAAGAAATCTACGACCTTAATATGAAGGTAATCACCGAACAGATAGAAACTTCTCTTTCGCGTCAGAAAAATGAATTTAATATCCTCTGGAATCAAATTAAAAACGAAAGTGATTACATTGCAAAACTGGAAAAAGAAATTCCAAAGGAAAACGAATTCAGGCTGCAAAGAAAAAAACTTTTGGAACAGCATCTTATAACCGAAGAAGAATATCTTAAAACCGAAACAAAATACTATCTGATTATAAAGGAATATACGACATCATTCTGGAAGCTAGTGGAAAATAAAATCAAAATCATAAATATGTGCTCAAACGAAAGTGTGCTTATAAATCAGTTTTCGGATAAACCAGTTGTATCAAATAAATAAATATAAAACCTTTAAAAAAAGGAATTAATAAGGAGTTGATTATGAAAAAACTTTTAATCGTTTTAATGGCTTTTCTCTTTGCATCCTGTACAATCTTTGACACACCGGAAGGAGAAGCAGAGCTTATGGATTCTTACATCCGTAATGAACAGGGATATGTAGAAGAATATTTTTCATTCGGAACAGACAGCATAGGCTCTTCTGACCACAGGGTGAATAAAAGGGAAGAAGTCCTTTTTTCTTATCTCTGCACTACCATAAAAATTAAAAACACCGGAAAGAATTATATCTATAATTCAACCATCAGCCTGGAAGCAAAAGCCGGCGACAGAACTTACTACAAAACAGTCTCGCTGGATATTTCCATAGCACCGGGGGCCACAGTTTATATCCCGATAGAACTCGAAAAATATACAAAGCAACTTAAAGCAGTAAATAACAATAATGACTCAGAGTGGGACAAAAGCTCCATTAAAATCCTGGACGTAAGCTGGAGATAATTTCCACTTTCATTTTATTCCTTTTTTTCTACTTTTTTAATCACCTTTGCGTAGTCGAGCTTAGTCTGGTGCTTCTGGTCGTAGGGGAGGTGGAAAAAATGGTGATAGATTATGCCGGGCTCTTTTTTGAGGCGGCCGGTGTAGGCTACGTGGATTTTTCCTTCGTGGTAAAAACTGAAGGCGGCTTTTAAGGTGGGATTGTTTTTGCGAAGAAGTTCGTCGTATTCGTAATTATAAAAAGAGATTTCGCCACGGCTGTATTTTTTCCGGCCAAGGATTATAAGCTTTCCGTTATCGAGCCGTCCGTAGTCGCCTGTGTTGTGGCGGTTATTTTCGCCGATTACAGTTTTCCCGGAAATCACAATTTCTCCTGTTCCGTTTTTATCGGGGTCCAGAATTTCTACATTTATGCCGCTTGATTTTTCGTCAAAGGTAAAAAGGTTTTCCCCGTACCTGTGAAGTTCTGTCTTATAAATTACAGCGCCTTCGCTTGACCCGTACACATAAGTTATCTCGGATGCAGGAAGCTTTTTTAAAATATCATCTGTTTCGTTTTTATAAAGAATTGCTCCACCTAAGAAAGCACGTTCCACTGTCCGCAAGGGCTTTTTAATCTTCTGAACTTTTTTAATCGGGACCAGAAGCATTGTTACATTAAATCTGTTGCAGTCATCAATCCTTGGTGAAACAAGGCAGGTGTGATTCATAAAAACTGCAAGCAGGGTGTAAACCGGTAAAAGCCCGTAAACTAAATCATCTTCGGAAAACCTGGCATTATTTAAAATAAGATCTATCTGATTTTCCAGAAACGAAAGATCCCTTGTGATTTTTTTTGGAATTCCCGTCGTGCCCGAAGTAAAGGTTGTGATGGAAGCAGTCTGGGGTTTAGTAAGGTTTTTACCCGTGGTAAGAAGATTTTTTAAAATAGAAGGATTATTTTTCCCGCTTACGCTAAAATCTTGTTCTGCCAGTCCAGGATGTTCTCTTTTATCCTTAAAATTCTTTACATTCAGTTTTTTAATCTTCCCCGGAAGAAGAAAGCCCAGGGGAGCTGTAAAATTATCTGTAAGGATGTCTGAAAGTTCGGCCTGAGCCATCATCGCTTTTGTTTTTTTTCTGTCGCCAAACGAATCTATGATTACTATATTTTTACCAAGAAAACAGCATGAAAAAATCGAAACAAAAAAGAGATAGCTGTATGGATACGAAAAAATCAGGATATTCCGGCCGCTTGTGTTTTTGTGTAAAAATTCATTCATTAAAAAAACATCGTTTAAAAATTCATCAAAGCTCACTTTAATGCTACGCCTTCCTTTTTTGTAGATAAAGGCTGTTTTAGAATTTCCCTCTGCTTTTTTAATGAAGTCGTCCACAAGATTATTTTTCATAGACTAAAAAATCCCTGTAGAAGAAGGCACGGTCTGAAAGCCAGTCATTTTTTCCGGATATTCTTTTGAGCGAAGAAAGGCTTCTTACATTCATCATATTCCAGAAAATAACGATTCCGTCTTTGTTCAGATGCTCATAAATCCTGTCAGAATAACCGGACATTTTAGAATTATCCATGTATTCAAAAATATCGGAAAGATTCATAAAGTCGTAATTTCTATCCAGCATATCATCAAAGTTTTTTTCTTCCAGAGTGATATTCTGTATGTTCGCTTTTATTTTTGTAAAGTTTTCCTTTTTAAGATAGAACGGAAGCTCCTGATAGTAATTGTTCAAAACATAGCCGTAATAAGGATTTGTAAGATTTAAAACATTGTTGAACCCTGAATCCACGCGATCCTTAAGGATATGCGGCAGATTTTCATGGCTGTATTTAAAATATTCCTTGTCGCGTCCAAGCTTTGCCATAAGTGTTTTAGAAAAAAAGATTTTGAACATCAGGCGAAAGCGGATTGTCTTGATTTTTTTTGCATAGATTTCCTGCTGTTCTTCGAGTGTTTTTGCAGATGCAAATGCCCTTATGTTTTTTTCTCCGGAAACGAGCGGGAAAATTTTTTTACGGAATAAATGGAAGTACTGTTCAAAGCGCCCTATATTTACAAGCCCCTGTTCGATTAAAAAAAGATGCTCATCAAAATATTTTCTGACATCTTCGTCCAGGTGCTTTCTGATTCTATTGTAAAGTGCAAGACTGTCTCCTTCCTGAACTCCAAGTAAGATTAAAAAGTTTTTATAGGAAAGATTTTTTATTCCGCAGATTTTTAATTTTCCAAGCTTTACCTGGGACGGATTACAGTCGAACGCATGAACACGCAGATTTTTATGAACAAGAAAAGAAAGAGAATTATCAAGTGCACCTGCTACCGACAAAACCTCCTTCATATTGTTTTTTACATACTTTTCTAAAAGAAGGTAATCTTCGTGACAGTTGCTGTAGTGAATATAATTTTCTTCGCGATAGTAATCACTAAGATTCAATTGTGATTTCTCCTTTTAAGGCATCGAGCGTAACAAGATCCCCGGTTTTAAGCTTTTGTGTAATTCCTTCTACACCCACAACACATGGAAGATTCATCTCGCGTGCAACAACAAAACTGTGCGAAAGCATGCTTCCGTGTTCTACGATGAGCCCGCCTGCAAGAGGGAAAAGACTTATCCAGCCCGGGTCAGTTCTTTTTGTAACGATGATTGAGCCGGGAATAAATGTGCTGTCTTTTGTTTCCATTACACATACTTTTTCTTTGATTACACCCTTGCCGGAAGGAATCCCTGTTAATCCCTTTGAGTTTATAAAACTGACCGGAAGAACTTTATCTCCAAAAAACGCTATTCTTGAATAATAAGGTTTTTTTGCGTTTATTTCATCCTCTTTTTTTCTGAAGCTGATTATATCACGGTAAGTCTGTTTTGATGCAGAAGATGACGCAGATGCTGCAGAAGTACGCCCGGATGCCTGTTTTCCGCCTGTGTCTTTTTTAAGTCCATAAAAAATCTCGTCCTTTGTAAGATAGAAAATATCGCGGTAAGAATCGATGAGCCCCTGCGCCTGGAAATTTTTCCCGTATGCTAAAAAGAGATTTCGAATTACAGAAAAAATATAAGTTCTTCTTAGGCGGAGTTTTTCCCTGTTCTGAATAAAATGCTTTGCCTTTAAAGAAAGTTTTTTTAGATGCGGCGGAATTTCTACCTGAGTTTTATTGCTTATAGCCTGGTACGGATTTTTGAGCGCATCTTTTAAAAGGGTAAAAATCATGGATGGCTCTTCTATCATAGTTACGGTTTCGAGTTTTAATTCGTTCATAACGCGCGGACCATATCCCTGAATATAATCCCTTATCATCTTAGAAAGCTCGTTTTCGCCTTCGAAGTATTTTTTTGTAAGCTCCTCTACCCTCTTTTTTTCTATCTCGTTTTTAAGCTTTTTGTCTTTTTTTATGTAGTCGGTAATCTTTACAAACTCTGTGGCACTCTTTGCGCTTTCCACATTTCCGTTATTATTCACCGCTTCGCAGAGAATCTCGTCTCCATTTTTATACTTACGGCATTTTTCCTTTAAACGGCCAAAGTAAATCATTACTCCTATGTCGTTTAAAATCGGTGTTGTAAATTCTTTGACGATTTTTTTATCTATTGCTTCGTAAAGCGCTCTTAATTCTTCGTTTTTTAATCCTTCAAGGCTTCTTCCGTAATATGGATTTACAATCTGATTAAAGTGCTCAATAAAAATGTCTGAAAGCTTATCTATATTTTTTAATTTATGTATGAGGATGATTCCAATCTTGAGCATTCCCAAAAGCCCAAGCTTTACTTTTTTATAATCTTTATTCGAAGCTTTTACACCCATCATGCTTTCCATATATGATGCAGAATTTTTAGACGGAAAAAGTGAAGTTAATCTGTACCAGGAATTTAAATTGTAATAGAGCTTTCCTTCGTATGAATAAAGCATATTCTGGAGTGAAGGTTTTAAAGCCTCCATTGTTTTTTTAGAAAATTTTCCAAGCAGGCAGGTCTGCGTATAAACCTTTGTATAAATCTCGTGTGCAAATGAATGTGTAAGCGGAGAAGTAAGCCCGTAATAGGATTCAATAAGATTTGAATTATCTATTAAAAGAGTCATTCCGCGGGTATTTACATCGTAAGTTGTGATTGCTCTGGACTGTAAAAAATATACCCTGTTATTTTTAACTGCAAACTCGCAGTCCTGAAAGCGTTCTGTCTTTGCCCTAAGTTCATCTGCAAGTTTTACAAGCTTGTTTAAGATTTTGTCACAAAGGATATCTTCGCCCCTCACTTCCTTTTTTTTGCCTTCGAGGTAATACATTGTTCCGTCTACGCTTCCGTCTACAAGCTTATCTCCAAGTCCCTTTGTCACACTGATTACAGTCTCGGAAAAATTATTTGTAACAGGATTAATCGTATTTAAAACACCGGCGTAATCAGCATCTACCATTTCCTGAAGAAGCACCGCTATTTTTATATCTTTTGTAGTGAGTTTATTATTTTTTCTATATTTGAGCGCTTTTTCGCTTTGTGCGCTTTTTACAACTTCAAGGATTTTTTCAAGGACATCTTCTTTTTTGACATTTAAAAATGTGTCGTGAACTCCGGCAAAACTGTTCGATTCTGAATCTTCATCAACTGCAGAAGAGCGGACCGCATAAAGCTTATTTTTTTTACAAAAGCTTTTTACGATTAGTTTTAATTTTTCTTCATCGGGCGGATTAAGATACTCTGTTTTTATAGGGAAATATTCCGGCGTATTTTTTATGTTCAGTTTATAAAGATTATATGCCTTACCGCCAATCTGACTAAGCGTATATTCTTCTTTACCGCGCTTTTTTAAATTTGCAAAACCAATTCCAAGCACCAGAATAATAATCAGCACTAAAATATTTACAGGATGAAAACTAAAATCATAATAAACTGTGAGCGCGAGTGCAGAAGGGACAATCAGCGGTTTTAAGAACTTTAATCTTAATGCGTAAATTATAAAACAGAAAACTGGCAATAAAACAAATAAATAATCAGCCGAAAAAACAGAAAACAAAACTGTCTGAACTGCAAAAATAACTGTGGCTGTAACTAAAGCTCCCTTCCCTATCAGAGCCTTATTATTTAATAAATCTTTTTCGTAATCAAAGGTGTCGTCCAAAAAACGCAGGAAGAGAAAAAGAGCCATAAGGATAAAAAGCGACGGGCGTGGAAAATTTTTAAATGGATTTTCGTAATACAGGGTGCACAAAAAAAGTGAATAACCTGCAAGAACATATAAAGGATTTAAAACATACTTTCTTAAAATAATTTTTAGATTTTTCAAAATCTTCTCCGTTTTTTACCACCATCTTAGTGAATAAACTCTGGCCTTAAAAAGCATTGCTTTATAAGATAAACCTGCAAATTGGCAGAAAGTTTTTAATTCATCTTCTGCCATGTCTTTATTAATTATCACAGATTTTTCGGCCATCTGTAAACCCTCTTTCCGTGTGATTTTCTTTTCCCTTATCATTACAGAAATTTCTGGCATAAGGTGACTTCGCCTTGCAATTATGTTTTTTAAATTTAAAGCCCCGTGATGAATCAGGCAGTCAAAATGTTCTTCTTCGCTTTCTAAAACCCAGGAAGTCTTTTTTGTGAGCTCTTGTATGATTTTATCTTTATCGTAAGGATGATAGAGAAAATATGCGACAAAGGGCCTGAATCCGTTTTTATAACAGTCGGTCAAAAACATTTTTTTAATTGAATCTGCAAGCTCAGGAGAAACAAAATCGTTCACCTTAGAAATGATTATTCCCAAAAGTTCTTCCGGGTTACCAGGCTGCATGCTAAGCCCCTCTGTAATAAAAGGCTTAAAATAATCGTTATTCAAATCTGAATAATTTCTGAGCATCTGGTAAGGGCTTCTTCCGTGAATCATAACTGCCGCATCTACTTTAGAAGCATAATTAATCATGATTGCATAACCAATAAATGAACAGGCAAGGCATGGCGAAAGATATTTTTTACAGATTTCGTGATACATATTTTTTACAAGCTGTTCGTCAAGACTAACAAACTCATGCTCAACCTTAAGCTCTTTTACAATCGAGTTGATTTTTCTTTTTGCTTCTTCGGACATAAAGCCGTTATCCAGGGTAAAAGCCTTTACCTTAAGCTTATATTTTTTTACAAGCTCGTATAAAACAAAGGTGGAATCCTTTCCGCCGCTGAATCCCACTGCTGCATCGTATTTGTGTCCGTTATTTTTTATGCGGTTTAAAAAATTTTTTTCAAGGCTTTTATAATCATGAAGCTCATTTTCTATCTGCTCATAGGCGCGGCAGAAATTACAGACTCCCCGGTCATCAAAAGAAATATTTTTTACTGTCCTGTCGTTTATACATTTTGTGCAGGTGCGGTTATTTTTCATTCTGATATTTTAAAACTCCGTATTCTTTTTTTCTGATTACTAAACCCTTAAAATAACTTTGCATTGTTTTAAGTTTTTCGTTCTGAAAGTGAAACAAAACCTTATCGTAGCCGAGCCTTGTAACTTCTTCGTATGCAAGTTCTATCAGCTTACGTAATACGCTGTGGTTTCTGTGTTTTTCTGCAATGGAAAATGTTTTTTCTACAAAGAAGCGGTTTTCCGGATCGGGGTAACAGAAATTAAAGGCAACAAGTTCATCCTTAAAATAGATGAGCATTAATGCTGGATTACAGTTTTTAAGCCCCGCAATATAGATTTCTTTAAATTGTTCAAGGTCAATTTTTCCGTAAAAGATGTGGTCATCGAAATTAAGGCTTGCGGCATTAAAAATTTCTTCTACATTTTTAAAACAGTCTTCTCCGCGCAAAACTTTGAATGAATAATCAGCGGGAAGCTTTACCTTTTTGTCTTTTTTCCAGACCTTCATATTAAGATGCGAAAGGGTCGAAGCATAGCGTTCATAAACTGTAAAACCCGAATCCATTAATTTTTCAAGGATTTTCTGATTGCTCAGGCAGTCGGGATAAAGTTTAAAATCAAATTCGTTGAGCGCTATTCTGTAATCAAACCAGGAGCTTCCATTCACAGGCCCGTAAAGCGGTTTATCATTTATGATTTCTTTTATGCTTTTAAGGATGGCATCCATATCTTCTATATTATTTATTTCTACAAAACCAAAATAATATGAATCTTTTTTTTCTATTAAAGTGATTCGCGAATCTTTGTTCGAAATCACCTGGTATCTGTCGTTTTTAAGGATTGCATCCATTGTGACTGCATCTGTTATAACAGAAGGAACATCATCCAGATTTTTAAGATAATAATCATAACGGGGACAGTCCTTGTAGCCGTAAGAAGCATAAACAAAGCGCACCATATCGTGATTTTCTATAGATTCATAATCAGTCTGGGCATCTCCTATAAAAAGGGCACGCTCGGAATAATCGTCTGTAAAACGCCTGATTGCATGAGTCTTATCTGACTGTTCGATTGTGTTGTCATCTGTAATAAACTGGCGCACATCTGTGATTTTATAAAATGCATCAAGAAGGGGGCGCGGACAGTTACTTATGATATAAAGCCTGTATTTTTTTGAAAGATTCGAAAAAAGCGAAAAAATATCTTTACTGTAGGTCTGGGGATTTTTAATCAGATATTCGATTACGTTTCCAAGAAGCATCTGACCAAGCATCTGCCGGTCTTTTACAGAAGGAAGGATTATTTTTAAAACATCCTCGAGCTTTACACCTAAAAAAGATAAAACTGATTTTCCCTCTCCGGCTTCTTCTTCAGATATATTCAGTTCCTTACAGGTTTTTCTATAAGAGTAAATATAGGCATCGCTTGTTTCCCACAAGGTTCCGTCTAAGTCAAAAATAATTCTGTTCATATTAAAGCTGTTCTCTCTTTTATTTTTTTAATTTTTCCGGGGCCAGATAATTTTTTTAGCGCCAGAAAGTCTTCCCGGCAACAGATTTTTTTACCGGCGCCCGGCGCCCTTTATTTTTTATAAACTTCCCAGGTTGTTTTTACAAGGGTGTCTACGTCGGAATATTTTGGTTCCCAGCCAAGCTTTTCTTTTGCCATGTTGTATGTAGCATAAAGGCTTGCAGGATCTCCAGGGCGGCGAGGACCATCTTCTGCAGGGATTTCTTTTCCTGTGATGCGGCGTGAAGCATCTATAAGCTCTTTTACTGTAGTTCCGTTTTCTGTTCCAAGGTTGAGCTTTAAGCTTTCGTTATTCTTTGTGATGTAATCAAGAGCCATTACGTGAGCGCGTGCAAGGTCTGTTACGTGGATATAGTCGCGGATACAGGTTCCGTCTCTTGTGTCGTAATCAGTTCCGAATACTTTAAGCTCTCTCTGTCCGAGTGCTGCTTCCATGATTCGTGGTAAAAGATTCTGTGGATTCTGTTCAAGACCACGGATTTCTCCATCCGGGTCATAACCAGCGGCATTAAAATAGCGGAGGGCTGCAAATTTGAGTCCTTTAAGCTGATCGTACCAGGTCATAAACTCTTCGATTTTAAGCTTTGTAAATCCGTAATAATTTATAGGATTCTGCGGATGTTTTTCGTCCATCGGAAGATACTGTGGCTCCCCGAATGTTGCTGCAGAAGAACTGAAAATCATCTTTTTACAGTTGTACTTGAGTGCCGAATTCATGATGTTGAGTGTTCCTGTAATATTGTTTACAGAATATTTTTCAGGTTTTTCCATAGATTCACCGGCTGCCTTAAATGCTGCAAGGTGAACGAATGCGTCGAATCCCTGTTCAAAAGCGGCATCAAGATCCGAAGGAATTAATATATTTCCATAAATAAAATCATTCTGAGGGAAAAGATTGCAGCGAAGCCCGCTCGAAAGGTTATCGAATACAGTTACTTTATGTCCTGCCTTCATCATCTCTTTTACAACATGACTTCCGATATATCCTGCTCCACCAATAACTAAAACTTTCATTTATAACTCCTCTAAAAAGAATATATTCTTACTATATCTTACTATGTCTTATTATAGCTTTTTTTTCAAGTTAGTTGAAAAATCATAAGGAAAAACTTAGAATCGATGTTTACAATTGCAAAAGAGGGGCTGTTACAGTAAAATTATGATTATGAAAAAGAGTTTTATTATTTTATCTATACTTACATGTTTATTTTGTGCTGTTTCCTGCGAATCTGTAGAAGAAATTCCTGCCGACTTAACTGCCGGTCAGTTATTACAGAAGGGACAGAATGCTTACGCAAGTTCTAAATACGAAGAAGCAGAACGCTATTATCTTGAAACAATCAAGCGTTATGGAAATAACCTCGAAACTTTTGTAGAAGCCCGCTACGAACTTGGTCATCTTTACATGAAGACTAAGGACTATCAGAAGGCTTACGAAAATTTTAATCAGATTTTACAGCTTTTCCAGACAGACAAGGCAGCTTCTATTCCTGTAGCATATAAAAAGCTTGCACAGAATGGAATCGATAAGATCCCTGCAGAAGAAAAGGAAAAATTCAATTCTGCAAAAACAGATGAAGAATAAGTTTTTTTTAGGATTAATATTTTTATCTTTTGCTCTGCCGATTTTTTCACAGAATAAAAATTTCCGCTCCCTGAGTTTTGATTACGAACTTACAATCAAGGCGGGGACGGGAACAGAATCAATTCAAAAAGGTTCAATTGAATATAGTTTTTCGCCTTTCATTTTTGTATTTACAGCTCAAGTCGGATACTCTCCAAAAATAATCACCTGGATTAATCCAGACGGAATTTTTACAAAAAACAACGGAAAAGTCTCGAGTCTTGAAGAAGGAGAAAGCACATTTTACGAATTCTGCCGGGATTATCTTCGTCTTATTCAGGCAGACTGGGGCTTTGGAACAAACTATCTTCCAAATCTTTCTTATTTCGATAAATCGCTGAATGCCGTAGCCACAGAATGGTATAGAAACCCGGAAAACTATGATTCTTCAATTCCAAGAAGCCTTACCACCTGGGTAAACAAAAATAATCAGCTTATTAAATGCGAATCAAAAGACACAAAAAAAGAAAGCTCATCAACCTGGTATTTTTCTGATTTTTATTCTTACAACGGAAAGTATTTTCCAAAGACTGTGATTTTTGAATCTAAAAAAAATGGAGTCCTTGTTTCTACAAAATCATACGTCTTTTCGAATATAGTTTTTAATCAGCCTGTAAGCCCCGAATACACCTCGAACATCATTCAGCTGGAAGAAGTTCCTCCACTTGCAAAAATTAATCAGCCTTCTAAATACGGAATTGCAGAAGAACCAGCCCCCGGTGTTTACAGAACATCGATTGCACAAGTTAGCGTAAATGCGGCTTTTAAGTTTTATAAAAAATTTATTACAGAACAGGATGCATCAAACTGTTTATTCAGCCCCACATGTTCACAATATATGCTCCAGGCAGTTTCTAAAAACGGATTATGGGGAATCTTTCAGGGCATAGACAGATTAAAACGATGCAATAACGACGAACACACAAGTAATCTTTATATAGTTACCCCGGACGGAAAACACTACGACCCGGTTCCTTAAAAAGGAGATTTTATGAAAAAGTTTTTAAGCCTTACGATTTTTATTTTCTCTTTGGGATTTTTAAACGCACAAACTCCAGATCCTTATGAACCAGAAATGATTAAAGCTTTTGCTGATGATTTATTTCAGAATGGATTTTGGGAAGAAGCAGAAAGCGAATATAAAAGATATCTTTTTACTTACGATAATGCGGGGACAGATACAGAAGTAATTTTTACACTCGCGACGATCTATCATACTAAAAAAAATCTGGATGGCGCTTTGTGGCTTAATAACAATTTTGCGTCTGCTGCCCCGGTAGAAATTTCCGAAAAATTATTTATAAACGCCAGCGGTCTTGCCTTTTTACAGAGGGATAAGGAACTTTTTAAAAATATTACAGACAAAGCCCGTGATGATTATTCTCCAATGGTTAAACTCATGATTCCGCTTTCTGTAAGCCTCTTAGATAAAAATCTTCCTCTTGCAACAGAACTTTTGAATACATTATCCATGGAATTTAAAATTTTTCTTCCTGCTGCAAACTACGCTAAAAGCATAAAAACAAAAAGCCCCGGTCTCGCACTGACACTTTCGCTCTTTCTTCCCGGAAGCGGCAAATGGTATACGGGTTCTTTTACAGGCTTTGCAACCGATTTTCTTACAGTTGGTGTTTTTACAGCCGGAGCAATTTATACGGGAATTAAATCTGAATGGAAAGACTGGAGGCCTTATGTATTTGGTACCTGTGCCTTAGTTTTTTACATTTCTGATGTATATGGTTCTTACAAAAGTGCCCAGCGTTATAACGAAACACAATACAGAATTTTATGTGAATATGTAGACAGAGTTTACGAGGAGATATTCTAATTGAAGAAAAAATCACTCTTCCTTCTTTTTTTAATCTTTCTCTGCGCTCCTTTCTTTTCGGAAGAAAAATACGAAGAAGTTTTTTATAAGGCACAAAAACTCCAGGCGGCCCAATGCTATAAAGAAGCGGCAACCGAATATAAACGCTACATCTTCCTTTCTGATTACGCCACAGTTGAAAATCTTGGTCAGGCTTATGTTGAACTTTCGCGCTATTATAAAAGTACAGCTTCTTACGACCTGGCCCTTGATTACACTCACAGAGCCATCAATATTATCTACGAAGATTTTTATAAACATGTAGTGATGAGTGATTATGATTCATATTTAAAAACAGAAAAAGAGTTTGTGCTTTTACAAGAGCTTTACATCCAGGATATAAATCTTTTAACTCTCAAGGCAAAAAAAGAAGACGGATGGCTTGAACGCGAACAGAGAATATTATCTTACATAAGTTTTGAACAGTATTCAGATAAGGTAAGGCAGTTTGCATATTTTGCCCTGATTAAAAGCGATCTTGATAACTGGGAATGGGACCGCGCAAAAGACAATTTTGAAACACTAGTAAATCTTTATCCGGGACTTTATTCAAAAGAACAGATTGACTTATTTAATAAACTGATTGAAGAGCAGAAAAAAGCAAAGCAGAAAAATCCTAAGCTGGCAGTTTATCTTTCGATTATTTCGGGGCTCGGTCAGACTTATGCAGGAAACCCTAAAGACGGATTGAACGCATTTTTATTAAACGGCTCACTCATCACAGCCTGCGTGTTTTCCATCATCACACAAAATTATGCCGATGTAATTCTTTTTGAAGCAGAGATGATTGTACGCTTTTACCGCGGAAACCTTTATAACGCACAGATGGAAGCCGTAAAATACAATGAAAATCAGAATAACGAATATGCCCGTAAGCTCACAAAAATAGTTGAACCGGAAGAATAATCTGCATTTCGCGGGCTTAAAATTGCATCACAAATTGCATCACAAATTGCATCACGGGGAGCCTGAAAATGCTTCACAGAGTCCCATAAATTTTTGAAATAATTAAAAAAATGCAGTATAATTGTATAGAAAACGTTTTAGTAGTACAAAAAATGGCTCAAACAGAAGATTTTGAACAGATTGATATTAACTCATTTTTCGACGACTCAAGCAGAAACCAGGATGTAAGCGAAAAGGCAGAGATGCTGAACAAAAAGCAGAAGCTCTTATTCAGTCAGATTATGCCCGAAATCAAAAAGATTGATCCTCCAAAATATTACAACTTCCAGAGCCGTCTTGATGATCTTGAAGCACTTGCACAGGCAATGGCAAGGTTTCCGTCGCTGCTCGAACGTCATGAACTTGTTGGTGGAGAAAGAACTCCTACTTCCTTAATCGACTCTCTCATCGACCACCAGGATATGGGAGACACAACGCTCCAGCTTCCATCCAAGGCTATTCTTGGAAAAAGTTTACTTGTTTCTAAAATCCACACCTTCTCGAGCATGGCAAAATATATCCGTCATGTTCCGGAACTGGAAAAATATTATAAGCCTTTCGAAAACGAAACTGTTCTTTCTATGTTCTCGCTTTTAATCGAAGACGTATACTTAAACTTAATCCGCGACACAACACAGCCTGTTGAATACCGCCGCGAATGGGCTTTATCTTTACTTCTCCTCTGGGAACACTGGAACGACCATGCGAGCGAAGACGTTGCACCGGTTCTTCAGTCGGTATGGACTGCAAGAAGACGACTTGCACCTGCCTTTGGTACAATGATGGGAACAAGCGAGCTTCTCTTAATTTCCATGCAGATGGACGAACAGTGGATTAGTTTTATAAAGCAGAAGATGGGAGACCAGGGAGTTACTCAGGCAATGGAAGAGTTTCTCTTTGGTATTTCTTATGAACAGATTTCTACTTTAAGAAAGATTCTCCGCGAAAAAGGGATTCCAGCAATCGGCCGCGATGAGGTTTCTAAGTTTCTTGGTGAGCACGTAAAGGCCGATGCCGGATTGGACTACCGCGACTTCTACTCGCTTTACACTATCAGGCGGGATAATGCCAGGTCTCGCACAAGGATGCACCTTGAAGGCCCGCACAAAACTCTGGAAGATTACTTTATCCAGTTTGTAACAGAAAAAAATAAGGAGAAACAGAACAATGACACCTTCGCAAAATCCTGATGACGAAAAAACAAAAAGAGTTCCTTACCACTTTGGCGAAAAGCTCCGTCAGGTACGCGAGCATAAAGGCTATACACTCAAGGTTGTAGCACAGAAAGCCGGTGTAAGCGAAAGTTTAGTTTCACAGATAGAAAGAAATCACGTTTCTCCTGCAATCGATACACTTTTAGCCCTTGCCGATGTTTTAGACATCAACCTTGAATTTTTATTCGAAGAATACAGAAAGGTGCGCCCTGTTCAGATTATCCGTTCAGACGAGCGTCCTGTTCAGAAAGAAGAAGATATTTCGTACGAAGAGCTTGCAAAACCTAATTCAACCGACGCAGAAAATTCAATTGAATCATACATGCTCAAAATCCCTGTCGGCTCCCACACACACCGCGGTTCCTACGGTCACATCGGTCGTGAATTCGGTATAATCGTTCAGGGACGTGCAAAACTGATTTACGAAAACAAGGAATATTTTCTGGAAAAAGGCGACAGCGCTTCGTTCTCTGCTTCTGTTCCTCACACACTCGAAAACGTGGGCGACGAAGAGCTTCAGGCTATCTGGGTTGTTACTCCGGCACAGAGATTCGTAAAATAGGTCTTTTTTTTGCAGAATTCTTAAAAATTTCAGTATAATTTATGTTATTTGGGCTTAAATTGTTGCACATCCCAACTTAAATTTGTATAATTATGTAATTACCTTAAAAGTTATTGTATAATTATGTAAAAACAACAAATCCTTTTGCATATTTATACAGAAAAACACTTAATCTACGGAGGTTTCCATGACAACAAAAAAAGAAGAGTTATCGTTACTTAAAAAATTAGAAAAAATGGCTGTGCTAAATGACCCTATCAATCCCGATTTGTACAAGAAGTTTGATGTTAAACGCGGATTACGTAATGCCAATGGAACCGGAGTTCTTGTAGGACTTACAAGAATTGGTGATGTAGTCGGATACGAAATGAAAGACGGCGAAAAGATTGCCATACCGGGAAAACTTATCTACCGCGGATACAATGTTGAAGATTTAATCTCTGATGCAGAAGAAAACAAACAATTCGGATACGAGCAGTGCGCATATCTTCTTTTGTTCGGAGAATTACCAAATAAAACTCAGCTCGAAACTTTCTCACGCTATCTTGGAGAATGCCGTTCCCTTCCTTCAAACTTTACAGAAGACATGATTATGAAGGCTCCTTCGAACGACATCATGAATAAGATTGCTCGCGGAGTTCTTGCAAGCTACTCTTACGACCCTGATCCTGAAGACCGTTCTATCGGAAATATCGTAAAGCAGTGTGTACAGCTCATCGCTCGTTTTTCTACACTTGCTGCATACGGTTACCAGGCAAAGAGACGTTATTACGACAACAAGAGTATGTTCATTCATAATCCAAAGCCGGAGCTTTCTACTGCAGAAAACTTTTTAAGACTCATAAGATCAGACAAGCAGTATTCAAGACTCGAAGCAGAAACTCTTGATTTAGCACTCATCCTTCACGCAGAACACGGTGGTGGTAACAACTCTTCTTTAACAGTTCACGTTGTTTCTTCTGCCGACACAGATACATATTCATCAATCGCTGCCGCCGTTGGTTCCCTCAAAGGAAGAAGACACGGTGGAGCAAACATCAAAGTTGTAGAAATGATGGATGATATTAAAAAGAACGTTAAGAACTGGACTAACGAAAACGAAATCAAGGCATACCTTACAAAGATTGCCAAAAAAGAAGCTTTCGACAAAACAGGTCTTATCTACGGAATGGGACACGCAGTTTACACTGTAAGCGACCCTCGTGAAGTTCTTCTTAAGAAAAAGGCAAAGGATCTAGCTAAAGAAAAGGGTGCAATGGATGAATTCTATCTTTACGACACAATCGAACGCCTTGCTCCTGATATCGTAACAGAGGTTCATCACTCCGACAAAAAGGTTTGTGCAAACGTTGATTTCTATTCGGGCTTTGTTTATACAATGCTCAATATTCCACGCGAGCTCTTTACACCAATCTTTGCGATTTCAAGAATTGCGGGCTGGTCGGCTCACAGAATAGAAGAAGTAATCAGCGGTGGAAGAATCTATCGTCCAGCATATAAAAATGTGTGCGACGAAAGAAAGTTCATCCCGCTTGCAAAAAGATAATCTGATAAAAACAAAAAAAACCGTCTTTCAAAGAAAGACGGTTTTTTTATGCTATAAAATTATCGTATGTTGAACAGAAGAATCCGGCGTGATTCAAAAATATTCTCCGGAGTACCCAGGGAAAATCTTATCTTCTTCGGCCCCTGCCCTTTGCAATCATCAAAAGTCTTAAGAAAGAACCGATTGCTGTTAATGCGCTTGCAACGTATGTGAGTGCTGCAGCCGTCAAAACCTTTCTTGCACCGCGGATTTCGGCTTTATCTGTAAAGACCCCTGTTTCTTTTAAAATCTTTAAGGCTCGGCGCGAAGCATTAAACTCTACAGGAAGAGTGATAATATAAAAAAGCACTGCCCCGCCAAAAAGGATTAATCCTATATCCGTCAAAAGCTGGAAAAGCGGAAGATTAGATTCCCCGTTATTAAATCCAAGGATGATTCCCGCAACAGCCAAAAGAGGACCAAAGCGGCTTCCAAAGTTTGCAACAGGAACAAGCATCTTTCTTATGGCTAAAGGAGCGTATCCTTTGTGATGCTGGATTGCGTGTCCTGTTTCGTGTGCGGCAACTCCTACAGCAGCGATTGAACGGCTTGCAAAAGTTGAATCACTAAGGCTTAAAACCTTTTTAGAAGGATTGTAATTGTCTGTAAGATTTCCGCTTATGTGGGCAATCTTTACGTCATTTATTTCGTTTGAACGAAGGAGAACGGCCGCAGCCTGAGCCCCGGAAACTCCCTTTTTACATTCAATTTTGTCGTACTTTGCAAAACGTGTTTTTACCAGAAACTGAGCAATCAGACTCAAAATAAAAGCCGGTAAAATATAAATAAGATAAGTAAAATCCATTCCGTTATACATATAATTCATTCTAAAAACCTCTTGTATTCATTTTAATTTTTCCTATAAAATAAAGCAACATTTTTTTTTATTGAGGAACCATGTCCCAGAGAATAGATAAAATCCTGAGCCACGAAGGTTTTGGAAGCCGTAAAGACATAAAAAAATTACTCCGCCAGGCAGAAGTTTTAGTAAACGGAAAACAGGTTTTTGACCCGGGAACTCAAGTTTTTCCCGAAAAAGATAAAATCACGGTAGACGGCGAAGAATTAAACATCCACACAAACCTCTACCTTATGATGAATAAACCAAAGCACTATGTCTGCGCAAATAAAGATGGAGAACACGAAACAGTTTTCGACCTTTTAGACCCGAGCATAAAAACTCCTTACATCATGGATCGGCTCCACCTGATTGGAAGACTCGACATGGACACAGAAGGCCTTTTGATTTTCACAACCGACGGAGAATTGACCCATCGCGTAATTTCACCAAAATCAAACTGCCCCAAAACCTATTTTGTCCGCCTTGAAAAACCTCTTACAGAAGAAACAAAAAAACAATACGAAGTAAAATTAAAAGAAGGATTTCTAGTTCCCGAAGAAGACCACGAGGCTGAGTTTATCTGCCTGCCCTCAACCATAAAGTTTACCGAAAACGCCGACGAGGTGCTTCTGACCATCACCGAAGGAAAATACCACCAGGTAAAACGCATGTTCCGCGCCCTTGGAAACAAAGTCATCTACTTAAAAAGAATCTCGATGAATAAGCTCTCTCTGGACGAAACCCTTGCACTTGGGGAGTATAGGGAACTGACGGAAGAAGAAATCGGGATGTTATAATTTTTTACAACTTCCTCAAAAAGAATCTTCCTTTTACAAGCCAGGCAAAACCGAAGAATAATAAAAGAAGGGCTTCTACAATCATTACAAGCCAGCCGGGATAGTTTAAACCGAATGCACCGGCAATCAGGACGAGGACGAAAATCACCATAATGGCAATCATTGAATAAGAGCAGATTCTGTAAACTTTGTTTCGTTTTTCGCTTTTACCAAGAGTGAAAAGCCAGCCGATGTTGTAAGACAAAAGGGCAAAAAGTAGCATGGCGCTTGCAGAATGGATTATATTCGAAACTGCAACAGGAATCTGGAAAAAGCCGACGTATGGAATACCATATGGGCCTTCGCACGGAAAGAGTACTACGCACATGGCAAAAATACCGGAAAGCACGTTGATTATTGTATCGATTTTTTTGTATGAACGGTAACAAAGTAAAAAGATTGCACAGGCACCAAGAATGATTGCAAGGGCCGGGCTTATGTAATATGTTACGCTGATTGACCACCACCATTCGTCCGGTTTTTGTCTGACAAATAATCCGCTGAAGATGCTGATTACAGGAAGGAGCATTCCGAGTGCTCCAAGTACGTTTCTGTGAAGAAGGCTGCTTTTTTCCTTTTCGACGATTTTTTGTATTATTGTTGCATCAGGTTTTTTATGTTCGCGGGGTTTTCCTGTTTCTTTTTCTTCTAATGATTCAACTGCCGATTTTGTTGTTTTTTTTGATTTTGTTGATTTTAGTTCAGTTGATTTTTTTGTGGTCTTTTTAGCTTCTGCCATTTTTTAATCTCCATGTTGTAATGCTTAATATTATTATATAACATAAAAAAGCATTTGGAAAACATTAAAAATAATGTATAATAGAACAATCATATAAAAAGGAAAAAGCCATGACAGATATCGAAATTGCACAGGCCAATAAAATGGTTCCTATAAATCAGATTGCCTCAAAAATCGGGATTACCGAAGATTCACTTGAATTATATGGTCCATACAAGGCAAAAATCACTTTTGAAGAATTAAAAACACTTCAGAAAAAAGCCGGAGAAAAACCGGGAAAACTCATTCTGGTAACTGCTGTTACACCTACCCCTGCGGGAGAAGGAAAATCAACTGTTTCCATTGGTCTTGCAGACGGTCTGAATAAAATCGGTAAAAAAACTGTCGTAGCTTTAAGAGAACCTTCCCTTGGCCCATGCTTTGGTGTAAAAGGCGGAGCTTGTGGCGGTGGTTATGCACAGATTGTTCCTATGGAAGATATCAACCTGCATTTTACAGGCGATATTCATGCCATCTCAATCGCAAATAACCTGATTGCCGCTTTAATCGATAATCACCTGCAGCAGGGAAACGAATTAAATATTGACCCACGCACAATCACCTGGAAACGCTGTGTAGACTTAAACGACCGTGCATTAAGAAATATTACAATTGGTCTTGGTGGAAGGCTCCAGGGTGTTCCTCGCGAAGATCATTTTTCTATTTCTGTTGCATCGGAAATCATGGCGATTGTCTGCCTTTCTAAAACAATCTCTGACCTTAAAAAACGAATCGACAGCATTGTAATCGGCCAGAATTACGATAAAAAGAATGTTACCTTCGGCGAACTTAAATGCACAGGGGCCATTGCAGCTTTATTAAAAGATGTAATCAAACCAAACCTCGTTCAGACTCTGGAAAAAAATCCGGCCTTTGTTCACGGTGGGCCTTTTGCAAATATCGCACACGGATGTAACAGCGTAAATGCAACTCTTTGTGCCCTTGCAAGCGGTGACTATGTTGTTACAGAAGCGGGTTTTGCCGCAGACCTTGGTGCCGAAAAATTCCTTGATATTAAATGCAGAATCGCAGGTCTTAAACCAAGCGCTGTTGTAATTGTTGCTACTATCCGTGCGCTTAAGATGCATGGTGGCGTTGCAAAAGCTGATTTGGGAAAACCTGATTGTGCCGCTTTGGAAAAAGGATTTGAAAACCTTAAGACTCATATCGAAAACATTGCAAAGTTCGGACTTCCTTCTGTTGTTGCAATCAATAAATTTGTTACAGATACAGACGAAGAAATCCAGCTGATTAAAAAGCTTTGTAAAGATATCGGCTCTGATGCAATTTTGAGCGAAGGCTGGGGAAAAGGCGGAGAAGGAACAAAGGATTTAGCTCAGGCCATCGCAGATTTAGCAGACAGCGGAAAAGCAGATTATCATCCACTTTATGAATTAGACCTTCCGCTCGACCAGAAGATTAAAAAGATTGCTACAGAAATCTACCGTGCAAAAGATGTAGAAATTGAACCTTCTGCACTCAAAAAGCTTAAGAATTTTGAAGAAAACGGATATGGAAATCTTCCTGTCTGCATCGCAAAAACCCAGAATTCTATAAGCCACGATCCAAAACTCACTGGCGCACCAAAGGATTACATCTTCCCGATCAGAGATGTTCAGCTGTACGCCGGAGCAGGATTTGTGGTTGCACTTGCAGGGGACATCATGACAATGCCTGGTCTTCCAAAAGCACCTGCCGCACTCGACATCGATGTAGACGACAACGGAATCATTTCCGGCTTATTCTAAAAAAAACGGTCAGCTAAAACTGACCGTTCAAATTATATTAAATTGATTTATGAAAAAAACCGAAGTTTATCTTCGGGCTTTTTTTTATTCACTAATCACCTTATTCACCAAGCTGATTTTTTAAATCTTTTAATTCTTCCGAAAGTTCGATTGTCTTTGCGTTCTGTCTTAAAACGCGCTGAGCCAGAAGCTTTGAAAGGAAAATACCGTAGTGAGGATTTTTTCTTATAAGATTTAAGAAAGATACCTTTGGAATCTTGATGAGTTTTCCGTCCCCTGCAGACATGATTGTTGCAGAGCGGCGGTCGTTTAATAAGAATGCCATTTCGCCGATGAAGATGTCGTTTGGTGTAAGAACCGAAATCAGTTTTCCATCAACATAAACACCGTAGCGTCCAGAGATGATGAAGTACAATTCGTTCGAAGGTTCATTCTGTTTACATACGATGTCGCGTGGTCCGTAAGAAATTGTCTTGAACGGAATCATGATGCCAGGAACATTGTTCGAAGCGTTTTTAAGATTGTTCAGGTCAAAAGATACTTCGTTTCCCTTGTCGTTATAGCGTAAGTCAGAAACAAGGCTCTTAGAAAGAATCATACCGCGTCCGTGAGTTGCCTCTGTAAAATCAACATTGATTCTTGATTTCCAGTCAAAGCCCTTTCCTTCGTCGATGATTGTAAAATGCGAAACATCCTTTCCGATGAAGTAATTAATCTTGATTTTCTTTTTATCTACTTCCGGATTCTTGCGTTTTTCTGCAATGAGGTCCAGGATATTTTTTCCCTGTTCGAGCCATTCTGATTTTTCTTCGTAAGTGATTCCGCAGTTTCCGTGTTCAAGCGCATTTGTCAAAAGTTCCATCAGTGTAGTCTGAAGGGCATAACGTCCATCGTCGCTTATACGGTTTGAACAGAAAAGATAGTTTACAAGGAAGCTTGTGTAAAGGCGAATATCCATAGGGTCATTACCACAGATAAAATCACCCTGCTCCTGACCACCAACTCTATCCTGCATACCGCGGTTAAAAAGGAATTTCTGATTGCTCCAGAGGATGCGTACAAGGCGTTCAAAATTCTGTTTGAAGGTATAAAGAGTCTGAACGATGAGGATGTTAGGATCCTTCATTGCTTCGATTTCTTCTGCCTTTGCCGGATTAGGAACTACAGCAATAATTCCCCCGTTATGAAGCCACGGGTCCGAATGAATAGCCGAAAGAATTCGGTTTGTATCAATATCATCCGAAGTAAAGTCTAAAACCTTAACCTCCGGAAGCTCGTAATCAATATAACTTAACGCCTCATCCGTATCCGGACAGAACATAGGATCAAAGTACTCCGCAAACTTAGCACACCCATTCCTCACCGTCTCATTAACATCCGGATTAGTAGAAGCCACCAAAATCTTTTTCATACAATCTCCTTTTTTTGTTTTTATGACTCAGATGCGATTCGAACGCACGACCTTCTGCTTAGGAGGCAGATGCTCTATCCAGCTGAGCTACTGGGTCAAACTTTTGCGTTCGAATCGCGAATCAGTGTTTATTTCAATACCAATTCCTTTATTTCCAAAGCGACTGATTCGAACGCACATCCTGCCGCTTAGGATTATATAATAGCAAATGCGTTAAAAAACATTTCGACAGAAATGTTTTAGCATTTACTTATGATCCACCGCTCTATCCAGCTGAGCTACTGGGTCAAAATATATAATACTGTCCCGCCTGGACAAAGTCTTTAAAACCGTCTGCCCTCGGGTTAACCAGTTTACATGAAGAATCATAATGGCATAAAAACATCTTCTGCTTTATTGCCGCATCCAGCGTCTTAAGTTGACTATACGATGCATGAACTCTTTCACTCTTTCCGCTAACATCACAATCATGAAAAATTGCTTCGATATTAAAATTGGACAAAATCCATTCCAGCTGCGCCGGCTTAAACTGTGTGTCGGCCGTAAAAAGAATCCTGTCATCAAAAATAACACCATAAGAAATCTGAGAATTCTTGTATGAATCAACTTTCGAAGTTACGTGCATAGTTCTGAAAAGCTTTATATTCAGCTCGCCTAAATCAAAATTGTAAATCTCGAAAGGTTTTTTATTACAAAGCTTTGGCTTAAGCTGATTAAAATAATCATCAAAAGTAAGGATTCCATCTTCGCTGTAATGAAGTCCGCCTTTTAAAGATTCATCCCACAAAAGCTGTTTGAATTCATCAGTTATAAGAATATTGATTTTTTCTTTGTTAGAATATTTTGAAATAAATGCAACCTCTTCTACCCCGCCAATGTGATCAGCATGAGGATGTGTAAGAAGGATATTTTTTATCTGTGAAATTTTTGTATGATACTTAAACGAAAAAACAAACGGACAGATTGTTCCACAGTCAATCAAAACATGAGTATTGCCTTTTACGGCGATAAGATTTGTCTGGAAATAAGGATTTGTAAACGCACTTCCAGCACCCGTAAAAAAGAGAGAAAGCCGGCCGTCATTTACCAATTCTATTTTTGAATCAAATTTTTTAATTTCCATTTCTTTTTTATTCCACAAAAATTAATAATATATTATAACACAATAAATTAAATTATTCACCACCTAAAATCTCATTAAGCTCATAAACGTCTTCTACCCCATTTACAAGCACTCCACCCATTCCAAGCTCAAGAGGAACAGACAAATCCATGTCAAAACGGTCGCCTACAGCCACACACTCTTTTGGATTTGAATCTGTTAATTTACATGCAGTCTGGAAAGGCTCATAAGCGGGTTTTGATTTAAGACAGGTATCGAGCCCAACAATATCTTTAAAAAAGTCGGAAATGCCGATAGCTTCCAGTGTTTTTCTTGCGGTAAAAACGGGGTTATTCGTAACGCAGATCATCTTATATTTTGAAGATAAGTCTGTAAGTTTTTTGATCAGTTTTTCGTCGCGGGTAAGATAATCAGAAGGCTCCATCAGTGTTTCGCGCCACTTTACGCTTTTTTCAATAGAAATCCCGAATGCTAAAAGTGTATTTCCAAGGCTCACCTTTTTTCCTTCGTGCTCAAGAGAATATTTCTTTCTGTAATCGTTTACCATCTTACGAGCTTCGTCTTCGCTTATTCCCCTCTCTTTTGCAAAAGCCCGCACCTGACAGTCAATCTGTTCAAATGCATAGGCAGAGTTTGTATATAAAGTTGAGTCAATATCAAAAATCAATGTTGTAACGCGAGGGGGAATTTTATAAACTTTCATAAACCATGTCTTCCTTGTAAATATTTGATGCAGCTTCCAAAAGGGATTTATATTTTCCAAGGCCATACCACGCCACTGCCGCATCTCCCAAAAGTTCTGAATCTGCCTTTGTGCACACAGTAAGCTTTGTTTTTAAGCACGCTGCTTTTTCTTTCATCCATTTTTTATTTCTTGTCTGCCCGCCTGTAGAAGAAAACTCATCGGGAAATTTAAGCTGATTATCTTCTGCCATATTCCTTAACTGACCTACAGCTTCGCAGATTTTTATAAGCCTCTTTTTTTTACAGAGCTTAGAGCTATCAGGAATTAAAGCCGAAATATTCCATAAGCCGGGAACAACAGACGGTAAAGTCCTTAAACCTTGGTAAGAAATAAAACGCGGAATACAAAAATTATAGCCTTCGCTTGAGCCTGAGCGGTCGCAGAGTTTTCCGCTTTCCAGGGTATTTGTTCCGATGAGGGCTGCAACAAAATCAGGCCCCGCACCATAAACATTTATATCTGCCTCGGAGGCCGCGGAAAGTCCAAGCTCGCTGAGAATTTCTTTTTTTACAATTCCATAACACTGTCCCGGTTTATTAAAAGGCGGTAGTTTTTTCTCTGGGATATTCTCCTTTTCGAGCATAGCCTTTTCCCAATAAGCGGGAATGAATCTATCTTCGGGTAAAATCGTAACTGCATTTCCGGTAAGCTTCCAGATAAAAAACTCCGGCCCGGAAAAAATGTATTTTGATTTTTTGTATTGCAAAGGAAACTTTTCTTTAAGCTCTATGATTTTTGACATAAAGAGTGATGTCCCTGTCCTTTCTTTAGAAACAGGATATCTTTCGTTCCACCTTACGGTAAAGCCGTTTTCTGTTACAACAGTGGGCCCATTCCCCGAAACGCTTAAGGCTTTGATGGAGAAATTATGTGCATTCACGCGCGCGGGATTCTGTGCATTTTCCCCCGAGCCTTCTTTCATCATCTTTCTGATTATTTTTTCGAACACCTTAAACCAGCTATTTGCTATAAAACGCCTGTGTGGAAATAAAAATCTTCTTGTACAAAAAGAAACGACCTCGCCCGTGCTACCGATTAATGCAGCTTTAAGCGAAGTCGTCCCGATATCAATGCAAAGAACACATTCTGTCATTATTTAGAAGGCTCTTGCTTATTATCTTCTGAAGGTACGCTCAGTTTTACAACCTTTTCGATGATGCTTCTGTTATCCAGAAGTTCACCAACCGACTGATTGTAATGTATGCGTGTGATTACGTTTGCGAAAAGTCCGCTTACATCTGTACTGATATACCATTCGCGGTTAAGAAGGTCTTCGTGATAAACGGCATTAGTACCGATTATTCTGTAGAACAAGCCTTTTTCGTATGCTTCATCAAAGCTCTTGATTGCATCTCCTGTAAAGAATGGAAGAGAAATTGCACAGATTACTTTTGTAGCACCCTGGCTCTTTAAGAATTCCATAGCTTTAAGAAGAGTTCCACCGGTTCCAAGCATATCATCAGCAAGGAATGCGACCTTTCCCTTTACATCACCAAGGAGCTTTACCGACTTGATGTTTGTAGAGTGAGCATCCTGAGTTACAATCGAGTAATCGCGCTCTTTGTAAATCATGGCAAGAGGAAGCTTTAATCCCGATGCATAGAATTTATTTCTGTCGATGGCACCTGTATCCGGAGCAACAACAACTAAATCTTCTGTTTTTCCCGTAAGATCTACAATCTTGCTCAACTCCCTGATTACCTGATAGCTCGCGTGGAGGTTATCAAGATTACATGAAGAGAATGCGTTTACAATTTCGCGTGAGTGTAAATCAAGAGTGATGATTCTGTCTACGCCCTGCATTTCGTAAATGTGACCAAGAAGACTTGCAGTTAAACCTTCACGACCCTTTCTTTTATGCTGACGTGCATAAGGGTATGCCGGAACTACCAGTGTGATTTTTTCTGCACCTGCAATTCGAACGGCATCGATTGTTACGAGCAAAGACATAACATGATCGTTTACGGTCATCTTTACATCGTTGGCACCGTTGTTCAGTTTTAAAACTTCGTGATTTTCAACATCCTGGAAAATATAAACATCTTTTCCGCGGACAGTATCCAGAAGTTCAATCTTTACTTCGCCGTTGGCAAAATAAGAAAATCTTGAATTGATTTTGAAAACAGGTGGTCTGTATTTGTCTGTAGCACCTCTTATACAAAGATCACTTGTCTCCAGATCATTCTGCAGATTTATTCTCTGTATAAGCTCTTCTTTAGTCAGTCCATAACGCTTAGATACAACATCGTTCTTCAAAGTGAAGCGGTGCTTGTACATGTGTTTAAGGTGCGTTATGACTTCATTGGCGAAAGCTTCGCCACCAGGACACGCAACAATCGCTAGACTTGTTGGTTCGGTATAAGGCATAGTAGACCTCTTTATTTAGTGGGTTTTCTATAAAATATCATATTTTGTGTTTTGATACAATGACATTTTTCCCCTTTCTACTTAAAGAGCTGCTTTAATCCTTCCGCTTTTTTGAGTGCTTCTTCGAGCGTCATGCCGGTAAAGTCCTGAGCCCCGAAATTTCTTCCGCTTTTTTTGTCGTCCACAAAGGCACCAAGAACAATACCAGGAATTACGCTGTCAGGATCGTTCGGGGCATTTGGTCCGCCTAAATCAGTCCTGCACCAGCCAGGGTCTGTAAGACTTATGATTACATCTGTTCCGTCAAGTTTTCCCGCTAAATCAGAAGTAACCTTGTCTAAAGCGGCCTTACTTGCTGAATATCCTGCCTGCTCAGGTTCATTACGGATACCGCTTGTTGTATTAATCACACGACCAAAACCGCGTTCTATCATCTTTGGAATATATTCGTAACAAAGCATCATCGGAGCGATTGTATTGATGTAAAAGCTTGTAACATAATCTTCTACCGGAGTCTTGTAATATTCAACCCGGTATGCAACCTGAAGACCTGCATCATTAAAAAGAATATCAACCGGTTTCCCCGAAGCATTGATTTTTTCTATCATCTTACGAACATCTTCGGGTTTAGAAAGCTCTGCTTCTACATCAAAAGCTTCTACACCAAGGGCGCGCACTTCTTCCAAAACTTTTTTTGTATGTTCCAAAGAGCGCGAATGGAGGATAAGATTACAGCCTTTTTCTGCCATAAACTTTGCAATCCTGTAGCCGATTCCCCTGTTTGCCCCTGTGATTAATGCCCATTTTCCTTTTACGTCTGTCATTTTATTTCCTTTATTTTTTATACTGTTGCCTTTGCCGCAATCTTATAAATTTCTGCAATATCTTTAGAGCTTAATTTTACAAAGCCGCCTGTTTTTCCATCCTTTGGAAGACCAAAATTCTTAACAAGCTGAGGGATATCCTTTTCTTTTGCACCAAGTTCTGCAAAGTTCAAAGGCATACCGATGCTCTTAAGGAACTGACGGAAGCACTTAATTCCTTCCTTTGCTGTTTTTTCTGGATCAGAAAAATCCATCTTACAGCCCCATACTCGGGTAGCCCACTGAGCAAAACGCATGATATCGTGCTTATAAACATAATCCATCCATGAAGGCATGATTACGGCAAGTCCCGCACCGTGAGCACAGTCATAAAGCCCAGAAAGTTCATGCTCAATTCCGTGGCTGTTCCAGTCCTGATCGCGGCCAACACCAACGATGTTGTTATGAGCAACCATCCCGGCCCACATGATGTTTGCACGAGCTTCGTAATCATCAGGATTTTTGATTACCTTTGGAGTTTCATTTATCATTGCAAGAAGCACAGCTTCGCAAAGGCAGTCTGTTGTTTCTACATTCTTTGTGTTTGTAAAATAGCGTTCGCATACGTGAGCCATGATATCTGTTGCACCACACGCTGTCTGGTAAGCCGGAAGAGTCTGTGTAAGGGCAGGATTCAAAATAGAAAAGCGCGGACGAATGCATTCACCACCTGTACCTCTTTTTACCATTCCCTTTTCTTTTGTAATTACAGAATCGCCTGAACCTTCCGAACCTGCAGCCGCAATTGTTAAAACTGTTCCTACAGGAAGCGCTTTTTTAGGACTAGCCTTTCCGCTGTAAAAATCCCAGAAATCACCATCGTACAAAGAACCAATTGCAATAGCCTTTGCACTGTCGATTACAGAACCACCGCCAACTGCTAAAATAAAATCAATTCCTTCTTTTTTACAAATTTCGATTCCCTTATAAACCAGTGTATCAAGAGGATTTGGATGAACGCCGCCAAGCTCAACATAAGGAATCTTTTTTGCTGCAAGAGATTTTTCTACCCTTCCCAAAAGTCCCGACTTTACTGCAGAACCACCACCAAAATGAATCAAAACTTTAGAACCACCGAATTCCTTTACAAGTGAACCCGCTTCTTTTTCTGTGTTCTTTCCAAAAACAAATTTAGTAGGACTATAAAAAGTAAAATTATTCATAAAAACTCCTCTGGTGTAACTTTAAAACTGCCGCTTATTTTGGGCCTTCGTTACAAAAAAAATCACACTCCCGAATAAGAAGTGTGATTTAAATATATGAGTATTTTTATGAAAAAAGAAATAACAATCTCTAAAGTTATAGAATGTTTCTATTTTTAGTATGACTAATTTTCTGTAAAAACTCCCATCTCCCTTATTTTCTTTGTGCGGTATTTTACGAGCACTTCGGGAGTTTTTGACATAAGCTTTTCAAGATCAGCCTTAATCTGAGCCTTAATGTTTGCAGCAGTCTGAGCCGGGTCTGTGTGTGCTCCGTCTTCCGGTTCAGGAATTACACCGTTTACAACATTCATAGAAAGAATATCCTTACTTGTGATTTTAAGCATTGCAGCAGCATCTTTGGCACGGGCAGAATCGCGAAGGAGAATCGAAGCACAGCCTTCCGGAGAAATTACCGAATAGATTGCGTTTTCGAGCATGTAAATTTTATCTCCAACACCAATTCCAAGAGCACCACCCGAACCACCTTCACCAATTACGATGCAGATTACCGGAGTTTTAAGCTGACTGAATTCACGAAGATTTACGGCAATCGATTCACCAATTCCCCTCTCTTCTGAACCAAGCCCCGGGTACGCACCCTGAGTATCTATAAAGGTGATTAAAGGACGACCGAATTTTTCTGCCTGCTTTGCAAGACGGAGTGCCTTTCTGTAGCCTTCAGGGTTTGCCATACCGCCGTTTCTGTCTATTGTTTCCTTGAGGTTTCTTCCCTTCATGTTTCCGATTACAGTTACAGGTATTCCATCAAGAAAACCGATTCCTCCCACAATTGCAGGATCATCACCATAATAACGGTCGCCGTGAAGCTCTGTAAAATCATCAATAATCATGTCGATATAATCCAAAGCGCGGGGACGGTCTGTGTGGCGGGCAAGTTCAACCTTTTCCCAAACCCTCGAAACTGTATCCGAATTTTCAAGCTTCTTTGTAATCTTTTTGATTTCTTCGGTTAAATCTATGTCGTGATTTTTTGCAATTTCTTCGAGCTGCTCTAAAATCTGTTTATCTGTTAAGTTATATGTTTTCATCTTATTCCGCCTTAGTGATCTTATGTAAATCTATCATCTTCGACCAGAATGCCTTCTGATCTTTTCTGGCTACGATGCAGTCAACAAATCCCTTCTGCAGCTGAAACTCTGCCCTCTGAAAGCCTTCCGGTAACTTCTGATTAATTGTTCCTTCGATTACACGCGGACCTGCAAAACCGATTAAAGCCTTTGGTTCAGCACAAATTAAATCGCCAAGCATTGCAAAACTTGCTGTTACACCACCGGTTGTAGGATCACAAAGCATTACAAAATATGGAACCCTTGCATTATCCAAGGCAGCTGCAGCACTCGAAGTTTTTGCCATCTGCATCAGAGAATAAATACCTTCCTGCATACGAGCTCCACCCGAAGTTGCATAAATGATTACAGGGATTTTTTCTTCTGCACCCTTGTACATAAGGCGGCTGATTTTTTCACCAACAACGCTACCCATGGAACCACCCATAAAATCAAAAGACATGATTCCAAGAAGAACATCTTTTTTATCAATCTTACATTTTCCGGTTACTACAGCTTCTTCAAGGTTTGTTTTCTGTTTTGCGGCTGTAAGCTTTTCTTCATAACCTTCCATGTCTATCGGGTTATTTGATTTTAAATTTTTAAAAAGCTCTTCAAAAGAATTTTCATCGCAAAGATATTTAATCCTGTCCTGTGGGCTTATCCTTAAATGATGATTACACTCCGGACAAACCATGAGGTTCTTTTTAAAAGTTTCTTCGCTGTGATTTATTTTACAATGTGGACATTCCATAACCTTGCCCCCTATTTATTACCATATAATTCTTCGTACAAACTTGTTCCGAATTTTCCTGACTGGAATTGTTTTGTACTCAATATTTCTATCTGCTGTTCCTGATTAGTCATAACTCCTTCGAGCTTAAACTCTTTAAGACAGCGCAGCATTTTTTTGATTGCCTTTTTTCTGTCCGAATCATAAACAATGAGCTTTGCAAGCATTGCATCATAATTCGGAACAACCGTATAACCCTGATAAATAAAGCTGTCGAACCTTACGCCCGGTCCTCCCGGAATCATAAGATTTGTGATTGTACCAGGCGCCTTTGCATTAATACGCACTTCGATTGACCAGCCCTTAAGACTTACATCATCAGGATTAAAAGAAAGTTTATTTTCCGTACATGCCAGAATCTGCTCACGGATAATATCAACACCGCTTACAAATTCCGAAACAGGATGCTCAACCTGAACACGGGCATTAACTTCCATAAAATAAAAATCTTTACCGGTAACTAAAAATTCAATTGTGCCTGCTCCACGGTATTTCAAAGCAGAAAAAAGATTTTTTGCACCCTGGCACATCTTTTCCCTTATTTCCGTACTAACGGCCGGAGAAGGACTTTCTTCTATAAGCTTCTGATGATTTTTCTGAACAGAGCAGTCGCGCTCCCCAAGGATTGCAACTCCGCCCTTACCATCAGCTATTACCTGAAGTTCAACGTGGCGTGGATTAACAATATATTTTTCTACATAAACAGTGCCGTCAGCAAAATTAGAAAGAGCCTCACTCGAAGCAATCTTTAAATTTTCTGCAAGCTCTTCTTTTTTCCATACGATGCGCATTCCCTTTCCACCGCCGCCACTTGCCGCTTTTATGATTACAGGATATCCGCATTTATCTGCAGTTTCTTCTGCTTTTTTTAAATCGTCTGTTGCACCTTCTGAACCCGGAGTTACTGGAAGACCGTATTTTAATGCAGTTTCCCTTGCAACAACCTTGTTTCCCAAAAGTTCAATAGTCTCGGGCTCAGGACCAATCCAGATTAATCCTGACTTTTCTATATCGCGTGCAAAAGAAGCATTTTCCGAAAGAAATCCAACGCCCGGATGAATTGCTTCACAACCTGTACGAAGTGCAACTGTGATGATTGCATCGCCGTTCAGATAGCTTTTTGATGAAGGAGCGGGTCCTATGCAGTATGCTTCGTCTGCGAGTTTTACATGAAGATTTTCTTTATCTGCCGAAGAATATACGCTAACGGTTTTAATACCCATCTCTTTACAGGCGCGTATGATTCTTACTGCAATTTCGCCACGATTGGCAATCAAAAGTTTTTTAATCAACTTAATCACCTTTTACTAAAGCTTTTTTACAGAGAAAAGCGGCTGATCAAATTCTACAAGGTCGCCGTTTTCTACAAGGATATCAAGAACTTCAAAATCGTATTCAGCATTGAATGTGTTCATCATCTTCATTGCTTCAATAATACAGATTGGATCTCCCTTCTTGATTTTTGCTCCCTTCTGAACATAAGCCGGAGAATCTGGAGAAGGAGAACGATAGAATGTTCCGACAATCGGACTCTTGATTACATCGCCCGAAAGTTTTGATTCAGATTTTGATTCCTTTTTATCTTTTTTAGATTCAGCAGGAACAGAAGCTGTGCTGCCTTTAGATGAAAATCCGTCTGCCCCACCTGACACTAAGGGTTGTCCCCCCTGTACGCCCGGAACAGAAGTATAGATTTCTTTTTCTACACAGCCTTCTTTTTTCTTAAGAACGATTTTTGAACCGTCACGTGTGAACTCAAAATCTACAATGCTTGAGTCGTTGAATTTTTTCATCAGATCAAAAATAAAATCATCAGTCATTTTTTTCTCCAGTTATTCAGCTTTGGTTAGATAACGTCAAAACGTTCAACTTCTTTTTCATAATCAACACCGGGAATATCAAAGCCGCTTGTTGCAAGGAAATCATGACGATAGCCTTCTACGTCTCCAAGCTCCCTGATATTTTCTGCAGTTACAGCCGGCATGATTTTATTTACTTCTTCCTGAACTTTTGGATCGAGTTCAAGGTCATCTATGCGGATTCTTTTTTCTTCGTCTGTAGGAATTGCAGCATCTCCATTTTCGTTTTTGATGTACAGGCGTTCTGCAAAAAGACGATTAATCTGTTCAATACAGCCTTCGTGAGTTCCCATCTTTTTCATCACCTTAAAGAGCACCGAAAGATACAATGGAATGATCGGGATAACTGCACTCGCTCTTGTTACAAGACCCTTGTTTACAGAAACATAAGCACCGCCTCCGATTTTAGAAAGCATTTCGCGGATAACACCGGCACGTTTTTCAAGATCAAGCTTTGCCATACCGATTGTTCCGTTTCTGTAAATTGCCTGTGAAAGTTCAGGACCGATGTATGAATAAGCAACAGAAATACAACCTTCTGCAAGAACATCAGCCTTTAAAAGCTGACCGATGAGTCTTTCCCAGTCTTCTCCGCCCATTACTTTTACTGTGTTTGCAATTTCTTCTTCTGTAGCAGGCTCTGCTGTGATTTCCTTCATTTCGCCTGTCATTGTGTCAAAGGTTCTTCCGCTGAATGGTTTCCCAATCGGTTTGATAACTGATTTGTACATCACTTTTGTTTCAGGGTCTACGCGAACAGGACTTGCAAGACTGTAAACAACAAGGTCAAACTTCATATTGTTTTCTTTTGCACGCTTGATGATTTCGGCTTTTATTTCGTCAGAGAATGCATCTCCGTCGATTGTGCTCGAAAAAAGACCTGCCTTTTTTGCTTCCTGGTCAAAAGCAAGATTGTTGTACCAGCCTGGAGTCCCGAACTTCTTTTCAGAACCGGCTTTTTCGTAAGACACACCGATTGTGGCAGCATCGTACGCAAATGCTGCAGTGATGCGGCTTGCAAGCCCGTAGCCGTTTGAACAGCCAAGAACAAGCACGTTTTTTACAGGTCTGTGCTTTCCGTTTATTGCGGCATTTTTTGCCTTCTGTTTTTTTGTATATTCAATCTGATCAAGAACTGCCTGGCGGCATCCCTGCGGATGCGCATTCAAACAGATATTACTACGTACCATTGGTGTCATAATTAAGCCCTCCCTACCAAACACATCCATTCCGCTTCTGCCGCTACGTTTTCGCCTACGTAGGCTTTGCCGGACTGTTTTATCATTTTTTTGGAAACACGGAGGTTCTTGATTTCCATGCGCACTTTGTCGCCGGGACGAACCTGGTTTCTGAATTTTACTTTGTCTACTGTTGCCAAGAAGAAAAGACTTCCTTCTTCGAATGTTTTCTGGTAACTCAATGCAGCACCGCCGGCCTGAGCCATTGTTTCTACAAGAATTACTCCAGGTACTACAGGATATTCAGGAAAGTGTCCTTTAAAGAAAAATTCATCCTGTGTAAATACGTGTTCACTTACAGAGCCTTCTGCATCGCAGCTAATAATTTCGTCTACGAATAAGAATGGTTTTCTGTGCGGTAATAATGATTCAATGTCTTTTGTTACGCTCATTTATTTCTCCTGTAAGCCGACCACATTTGCACGCACATTGTTATTCGCATATGCATTCCACGAGCATCTGTGCCGGCCGTTTTTCTATTCTTCTATCTTCTTAAAAATTACAACGCCGTTGTGTCCGCCAAATCCAAGCGAGCCCGATGCAACACAATTAATTCCATCCTTTGCCTTAACAGCCTTGTTTGGAACATAATCCAGGTCGCAGCCGGCTTCTACATCAGGATTTTCAAGGTTGATTGTCGGTGGATAAATTCCGTCTTCCATTGCCTTAATACTGATTAAAGCTTCAAGAGCACCGGCAGCACCAAGACAGTGACCTGTCATACTCTTTGTAGAAGAAACCTTGATGTTATATGCATGATTTCCAAGTGCCTTTTTAAGCATTGCTGTTTCCGAAGAATCGTTGATGTGAGTTGAAGTTCCGTGTGCGTTGTAATACTGAATTTCTTCCTTTTCGATTCCTGCATCTTCAATAGCAAGCTTGAGTGCTCTCGAACCGCCTTCTCCTTCCGGATCCGGGCTTGTAATATGATATGCATCGCTTGTTCCACCGTATCCAACAAACTCACAGTAAATCTTTGCACCGCGAGCCTTGGCATGTTCATATTCTTCCAAAACTAAAATTGCAGAACCTTCACCCATTACAAAGCCTTCGCGTGCCTTGTCAAAAGGACGGCTTGCTTTTTCTGGCTTGTCGTTATAGTTAGAAGCAAGAGTTTTTAATACGCTGAATGCGCCAATACCAAAGCCTGTTACAGCTCCTTCTGCTCCTCCTGCTACACACATATCAACTCGGCCGCTGCGAATCTGATCAAGAGCAAGCCCCAAAGCATCTGTTGATGAAGCACAAGCTGTCTGTAAGTTCCATGCAGTTCCCTTAATTCCAAAAAGCATGCTCACATTTCCAGGACCTTCGTTTCCAATCATCATAGGTACTGTTAAAGGAGGCATTCTTGAAGGACCTGCTTCAAAATATTTTTTCATGGAAGCTTCCATTACTTCAAAACCACCAATTCCGTTTCCAAAAACAATCGATGTCCTTTCTGAATCAATAGTTTCTTTTGTAAGCCCTGCATCCTGTACGGCCTGAGTAGAAGCTGCAGCGGCAAACTGACAGAATCTTGCCATCTTGCGAGCTTCCTTTTTATCAATCCACTGAGTTACATCAAGATTTTTTACTTCACCTGCAATTTTTACTTCAAAGTCAGATGTGTCAAATAAAGTGATGTTTGAAATTCCGCTTTTTCCGTTTTTAATTCCGTCCCATGTTTCTTCAACTGTATTTCCAAGGGGACTAACACATCCTAAACCTGTAACAACTACTCTTCTTTTCATTTCTTTCTCCTTTTAATTAACAGCCCATTCCGCCGTCTACACCGATAACCTGGCCTGTGATATATGTAGATAAATCGCTAGCTAAAAATAAAGCCGCATTTGCAATATCTTCCGGAACACCTGCTCTTTTTAATGGAACAGTTTCGAGCATTGCATTCTTTAAATCTTCCGATAAAACGTTTGTCATATCTGTCTGAATAAAGCCCGGTGCAATTGCATTTACACGAACACCGCGTGAACCTGTTTCTTTTGCAAGACTCTTTGTTAATCCGATTAAGCCGGCCTTACTTGCAGAATAATTTACCTGACCGCCCTGACCGTGAACACCAACGATGCTCGACATATTGATGATTGATCCACTTCTCTTACGAATCATATCCGAAGCTACAATCTGGCACGCAAGAAATGCTCCTGTAAGGTTTACATTCAAAACAGCATCCCAGTCTTCTTTTTTCATTCTGAACGAAAGTCCATCCTTTGTAATTCCGGCGTTGTTTACCAGAACATCAAGACCGCCAGACTGTTCCAGAACCTGTTTGATTGCTAAAGTCCAGTTTTCGCTGTCGCCTGCATTAGCATAAACTTCTGTATATGTAACGTTATTTTCTTTAGCAAGGGCTTCTAAATCAGCTTTGTTTGCAGAAGGTTTTGTACAGATTCCCCATACGCTTGCTCCTTCTTTTAAAAACTTTTCTGTGATTCCTTTACCGATTCCTCTTGAAGAACCTGTGACCAGTGCTTTTTTTCCGCTTAATAACATTTCCTGCTCCTTATTTATAAAGTTTCCAGTAACTCAAGATTGATTGATTTACATGATATATTTTCTGCAAAACCCGAATCGCGCCATAAACCGCTTAAAACAGTTCCCGGCCCCGGTTCAAAAATATTCCAGTTTTCTGCGCAGCTTGTTTTATCTGTTCCGATAAATCCTGCTATCTCTTTTTCTTCGCTCGTCCATCTTACAGGGTTTGTAAAATGCATTACCGCAAGTTTCTTTGCTTCCTCTCCTGTAAGGATTTCTTTTCCAGTTACATTCGAAAAAAGTTTTATACAAGGGTTTTTAAAAGAAACAGTATCTAACACCTTAACAAACTCATTTCCGGCTTCTTCCATCAAAGGTGAATGGAAAGGTCCTGCAACCTTAAGAGTGATGAATCTTCTGCAGCCGGCATCTGTACAAAAACTCTGTGCCTTTTCGAGCCCTTCAAATGTTCCCGAGATTACAGTCTGTTTTGGGCTGTTTAAGTTTGCAGCAAAAGCGATGCCTTCTTTCGAAAGACTTTCTACTGCCTTAGTTACTTCTTCGGGTGTAAGACCGATTACTGCTGCCATACCAGGCTGTTTTCCGCCCGAGGCCAGAGCAAGCTTATCGCACACCTTCTGCATGATAATTCCTCTTTCTTTTACAAGATTGATTGTCTCTTCAAAAGAAAGAACTCCGGCACAGCACAAAGCCGCAAATTCACCAAGTGAAAAACCTGCGCAAACATCAGCCTTAATTCCCTTCGATTCCAAAACCGAAATCAAAGCAAGTTCCGATGTAGTGATTGCAAGCTGGCTTCTGTCGCTTCTAGCAAGCTCTGCGTCTTCAGTTTCCCACATATATTTAGAAATCTCCTGTCCAGAGATTTTTTCTGCTTTTTTTACTGTTTCCATTGCAACCGGATATTTTTCGCAAATATCAAGAAGCATTCCTTTTTTCTGAGCACCCTGCCCCGGAAATAAAAAAACGTTTTTCATCATTCTTTCCTATACTAAAATCTGAATACTGTTCCCGCCCAGGTTAATCCTGCTCCAAAAGCGGCAGAAACAATCACAGCTCCATCTTTAATTTTTCCTTCTTTCTGCATGTCGTACAAAGCAATCGGAATCGATGCAGAAGAAGTGTTACCGTATTCACCCATACAACAGATGAATTTTTCCATATTAAAACCAAGCCTCTTTGCAGCGGCCTGAATTATTCTTTCGTTAGCCTGGTGACATACAAAATAATCAACATCAGCTTCGCCGAGGTTTTCTTTTTTCATCACCTTTTCGATAGCCTCTGTCATAACCTTTACAGCAAAGTTATAAACCGCATGACCATCCATCTTCATAAAACCATCATCAGGTGAAACATATAAAGCTATTCCGCCAGAACCATCAGAACCGGAAACAAAACTACCGATTCCCCTTTCTTTTTCCTCTTCCCTGTTTTCTATTACAAATGCTCCCGCTCCGTCCCCGAATAAAATGCATGTAGAACGGTCAGACCAGTCGGTAATCTTAGAAAGGATTTCCGAGCCCACAACTAAAGCGTACTTCCAGCCGTTATTCAAAAGCATGCCGGATGCTGAATTAAGACCATATAAAAAGCCCGTACAGGCCGCACAAAGATCAAAACAGGTTGCGTTTACTGCCCCAAGCTTATCCTGGATGATGCAGGCAGTAGACGGAAAATTATTGTAATCCGGGGTTGTTGTAGTACAGATGATTAAATCAATTTCTTCTGCGCTAACCCCTGCTTTTTTTAATGCTTCACTACAGGCACCAAGTGCTAATGAAGAACAGACTTCATCCTTTTTACACAGGTATCTTGAACCGATTCCCGTGTGCGAACGAATCCATTCATCATTAGTATCAAGTTCTTTGGGAAGATCGTTATTTAAAACCTTTTTTTCAGGAAGAGCCTTCCCAATAGAACGAACGATTATCATAGAGCACCTTTAATGAAGTTGTAGGCATCTCCTACAGTTTCAAATTCGTTTGCTTTTTCGTCTGGAATTGATACACCAAGCTGTTCTTCGATTGCATAAATCAATTCGTAAGTATCAAGACTGTCTGCGTCAAGATCAGCTCTGAAAGATGTGTTCATTTCTACTTTTGAAGGATCTACGTCGAGTTTTTCTACGATAAGAGCCTTGATTTTTTCAAACAATTCGTCCATTTGTTTTCTCCATAGTATTTTATAATGACACTTTTACATATTTTGTAAACCTGTCAACTCAATAATACACTATGGGCGCACGAATAGTCAAGAAAAAAGACGAAGAAAGAGGGCATAAATTCAACAAAACGGGTGAAAAAACAGAAAAAAACGCCGGAAATAAAAAAAAAGAGCACCCGGAACCGTACCGGATGCCCTTTTGTTCAAAATCAGCTTATAAACTGATTATTTTTTAAGAAGTTCTGCAAGTTTTTCTGGTGTGAAGTTGAAGTATTCAGCAACCTTCTTTGCAGGACCAGAAGTACCAAAGTTATCAAGACAGAAGCAGTTTTCTTTGTCTGTAAACTGGAGCCATTCCATAGAGATTCCGGCTTCTGTACAAACAATGCGTTTTGCATTTCCGATGATAGCTGCTCTGTCTGCCTTAGAAAGACCTTCGAATTTCTTCAAATCTGGAACAGAAACAACACGGATTGTTTTTCCGCTTACAAGTTTAGCTGCATCCAAAGCCATATTTACTTCAGAACCGCTTGCTAAAACTGTAATATCAGGATTTGCAGAACCTTCAAGAACTACATAAGCACCTTTTTCTGCCATGTTCTTCTTCCAGTTCTTATCTGCCTTTTCGTAAACAGCGAGTGCCTGGCGAGTGAATGCCATACAAACCGGGTGATCCTTAGAAGCGTAAGCCATGTTCCATGCTTCCATAGATTCTTCAGGGTCACCTGCACGGATTACCTGAACACCAGGAATAGCGCGTAAACCAGTTAAAGTTTCGATTGGCTGGTGTGTCGGACCGTCTTCACCTACGTAGATAGAATCGTGTGTGAATACGTAAATTACAGGCTGCTTCATCAAAGAAACAACGCGGAGAGAACCACGGAGGTAATCAGCGAATACTAAGAATGTAGCACAGAATGGACGTAAACCGCCGTGTAAAGAAATACCTGCAGCAATTGCAGACATTGCAAATTCACGGATACCGTATTCAATTGTTCTACCCTTACGGTTAGAAGGACTGAATGTTCCGTTATCTGTGTTCTTGAATGCAGTCTTGTTTGGTCCCATAAGGTCTGCAGAACCACCAACAAGGTTTGCATAGCGTGCTGCGATTACGTTCAATGCTTTTCCAGAAGCGTCACGTGTAGCACATGCGTCTCCAGGTTTATATTCAACATCTTTTACAGATGGGTCTGTTACAGCGTCTGAGTGGAATGCATCCCATTCTTTTTTGAGTTCAGGGTTTTCTTTTGCCCATGCATCAAAATCAGCCTTCCAGTCTGCTTCTGCTTTAGCAAATTCAGCTTTTTTTGCTTCGAAATATTTATAAGCTTCAGGAACAACGTAGAATTCTTTGTCTTCAGGAAGACCAAGCTTTTTCTTTGCAGCAATGATTCCTTCTGCACCAAGTGGAGCACCGTGAACATCAGCTGTACCTTCTTTTGGAGCACCAAATCCGATAATAGACTTGAGCATGATTAAAGAAGGATGATCCTTATCTTTCTTAGCTTTTTCTACAAGTTTAACGATTCCGGCAACATCATACATATCACCTTTTAAAACCTGCCATCCGTATGATTCATAACGTTTAGCAATATCATCAGTGAATGTAATATCTGTACAACCGTCGATAGAGATTTTATTTTCGTCGTAGAATACGATTAATTTACCAAGCTTCTGGTTTCCGGCAAAAGAACATGCTTCCGAAGCAACACCTTCCTGAAGACATCCTTCACCAACCAGAGAATATGTGTAGTGATCTACGATTGTGTGTTTTGGTGTATTAAATTTAGCAGCGAGCATCTGTTCTGCAACAGCCATACCAACAGCCATAGAAACACCCTGTCCAAGTGGACCACCAGTACATTCAACACCATCAGTGTCGCCGAATTCAGGGTGACCAGGACATTTAGATCCAACCTGACGGAAGTTCTTAATATCGTCCATGCTTACTTTATATCCTGCAAGATGGAGGATACTGTAAAGTAACATAGAACCATGACCTGCAGAAAGAACAAAACGGTCACGGTCAGCCCATTTTGAATCAGCAGGATTGTGCTTCATTACTTCGCCATATAAAACTGCAGCAGCTTCTGCAGCACCAAGTGGAAGGCCAGGATGTCCTGAATTTGCCTTCTGAATTGCGTCCATAGACAAGCTGCGAATCGAAAGTGCAACTGCCTCAACACCTTTTTTATCCATAATTTATACCTCTAAAAAATTAATTATGCTAAATCTTTAATCAATGCGGTTAATTCTTCTTCACCCGATTTAATTTCCAGAGCTTTTCTGAATCTTGTGCTTCTGAACAAACCTGCAAGGTCCGAAAGAACCTGAAGATGAATCTGAGGGTTATGAGTTAAAAGAACAAACATTACAAAAACAGCCCTCTCATCGGGTGCATTCATGTCCAAAGCGTTCTTAAGATAAACGAGACAAATCCTCTGGTCTTTTTCATCCTTCATTATTGGAGCACGTGCATGTGGTAAAGCAATTCCGTTTCCTACGGCTGTGCTTAAAACCTCTTCACGTGCACATAAAGCATTATACACCTGATCAGAAGTCATGCCATCGGGTATTTTTATCATCTTTACGAAATTCGCAAAGACTTCCTGTGGAGTTTTTCCTTCCACATCAAAAAAAACTCCTCCGCGATGAATCAGTTCTGCAATATCTGGTGCTTTTCCTGCTTCTGCCATATATATTCCTCCCTGCTATACAATAGTAAAATTTTTGTATGTATTATCTTCAAGCGAAGATGCAAGTATTCCATTTATATCCTCAAAGGTTTCTTCCATTCCATCTAAAGAAAGCTGAACATCATCCAGAGGGAAGTGATCGCGGATATAATAATTTTCCATCTCTTCTATAATCCTTACAATGTGACCAAAAAGCTGTACGATTATTATAAGTTCCTGCTGAGGAAAATCCTGTAGCGGTAAACCTGAATTCCCTATTTCGTACAAAAGGCTGCTCACCTCGCGGAAGAGAACAATAATCCTTTTTCTTAACGGGACAATGCAGGCATCTGCAAACGAATTATATTTTTTTGCCAAAAGTTCATATCTTTTTTCCACATTGATGCTTAAAAGCTTTTTTTCGGGTAAAGGAACTTTTAAAAGCGGAGGACAGAGTTTTTCAACAATGTCTTCGATATCCTTTTTAAGAAGTTTTTTACCGTCGTTGTCGTGCAAAGCATCTTCTATATAAGCATCCACAATCTGTGGAGAAAAAATCATCGAAATGTGAGAGAAAAGCGCGCTTGAATCAGCTCCGGAATTCCATGGACCTACAAAAGGAACAGCTTCACCTGTTTTCCAGATTCTGGTTTCTACGCCATAAGGACAGAAAGAAATCTTTTTTGTATGGCGTAAGAATTCTTCCGCACTTCCACAGTTTTTTGTACAAAGCTCTTCCTGATTTTCAAGGAAAAGAAAGGCAAGCTGCTCTTCGATTGAACCTGCAGGCCCGTTTTTTTCAAGGCTTTCTAAGATCCCTTTTTCAAAAGCCGTATACCATTCTTCGCGCTCAAGGTCAGCAACAGAAAGAGAATCCTTTTTATCTGCGCTCAAAACAGAAATCTCTACGATATTTTCTTCCCAGTTGATTACCCGGCACAAAAGCCTGTCGCCATATTTAATTCCTGCTTCTCCGGCAATCTTATCTAAAGGCCATGCAGTAAGCTTAATTTCTTCCGGAAGAGAATATTGAATGGAAGAAAGGTGTAAATCTGTATTCGAATGATCATTAAAAATATACGGAAGCACGTAGCCTTCTCCAAAAAGCGCAAAAACATCCATAGCAAGGTTCATCGAAAAAACACAGGATTCAGACTTAATGATTTCTTTTTTATTCGCAACAAAAAGCTGGTCTGGCGCAGTTTCCGGATTCACAAAAGGAATGCAGCGGTGACCCAGAACAATGTATCCCTTATCGATTTCTTCTTTTGTAGGCTTAAAACTGAACCATCTTCCCGTAAAAACGCCGGCGCGGGTAACAAATTCATTATCAACAAGGGTAAAAACCATATCGGACGAAAGAAGGATATCATTCAGGCTGCTTTTTGGAACCTTTACGCCGTTCTGTCTTAAATAATGGCTAAAGTCATCAAGCGTAAAAACATCCTGCTTATTTGTGAGAAATTCGTCTATAAGATATGTAGAATTTAAATTCATTCCCATTTTTTTGTTAACCATAATATTTTAATAGAAAAAACAAAGTTTGTATACAATTCTAGACTAAGAAGACTCTCAATGTTATTATTCTGATTATGAAGCTTACTTTTCTTGGAACAGGCACAAGTCATGGAGTTCCCGTAATCGGATGTAAATGCCGTGTCTGCACTTCAAAAGACCCGAAAAACAGACGAACCCGATGCTCTTCCTATATCACAAGCTCAGACGGAACAGCAATTTTAATAGACGTAAGCCCGGAATTCCGCCTTCAGGCACTGGAAAATAAGATAAAAAAAATAGACTGCGTTTTAATCACACACAGCCATGCAGATCACCTTCACGGAATAGATGATTTACGAATCTTTTCTTCAGAAAAAGCTCACACAGATTCCGACTCAAACAGTAAAAAAGCAAAAGAATTCAAAAATCCGCCGATTCCGGTCTACACAAACAAAAAAATAGCAGACGACATAAAAGTACGCTTTTCGTATATCTTTGAACCCGCAAAAGAAGGCGGCGGACACGCAAAAATAAAGCTTCAGAGCGCAGAAAAAACTTTTGATTACAAGGATGTGCAAATCACACCCGTTCCACTCCAGCACGGACACACAGAATGCACAGGCTGGCTTCTTTGCGAAAAAAATCGTCCCAAGAAAAAATACATCGCCTATCTTACAGACTGTAATCACATCAGCGAAAGCTCATACCGCCTCATACACGACACAGTAAAAGACGGAACGCTCGAACACCTGATTATAGACGGATTAAGGATAAAGCCTCACTCAACACATTTTTCTTTTTTAGAAGCAATGGAAGCAGCAGATAAAATCCAGGCAAAGCACGTGTGGTTCATCCATTTAACACATTCTTCGAGCCACAACGACGTAATAAAATACATAAATCAGAATCTCAAAAAATTTCCAAACCTGCAGAAATCCGCCTCCGTCCTCCCAGCCTACGATGGACTTAGCATAAAGGTATAACATCTCTCCGGCGCCCCGAAAACACCTCATCTGCACATGCATTCCTCCACGCCCCCAAAATATATTCTGCGCGCCCCCAAAAACCTCTCCAGCCAAAAAAAAAGCCCGCGACATCAAAATCACGGGCATTTTCTAAAGTTTAATAAAACTTAGTTCTGAGCTGCAGTTTCTGCTTCCTTTGGAACTCTTACTTTCTTGTCTACAAAACCAGCTTTGAGACAACGTGTACATACGTTAATAGTTCTTGTTGTACCACCGAACTGAGCTTTAATCTTAAGAAGATTTGGTCTCCATGTTCTGCGTGTATGATTGTAAGATTTACTAACCTTGTTTCCTGACATCGGAGCCTTACCGCAAATATCACACATTCTAGACATTTTTATTTCCTTCCTTATAATATCTACAAAAATTCAAACAAAAATTCAGATAGTTTTGAAAATATATAAGAAATCAAAAAAAAAGTCAATGGTTAAAAAAAAGAGCCAACCTCAAGTCTACCTCGAAACCCAATTCAGAGTAACGAACTTTTATCGGATGGCTTGCCCAAATATATCATATTTATTCCAAAAGTCAATGGTTAAAAGAGGGAGGAGCCCCTCCCTGCGCTCCCAAGTCCTCGCCCGGCTCCGGTCTTGTCCGCTACCCACCAAGCGGGGTTCAGTCGCCACCCCGCAACGCCCGGCTTGTTCTTTCCTCAAAAAAAATGTAATACTTAAAACATGAAAACTTCATCCGCTTACATAATACCTGCTGATTTTCCAGATCCGGACATCATCCGGGTGAACGACACTTACTACATGGTTAGTACTACAATGCACTTTATGCCGGGCTGCGTAATCCTGCGTTCACATAATCTTACAGACTGGGAACATGCCGCATACGTTTACGATGAGCTTGAACAAACTCCGGGACAAACTTTGAGCGATAACAAAGGTGTTTATGGAAAAGGGATGTGGGCAGCCTGCTTACGCTATCACAACAATAAATTTTACATCAGCTTTGTTGCAAACGATACACATAAAACCTATCTTTTTACTTCGGACAAAATCGAAGGGCCTTGGAAAAGATCAGAAATCCAGGGATTCTATCACGACATGTCGCTCTTATTCGACGACGACGGGCGTGTTTTCTGTGTAAGCGGAAATAAAGACATATGGCTCACAGAATTTAAAGAAGATTTATCGGGTCCAAAGGAAGGCGGAATCCATAAGATAATCGTTCAGGATGATGCAGAAAAAATAATACTTGGATACGAAGGAAGCCACTTTTATAAAATAAACGGAAAGTATTATATATTTTTCATCCACATGCCAAAGGGAAAGATGAGGACTCAAGCCTGCTTTTATTCAGATAAGATAGAAGGTCCGTACAAAGGCGGCGATGTTCTTTGCTCCGATTTATGCGGATGGAACAGTGGCACAGCTCAGGGCGGAATTGTCCAGACTCCGGACGGTTCATGGTTTTCTGTAGTGTTCCAGGATCACGGTGCTTTGGGAAGAATCCCTGTTTTAGTGCCCGTAGATTTTTCAAAAGATTTCCCCGTTTTTGGAAAAGATGGAAAAGCTCCGGAAAAAGTAGCTGTCACAGACTTAAAACCAGGTTATGAATATGCCCCGCTTTATTCAGATGATTTTACAAACCCGGTCTGGCAGTGGAATCATATCCCGGATAAATCACTCATAGAAATTACAAAAAACACATACAGCATAAAAACAGGAAAGCTTTGCATAAATCCTGTTCAGGCCCAGAACACACTCACACAAAGGACATTTACAGAACACTGTACGGGAGAAGTTTTCCTGGATGCCTCAAATATAAACGATGGCGATGTTGCAGGACTTTGCGCACTCGAAGGTGAATACAGTTTTATAGGAATCACAAAAAAAAGCGGAAAACTTTATCTTATAAAAGCCGAACACAAAATCCCATACAGCCCCTGGACCATGTCTGTTTTCGACGACACCCAGCCGGAAATTAAAGAAGAAAAGGAAATCCAGACTCCACGCCTTTTTCTAAAAGCAGTTTTTTCCCTTGAACACCAGAAAGAGCAGGTCCAGTTTTTTTATTCGCTCGCAGATGATTCATCAAAAAATCAAAACACCAAATCAGCCTCGACAGCCGAAGCCCTACTAATCCCATCAGCAAACCCATTTACCCCGTTCGGCACCCCCGCCCCTCTCCGCTACACCCTGGACCAGTTCGTCGGCGTCCGCTTTGCCCTGTTTTATTACTCAACAATCAAAACCGGCGGAAAGGTGATTTTCAGGGATTTTAAGATGAGGATTGGGGAACAGAATTACATTTATTAAATCTAATCTGCTTAAAACCTGAATCTTTTTTTGGAAGCCAGATACATTCCATCTCCGGGTTTTATATCGAACACTTTATAAAACTCATCAAACTGCTGAACTATTGCATTAGTGCGTAAATAACACGGTGGGTGAGTATCTGTTTCGTAGTATTTCAAAAATATTTCTTTTGTTTCTTTTAAAAACCACTGTTTAGCATAAAATTCAAAAAAAGCTTTATAATCGAAATCTTTTATATCTTTTACAATTTCCAGAATAATTGCCAGACCAAATGTGTCCGCCCCGATTTCTGCCTTACAATAATCACCCCTACACTTTAAATCTTCATAAACAGTAAAACTACTAAAAGAATCAGCCATTGAATTTATTCTTCTTTCAAGTTCTGCGTGATCTTTTGAATTAAATAACTGATATATATTTCCATCTGGATTTTTCATGCTGAATAAATGACTTATTTCATGTGAAATAACAAATCCAAGAGTAGCATATTTTTTTTCAACAGAAAGTTTTTCATCATAATTTGTTCCATAAATATATCCGGCACATATATTTACACTGTTATTTGTCGCATTATAAAACGCATTATATGTCTGAGGAGAAAAACCCCATGCATATCTATCTAAATCTGAATAACATTGCTTTGCCTGAATTTTTGTTTCATATCTGAGCACATTCATAATAGAATCAAAAAAGCTGTCTGCCAGGTTGAGTTCTGAATAATCAAACGAAGAAGAATTTCCAACAATTATTTTTGTATTACCAAGCATTTGAGAAAGATTATATCTTGTACCAATATTCAGCCAGTTCCATGAATAACTGATTTCTTTATACTTTTCCAGAATTGTATAAGAAAGATTTTCTACATCTTTGAATAATTCTTTTGAACAACATTCTTCACACCAGATTTTTCCCAGAAAAAGAGGGACGCTATCATTCAAAATTTTAAAAGATATCTGTTCATCCGTATAAGTTAATTCTTTGCCGTTTAGCTTTTCATTCAATTGTTTTAAACTATTAAAACTTTCCATATCTAAAAGATTCGAAGAAAACTGAATCAACCTGCAGACACATAATGTTTTTATGGCTTCAAGATTTTCTTCCAGATACAATGAATCAAAAACAAGGGCTTCCGGACAAATACCATACTGAAGTAACGGAACCCCACAACTCTCTAAAAAAATCCTGACTGGAAAATTCTTAATTTCTTTATCAAGATTATTCCAACTCGCCAATTTTCCCTTTCTGCTTTTTTCTTCGTATAAAGCAAAATTATAGTTTTTTTCAAACTCATAAGCAGACTGAATAAGCCTTTTTGCATCGGAATTATCCAGTCCCATTCTTACTAACATCGATTCATAAAAATCAGAATATTCTTGAGGATATCTGTCAAACATAAGGGTTAAATATATTCCGGGGGTATAGAAAAGATTATTATTATTCCTTAAAGACACCTGTACAGGAAAAAACAACCTGAAATCTTCATCATTTTGTAATAGATTGTTTAATTCAGAAACAGATTTTATTTTCTGTATTTTATTAAAGACCGGTATTATAGGATTTAATCCCTCTCTATTTCTTTTTTCCCAATCCAGAGATTTTTTATATAATTGTACAAACTTTTGTTTTTCAATTTTTTCAGGATTTTTCACACCTTTATCTGAATCGGCAACCATAGAAGATATCTGATCACTAATTGTCTTATAATAATCCTCGCGATCACCCGAAAAAGGAAGAACTTCTCCAAGAGGTAAATTTTTTAAATCATCATAATTTACAGCCTGATAAAAATCATCTTTAAACGACGGTTTTTCTGCCAGAAGATTTCCATCGATGTTCGTATTCATCCAGTTTGATTTTCCATTTGAACACGATAAGAGACTGATTATAAAACTTATGAATATTAATATTTTAAATTTCATTTATTCAGACCTTCAATAAACTTTTCTAATTCCGGAACAAAATCATCCAGTGTTTTATATTTTTTTCTGTTGTTTTCGTAATTGTCCAGGAACTCTGCAATTTGTGGGGTGTAAATCCATTTCTGATCATCAATTATTTCCATATTGATTTCTTCCATCTCAGAAGGAGAAAGAATAGTTTCAAGATACTTATTAGCACAGGCCTGTGTTATAGTTTCATTTAAAATTAGAAAAGCAGAATCATATCCACGCTTTCTGTAAATACTGTTATATGTATTAAAGAGCTTATTAAACTGTTTCTCGATTTTTTTATTCTTATATAATTGTTCAGATATTTTTATAGTAAAACAATGAGAATATTCATGAGACATCTCCCACAAAAATAAATTCTTATCACTACCTGCGACTATCACAGCATGAAATTCATCATTACCTTTTTTATTCTTTGTCGTAATACTAAAGTTTCCACCATTCGTAAGATAAGTTAGATGAATAACCAAAGATTCTTTTGTCTTAGTTCCATAAAAAAATTCCAGCCATTTTGAATAATTATAATCCTTCAAAAGTTTTATGTTATCATGAATTAACCTTTCATAGTCCTGCTTGTGTTTTACAAAAAAATCATCAAAATTTGATTTTATCCTGAAATCTTTCACGCTATTTATATATTCCTGTCCCGCATAATAAGGAATCTTTTTAGCCTGAACATTTGCTGCTGTTTGTACAATAAAATTCTTATTGTCTATATCGAGTTTGTACCCGCTAATATCCTGATTCAAATAAATTCCGAACTCTGGAAACTTAGCATGATTCAGATTATTCTTTCTGGTCTGCAAAATTACTGGTTCATTCTTAAAATCATTAAAATATTTATCTATATCGTCTATATAGGGTATTTCCCATTCGTTTTCAAAATTATAAGGATATGCCCCGGAAAGCCTACCCAAAATCATCATCATTTCTACATTGGGATCAACAACAAGTTTAATTTTCCCAACCTCCATCTCTACAGGTTTGGCGGTAAACGGAGAATCATTTTTGGATTTACAGGAAGAAAAAATAAGAGAAAGAAAAATTAAGACAATATAAACTTTTGATAATTTCATAAACCCACTGCTTTTTAATTACTTCTTACACCTATTATAAACTAAAACTCATTATTTCCCAAACTGATTTTCGATTTCTTTTATCTGGTCGCGGTAGACGGCGGCCTGTTCATACTCCATGCGTTCGGCACAGGCAGACATTTCTTCAGTAAGGCGTTTGATGAGTTTTTTGCGGTCGGCGGCACGGAAGAGATTTAATCCCTGTTTAAGAACTTCCAGATCCATCTGAGCTTCTTCTCGCGCTTCTTCTTTTTCGTGCTCAAGAATATCTTCTACAGCCTTACTGATTGTTGTTGGTGTAATTCCATGCTCTTTATTATAAGCCTCCTGAACTTCGCGACGGTGCTTTGTTTCCTTGATTGAATCTTCCATTGCAGCACTCATGTGGTCTGCATACATCACTACCTTTCCCTCCGAGTTTCTTGCCGCACGCCCGATTATCTGAATAAGAGATGTAGCCGAACGCAAAAAGCCGATTTTATCAGCATCAAGAATGGCAATAAAAGAAACCTCAGGAAGGTCAATTCCTTCGCGCAAAAGGTTGATTCCTATAAGAACATCAATTTCTCCGAGCCTGAGCGACTTTAAAATCTCTACACGTTCAAAGGTATCTATTTCTGAATGGATGTATTTTACCTTAAGATTTAAGCCCAAAAGATAATCAGTTAAATCTTCAGCCATCTTTTTTGTGAGCGTAAGGATAAGGCTTCGTTCATGGCGGTCAATTCTTTCGCGAACTTCCTTATAAATATCTTCCATCTGACCTTCGCTCGGACGCACTTCTACAACAGGGTCTAAAAGGCCAGTCGGACGGATAAGCTGTTCTACAATCTGCGAACTCTGCTTGATTTCTTCGGGACGAGGAGTTGCAGTTACAAAAATAACCTGATTCATCTTTGCATCAAACTCCGCCTTTTTTAGAGGACGATTATCAAGTGCAGAAGGAAGGCGGAATCCAAAATCAATAAGGCTCTGCTTACGGCTTCTGTCTCCTTCGTACATTGCTCCAATCTGCGGAACTGTAACATGCGCTTCGTCAATCATGCACAAAAAATCATCAGGAAAATAATGCAGAAGTGTTGCAGGAGGCTCGCCCGGTTTTCGACCCGCAATCGGCGCAGAGTAATTTTCTATACCCGGGCAGGTTCCCATCTCTTTAAGCATTTCTATATCGTAAGTTGTGCGTGTCTTTAATCTTTCTGCTTCGAGCATCTTTCCCATGCCCCGCAATTCTTCCACACGCTCTTCCATCTCTTTTCTGATTACTTCGGTAGTATCAACAAGTCTTTCGTGAGGCACAACAAAGTGTTTTGCAGGATAAAAAACCGTCTCGTCCAGCTCCCCGGTTGTGCTCATGTTCAAAACATTAAAGCGCCTGATTCTTACAACCTCATCAAAATCAAGCTCAATTCTGTATGCTTCGTCTGTTTCCATGTACGGCGGAAAAACTTCTATAACATCCCCGTGGATTCTGAAATTTCCCCTGTCCAAAACCACATCGTTTCTTGTGTACTGAAGGTTTGTTAAAGCGGCAGCAAGTTTTTTGGGATTAAGATTCTGCCCCTTTTCCACATGAACGCGCATCTCCTTGTACAAATCAGGCATACCAAGACCATAGATGCACGAAACAGTTGCAACAACAATTACATCGCGCCTTTCCATAAGACTGTAAGTTGCCTTAAGACGAAGCTGGTCAATTTCGCGGTTGATGTCGCAGTCTTTTTCTATATAAAGGTCGCGCGCTGCTACATAAGCTTCCGGCTGATAGTAATCGTAATAAGAGACAAAATATTCAACTGCATTATTCGGAAAAAAGGTTTTAAATTCGCGGTAGAGCTGGGCCGAAAGAGTTTTATTATGACTGATGATTAAAGTAGGGCGCTGAACCTTTTCAATGATTTTTGCCATTGTAAAAGTTTTACCAGAGCCTGTAACACCCTTTAATGTCTGAAACTTATTGCCGTTTAAAAAGCCCTGAGAAAGTTTTTCTATAGCCTGCCCCTGATCCCCGCTTGGTTCAAAGGCCGATACAACCTCGAATTTTCTCACTCTACTCGCTCAAAGTCAATTTTATAGTAACATCCTTTTTGTTGCGTCTTACAACAACAGTAACCTGTTCACCAGGCTTTTTACTTTCCAGTGCCGAATAATAATCAGCTAAAGATTCAATTTTGATGTTATCTATTTTTGTAATTACGTCTCCGCCAAGATAGATGATGCTTCTTCTGCTTCCGTAATAAGCGGCTTTTGTTCCACCCTTGAGTCCGGCCTTTTCTGCATTTCCACCTTTTTCAATTTCCGAAATAAGAATACCAGAACTTACATCAAGACCCGCATACTGTGCAATACTTGCATTAAGCTGAATCATAGTTGCATCAATTGTTCCGCGCTGAACCTTTCCATATTTGATTAAATCAGAAACAACACGGATTGCAGTCTCCGAAGGAACGGCAAATCCAACACCGGCAGAACTTCCAGAGCTCGACATAATCATAGTGTTGATTCCTACCATTCTTCCTTTTGTATCCAGTAAAGGTCCGCCAGAGTTTCCAGGGTTGATTGCAGTATCAGTCTGAATCATATTTCTGATGATTCTCTTGTTTGAATTCTGAATAGGTCGTCCAAGCCCCGAAACAATACCGGTAGTCATGGTTCGCTCCATACCAAAAGGATTACCGATTGCAATTACCTTCTGTCCAACCTTAAGAGCCGAAGAACTTCCGAATGCAATTGTCTTTAAATCCATTCCAGCAGGTGGATCAAATTTTATAACTGCAAGGTCGCTGTCTAAATCCTGACCAACAACCTTAGCTTCGTACTGAGTTCCGTCGTATAAAGAAACATAGATTTTTGTAGCATCCTGGATTACATGAACGTTTGTAAGGATGTATCCGCGCTTGTCGATTATAGAACCACTTCCGCTTCCACCATCCTGAACATAAGGCTCCAAAAACCAGTCGTATGCCACAACCTGAGTATTGATGTTTACAACAGCTTCGTTACACTGATTATAAACATTAATATTCTGCTGCTCGTCCTGAGTGTAATCCGAAGAATTACTTACCGGAACCACAGAAGATGGATTTTCCTGAAATTCAAAAATATCATCCTGCGAAGAAGAAACAGTTTCTGCCTGTACCCCGCTCACAGAAGAAGACTGATTATTTTCTTTATTTTCTTCCGAATTCTTTTTTACGCATGAAACAAAAACTGCAGTAAAAATTCCCGCCGTTAAAACAAAACTGATGATAGATGAGATGACAATATGTCTTTTAGTATATAATTTCATACTTATAATTTAATAAATCACAATAAATAAGACAAGTAATTTATTCTTTCTTTAAATCAAAATAGTATTCGATTGTATAGCCTTTTTTTACTTCCACCAGAGCCTCTTCGCTCACATAGCCTGACTTAGAAACTATGATGTTGTAATAATTTGGAAAAAGATTTTCGATTACAAGCGTTGTCCTTCCCTGATACTCCCCGTTCAGCGTTACTACTGCATTTCTTACATTCGATTTTATAACTATAGTTTCCTTTCCGTCTTCGCATTCTTTAATATCAGAATATTCTTTTGTTTCAATCTGAGGATAAATAAAAAAAACTGCCGCGCATAACAAAAACACGCACATCAAAAATCTTTTAATATTGCATTTCATATCTAATATAATAACTCATTCTTCACGGCTGAACAACAAATCATGCTCCATAAAACTAAAATAACTTGAGCAGTCAATAATAAGATGATCAAGAATCGGAATTCCCATTATTTTAGACGCCTGAATCAGTTTTTCTGTTGTCATGATATCTTCTTCCGACGGTGTAGTTCTTCCCGAAGGATGATTATGGCACAGGATGATGGCCGCTGCATTTTCTTTAATCGCTTCTGTAAAAACTTCCCTTGGATGAATAAGTGTTCTGTTCACCGTTCCAACCGACACAACATGAATCTGAATAATATCATGACTTCCATTCAGCGTGATTACAAGAAAGTGCTCCTTACTGCAGATTGCATAATTTCTTACATACGGGATTATGCTTTCGGGAGTATTAACATGAGCACCACGATAAGAAAAACGCCTGCGCCCAAGCTCGAGGGCAGCAGCAACAGCTAAAGCCTTACCTTCACCCACGCCCGGTAATGAAAGAAGATTATCCACAAGCTTATCGGAATTAGAGGAATCTAATGTTTCTACAATTTTTTTTGCCATAGTAGAAATAGGCATCTTTTTAGTACCGGTTCCAAGAATCAGCATCACAAGTTCAACATCATCAGGATATTCCATCCCGTGCGAAAGCGCTCTTTCCCGAATCCCCGGCTTTTCTTTTTGTATATCCACGTATATAATAATAGAAATAACTTGTAAAAAAAGACCATTTTCATAAAAAAAATTTGAACTTTTTTTTCTTTTTCTAACTTTTTTCTGGAGAGCCTTAAATGACTTTACATCACATAAAAAAATGCTGCCACAAAAACATAAAAACTTCTGTTTTATTCACACTGATTATGCTCTTTTGCCTTTCATGCTTTTCCTGCGTTTCTGTGAATGCGCTTTTTTCAAAATCCAAATACGAAGTAAAAATTTCCAGAAACCTCATGGCGCCGGGATTTTTTACATCTTATGAGCTTGCACAGTTCTTTTTAAGCCAGAACCCGGGTGCAGACGAAGAAGAAGTCCAGGAGCTTGCATTTTATTATGTTTACGAAGGCTTACAGGAAGGAGTGAATTATACAGTTGCTTTTGCCCAGATGTGCCTTGAAACAGGTTATCTTAAATTCGGAAACCTTGTTACAAAAGAAATGCATAATTACTGCGGACTTGGTTCAATAGATAAGGATAATCCGGGCGTTTCGTTTGCCACAATGCAGGAAGGAGTAAGGGCGCACATACAGCACTTACAGGCATACGCCACAAAAGAAGACCAGAAGCTCAACAATCCTGTTATAGATCCAAGATACGACTGGCCTCATAAATCAAAATATATTACAGATATAAGCGGGCTTGCCGGAAACTGGGCCACAGACCCAAAATATTCCGAAAAGCTCGAAAACCTGATTCAAAAAATCGAAGAATTTTATAACAGGTGATTTTAGAAACCACAACGCGGGCTCCCCAGACAGCATAATCACTTATAAAAAACTTCTATTCGCCCGAGCTTAGCCGATTACAGTTCCAACAAACTCTTTGTCGTCAAGGATTGCGCGGATATTGTCGATGTTTTTGGCACCGGCACAGATAACCTTCATGCCAAGCTCGCTTGCTTTTTTAGATGCAATAGGATCAAAAGGACAATTCTTTCCAGGAGTCCATTCGTCGCCTACCATCTTTCTAAAGTCTTCCCAGGAAATTGTATCAAGAGGTTTTGCATCAGGATTTTTACGTGGATCGTCTGTATAAACTTTTTCGATGTTAGAAAGATTTACAACAGTCTGTGCACCAAATTTTTCTCCAAGATAAACAGCATCTGTATCTGTAGAAAAACCCGGCTTCCATCCACTTGCAACTAAAATCTGTCCGTCAAAAGCGATGTCTTCAAGAGTAGGATTATAAACTACATCATTTTTACAGTAGTCACCAAAGCATGCCTTTAATAACTGCGCATTGATTCTTGTAGCCATAATTCCAATCCAATCTGCAGCATCATCCTTAGAAGAAAGCCCTGTTGTAGATGCAACATCCTTATATGCATTCTGATAAACGCGTGCCGGAGCACCACCGCCTGCAACTAAAATCAGACGACGACTTTTATCTTCATCCAGCCACTTTGTTACCATAGAAATAAATTTAGAAAGAAATTCTGTGTCGGGTTTTTCCGGAACGATAATAGATCCGCCAACACTCAAAACTTTAGTCATAACGACCTCCAGATATTATAAAACTAAATTAATATACACCACTTATAAATGGGACAGACCAGAACGAGCTGTATTTATTTGTACTCTGCGAAGCTTCTTCCCAGATTGACTGCAATGCAAAGCTCTTAGGATACTGAACTGTTTTATTGTCAGGTGCAAACGGCTTCATCTCGTTATATCCGCGCGAGAATGTAATATGATGAGAGTCAAGGTTTCCAAAATAATATGTCCTTTCTTCAATTTTCTCGGGCCATTTTTCGTAATCAAGACCACATCCTAAAGCTGGATCAACAGGAATCCATCCGCAGCCGGGAAGATAGAATTCACACCACCAGTGAACCCTTGTTTTTAAATCCTGTTCAACTAAAACACCACAGTCAACAAGACAAGGAATTCCGGCAGCCCTGAGCAAAGCCGCATAAATAACAGCAAAGTCATAGGCATCCCCTTTTTTCTTAAAAATCAAATCAAGAGGATCGGCATCGTTTCTTCTGTTCTTATCTTGGATTTTATATTCTTCGCACATATAATCGTAAATCATTTTTGCACGCTTATATGAATTCTTTTCTTTATCTACAATCTTTTTATAAAGCTTTAAAACTTCTTCGTCGTCGCACGGAACAATCGCATCACGCTTTGTTGTCTTTTCGTAAAAAGCCTGATTAAGATTTTTCATGGAGCCAATCTTATCTGCATTTACATTTGTACGAACTTCATAAACCGGAAGAACAAAAGTCTGACTGAATGTATTTTTTGAAACACCGTTTTTATATTTTGTAATCTGCTGGATATTACATCCCTGATAATTCTGGAAAAGAGGAACCGGAGAAATTTCTGTTGTATCCACCTCTGACTGAGAAGGCATTTTACATGGAATCGGACAGCGCATTGTAATTGTAGAAACATCGTTTGTATCGATGTCTTTTATATCTGCACTGTACTGAACAATAAAAATCTTTTTAGAAACAAACTCTTTGGAAATTGCACTGTCGGAAACTTCAAAATCAAAAGGCTCAGATTTATCTCTTTCGTTTTCTACTATAACAACACCCGAGCAGGCCCCGTCAGGAACACGCACCTGGATTTCCGTATTGCTCCAGTATTCATATCCGTTTTCAAGATTAGAAACTTCTATAAAATTCTCTGTTACAATTCGCTTATTCATATACTGAGAATCTTTAATCTTGCGGTTATAATCGATTGTAAAAAGAACGCGTGAATTGTTTCTGTTTTCGCCAAAGTTAGAACCGTAAATTGTGATTAAATCGCCGATTGCTGCCTTTGTAACAGAAAGCTCTGTGATTACCGGACGCACAACATTATAAACAGAAGGCGCTAAAACCGGGATATCAATTTCGTTTGCAAAAAGAGCCGGATTCGACTGTGCCGATTTTGTCCCGACAACAACAAGACCATCCTGAACGTTACCCGGAAGGATAATCTTAATCATCGTGTCGCTCCAGTAAAGATAAGAGCTCGAAGTTAATTTAAGCCCCGAAAAAGAAACATAACTCATATCCCTTTCATCGCCAAAATTCTTTCCATTAATCTGAATGATTTCGCCCGGAGCTCCAACCGGAGGAACAAGAGAATCGATTACAGGGACTTCCTCGGTCTTATGACCAATCATAAAGATGATGAGGAAGACAATACCAACAAAAGATAAAAGAGCCGCAACCCTTAATAAAAAATGCTTTCTGAAAAAATAACTTAATTTGCCCGAAGATTCCACTAGCGCTGACCTGTAATTACGTCGAGCGGCAATTCTATTTCAGTAGAAACTGGAAGAGTATCAACGCCCGGAACGGTAATCCTTATAGAAATTTTATCTTCACCAAAATTTGGGCGGAATACATCATAATCGATGAATTCATTATCGTTTGCGTTAATAACCTTAGATTTATTAACAGAACCCGATTCCGGCATACCAAACATTGGTTTACTTATTGTACCCGAAACCGGCATACTTCTTCCACTGGTAAATGCAACATTATTTACATTAGAAGAGATATTCTGTATGTTATTTGCTCTTTTCAAGCTGTTTGATTTCTGTAAACTGATTAAAGTATTCTGCTGTTCTTCTATTGAAGTATGCTGAGTGTCAAAATTAAAAAGTTCAGCAACATTCTGAGTATTCTGCTTTCCTGACCTTAATGATAAAGGAAGAGTAACTGCAAGAATTAAAGCGGCAGCAGCTGCAGCAAAAGAAGGAATATAATATTTAACTTTTGATTCACCAGTCTTAGCGTATTCAGCATTTCTTGAATACTTCATCTTAACCATAAGGCGTTCATAACTCTGGTCAAGATAATGTGAATCAGGAGTAACATCCTTTGAATCAGAAGAAAACATCTCGTGAATCTTTTTTAATTTTTCGAGCTCCTTCTGACATGCAGGACAAGTCTTTAAATGAGCTTCGTATTCAGCCTTATAAATTTCTGGCAGTTCGTTGTCGAGATAAATTGAGTGGATATCTTTACTTGGACAGATAGACATCTTCTTCTCCTATAAGTTTTAATAATTGTTCCCTGGCTCTGAACACCCTTACCTTTACATTTCCCTCTGTAATACCAAGGACCTTTCCAATTTCCTTATAATTCAGATCTCCATACTCACGGAGCATCAAAACTTCCTGAAGATTCTTTGGAAGCTTTTTAAGAGCTTCACGGGCTTTTTCCATAGAAGTTTTCTTAAGAAGATCTGTTTCTCCAGATTCCGATTTTCTGTGATCCTCATAAAGAACTTTTTCGTAAGCCTTTCTTTCCCTTTCCTTTCGCTTGATATAGTTGAGGGATGCATTTTTTACAACCCTGATCAACCAGTATTTAGCGTCGTTTACGGAAGGAAAAACAAGTCCTTTTTCGTTAGCCTTTATAAGCGAATCATGTGCTAAATCTTCCGCTGCTTCTTCATCATTTACAATTCTGTAAGAGATTTTAAAGAGCATCTGCATTGTAGCATTATAAATCGTCCTGAAATCAACAGGGTTTGCTGCATTAAGAGTAACAGTTAATCCCTCTTGATTCTCTTCACTATTAACAAACACAATAATATCCTAAAAGTTACTGAAAAAATAAGAATATTCTTATTTTTCTGCTTAATTTCTTTTCCAGGTAGTACCCGCTGGTGTATCTATAATCGTAATACCAAGTGATGTAATCTTATTTCTGATTTCATCTGCCTTAGCAAAATCCTTTGCCTTTTTAGCTTCTGCCCTCTGTTTAAGAAGATCTTCTATTTCTGCAGCCTGAGGATCATCCTTGTGGTCATCACTTGACTGAACGCTTGCTCCAGAACCAGAAGCAGATTTATTATATTCTTCGCAAGACTTTTCGAGGTTAAGACCAAGAACGCTGTCCATCTTTTTAATAAGAGTAACAGTTTCTTCTGCCTTAAGCTCTGTATCTTTAATACAGCTTTGCATAACGGCTAAAGCCTGAGGAGTTGCAAGATCATTTTCGATTGCTGACTGGAACTTCGAAAGATAATCCTTTGCTTTTGCAGATAATGATTCATCTGCCACATCTTTACCATTGGACTGATTAAATACCGCTGCCGCACGTTTTACCAGAGCTTTACGGCTGTTTTTTGCAGAATCCATAGAATTCCAGCTGAACTTAGCCTGACTTCTGTAATGTGCACCCAAAAGGAAATAACGATAATCCAGTGGATCATACCCTTTATCAATTAACACCTGCAGAGTCAAAAAGTTACCTGTAGACTTAGACATCTTGTCTGTCTCTTCACCAGAATCACCTGCCGAAGCTTTATCCTTCTGAATTACAAGGAATTCATTATGAAGCCAGTAATTTACCCAAGGTCCCTGTTTTTTATCTTCTTCGGAGAAAGCACCTTCCGATTGTGCAATTTCGTTTGTATGATGGATTGGAATATGATCAATTCCGCCGGTATGAATATCAAAATGGCGGCCAAGATACTTCATGCTCATTGCAGAACATTCAATATGCCAGCCAGGATAACCTCTTCCCCATGGAGAATCCCAGGTTAATGCCTGATCTTCGAATTTTGATTTTGTGAACCAGAGAACAAAGTCATAAGGATTGCGTTTATTTTCGTCAACAACAACTATATCACGCTTTCCTGCTCCTGCTTTAAGTTCATCAAGATTCAGGTTTGCAAGCTTTCCGTAATCAGGATAAGTTGTAACGTCGTAATAAAGGTTTCCGCCAGCCATGTATGTATGACCATTTGCTTCTATCTGTTTGATAAGGTCAATCATTTCCTGAACATGTTCTGTAGCACGGCAGACAATATCCGGGCGTTTGATGTTAAGACGGTCAATATCATTAAAGAATGCTTTTGTATAAAAGTCGGCAATTTCGAGTACAGACTGTTTTCTTTCTTTAGCCTGTTTTACCATTTTATCTTCACCGTCATCAGCATCGCCTGTAAGGTGTCCAATGTCTGTGATGTTCATTACATGCTTTTTCTTATAGCCGAGGTAACAGAGAGTACGGTCTAAAATGTCAAGGAATACATATGCACGAAGATTTCCGATATGCGCATAGTTGTAAACTGTAGGACCACATCCGTAAAAACCACAATAACCTTCTGTAAGCGGTTTAAACTCTTCTAACTTTCGTCCCATTGTGTTAAATAATTTTAATGCCATACACTACCTCTTGGAGAATATTATATAATTTTAACAGTTCTTAAACAATAAGAGGGAAAAAAAGTGTATTCCCCATGGGGTTTTAAAATGGTATACTGTAAGGGTGGAAAAATACGACGAATTGATTCAGGCGCTTACAAATTATGATGCTTTTCTCGGGGATATAAAAAAGGATGAACCGCTTGCACAGAAGACGACTTTTAAAATCGGTGGGCGTGCAGAGCTTTTTATTGCGCCGGAAAATTTCTATTCTTTCCAGATTGCTTTACGGGAACTTATTTCAAGAAAAATTAAATTTTTTATTTTAGGCGGCGGAAGCAATATTGTTTTTCCTGATGAGGATTTGGAATACGTTGTACTTTCTACCCAGGCCTTTTCGAACGTTGACCGTTTAAAGGTTGATGAATGTCCTTTAGATTTTGGCAAAGTTACTTTAGAAAAAAATCAGGTTTTGATTACTTGCTTTTCGGGGACCCCTATGGCAAGCCTCGTAAATTACTGCACCGAACACAGCATTAGCGGAGTTGAACAGTTTGCAGGACTTCCGGGTTCTGTTGGCGGCGCTCTTTACATGAATGCACGCTGCTTTGATAAGTCTATTTCCGACATCATCTTCTATACAACACACATGGATTTATCTGATCCAAAAATCACTCTTCATCACGACCGCTTTAATCCGTCGGACTGGGATTATAAAAAATCACCCTTCCAGAATCAGAATAAATTCATAACTACAGCGACCTTCCTTTTAGAACAGAAATCAGAAAAAGAAAGACCGCATATTGAATTAGAATGTAAAAAATATATAACAGAACGTGTTTCAAAAGGCCATTTTAAATATCCGAGCGCAGGTTCAGTATTTAAGAACAACAGGGCTTTTGGAAAACCTTCCGGACAGATTATCGACGAAGCAGGCTTACGCGGATACACAATCGGCGGAGCTAAAGTTGCTGATTTTCACGGAAATTTCATTATAAATGTAGATAAGGCAAAGACTCAGGATGTAAAAAATCTGGTACAGCATGTGCAGAAAGAAGTGCAGAACAAGTATAATTTTTTACTTGAGCCAGAGATAATTTTTGTCGATAAAAAGTAAAATAGTGTTTTATTGACAAATAATTCTACTACTTTTATACTTTAAATATTAATTTCGGTAGGTTTTTACGGTGTTACAGTTACAGATTTCCAATTTCAAACAGGGCTCATACATGGTTGTCGAAGGAAAGGAAGACAACGACCGATTTTTTATCATTCAGAAGGGAAACGTTCAGTGCTTTAAATCTTCTGGAAGCGGAGTAAAACCTGTTTTATTCGGACCTGGAGACTTCGTAGGTGTAGTACCTTGTATGGCAAGCCACCTTCAGATTGAAACAGCAATTGCTCAGACAGACGTAGTTGCAATTTCCGTAAGAAAAGAACAATACCCGGATTTAATCGTAAACAATACACCAGTTGCTTTAAAGATTATCCGTACATTTGCAAGCCGAATGCGCCAGATGAACGAAATGCTTACTAAAGCAACACTCAATTCTGTTGTATCGGACACTTCTGATCAGATTTTCCGTGTAGCAGAATATTACGAAAAAGCTATGCGACTTGATGTTGCTGTTTTTGCTTACTATCAGTATTTAAAGACAAGACCTGTTGGTCCTAATGCAGAAATCGCAAAACAGAAGTTCGTTGGATTAAAACAGAGAACTCACGCAGTTTATTATGAACCAACCGAAGAGATGTCCAGAACTTATCCAAAAGATACAATGATTTTCTCGGAAGCTCAGAGCGGTTCAGATATGTTTATCATCCAGAACGGTGATGTTTCTATTACAAAGGTTGTAGATGGAAACGAAGTAACATTAGCCGTATTGCACAAAGGTGATATGTTCGGCGAAATGGCACTTCTTGAAAATAAACCTCGCTCGGCAAATGCAATTGCACATTCAGACTGCCGCCTTATGGTTGTAAACCACGCCAACTTTAATCAAATGGTATCTACACAGCCACAGCTTATCTCTCGCCTTACAACAACACTTGCAGAACGCCTGTGGTCTATGTACCGTCAGCTTGATAATGCAACTCTCCAGGATCCATTCCAGAAGATGCTCGATATGCTTTCGCTCCAGATCGAAAAGCAGAGAATAGATATCGATAAGATGACAACAAAGGCCCAGCAGACTCAGCTTACACCAAAAGATCTTGCAAATATGTGCGGTATTCCAAACGAACAGCAGCCTCGTGCAATCTATGATTTCTCTACTTCTTCGCACGTTAAGATTGTGGACGGAAAGATTTACATCAAAGATGTGCCGGAGCTTGTAAAACAGGCAGCCTTCTACAGAAAGCAGCGCCAGGAAGCAACTGTACAGTAATCAGATAAAAATCCCGGACACTCACCTTATATTAAAATACGATCATCCCCCCAGGACAAAATCAAAATTTATATAAATTCTTAATTAATTAATTTTTTTTTCTTCCGATAATCTACATATGAAGAAATTTATCTTTTTTATTTTGATATCAGCCTCAATTATGAATATTTCGAGTTTCTGTGCAGAAAAAGACGAAACAAAAAAAACAGAAACCGTAAAACAGACTAAACCTCTTCCAAACGGCCCAAAAAGCATCAAACTTGGCATGAGTCTTGAAGAAACAAAAAATCAGCTCATAAACGAACCTGAATTCGGCTACACAGGAGACAGAGACGTTTCTTTAACACCAGGAGATGCACAATACATAATCGAAACTGATGCAACAAAAGGATTAGGTTCAATTTTTTACACACAGTGCTGGTTTCAGTTTTATAACGAAAAGCTTTATATAATCACAATGAATATAAACACACAGAAGATGGATTACTACACAATGTTCAAAAACTTTACAGAAAAATACGGCGAACCGGATGAAATTAATCCAGAAAAAGCTGTATGGGAAAGCGATTCTGTTACAATGATTTTAGAAAAACCACTTTCTGTAAAATACATCGATACACAGGTTTATAAGAATATTCTGGAACTTTCTAACATCGAAATCTCTGGTGAAGAATGGACAAGAGAAATGTTCCTGGAGGAATTTTAATGAATAAAGGCCTTATGCTCTGCGGATTATGCCTGCTTATTCCAGGCTTTGTTTCTTCATGCACAAAAAAACTTAATACACAAAAGCTTACAATCACAAGAAGCGATAATTCCACAATTATAGTTGATACAGAAATAGCCAAAACAGAAGAAGAAAAAATGTTCGGCTTTATGGAAAGAGAAAAAATCCCGGACGGGACAGGTATGATTTTTGTTTATGAACACGACGAAAAGATGTCTTTCTGGATGAAAAACACACCGCACCCGCTTTCGATTGCATATATAGACAGCACAGGAAAAATCCGCGAACTCCACGACATGAAGCCTTTCTGTCTGGATCCTGTTACAAGCCAGGTTTACTGCCGCTATGCACTGGAAGTTCCACAGGGCTGGTTTGCAAAAAACAACATTAAGCCCGGCGACATGTTAGATGTGTCTGTGCTTAAATAATCAATTTGCGCCGGGCTTGCATGCATTGTCAAAAATAATATGCATTCCCCATGCACCAAATGCATTCACGTAGCCGTGAACCTTTATTACTCACCCTGCTCCAGCTTCAATAATTCCGAAGCCGCAATCTTATCGTTCGGGTCGTATTCAAGTACTGCTGTAAAATAATTTCTTGCTTCCTGCTTTTTACCCTGAGCAAGACATAAATAGCCAAGATTAGAAATAATTTTAATGCTTTCAGGTTCAAGAGCAAAAGCCTTTTTTAATGCATCTTCTGCCTTATCAAATTCTTTAGATTCCATGTAGCAAAGCGAAAGTTCATTAAAGGTGTCTGCGTTCGAATCTCCACCGCATTCAATTGCTTCTAAAAAGGCTTTTTTTGCATCCTCGTAGCGGCCAAGCTTTCTTAATCCCCAGCCGAGCATGAACCACGCGTTCCACACCTTCTGATTATTCTGAATAAAAAGCCTTATCTGCTCTAAGCCCTTTTCTTCCTGACCGCTTGCAATCAAATCGTAGGCTGCTTTAAATCGCTCATCATCCATATTCTGACTCACGATATTATTCACAATTTCCTGAGCGCGTTCTTTTTTATATAATCCGTTTTCACCAAGTTCTTCATCTGTAAGATCGCAGGTTAATGCAAGATAATTATCGAATGCGTCTTTTGCGTCTCTGTAGCGGTGCTGTTTTAAATAGAAAAAGCCTGCATTAAAAAATGCTTCGGGGATTTCAGGATCTGTATTCATTGCCTGTTCGTAGTAATTATTTGCATCGTTATCGTAGGCATCTGCATCATCATATAAGCCCTGGCGGCGGTAACTTTCTGCCCTCTGATCAAGGAATAAAGCCATATTAAGGATAACAGCAGGGTCTTCGGGATCATATCCTAAAAGAGCAAGGAAAATTTCTTCTGCAAGTTCATAATCTTCGTTTTTAGTTTTTAAGATTGCAGCTTCGCAAAGTTCTGTCTTAATATTTGGTTTTGCGGCCTTTACAAATGCACGGTAATAATCAAGATGAGGATTTTTTTTATCGTATGCTAAAACAGTTAAAAGTCCTGCAAGAATCTGTTCTTCTGTGATTTCTTTTGGATTAAAGCTTCCAGGTGCGTCGTTTGTTTTTTCCTGAACAGGGATTTCGATTGTTGTATCGATTTTCATCGCCTTGTCGGAAAATTTATAATCTTCGGGAAGTGTAATAAAATATATTGATTCAAGAGGATTTTTAGTTTTCATTTTTTTAGATCCTTAAATTTTAATTTTCTGAATTTACAGGATTTTCATTATTCGTATTTTGAGCCTGTGTGTCAACCTTGTTCGAACTCAAAATTGCTTTCTGATAAGTTGTGATAAAGTTATTTACCCTGATTTTATAATCCATAGGGATTGTGTCTAAATCAAAGGCAACGTTTACAACAGAAATATCCTTACGACCTTCAAGGAAGTCTGCATTATGAATACGGCCTTTTAGAAGAAGCGGTTTATTCAATTCAACAAAATCAAGCGAAATGGAAACCGGTTTCCCAATCAAAAACTTCGGGATTCCAACCAGCATCATTTTAATTCCGCCAAAAGATAAATCCTTTAAAATACAACGACGCGGAACGTTATCTATATAAACAATTGCTTCGTCTTTTTCTATTCCAAGTTTTCTTAAAGTATCTTTTGTAACGATGATACGTTCTTCTTTTCGGTTTACAAAGTTTTCGCTCGCTTCTATAAATTCGCCTATACGCCAGATAAGTTCATCAGGCGGACGCTGGGTAAAATTCAAAGTGACTAAAGCAAGCTCCTGAGAATTTTTATATGGCTGAATATCTTCGATTGAACAGTTTACAAAGAATTGTACCGGCTGATTATTCTGATTAAGGAAGCAGTATCTTAAGCTCACGGTTGCAGTGCGCGATTTTGTCATCGTATTATACGCACCACCCCCAGTACCGATTACAACCCTGGCACACAAGAATGAAGATGAGTTAATAAGGCATGGCCACTGACCCCCATTGCATTTTAAATAGATCTGCCTTGGATCAAGTCTTAGAGCCATTATGTTTGCTTTTGTAAAAACAATTTCCTTATCGCGAAAAAAATCGTAATAGCGGGAAATCTGTTGCGCCATTGAAACTGCCATATCCTTAATTTTAACCTAATATTCTATTCCATTCAACCATATTTTAGTCATAATTTGTTCTAATATAAAAAAAACCGCCAGAGTTATATCTGACGGTTTGAAGTAGTAAATATTTTACTTATGCTTCTGTAGCCGGTGCTTCTTCAGCTGGAGCTTCTGCTGCAGGTGCTTCTTCTGTTGCAGGAGCTTCTGCTGCTGGGGCTTCAGTTGCTGCTGCTTCTACTGGAGCTTCTGCTGGAGCTTCTGCAGCTGGTGCTGGTGCCGGTTCATTTTTAGCCTTATTCTTAAGGTTAGCGTTACAATATTTACAAATATTTACTGTCTGACCATTTACTTCCTTTTCCCAGAGAACCTTGATATTTGTCTTTCCACAAATTGCACAAGTTCCTCTACCATGTTTCGGAAGAGATCTGATACCTGATCCACGGTGATTCTTTGACATATAGACTCCTTATTAAAATCCAGGCTTATTCAGCTTTGGATTCTTCCTTCTTTTCAGAAGCCTTTTTAGAAGCTGGTTTCTTTTCTACAGCTTCTTTTGACTTGCTAGCAGTTTTTGGTGCCTTTGCTGATTCAGCTTTTGCAGGTGCTTTAGCAGGAGCTTTCTTTGCAGGTTTTGTTTCTGCCTTTTCAGCTTTTTCTGCCTTTTCTGTATCAAGCTTATAATCAACAAGCTCTAAAATTACTACATCTGCTGCATCACCCTGACGGTATCCTAATTTAAGGACACGAGTATAACCACCATTTCTTTCTTTCATGCGTGGTCCAATCTCTGTGAACAGTTTATTCAAGATTTTTTCATCCTGGATAAATTTTGCAGCTTCACGACGGTTGTGTACTGTATCTTCTTTAGCTCTTGTGATCAACTTTTCAGCTGATTTTCTTACTTCAAGAGCTTTTGATTTAGTAGTAGTAATACGCTCATATCTAAAGAGTGAAGTTACCATATTGCGTGACATAGCACGACGATGTGCCGTTGTACGTGAAAGCGGATTAAAACCATTTCTATGATTCATCTGTTTCTTCCTTCTGCTTATTTAAGTTTGCAGCATTCTTCAGATGACTGTAATCTGTCATACCAAGAGTAAGGTTCCATTCAAGGAGTTTTTCCTTAATTTCGGCAAGACTCTTCTTTCCAAAGTTTCTTGTCTTTGCAATGTCATCTTCAGTTTTCTTAGTTAATTCGCCTATTGTACGAATATTTGCATTCTTTAAACAATTTGATGAACGAACAGAAAGTTCCAGTTCTTCAACCGGAGTATTCAATAATTTCTGAATACTTTCGTCACCATCATCATTGTCATCAGAACCGATTACATCCTTGTCGTTGAAGTTTACAAAGATAGCAAAATGATCTTTTGCGATTTTTGCAGCTTCTGCAAGTGCATCTTCCGGTGCAATTGTACCATCAGTCCAGATTTCAAGAACCAGTTTGTCGTAGTCATTTCTCTGACCAACGCGGCATGGTTCAATAGAATACTTTACCTTTGGAACAGGTGTGAATATTGCATCCATTGGAATTGTTCCTACAACTTCAATGTAATGTTCATTTACTTCTGCAGGTACATAACCTCTTCCAAGGTCGATCTGGATTTCAATATCAAGATGTGCATCGTTCATCATTGTGAAAACGAGCATATCTTTTGTCATAATTTCAAGCTGACCTTCTTTTGCAAAGTCATCACTCTTAACTACACCTGGACCCTTGAATTCGTACAAAATTGTATCTTGTTCAAGATTATTAGGCAATCTCAAACGTATCTGTTTTAAACTGTTTATAATTTCGAGAGTATCTTCTGCTACATCTGGTATAGCTTCGAATTCACTGGAAATTACATGAGAAATGCCGTTCTTATCATAAGAAGTAATTCTTATAGAAGAAACTGCATATCCCTGAATTGATGACAACAATACTCTTCTTAAAGTATTTCCGACTGTTGTACCAAATCCCGGTTCGAATGGATACGCTGTGAACTTACCGTAGTTCGGATTTGTACTAATATGTTCAAATGTAATGCCTTTAGGTTTCTTAAAGCCTTTAAGCAAGTTTTTACGAGCCATCTGAACTCCTTATTTTTATTTAGAATAATACTCAACTACGAGCTGTTCTTTAACCTGATAATCAATATCACTTCTTGCAGCAACCGCAGTTACCTTTCCAGTAAAGTTATCACTGTTTACTTCAAGCCATGAAGGAATTGCCTTTTCAGGATTTCTTGTAAGAATTAACTTAACTCCCGATTTAGCACGACTTCCTTCTTTTACAGAAATAACATCGCCTACCTTCACAAGATATGAAGGAATATCAACTTTCTGACCATTTACACAGATGTGTCCATGGCTGATAAGCTGTTTTGCTTCGTTCCTTGTTTTTGCAAAATTCATGCGGAACAAAACATTATCCAATCTTGATTCAAGCAGCTGAAGAAGAACTTCACCTGTTACTCCAGATTTTTTTGAAGCCATCACATAGTATTTTTTAAACTGTTTTTCAAGAACGCCATAAATGAAACGGAGCTTCTGCTTTTCCTGAAGCTGAATACCGTATTCAGATTTTTTTCCACGACGAACTTCTTTCTGATTGCGCTTTGATTCCTTGGCATAACCCATAACAAGAGGATTAATTCCCAAGGCTTTGCATCTCTTCAATAAAGGTGTTTCGCTTTTACCCATTTATGAATCTCCCTGTTACATTCTACGTGTTTTACGTGGACGGCATCCATTGTGTGGAATTGGAGTAACATCTGAAATTGATTTTACTTTGAGTCCCATGGCGCCTAAAGAACGGATTGCGCTTTCGCGTCCCATTCCAGGTCCCTTAATATATACGTGTACTTCACGTAAACCATAACTCTGTGCTTTCTGTACAGCGGTTTCAGCTACAGACTGAGCTGCAAATGGAGTAGATTTTTTTGCTCCACGGAAGCCAAGACCTCCAGAAGAAGCCCATGAAAGAGCGTTTCCTTTCATGTCTGTAACAGTAACAATAGTGTTGTTGAAAGTAGCCTGAATATAGATGTTACCTTCGTAAACACTCTTTTTTTCCTTTCGCTTTTTAACGACAGCCATTATCTAACCTCCGCCTTATGCCTTTTTCTTATTAGCTACAGTCTTCTTCTTACCCTTACGAGTACGAGAGTTTGTACGAGTTCTCTGACCGCGTACAGGAAGACCTTTCTTGTGGCGAAGACCACGATAACAACCAATATCCATAAGACGTTTAAGGTTAAGACCGATTTCTGAACGAAGACGTCCTTCAACCTTATACTCTTTGTCGATAATCTCACGAATTTTTGCCAATTCATCCTGTGTAAGGTCGTTAGCCATCTTTAATGGATCAATCTTACATTCTTCACAAATCTTTTTTGCTGATGAACGGCCGATACCATAAATATATGTTAATGCGGTATCAACATGTTTATTTGGGATATCAACTCCCACAATTCGAGCCATCTGTTTCTCCTTAAGCCTTAGCCCTGTCTCTGCTTATGTTTTGGGTTTGTACAAATGATACGGATGATACCATTTCTTTTTATAACCTTACATTTATCACAGATAGGTTTTACACTGGTTCGTACTTTCATAAAAAGCCCCCATGAGAATATTTACCGAATCTTTAGCACCTCGCAATGAGAGACAATTCGGTAAAAGATAATATATCACATATTCCCATTTCTTTTCTACTGCTAATTCGCGAAATTTTACAAACTTCGTGATCTGATTTTGCCCTTCTTTGTAAGTCCTTCATGATGATGCATTTTAAGGAGAGCTTCAACTTGACTCATTGTATCAAGATCTACACCAACCAAGATGATTAATGAAGTTCCGCCCATGAGCATTGCGATTTCTGCAGGGAATCCTACGAAACGGATAAGGATTGTAGGAACTACAGCGATGAATGCCAGGAACAATGAACCAGGTAATATAAGTCTATTTAATATTTTTGTAAGATATTCTTCTGTCTTATCTGTACGTACACCCGGAATGGAGCCGCCGTTTTCACGGATGTTTCTTGCAATTTCTGTAGGGTTCAGGGTTACCTGAGTGTAGAAGTATGCAAAGAAGATAATAAGAATAACCTGCAAAACTGTATACCAAAGACCATTTGGAACTAAAATACTGCTAAGCTTTACCATCCAAGGTTTTGAGTTAGCACCTTCGGCAAATGTCGAAATAAGTGTTACCGGTAAACCAAGAAGTGCATTAGCAAAGATAAGTGGTATAACGCTTGAAGGGTTAATTTTGAACGGGATGTAAGTAGACTGACCACCGTACATCTTTCTTCCAACTACACGTTTAGCATAATGAACAGGAATCTTTCTCTGTCCTGATTCTTCAAAAATAACTAATACGATAAGTGCAAGAAGAACGATAAATACGATTACTACAGAAATCAGTGTTGGTTCACCGTTGCCAGAAACTTTCTGATAGAGTTCAGAAATTGCTGACGGTAAACGAGCAACGATACCTGCAAAGATCATTACCGAAATTCCGTTTCCAATACCACGTGCTGTAATCTGATCTCCAAACCAGATAGTAATCATAGAACCAGTTGTTGTTGTAAGAATAAACAATGCTTTGAACAAATATGGATTAGCAATCAACTGACATCCAGGAATATTATCTGCCCAAACTGTCATTCCCAAAGACTGAACGATACAAACAAAAATTGTTCCTATACGGATATAAGAAGCGATTTTTCTCTGACCACCGTCTTCCTGGGAAATGCGTTTAAGAGAAGGGAAAATGATCACAGCAAGCTGCATGATAATCTGCATAGAGATGTAAGGCATTACTCCTAACATGAAAATTGAGAATTTAGAGAACGCTCCACCAACAAAGAAGTCCATATAACTTGCGAAAGAGTTGTTCTGCTGACTCATTCTTTCCTGGAAGTACTGGAATACTGCATTAGCATCAATTCCTGGAACTGTGATAACACATCCGAGTCTGTACACTGCAAGAATGATGAGTGTATAGAAGAGACGGTCTCTGAGTTCCTTTACTTTAAACATATTTACAATTGCACCTGCCATGGTCTACTCCGCTTCTATTTGTTACCTTCAGCTGTTTTTGCTTCGATAAGTTTTACTGAACCACCTGCTTTTTCGATTTTCTTCTGAGCAGAGGCAGAAACCTTATCAACAACAACGTTGAGTTTCTTTTTAAGATCTCCATCACCAAGGATTTTTACAAGTGAATCTGATTTCTTTGTGATAAATCCTTTAGCGATTAAAGATTCTTTATCTACTGTTTCGCCGTCATTATATTTTGCTTCGAGCTGAACAAGATTAATACAAACATATTCTTTTTTGAAAGGATAGTTTGAGAAACCTTTATGTGCGATACGTCTGTAAAGAGGCATCTGTCCACCTTCAAAACCTACGTAAGGACCAGCCTTACCAGATCTTGACTGCTGACCTTTGTTACCTTTACCAGCTGTTGTACCAAGTCCAGAAGATGAACCACGACCAACACGCTTAGGTTTTTTATTAGCACCCTGAGGAGCGCTAAGAATTGGATTATATTCTGCCATTTTAGATCTCCTCAACTTTTACTAAATGAGATACAGCAGCTACCATACCAAGAACAGCGTCGTTAGCAGGAAGAACGTTAGAAGAATTAATCTTCTTAAGTCCAAGACTGCGAACAGTTGCAACCTTAGCTGGTTTCTGACCAATTATACTTCTAATTAATGTAACTTTAACCTGTTTTGCTTTAGCCATACATTAACCCCACAACTCATCAAGAGTTTTACCTCTGTTTGCAGCTACCTTCTTTGCATCCATTAATTTAGAAATAGCGTCAAATGTAGCGCGAACAACATTTACGGCAGAGCTTGATCCCAAAGATTTAGACTGAATGTCTGTAGCTCCGGCAGCTTCCATGATGGCACGAACTGTACCACCGGCGATGATTCCTGTACCGGAACAAGCTGGCTTGAGCAATACTTCGGAACTCTTATATTTTCCAATGATTTCATGTGGTAATGTACCGTTCTTCATAGGAACATTAATAAGATTTCTCTTTGCCTTATCAATACTCTTTTTAATAGCTTCAGATACGTCATTAGCTTTACCAAGACCGTATCCTACGCGACCTTTCTGATCACCAACAACAGTAAGTGCTGCAAAAGCCATGCGACGACCACCTTTTACAGTTTTACTTGTTCTGTTGAGAGTTACGAGTTTTTCTACAAACTCTTTCTCTTTTGGTTCTTTATCAAAGTTTTTCTGATGTTCCATAATTTCTCCTAGAATTCGATACCGGCTTTACGGGCACCATCAGCGAAAGCTTTTACAACACCATGGTATAAGTAACCATTTCTGTCGAATACAACCTTAGAAATTTTTTTGTCCTTAAGGCGTGCTCCTAAAGCTTCACCAAGTTTTGCAGCACCTTCTGTATTAGGTTTGATGCTTGCAAATTCTTTTTCCATTGTTGAAATAGAAGCTAAAGTCTTTCCTTCATCGTCATTAATAACCTGAACCGAAATATTCTTGTTACTGCGTGTGATAGACATTCTAGGTCTTTCTGCAGTTCCATAAATTGACTTACGGATGTGAATCTTTCTGTGCAAGCGTTTTCTGTTTTTATCGTTCATTTTTCTAAACATATAGCTTCACCTTATTTAACACCAGTCTTACCAACCTTGCGGCGGATAACTTCATTATCATAACGAATACCTTTTCCTTTATAAGGTTCAGGTTTACGTAACTTACGAATCTGAGAACTAAATTCACCAACTAACTGCTTATTAATACCAGCGATAGTAAGTTTACCATCTGGAGTAGCTGTTACTGTAAGACCTTCCGGTATAATTGCAATAAAGTCACTTGAATAACCAAGGTTCATAACAAGTTCTTTACCTTTAACTTCTGCACGATAACCTACACCAGTGATTACCAATGTCTTAGAGAAACCTTCTGTAACACCTTTTACCATGTTAGCAATAAGACTTCTGTAAAGACCATGATAAGCATTAGTCTGTTTAGCATCGTTCTTTGTTTTAAGAAGAACTTCTGATCCTTCTACTTTAATGTCGATTTCATCATGGAATTTCTGTGTGAGTTCACCTTTTGGTCCCTTTACAGAAATTACACCGTTTGCAACATTAACTGTTACACCTGCTGGAATAGCAACAGGAAGTTTACCTACTTTAGACATACTTTCCGCCCCCTATTACCAGATTGTGCAAACTAATTCGCCACCAACCATTTTTTCAGTTGCTTTCTTACCAGTTGTTACACCAGAAGAAGTTGAAACAATGACTGTACCATAACCGTTATAAACGCGTGGCAAATCTTTGTAGCCAGAATAAACACGGCGACCTGGTGTAGAAATTTTCTTAACACCGTGGATTACCGGATTATTATCATCATCATACTTCAAGAAAATGCGAAGTGTGTTTTTTCCATCTTCCTGAACCTTTTTAAAGTTCTTGATGTATCCTTCTGTTTTTAAAATCTTAACGATTTCCAACTTTAATTTTGATGAAGGAACATCTACTTTTTCGTGGCGGGCCATAGCCGCATTACGAACCTTTGTAAGCATATCTGCTACTGGATCTGATGCACTCATTTTATCCCCCTACCAACTAGATTTTGTGATGCCAGGAAGCTGGCCTTCGCTTGCTAATTTACGGAAGCAAAGACGACACATCTTAAACTTACGTAAATATCCATGTGGACGTCCGCAAATCTGACAGCGATTATATTCGCGTGTAGGATACTTCTGTTTGCGGGCCTGTTTTATAATCATTGATTTCTTTGCCATACTTCACCTACTTACGGAAAGGCATGTTGAACTTAGTAAGAAGTGCTTTAGATTCTGCATCTGTAGGGGCACTTGTTACGAATGTGATATTCATACCAGCAATTTTAACAACTTTGTCAAAATCGATTTCTGGGAAAATCAACTGTTCAGTAATACCAACTGAGAAATTTCCATGTCCGTCAAAACCAGTTGCTTTGATTCCACGGAAATCCTTAATACGTGGGAATGCAACATTGATAAGACGATCAAGGAATTCATACATGATGTCTCCACGCAATGTTACCATTGCACCAACTTCATTGCCCTCACGTAACTTAAAGTTAGCAATACTCTTTTTAGCCTTTGTTTTTACAGCTTTCTGACCTGTAATCTGAGTTAAGTCAGCTACTGCGGCATCAAGGAGTTTCTTATTTGTGAGAGCTTCACCAACACCCATACTTACTACAATCTTTTTAATTGCAGGAATCTGCATTACTGATTTGTAGTTAAACTCTTTCATAAGAGCAGGGGCGATTTCGTCTTTATAGACTTTCTTAAGCCGAGGTACGTAATTTGCCATTACAATGCTTCTCCACATTTACGGCAGACGCGAACTTTTTTGTCGCCGTCGATTTTATAACCAATTCTTGTAGGACCGCATTTTTTACATACGATTGCTACATTCGAAATATTAAGAGGAGCTTCGATCTCGGCAATACCGCCCTGATCCTGCTGACTCTTCTTTCTCATTGCTTTTTTAACAATGTTTACACCAGATACTATTACTGCATCTTTCTTAAGGATTACACGAACAACTGTTCCGCGTTTTCCTTTGTCTTTGCCGGCAAGTACCTGTACTGTGTCATCTTTACGGATTTTTGATTTTGTTAACATTTCATTACTCCTTAAAGAACCTCTGGAGCTAAAGATACGATCTTCATAAAGTCCATATCACGGAGCTCACGAGCTACAGGTCCAAAAATACGCTTACCTTTTGGATTCTTGCTGTCATCAACAAGAACACAAGCGTTGTCATCAAAACGGATATAAGTTCCATCTGGACGACGGTATTCTTTAGCCTGACGAACGATAACAGCTTTTTCAATAGCACCTTTTTTAATAGTAGAAGTAGGGATTGCATCCTTTACTGCTACAACCACGATATCACCGATACCTGCGTATCTGCGATGTGAACCACCGATAACTTTAATACACTGAACAAGTTTTGCTCCGGAGTTATCAGCAACTGTCATACAAGATTGCATCTGAATCATAATTCTACAACTCCTTAAAAATTATTTAGCGCGTTCGATGATTTCTGCAAGGCGCCAGCACTTATTTTTGCTGAGCGGTCTGCATTCAACGATACGAACAGTATCACCTACATGAGCATCATTCTTTTCATCATGAGCCATGTATTTCTTTGTTCTTGTTACATATTTCTTGTAAAGACGATCCATTTTTTTAGTTGTGATTTCTACAACTACTGTCTTGTCCATCTTTTCTGAAGTTACAAGACCAACAAATGAACGTTTAGCACTCTTTACAGTCTGAGCAGCTTTGTTTTCCACAGTTCAGCTCCTACTTATTCTCGCCAGCTTTTTCTTTCTGGCTGATGAACGTATTCAAGCGTGCGATTTCGCGGCGCATTGTACGTTTCTGCATTGGGTTATCTACATGTGAAACTACCATCTTAAAACGGAGATCCATGTATTCCTTGTTAAGCTCGTCACGCTTAGCTACGAGTTCTTTATAAGACAGTTCTTTGTCATTCTTTTTCTTTGAATCAGCCATCTTATTTCCTCCTAGTCGTGTGTTGGCTTATAAGCTACTTTTGTTAAAACCGGGAGTTTATCTCCTGCAAGCTCGAGAGCCTGTTTAGCAAGGTTGATATCTACTCCACCAACTTCAAACAAAATCATTCCAGGTTTGATAACAGCTGCCCAATGATCTGGAGCACCTTTACCCTTACCCATACGAACTTCGGCTGGTTTCTTTGTAATAGGCTTGTCTGGGAAAATACGAATCCAAACATTACCTTTACGATCCAAAGTACGGTTGATAGCAACACGGGCTGCTTCAATTACTTTAGCGTCTAACCAAGTTGGTTCCAATGCAACTAATGCAATGTCGCCGAAGTCAATTTTATTATCACGAGTTGCGAAACCTTTTTCGCGACCACGCTGCACCTTACGGTGAATAACTCTTTTTGGACTTAATGGCATATACTAGCTCCTTGCCTTTTTAGCAGGTTCAGCACCATCAGTCTTTTCAGCAGCCTGACGAACTGTGCGTCTTGGCTTCTTTACAAGCTGACCAGCATCTTCGTTGTGTTCAATACCATAGTTCATACCATTGTATACCCAAACTTTAATACCGATTTTTCCATATGTAGTTAAAGCTGCATATGTACCATAGTCGATATCAGCACGGAGAGTATGAAGAGGTACTCGTCCTTCCTTGTGTTCTTCGGTACGAGACATATCTGCTCCACCAAGACGTCCACTAAGACGAACCTTAACACCCTGTGCACCTGCTCTCATAGCATTACTTACAGCCTGTTTCATAGCCTTGCGGAATGATCCACGACCTACAAGCTGACGACCAATATTCTGTGCGATCAAAGTTGCATTTAAATCTGCGCGTTTGATTTCCTTAATCTTGATCTGAACTTTCTTTGTAAGCTGCTTCTGAATATCAGCACTAATCTTTTCGATTGATGCACCTTTTACACCAATAATAACACCTGGGCGAGCTGTGTGAATTACAATTGTAACGCGCTGTGGATGGCGTACAATTTCAATCTCAGCTATATCAGCATTTTTACACTCTGGGAGTTCAGAAACCATCTTACGGATTTTGATATCTTCCAGAACTAAATCTGCATATTCACGTGGATCTGCATACCAGCGTGACTGCCATGTCTTGTTTACACCTAAGCGTAAACCAATAGGATTAACTTTCTGTCCCACTTTTTATTCCCCCGCCTTTTCGTCAACGACAACGGTAATATGGCACATACGTTTAAGCAACTGATCAGCACGACCACGTGCGCGGAACCAGATTCTTCTTAATCTTGGACCTTCATCAATTCTGATTTCTTTAACGTAAAGCATATCTTCATCTAACTTGCTATTCTGGTTAAGAGCGTTTGATGCAGCAGACTTTAAAGTAGCACTGATCAAGTCAGCTCCCTTCTGTGGCATATTAGCAAGAATTGCCATAGCTTCCGAATAGGACTTTCTTTTAATTACATTAGCAACTGGGCGAACCTTTGTTGGTGATGCAATAAGGAATTTTGTAGTGGCTACATAACCTTTCTTTTCAGCCATAATATCCACCTATAATTAAGCCTTTCCGGCTGTTTTGTCTGAACCACCATGGCCATGGAAAGTACGAGTTGGTGCAAATTCACCAAGCTTGTGACCAACCAGGTTTTCTGTAATGTATACAGGAATCCATGATTTACCATTATAAACAGAAATAGTATTACCAACCATTTCTGGGATGATTGTAGAGCAGCGAGAATATGTTTTAATCATTTTCTTGTCTGCTTCTTTATTCATAAGCTGAACCTTTTTGTAGAGTGATTTTTCTACAAATGGTCCTTTTTTAACAGATCTTGACACGATTATCTCCTCTGCAACTATTTCTTACGACGGCTAACAATGAACTTGTCAGAAGTCTTTCTCTTATTACGAGTCTTGTAACCTTTACAAGGCTGACCCCAAGGAGTAACTGGGTTACGTCCTTTTCCGGCACCTTCACCACCACCAAGCGGGTGATCAACAGGGTTCATAGCCATACCACGAACAGTTGGGCGAACACCCATCCATCTTCTGTGTCCGGCTTTACCAAGCTTAACATTCATGTGTTCTTCGTTTCCTACAACACCGATTGTTGCATAGCATTTTCCGTTGATTTTTCTCATTTCGCTTGAAGGAAGTCTTACGATTACGTATTCTCCTTCTGAACCGGCAATCATAGCACCAGCACCAGCAGAACGAACAAGCTGTCCACCCTGACCAAGTGTTAATTCAATGTTATGAATTGTAAAACCTACAGGAATCTTGTTGAGTGGAAGTGCGTTTCCAACAGTTGGAACTGCATTGTCACCAGACATGATTTTCTGTCCTACCTGTAAACCTTTTGGTGCGATGATATAACGTTTATCACCGTCTGCATAATAAATTAAAGCGATGTTAGCACTTCTGTTTGGATCATATTCAATTGTTTTGACTGTTCCAGGAATTCCATGCTTATCACGCTTGAAATCTATATCACGATAACGTCTTTTGTGTCCGCCACCCTGATGACGTACAGAAATACGTCCACCAGCACCGCGTCCAGCTTTAGACTTTTTCCCTGACACTAATGTTTTCTCGGGTCTATCAGCTGTCAGTTCATCACGACACAAGTCTACACGTCCACGTGTACCAGGTGTCATAGGCTTAAATACTTTAAGAGCCATTTTCTATCCCCTTAATTTCTACCAGTCTTAAACACCTTCAAAAGCCGAGATTGTTTCGCCTTCAGCGATACGTACAATAGCTTTTTTGAAAGATGCAGTACGACCTGGTTTTCCACGAAGTCGTTTCATTTTTCCAAGCACATTCATTGTTGTGCAGTCAACTACCTTTACTTTAAATAAGCGTGTTACAGCTTCTTTAATCTGTGTTTTTGTTGCATCAGGATGAACGATGAATACATATTTATTCTGTTCACGTAATGCGCTTGCCTTTTCTGAAACAACAGGCTTAATAAGAATATTTTCGTAATTCATTATTTAGCCTCCTTTTTATCTGCATAGAAATCAGACAAATTCTTTACTGCAGATTCAAGGATGATTACCTTTCTTCCGTAGTACAAATCATGTGCTTCAAGACGGTTATATGCGAGGAATGTAACATTTTTGATGTTACGTGCAGCCTGCTTGATTTTTGCATCATCATCTTTAAGAATTAATACAGTTCTTTCGTTTTTAGCAAAATTATTAAGAATCTTTACTAAATCCTTTGTTTTACCGCTTTCTACAGTAAAATCTTCTACAACTGTAAGTCTGTCACCCTGAGCGTGTGCACTCAAGATAGATTTCATTGCGAGTCTCTTTTCCTGTTTTGGAATTGAGTAACTGAAATCTCTTGGTTTTGGTCCGAAAATTGTACCACCACCTACTGTGATTGGAGATTTCTTATCACCACGACGTGCGTTACCTGTACCCTTCTGTTTGTAAGGTTTTGCATTTGAACCATGTACTTCAGAACGAGTTTTTGTGCAGGCAGTACCAACACGTTTATTAGCTAATTCATTTGTAATTGCGTAATAGATTACGTCGTCATTTACTGGAAGACCGAATACTTTATCATCAAGTGTGATTGTACGCAGTTCCTTACCAGAAGTTGAATATACTTTCTTTTCCATATCCTATCTCCTGCTTATTTCTTTACTGCGGACTTAACGATGAGTGTACAGTCCTTGTTACCAGGAACAGCACCGCGAACCATGATTACTTTGAGTTCTGGATCAACTTTAACGATCTTCAAATTCTGAATAGTAACCCTTTTGAAACCCATATGTCCAGGTAATTTAATATTCTTGAAACTGTGTCCTGGAGTTGTACATTCTCCTGTACCACCCGGCTCACGATGGAATTTAGAACCATGGGTAGCACGTCCACCATGGAATCCCCATCTTTTCATTACACCCTGGAAACCCTTTCCCTTAGAAGTAGCTGTTACGTCTAAGAAACGGCTGTTTTCAAAAAGTTCAAGACCAACAACATCACCAACATTTACTTCTTTTTCAAAGTTGCGGAACTCTTTCAAGTGGCGCTTTGGAGTGATGTTTTCTGGGAATTGTCCGGCATATGCTTTGCTTGCTTTGTTTGCTTTCATGTCATCCAAACCAAGAACAACTGCATCATAACCGCAATTTTCCTTTGTTTTTTTGGCAACGACAACATTTGGTTCGACCTGGATCACGGTTACTGGTGTAAGATTACCGCTTTCGTCAAAAATCTGTGTCATTCCAACTTTTTTAGCAATCAGACCTTTCATTCTGATATCTCCTATTTGGAACTAAGCATTGGGAAACTTTGTTCCGATTCTATTTTTTTTAGGCCGCCATCCCAGATCCAAGGGGACCGTACCTTTGTTTCATTATTTAAGTTCAACTAAAAAGAACTTATTGTTTCACTGCTGTGTGAAATCACGCTCATGCGTGATATCAAACTATTGTGTAATAACTACATCAACACCGGCAGGAAGTTCAAGCTTCATCAAAGAATCCATTACAGCCTGTGATGGATTAATAATATCAATAAGACGTTTATGAGTGCGCATTTCAAACTGTTCACGTGATTTTTTATTAACGTGTGGTGAACGCAAAACTGTAATCTTATTAATTCTTGTTGGAAGAGGTATAGGTCCTGAAACCTTAGCACCTGCTTTCTGAACATTCTGCACGATGGCTTTAGCACTCTGATCGATCAGTTCTACATCAAATGCACGAAGTCTGACACGAATCTTTCCATTAGCCATTTTAATATACTCCTAACTATTTACATCAAAAGGGTTGATTAACGACATCAACCCTTTTGAGTAAAACTTCAACTACTGAATAATTTTTACTACCTGTCCAGAAGCGATTGTGTGACCGCCTTCACGGATAGCAAGTTTAAGACCTTCATCCATAGCGATTGGGTGGATGAGTTCACCGATAACCTTAGCGTTGTCACCTGGTTTAACCATGTCTGTACCAGCTTCGAGTTCGATAGTACCTGTGATATCTGTAGTTCTGAAGTAGAACTGTGGGCGATATCCAGTAAAGAATGGAGAGTGACGTCCACCTTCTTCCTTTGAAAGAACGTAGAGCTGAGCTTCGAATTTTGTATGAGGAGTGATGCTTCCTGGCTTTGCAAGAACCTGTCCACGTACAACATCTTTCTTTTCAACACCACGGAGAAGGATACCAACGTTATCACCAGCCATACCCTGATCAAGAGTCTTCTGGAACATTTCGATACCAGTTACTGTTGATTTAGCAGTTGGGCGGATACCAACGATTTCTACTTCATCGTTCATGTTGATAACACCACGTTCGATCTTTCCTGTTACTACAGTACCACGACCAGAAATAGTGAAGATATCTTCGATTGGCATTAAGAATGGTTTTGCATCGTCACGAACTGGATCATCAAACCATGTATCCATAGCCTGAAGGAGTTCTTCGATACATTTTGTATTTTCTGGATTTGAAGCTTCGTTTAAAGCTTTGAAAGCAGATCCCTTAATGATTGGTGTGTCTTCAGAGAAACCATATTCCTTAAGAGTATCTTTTACTTCTTCTACTACGAGTTCGAGAAGATCTGGATCATCAACCTGATCAACTTTGTTCAAGAATACGATGATCTTTGGTACACCTACCTGACGAGCGAGAAGCAAGTGTTCACGTGTCTGAGGCATAACTGAGTCTGGAGCAGATACTACGAGGATAGAACCATCCATCTGAGCAGCACCAGTAATCATGTTCTTAATATAGTCAGCATGTCCTGGACAGTCGATATGAGCATAGTGTCTTTTGTCTGACTGATATTCCAAGTGACGAGTATTGATTGTAATACCACGTTCCTTTTCCTCTGGAGCGTTATCAATTTCGTCATACTTAAGAGCTTTATCACCAAATTTGTTTGCACAATAAGATGTGATAGCAGCTGAAAGAGTTGTCTTACCATGGTCTACGTGACCAATAGTACCAACGTTCATGTGAGGTTTGGTTCTTTCGAACTTCTCCTTTGCCATGTTTTTCTCCTTGCCGGATTATTATTTCCCATATCCGACATAAATATTTTTTATGTGCTGCACTTTAAGCCAGAATGCAATACGTCTTGACTAAGAAATACTACATTCGCAGACACAATATTTGCGGTTATTAAAGACAATAAGGTTGGGAAACAGATAAGACATTGTTGATTCATCCCATAATATTCGGGATGATGCAAACCCGTACCACCTATCGTCATCTATAACACTTTGACAACCTGGTTTGGTATTTCGAGTTTTACCTTTACGGCTGACAGAAACCCAAAATCAAGTTTATCTATAATCATTACCAACGGTAACAATTTACTTTAATAATGGGCCGCCTCCCTGAAAATCATTACTGATTAACTTTACGGTCGCACCGGATTAAATCCGCCTGTCTTCTCAAAGAACCCAATTCTGCAAAAATGCAGACAATACACCCTTATAAAAGAGTGCAGTATTATATTTATATATTTTTTTGAAACTTTAGGCAATAGGTAGGAATGGAAATTTGCGAATTTTTTTTGAAATAAAAAAACATGTGATTCCGGGAAAAAAACACAAAATCCGAGGGTAAAAAAGCCCTGAAAAATAAAAAAGCTGCCCGTGATTCTGATTTTAAACCAGACGGACAGCTTTCTTCTATACAGATTATAAAATCTGATGTAAAAACTACCAGCGGTAGTGTGCAAAAGCTTTGTTTGCTTCTGCCATCTTATGTACATCTTCGCGCTTCTTGAATGCTGTACCAGTATTGTTGTATGCATCCAAAAGTTCAGAAGCTAATGTATCAGCCATACCATGACCGCTTCTGTTTCTTGCTGCTTCGATTATCCATCTCATTGCAAGTGCTTCGCGGCGTGATTCACGGATTTCCATTGGAACCTGGTATGTAGCACCACCGACACGGCGTGACTTAACTTCTACCATTGGTTTTACGTTGTCTAAAGCCTTTAAAAGAACCTCTAATGGATCTTTTTCTGTTTTAGCCTTAAGGTTATCCATTGCCTGATAGATGATTTTCTGGCAAGTTTCTTTCTTACCATCGAGCATCATGCGGTTAACGAATTTAGAAATAACCTTTGAGTTGTACTTAACATCCGGCAAAAGCGGACGATCGATTGATTTCTTATGTCTTCCCATCTTAGTCCTCCATTATGCCTTAGGTTTTTTAGCACCGTATTTAGAACGACCGCGTTTTCTGTCTTCTACACCGAGAGTATCTTTTGTACCACGGATGATGTGATAACGTACACCAGGAAGATCCTTAACACGACCACCACGAACTAAAACTACAGAGTGTTCCTGAAGGTTGTGACCAATACCAGGAATGTATGCAGTTACTTCAATACCATTTGATAAACGAACACGAGCAATCTTACGAAGAGCTGAGTTTGGTTTTTTAGGTGTCTGAGTCATAACACGTGTACAAACACCGCGTTTCTGCGGACATGATTCAAGTGCGGGAGACTTGGTTCTGTTCGCAATTGATTTACGACCCTGACGGATTAATTGATTTATTGTAGGCATCGCCTATACTCCTATTTTATTCCGGTCAGCACCCCGGAAGATTTAGCAAATCAAACCCCATCTCCTTCCCCCAACGGAAAAAGAGATAGGTTTACATATATTAATGAATTCTAAAAATGAATTCAAGCGTTTTTTTAGAACCCTGGTGGAGTTTTGCTCCCGCAAAACTCCAGGCGAACTGGTTACCGTATTAGTTTTCAAACCAGCGTTTTGTTCGCCATCAGTCCTGATCCTCTGTATCGTAGGTTGGTTCCTCGATTTCTTCTTCGGCTTCTTCTTCAAGACGACGGCGTTCAAGGATTTCGTTCATCTGAACATCCAGGTCCTTATCTCCGTCATCAAAAAGTTTGATATCCTTGTAGTTCTTAATACCAGTTCCGGCAGGAATCATATGACCGATTGCAACGTTTTCCTTAATACCGTGAAGACCATCAGTTGCTCCGGAAATTGCAGCATTTGTAAGAACGCGAGTTGTTTCCTGGAATGAGGCAGCCGAGATGAATGAATCTACACCTAAAGATGCCTTTGTAATTCCCTGGAACATCGGGCGTCCGATTGCAGGCTGACCACCTTCTGCAATTACCCTCTGATTTTCTTCGTGGAACTTGTATTTATCTACCTGCTGTCCGAAGATGAATCTTGTATCACCTACAGAAACGATTTCTACCTTGCGGAGCATCTGACGAACGATAATACCAATGTGCTTATCATTGATGTCTACACCCTGTGCACGGTAAACGTCCTGAATTTCGTCCATAAGATAATTCTGAAGAGCATTTTCACCAAGGATTGCAAGAATATCCTGTGGATTTGGAGAACCTGCACAAAGCTGTTCACCTGCTTCAACACGGTCACCATCACGAACAATCATACGTTTTGTGATTGGTACAAGGTGTTCAAATACTTTTCCGAATTCATCTTCTATAGTAACAATTCTCTTACCTTTAGTAATTCCCTTGAATTTAACAAGACCGGAAATCTGTGCGAGTACACAAGGATTCTTTGGCTTACGTGCTTCGAAAAGTTCAGATACACGTGGAAGACCACCGGTAATATCGTTTGTCTTAACAGCTTCCTTAGGAATCTTAGCAAGCATATCACCTGCTTTTACCTTACCCTTATCTTTAACACTTAAGATAGCTCCGGCTGGAAGATAGTATGTACCTTTTTCATTTCCAGCTTCATCTGTAATAAGGATACGAGGCTGTTTTACATCAAGGTGAAGGTCAGTGATTACAGATTCAACAAGACCTGTATCGTTGTCGTGTCTTTCTTCAAGTGTAGAACCTACAATAACATCTTCGAAGTGGATATAACCGTCGTTTTCGGCGATGATTGGTTCAATATACTGTTCGAATTCACCGATTGGTTCACCCTTCTTAACATAATCACCGGCTTTTACATAGATTGTAGAACCGTTTGAAATTTCAATTTTCTGCTCTTCGCTTGTGATGCACAATGTTTTGTCCTTAAGAAGAACAGTTCCGTTTACAGTAGATGCAACTTCCTTTCCTTTGTGTTTGAGGATTGGATTTCCGCGCATTACTTTATCACCATTCTTAACAAGGATTTCATCATCTGCAGCAATCTTAACTTCATCAAGAATTCTGATTACTGTCATGCTACCCTTACGAGTAAAGAGCCATTTTCCGTTTTTAACAACGTGTGTACCGGAGATATCCTTCATCAAAGCATTGAACTTTAATACGATGTGGTTATCTTCTGTAGACATTTCGGCAGTACCACCCGAGTGGAATGTACGAAGTGTAAGCTGTGTACCAGGCTGACCGATTGACTGAGCAGCGATAATTCCAACTGCTTCACCAATTTCAACTTTCTTGTCGCGTGCGAGGTTTTTACCATAACACTTAACACAGATACCATGTTTTGCTTCACATGTAAGTACAGTTCTTACCTTTACCTTCTTAACATCTGCATCTTCAATCTTCTGTGCAAGCTCTCTGTCGATATATTCGTTTACATCGCAGAGGAGTTCACCTGTAATAGGATGAACTACACGTTCGATTGTATAGTGACCTTCGATACGATCTCTAAGATGAACTTTAATTTCATCTCCTTCTTTAATTGCAGCATAATCAATACCGTTGATTGTACAGCAGTCTTCTTCGTTGATTACTACATCCTGAGCAACATCAACAAGACGACGTGTCATGTAACCGGCATCGGCTGTCTTAAGAGCTGTATCCGAAAGACCCTTGCGGGCTGCGTTTGTAGAAATGAAGTATTCGATAACCGAAAGTCCTTCCTTGAAGTTTGCCTTAATTGGAAGTTCGATGATTTCTCCATTAGGTTTTGTCATCAAACCACGCATAGCAGCAAGCTGAGAAATCTGACCACGAGAACCACGGGCACCAGACTTAGCCATCATGTAGATTGTGTTGAATCCGCGTTTATGCTGTTCAAGTTCATCCATCATGATTTTTGTAAGCTGATCGTTTGTACGAGCCCAGATGCTGCAGACACGGTTATAACGTTCATCAGTTGTGATAATACCCTTACTTGCCTGAGAAATGATATCTTCAACTTCTTTGTTAGCCTTTTCTACCATTTCTTTCTTAACATTTGGTACACGGATATCGTCCATACAGAGTGTTGCACCGTAGAATGTAGCGTTCTTATAACCAACATCCTTGATTGCATCATGCATCTTGATTGTAATCCATGGACCTTTTGTTCTATATACATGTTCGATCATGTTCTTTAATGACTTGTCGAACATCTGGCGGTTTACATAATCAATTTCTTCCGGCATAGCTTCGTTGAAAGCAAGACGTCCGGCAGAAGTTTCGATGATATCGCCTTTCTTAAAGTCCTGAGTTCCCTGAACGAATCCTTCGTCACCCTTAACCTTGAGTGATTTTGAATCGAAAGAATCTTTTGGAGCTGGAACCTGAATCAATTCCTGCCATCCGATAGCACCAGTTTCTGCTGCCATGCGAACTTCGTCTGGAGAACTGAATCGTTTAAGCTTTTTATCTTTATTTTCTGCATCAGCTTCTGTTGTTTTGATTGCAGTCATGTAGTAAATACCAAGTACCATGTCCTGAGAAGGAGCAACGATTGTCTTACCGTTTGCAGGGTCAAGAAGGTTTCTTGCAGAGAGCATCAAAGTCCAGCATTCCATCTGTGCAGCCTGTGTTAAAGGTACGTGGATAGCCATCTGGTCACCATCGAAGTCGGCGTTGAAAGCTTTACAAGCAAGAGGATGAAGTTTAAGAGCCTTTCCTTCTACAAGTACAGGTTCGAATGCCTGAATACCAAGACGGTGCAATGTAGGAGCACGGTTAAGCATTACAGGATGTTCTTTTACAACTTCATCAAGAATAGCAAATACTTCAGGAGATTCTGATTCAACAAGCTTTTTAGCTCTTGTTACATTGAATACAACTCCCTTGTCTACGAGCTTTTTCATAAGGAATGGCTTGAACAATTCCAAAGCCATTTTTGTAGGAAGACCACACTGCCAGAGCTTTAATTCAGGTCCAACTACGATTACAGAACGTCCAGAGTAGTCAACACGTTTACCAAGAAGGTTCAAACGGAAACGACCCTGCTTACCTTTAAGAAGGTCAGAAAGTGATTTTAACGGACGGTTAGAAGCACCTTTTACGGCTCTCTTACGTTTAGTGTTATCGAATAAAGCATCAACTGCTTCCTGGAGCATACGTTTTTCGTTACGAACGATGATGTCCGGAGCAGAAAGCTGCTGTAATCTCTTAAGACGTGTATTTCTGTTGATTACACGGCGATATAAGTCGTTCAAATCTGATGTAGCAAAACGTCCACCATCAAGCTGAACCATAGGACGAAGCTCAGGAGGAATTACAGGGATTACATCAAGAATCATCCATGAAACTTTGTTGCCCGAAGAGCGGAAGTTTTCTACGATTTCGATTCTTCTTAAAAGTCTCTTGTCTGATTTTGCACCCTTTTCAATCATCTTTGCACGAAGTTCTGCTGCAAGAGCGTCAAGATCCAATCCTTCGAGTAAAGTTTTGATTGCTTCTGCACCCATATCTGCAGTAAATGCATTACCGTAGTGTTCAACAGCTGTCTGGTATTCTTCTTCTGTAAGAAGATCCATTTTCTTAAGGTCTGTGTCACCCGGATCAATAACGATATATTTTTCGTAATACAAAACAGAACGTAAAGCTGCAACCTGGAGGTCGAGTAAAAGACCCATGCGGCTTGGAACCGAGCGGTAATACCAGATGTGGCTTACTGGAGCTGCGAGTTCAATGTGTCCTGTTCTTTCACGGCGTACTTTAAAATGAGTAACTTCTACACCACAGCGGTCACAGATTACACCCTTATAACGGATAGACTTGAACTTACCGCAGTAACATTCCCATTCCTTAGTAGTACCGAATATTCTTTCGCAGAACAAACCGTCTTTCTCCGGACGAAGAGTTCTGTAGTTTATAGTTTCAGGCTTTTTAACTTCACCATAAGACCATGAACGGATAGTTTCTGGAGAAGCAAGCTTTATTTTTAAGCTGTCAAAATCCTGTACATCACGCATTTTTATCCTCCTTATCAAAACCGGAAGCTGCTTTATCGATCAATTCCTGATCTCTTTCTGTAAGAGCAATCTGTTTACCCTTTGCATCGTAAATTGTGAAATCAAGAGCAAGTCCCCTCATTTCCTGTACCAGAACGTTGAATGATTCTGGAATACCGATAGAAGAAGAAGGATCTCCTTTTACAATTGATTCATAAGCTTTTGAACGACCGTTCATATCATCTGATTTGATTGTCATCATTTCCTGGAGACAGTTTGCAGCACCATAAGCTTCGAGTGCCCATACTTCCATTTCTCCAAGACGCTGTCCACCAAACTGAGCTTTACCTCCAAGAGGCTGCTGAGTAACAAGAGAATAAGGTCCTGTTGAACGTGCGTGCATTTTATCATCAACAAGGTGATGAAGCTTCATATAGTAAATAACACCGACGAAGATTGGGTTTACAAAAGGTTCACCTGTACGTCCGTCGTGTACAATCTGAGTACAACTTCTTGGTAATCCTGCTTCTTCGAGTTTGTCTGCAATCTGTTCCTGACTAGGAGACTGGAATACAGGTGCTTCGAAGAACTGATTAAGGTATTTACCTGCAATACCAAGTTCAGATTCAAGAATCTGACCGATGTTCATTCGGGAAGGTACACCAAGAGGGTTCAAACAAACATCAAGTGGAGTACCGTCTTCGAGGTAAGGCATATCTTCGATTGGGAGGATTCTAGAAACAACACCCTTGTTTCCGTGGCGTCCTGCCATCTTATCACCTTCGCGTAACTTACGTTTGTTGGCAATAAGAACTTTAACAACCTTATCTACACCAGGATTCAAATCGTCACCGTTTAAGCGGCTCAATTCCTGAATATCAATTACAATACCTTCGATTCCGTGAGGAACTGTAAGAGAGCTGTCTCTAACATCCTTTGCTTTTTCACCGAAGATAGAGTTCAAAAGTTTGTATTCCGGTGTTGTTTCAGTTTCGGATTTTGGAGTAACTTTACCAACAAGAATATCGTTATAGTGAACTTTAGAACCGATTCGGATGATACCGTTTGAATCGAGGTTAGCAAGTGCTTTTTCCGAAGTATTTGGGATATCACGTGTAATCTTTTCTGGTCCGAGTTTTGTTTCACGAACTTCGATTGAGTATTCCTTGATATGGATAGAAGTATACATATCTTCGCGAACAACACGCTGAGAAATCAATACAGCATCCTCGTAGTTATAACCATTCCAAGGAACGAATCCTACAAGAATGTTTCTACCAAGAGCAAGTTCTCCGTTGAATGTTGCTGGTCCGTCTGCAAGAACGTCTCCTGCTTTAACCTTTTCGCCAACTGCAACAGTAGGACGCTGATGATAACATGTATCCTGGTTAGTTCTCTGGTACTTAAGAAGTGTATATTCATCAACATCTTTAGAACCATCAACCTTAACCTTAATATACTGGCTTGAAACATAGATTACTTCACCATCGTGTTTTGCTTTAACAAGAACACCTGAATCGTAAGCACATTTCTTTTCCATACCGGTTCCAACGTGTGGTGGTTCCGGGAATAAAAGTGGAACAGCCTGACGCTGCATGTTACAACCCATGAGGGCACGGTTAGCATCGTCGTGTTCAAGGAACGGAATCAATGATGCAGAAACAGAAATTACCTGGCGTGGTGAAACGTCGATATACTGAACATCCTTTGGAGAACGCTGAGTATAATCTCCGTGACGACGACAAGGAATTGTTTCTGTAGGGAAAGAACCATCCTTTTTAAGACCTTCGACAATCTGACCAATGAAGTATTTATCTTCTTCCATAGCAGTAAGGTATTCAACTTCGTTTGTTACCTTACCGTTTACAACTTTACGATATGGAGCTTCGAGGAAACCGTAATCGTTAATGCGTGTGAACATAGCCATTGAAACAATAAGACCAATGTTTGGACCTTCAGGAGTTTCAATAGGGCACATGCGGCCGTAGTGTGAATAGTGTACGTCACGAACTTCGAATCCGGCACGGTCACGAGAAAGACCACCAGGACCAAGAGCATTAAGACGACGTTTGTGAGTAAGTTCTGCAAGAGGGTTTACCTGATCCATGAACTGAGAAAGCTGTGATGAACCAAAGAATTCTTTAATAGAAGCAACGATTGGTTTAATAGAAATTAAATCCTGTGGCTTCATTGTATCTGTTTCTTTAAGGCTCATTCTTTCTTTTGCAATGCGTTCCATTCTTGTAAAGGCAGATTTGAGCTGAATAGTCATCAATTCGCCAACAGAACGAACACGGCGGTTACCAAGATGGTCAATATCGTCGAGCTGTTCTTCTCCGGCTTCTACCTTGATGAGGAACTTCATTGTATTGATGATATCTTCTTTTACGAGAGTAAAATCTTTTACATCTTCTTTATAATCAAACTTCATGTTGAGCTTGTAACGACCAACACGACCAAGATCGTAGCGGCGTTCAGAGAAGAACATAGAGTTCAAGTCTTTTTCTGCCTGTTCAACAGTCATTGGTTCACCAGGCTGAAGGATGTCGTAAATTACATCAAGACATTTAGCTTTTGTAGGTTCAGAATCCAAAGATCCGTCTTCTACATATTTCATCTCTTCGCGTTCGAAACAGTTGATGATGATTTCTGAATCAAGTGATGTATTCTTTTCATCTTCGCTTGTGCTTGAGTTGAATTTGATTACACAGATTTTGTCGATTCCGTTTGTAACTAAAGAATCGATGATGTGAGTCTGTAATTTTGTTCCGGCATTGAACAATCTCTTGTCTTCGCCGTTTTCATCCTTAATGATTACTGCAGAAGCAAGAACTTTTCCGATTAAAGATTCGCGGGAAGCATTGTCTTTCTTTACTGCAATATCTTCTACATCGTAGAAGCAGCGGATGATTTCTTCACGAGTGCTGTATCCGAGCGCGCGGAGGAACAAAGTTCCAAGAATTTTCTTTTTGCGGTCGATTTTTGCAAAAATGTATCCTTTTTTCTGGTCAATTTCGAATTCGAGCCAAGATCCACGGTACGGAATGATGCGTGATGAGTAAACACCCTTGTCGTGACAGAAAATTACACCAGGTGAACGGTGAATCTGAGAAACAACAACGCGTTCTGCACCGTTGATTACGAATGTTCCTCTGTCTGTCATGAGCGGAATGTCGCCCATATATATATCTTTCTGGAGGATTGCTCCAGTTTCCTGAAAGTTCAAACTGATTCTGGCTTTTAAAGGTACAGAATAAGTTAATCCCTTCTGTTTACATTCAATTTCGGAAAACTTGATATTATCCCAATCAAGTTCATAAAAATCATATTCCAGAGTCATGTCACCATTAGGACTTTCGATCGGGAATGTAGATGTGAATACATCCTGGAGTCCCTGGTTTAATAATGGCTTTTTGTTTTTAAGAGCCTCTCCCTGAAGAAAACTCTCGTACGACGATGTCTGGACTGCGATTAAGTTTGGTACATCCATAAAGTTCTGAATGTCTTTACCGATGTATGTGTGGTTGATAGTTCGGGTCTTTGCGAACATCAGTTCCCCCTGATAATGTGTTCAGAAACTTTTTCTGCTACAGGCTAGAAACTCTGCCCAGCACAGAAAATTCTGATATAAAAACCGTTTTTAAGACGGACTTTTTTTTGTACTAAATACGACTAAAGGGGATATCCGGATTTTAACGTCCAGACATCCCCTGTTATTAGCTTCTGATTATGCAGAAACTAAATTATTTCTTTGAAGCCTTACCACCAGCTTCTTCGATCTTCTTAATGAATTCGTCAGCATCAGCTTTAGAAACACCTTCTTTGAGGGCTTTTGGAGCACCTTCAACCAAAGCTTTAGCTTCACCAAGTCCGAGACCTGTGATTTCACGTACTGCTTTGATAACAGGGATCTTTTTAGCTGCATCGAATGATTCGAGAGTTACAGTGAATTCTGTCTGTTCATCACCACCAGCTGCTGCTCCGCCTGCTGCTGCAGGACCTGCTGCTACTGCTACTGCGGCTGTAACACCGAATTTTTCTTCCATTGCTTTTACGAGTTCTGATACTTCAAGAACTGACATAGATGCGATTGCATCAAGAATCTGATCATTTGTGAGAGCTGCCATATTGTCTTCTCCTCTATTTAATAAGTTATATTCCACTTAAAGGAAACCTTTTAGTGGCGGCAGATTAAACTCAACTGAGTTTGTGCTGCTCTTTTTACACGCAACAGTCGACAGCTATGAAGCCTGAAGCGTGTTTAATTTGATATTTGAATGTGGAAAGTTCATTCTTCCGAACTATTAGTTTCCACCTTCTGCAGCTTTTTTGTCTGCATATGCTTTTAATGTAGCTGCAAGCTTCTGAACTGGACCGTTCATTGCAGACATAAGCATAGCGTAAAGCTGTTTCTTTCCTGGAACCTTTGAATATGCTTCGAGTTTAGCAACATCATAGATTTCGTTAGCGATACTTGCACCCTTTAAGCTGAGGGCTGGAGTATCTTTTGCAAAGTCATAAAGAACTTTTGCAACTTCGTTTGACTCTTCTTTAGCCATAGCAACAACTGTAGGACCTTTGAGATAGTCAGATACGTTTTCTACCTTCATATCTTCAAAAGCGATACGTGCAAAGTTGTTTTTTACTACTTTAAGAACAGCATTTTTTTCACGAAGTTTATCACGTAAAGCAGAAATCTGCTCTACTGTAAGACCGCGATAGTCAGCGAAAATGAAGTCGCTGTAATCAGCAAATGTCTTTTTTGCGTTTTCAATAGCTTCGGTTTTAGCCGGCTGAATTTTCTTTGCTCTGATTGCCATTACTCGCCTTCCTTATAATCAATCCATACGCCTGGACCCATTGATGAACATACAGAAACTGACTGAATGAATCCTGTTGTTGTTGTAACAGGCTTTCTCTTAGCCACTTCTGCAAGAAGAGTATTGATGTTAGCTTCGATTTTAGAAGCATCCATTGAGCTCTTACCAACAGCGATATGTACGATACCTGCTTTATCTGCACGGAATTCTGTACGACCTTTTTTAAGTTCTGCAACTGCGTTTGCAACATCCGGTGTTACAGTACCAGTCTTAGGGTTAGGCATTAAACCTTTGCGTCCTAAAACCATACCAAGACGACCTACATCTTTCATCATATCTGGAGTAGCTACACAGACATCGAAGTCTAACCAGCCATCCTTTACTTTGTCGATGTATTCTTCACCAGCGAATGCAGCACCTGCATCTAAAGCTTCTTTTACTTTGTCGCCCTTACAGAATACGAGTACTTTCTTTTCGCCACGGAACTGATTTGGGAATACAAGTGTATCGCGAACAGTAGCGTTCTTTTCAAGACGAAGAGCTACATGTGCTTCGATTGTTTCATCGAATTTTGTGTACTTCATGTCCTGAACCATTTTACAAGCTGAAGCAACGTCATACTTTTTAGTAAGATCATATTTTGCAGCAGCTGCATTATATTTCTTTCCATGTTTCATATTACTGCTCCACCTCTACACCCATACTGCGTGCAGTACCGGCGATGATTTTTTTAGCTGCTTCGATATCATTAGCATTGATATCTGGCATCTTTGTTTTTGCAATCTCTTCCAGATCTTTTGCAGACAATTTAGCTACTTTATCGAGGAGAGGGTTTCCTGCACCCTTTTCGATTTTGCAAGCTTTCTTAATAAGAACTGCTGCTGGAGGAGTTTTAAGGATGAATGTGTAAGATTTGTCCTGATATACAGTAATTACTACCGGGATAACAAGACCGCGTTCCATTGTCTTTGTTCTGTCGTTAAATTCCTGAACAAATTTTGGAGCACTTACACCGTGAGGTCCGAGAGCCGGGCCAATTGGTGGGGCTGGAGTTGCTGCTCCTGCAGGACACTGCAATTTGATAATAGCAGAAACTTTCTTAGTTGCCATTTTTTTTCTCCTAAAGTTGGTGTGTAAGAATCATAAAGATTTCTTACTAACGAAATACCTTTGTCCAACGGACATGTACTTCTCCCAAAAACAGGATTAATTATTTGTACTTGGGAATACAAATACCTGATTTTGACAAATATTAATTATGTACAATATATAAGTATTAAACCTTTTCGGCCTGAAGATAACTTAATTCTACAGGGGTTGGGCGTCCGAAAATCTGAACCTCAACACTAAGTTTTTCTTTTTCAACGTTGATTTCTTTAATAGTACCTGTAAAGGAAGCAAAAGGTCCGTCTGTAATTTTTACCTGATCTCCAACATTGAATGACTGACGTACATGAACCTGCTTTTCGCCCTTAATGGCACCAGATTTCATAAGAAGATTTTTAGCTTCGTCTGTAGTGATTGGGAACGGGCGATTGTTTCTGCTTACGTTTCCAACAAAGCCTGTTACACCCTGGATGCGGTACAGCTTAAGACAGGTTTCCTTCCATCCGATTTCAGGGAGGTCCATCTCGAGCATGATATATCCGGGAAGAAATTTATTGTTTCTTACCTTCTTTTTACCATCTTTGATTTCTACGATTTCTTCAACAGGAACACGAACATCGAGTACAACGTTAGAATCGATTTCTTTCTTTTCTATAAGAGTCCTGATTGAACGTTCAATTTTTCCTTCATAACCTGTGTAAGTATGAAGAATATACCAGCATCTTGACATCTGAGTCCGCCTATTTCATTATTAAACGGAATAATTCAGTAAAGCCCCAGTCAAACAAACCGAGAATCGCAGCTATAATAATAGTTGAGATTAAAACCACTTTTAAAGACGATAATGCATCCTGACCAGAAGGCCATACAACCTTCTTTAATTCTGCTTTACTTTCACGGAAGAACTGAAATACTTTAGCCATAACTTTTAATTCCTCTTAAAATCTCAGGGCAGGCAGGATTTGAACCCACGACAGGCGGTTTTGGAGACCGCTGCTCTACCAGCTGAACTACTGCCCTATTATATAAAATCACCGGAAATCCGGTAATCAAATACCTAAATTATTTTGCTTTTGTTTCTTTGTGAAGAACACTCTTCTTACACCATGGACAATACTTGTTCTTTTCAAGTTTGCCTGTAATATTTTTGCGGTTCTTGTAGGTAGTATAATTCTTTCTTTTGCATTCTGTACACTGTAATGCGATGATTTCTACAGAACCCTTTTTCTTGCTTCCCATATTTTAACTCCTAAATGAATACCATAAATGTTTTTAAGCCCATGTGCAGAATCGAACTGCAGACCTCCACATTACCGATGTGGTGCTCTACCAACTGAGCTACAGGGGCAGCAATCTGTCTACACAACGAATAAAAACGTGCGTTCTAGAAATATAGTCAAAGATAGGATTTATGTCAATAAATTTACCCCATAAATTCCAAAATTTCTTCATTTTTATACAATAGTTATATAATACTTATAATAGATATTATATTTTTTTTATGCTAGTATGATTCAGGCTTAATTAAAATTCAGATAAAAAATATCTGCTTTTTTGTGAGGTAAAAATGAATACAGATAAAACTGACAAAATCATTGATGATATCCTGGACTCATATGATGAACTTGGGTTAATTAATAGAAGTAATGCAGAAAATTTCCCTAACCGCCAGAATGTTGTAGCAGTTCTTTCTGATATTCAGTCCCTTGTTTTACCCGGATTTAAAGCCGCAGAAGATATAGATCCAGACAATATCCGCTATATTACAGGGCAGAAAGTAAACCATATAATTGCAAGCCTTACAAAAGAAATTCAGAAAGCTTTGATTTATACAATTTCGCAGACAACAGGTGATGTTAAAAACCTGACCGATTCACATTGCTTTAAGCTTGCAAAAAATACTGCGATTGCGCTTTTAGAAGAAATCCCGGAATTAAGAAGAAAAATCCAGCTTGATACCCAGGCAGCTTTTTCGGGAGATCCTGCTGCTAAAAGTACAGAAGAAGTAATTCTTTCTTACCCTGGTCTTGAAGCAATATTGGTTTACAGAATTGCACACTTCCTCTTTAAAAACGGAATCCCGATTATACCAAGAATTATGACAGAACACGTTCACGGAAAAACCGGAATTGATATTCATCCGGGAGCTACAATCGGGGAATCATTCTTTATTGATCACGGAACCGGTGTTGTAATCGGAGAAACATGTATAATAGGAAATAATGTAAAGATTTACCAGGGAGTAACACTTGGAGCTTTGAGCGTAAAGAAAAACCTTCAGAACAAGAAAAGACACCCTACTATAGAAGATGATGTAACAATCTATGCAAACGCTACAATCCTTGGTGGAGAAACCGTTATTGGCCACAACAGTACAATTGGCGGTAACTCATGGATTACCTCTTCTGTTGCACCTGAATCGACTATTACAATTTAATTCTAATTAGATTATCCGACTGATTATTTTTTTGATTTGAATATTGGGATACGCCCGCCGCCTGCGGCGGGCGTAATTTATTATGCGTTAAAAAAAAAACAAGGTTCCCAAAAAAGTAATAAAGGGAACCTTGCCGCCCAGCATTGCTGGACATCGGAGAGAGTTTATCAGCTTATTTACAAGCTAACTATAATATACTCTCTACACGTTTAAATGTCAATATTTTTTTTAAAATTTTTTTAAAAATATTCCTTTTTTTGGCAATATTTGTCTATAATATATACAAGATTTAATAAAAACTGGAGTTTTTTAATGGCAAAAAAGAACGGTTCCATAATGTATAAATGTTCAAACTGCGGGTACTCTCAGCCGCGCTGGCTTGGTCGCTGCCCCGAATGTAACGAATGGAATACTTTAGAAGAAATAATAATAGATAATAATAAGATTACTGCAGCCGGTCGTGGAACAGAAAAGCAGGAAAAAGCAAAACCTGTGAGCCTGGAAAGCGTAGTTTCCAAGGATAATACAAGAATTATTACCGGTATTAAGGAATTTGACCGTGTTTTAGGCGGTGGAGCAACTAAAAAATCTGTGATTTTGCTCGGCGGAGAACCAGGAATTGGTAAATCTACCCTTCTTTTACAGACTGCCGCATCCATAAAAGAAAGCATAAACGGAAAAAATATCCTATATATAAGCGGGGAAGAGTCTGCAGAACAGATAAAAGAACGCGCCTTAAGGCTTAATCTTAATACAGAAGGCATAAATCTTTTGTGTACATCAAGGCTCGAAGATTCTTTAGACGCCTTAGATTCACTAAATCCAGCTTTTATAATAATCGATTCTATTCAGACAATATATTCTGTTGATGCAGGCCTTGTGCCCGGGACCGTAAACCAGCTTAAATACTGCTCTCAGGAATTCATTCAGTGGGTTAAAGAGCATGATTCAGTTCTTATTATGACAGCCCATGTTACAAAGGACGGAAACATTGCAGGTCCTAAATCGCTTGAACACATGGTAGATACAGTCATCTCTTTTGAACGGAACAACGAAGATTTAAGGTTTTTACACGCACAGAAAAACCGTTTTGGCTCAGTTGATGAGCTTGGAATCTTTTCGATGACAGAAAAAGGTCTTGAGCCTGTTTTAGATCCTTCTTCTCTTTTTATTACAGAAAGAGGAGAAACTATTCCGGCGGGAGTTGCCTGTACACCTGTTTTTGAAGGAACAAGGGTATTTTTAGTAGAAATTCAGGCATTAACAGTCCCTGCAAAGGCAAGTATTTCGCGTGTTTACAGCGAAAGAATCGATTCAGGAAGGGTTTCGCGTATTGCAGCCGTTATAGAAAAACACTGCGGATTAAAATTCTGTGATCAGGATATTTATGTAAATGTTGCCGGCGGGGTAAGATTAAACGAAAGTTCAATAGATTTAGCCCTTGCTGCAGCCCTTTTTTCTGCCAGAACCGATATTCCGTGCAGTAAAAAAGCCGTTTTCTTTGGTGAATTATCGCTTGCAGGAGAAATAAGACCTATAAATAAGGAAAAACAGAGGGTAAAAGCTGCCTGGAATTCCGGATTTTCTGATATTTTCTGCCCTCCGGGATGCTCTGAACAGGGTGCAAAACCACTTTCTGACATAAAAAGCCTTGTAAAAACCTTTAAAAACTCATAATTTTGAGACTTTTTGACTCAAATTCTCTTAAAATCCCGTATATTTTGAAGAAATTTTACACAGTTACCGCGGGGCCCGGGGTGTAAGGGGGCCAGAATGGCCGTCTGAACGCAGTGAAGACCGCGGGTACCAAGCCCTGAAACACCGGTTTTTGTGCCGAAAAAGGTAATTTATAGCAATTTTTAACGAAAAATGCAGGCGCCCTAAGATAACTAATCACTTGGCACGGAAATTGCATAATATAAAGTGTACAGTTTGTACGAATAAATCCGGGCTTACCGAATAAAATTAAATATATACGAGGTGTAATTATGAACGAACTTTCATTTTTAGATTCATTTTTTAATGATGTAATGGGAACTGACTGCGCACCAGTTTTGTATCATTCTGGATTTTCCGCACCAAAAGTTGATGTAAAGGAAAATAAAAACGCTTATACTCTGGAAATGGAATTGCCTGGCCGCACCGAAAAAGATGTAGACATTGAGCTTGATCACGACAACCTGACAATTGCATCTGTAAAAGAAGAAAAGAAAGAAGAGAAAAAAGACAATAAAGACGGAAAAGACGGTGAAAAATACATTCTTAAAGAAAGAAAGACTTCAAGCTTCACACGACGCTTTTCACTCCCTTCTGATGTTGATGCTGAATCAATCAACGCAAGCTTTAAAAACGGTGTACTTACAATCAGCATGAAAAAGAAGGCTCTTGCAGAACCAAAACGCATTGCAATCGAAGCATGCTAAACTGAATGTGCATTCTGCGATGCCCTGTCTTTAGGTTAAAAAGAAAACCGGCTTTTGGGATGATTAATTTTTCCCGGGAGCCGGTTTTTTAATTTATTCAGATATTGAACATCTTAACGTGCGTCGTTTTTTTTAGTATACATCTTAACGTGCGCGTTTTTTTACGACTTGAGCACCTTTCCAAAGTGGATAAGATAATCGATGAAAGAAGCGTAACTCAAGATTACACAGATTACAAAAAGGACTGTCGAAACAATTTTGAGTGTGCCAAAGCATTCAGGTACCATATCCAGGCGAACTAAAAGTTCAAGGAATAAAGCATAAAAGCCTGATGCAATGTACATTACTGTCTTGAATTTTCCACCCTTTCTTGCGGCAATCGCTGTTCCCTGTTTTGCGGCAACCATCCTTAAGAAATTCTGGGAAATTTCGCGCCACATGATGAGGATGAATAAAACCGGCAGCATGTAACCGCCCTGGCTTCCAAAAGAATACATATAGCAGACAAAAGTTGAAAGATGAAGGAAAACATCGGCAAACGGGTCGAACATTTTTCCAAAATCGCTTACTTCGTTTCTTTTCCTGGCATAATGACCGTCAAGATAATCCGTAAATTCTGCAAAAATTAAGAGCGGAATTGAAATATACATTGAAAGTTCTGCGAATTTTCCTGTCCAGATTGGAATAAAATACAAAAGAAGGAAAACCGGCGCATAAATGATGCGTATAAAAGTAAATGTGTTAGAAAGTTTCATATGTATAAGTTAGTCCGAAAAAATCTAAAAGTCAATAAGGAGCACTACTGGAATGCCTTAAAGTCGTGAACTACGCTTACTGATGATTTTACTTCGAACTCCGGCATTTCCTTTTTAATTGTTGAAATTGCCTGCTCGATTGTAACAGCCGAATCCGTAACACCGTAAAGCACAAAAACACCGTCTTCTATATCTGCGTGCAGGAATTCGATGTTGATTTTCTGCTCGAATATCAATTTATTTACGATTTCCTGAGCCTTGAGCATCTGCGAGATATAAAGATTTCCCTGTTTTTCGATTTCCGGTGTTACTTTTGCAGAAACATAATCACTGATAATCTGTGCGGCTAAATCATCATTTATAATGGAAGTGTTTAAAACCATATCGTAATTATCCGGATTTGCAACCTCTACGTTATAGAAATTTTTATGAAATCCGTCGCGGTTTAAATCACTTTCGGTAATTCTCTGTTTTGCCTGCTTTTCGTCCCAGTCAAATTCCTTCATAAGGCGCTGAATTCTTGTCTTTTCGTCTGCAATAAAACGGACAGCAATTTCGTTAGGAGCATTTTTTAATACGGCAAACGCACCACGCCCGATTACAATTACATCTTTTTTGGCAGCAGCTTCCAAAAGTGCATATTGGGTAAGATTGATGTATGCATCGCGATCCTTTGCAAGAGAAGCAAAAAAACCGGGCTTTCGTTCATCGTATTTAGGCATTTTATCCTTTGGAAAACCAAGTTCTATGATTCTTTCTTCGATATCTGTTCTTCGGACGAATTTATAATTGAGTTTTTTTGCAAGAGCCTGAGCAATTTCGTCCCCGTGAGCTGCAACCTGTCTTGATAAAGTAATGATAGCCATAATTCCTCCTGAATAACTGATAGAAGTTTAATCCTTAAAAAATCCGTTCTTTAGATGAATTTTTACACTTTATATTGTAAAAAATCTCTTTTCATGTATATTTATATTAAATCGATATTCAGAATATGTCAAAATTTTAAGAAAGCAAAGGGATTTTTTGATTATGAAAGAGATTTTTACTAAGGATGATGAAAATTTGTGCTGGAAAACCACTGATTCCAAGACTATTTTAAACACAGTCGTATTTGATGTAACAAAAAATCACAATGTTTCCCATAATGGCATAGAGGGTGATTATATTGTTTTAAAAGCAAACGACTGGGTTATAGTAGTTCCCGAAGTTGATGATAAGCTTGTGATGGTAAAGCAGTGGCGCCATGGTGAACAAAATCTTAGCATAGAGTTTCCAGGCGGTGTAATAGATAAAAATGAAGAGCCCGAAAAGGCAGCCCTGCGTGAACTCGAAGAAGAAACAGGCTGTAAGGCGCAGAAACTTATAAAACTTGGTAAAATTAATCCCAATCCTGCCCTTTTTTCAAATCATTTACACATTTTTCTTGCAAAAGATATTATAAAAACCGGGGTCCAGCACCTTGATAAGGATGAATTTATAAATACAGTTGAATTAACAATGCCCGAAGTCCTTGATTTACTTGGAACAGAGCATTTTTCACACGGATTAATGGGGACAGCCCTCGCGTTTTATATGAAATCTAAACAATAAAAAAACCATAACAGGCGGGCCTGTTATGGTTTTCATCTTTGGATATTCTATCTTACGATAAATTATCTGTTGATTTTATAGTTTTCGCTTCCGTATGGTTCATATGATTTTTTAGGATCGTATGTTCCAGAGCGATATTCACCTGTAAGGCTTGGAACCTTCATCTTCATACCAGGGAGGATAAGGTTTGGATCTCCCGGACGAGGCATATTGTCTTTGTTAGCCTGATAAAGGTTTTCCCATAATAATGGGTTATTGTAGATATAAGGACGTCCTGAAATGTTCCAGTAACAGTCTCTTGTTTCTGCCCATGGGCGAACAATGTAGAATTCAGGAAGAGGAGTTACTTCTCTTACACCTTCCAATGCAGCGATTACAAGTTTTGCATATTCAGTAGCATCCTTGTATTCTTCTTCGTCGAATGCATATTCTGCATTTGCAAGATTTTCTTTTGCCGAAGAATAAGCCATTGGGAATGTGTTCTGAGCATCAATCTTTTCTGCCCAAGCGAGCTTGTTTTTAGCAAGCTTAAGAGTTTCTTCTGCTTCTCCGCGAACCATCATGTTTTCGATATAAGCTTTAGATAATGCGGCATTTTCTTCTGCTTTTAAAGAATATTCAACTGCATCATCATAATAACCTGCATCCATAGCCTGCTGAGCTTTCTTTGTATATTCGTCAGCAAGTTTCTGATAAGTATTGTTTTTATAGCTGTATGTAGCTGCAAATACCGAAGCTGCTAATAATGCAACAGCAATTATCATTACAAATCTTTTCATCATTTTGCATCTCCTATATCTACAGTTCCCGGTTCTGCTACAGTTTCAGGTAAGTCTGCTTCTGCATCTTCAGGATCACCATATTCTTCTTCTTCGAGCAATACAGCATCTTCTTCTTCGATACCGTCCATTGCTTCTGTAATAGGAGCCTGTTCATCTGCTTCTTCTGCAAATTCTGAACTTTCACGAACTTTCTGTTTAGCTTCTTCAATTGCTCTTTCTGCTGCTTCACGTTTTTCTGAAACTTCATCATAAAGATCAGAGAAAGCATCTGCGGCATTCTGGTAGCACTTATATGCATCATAGCTCTGCTGTCTTGTATAATAAGCATCACCTTTTTTGAAAGTTTCTACTGCTTTATTATATTCAGACTTCATTGCAACACCAGCTTTTACACTGTCTGCATCTTTTTTAGCTTCTAATGCAGTCTGTCTGGCCTGAGTTGAAAGTTTTTTGTAGATTGTATTTAAAACTGCATCAAAGCAAGATTTAGCTGTTGTTGCTTTAGCTAAAAGCTGTGCCGATGTAGCATTGCCGTCATCATACATCTCTTCCAATTCGTCCAGAGCTTCACAACCCTGCTTATACAAATCTGCTGCAACATTCTGCATCTCTGTTTCTTCGATCAATTCTTTAGCTTCAACTGCCTGAAGATATGTTGCAAGTGCAAGATAAGCATCTGCGAGTTCTTTTCCTTCTTTTACAATGTTTTCTTCTGCTTCGGCACGTTCATAAAGTTCATCATACTTTTCGTCGAGTGCTTCGAGAGTTGAAGGAGCAAGATTTTCTGCATCTGCTTCGATGGCAAGGTCACGTGCTTCATCAATCGCATCAAGAATACTGTCATTGTCATACTGTTCTTCTACAGCCGGAGTAACAGGATCATCTCCTTCATTTTCCGGGTCCGAACCGCAGGATACAAAAGACAGGATCAATAAGACTGAAAGAACACTTAGTAAAAATTTCTTCATAATAATCCTCACTTTACTTTATTATTTATATTTTACTATATAAATCATAATCTTACAACGATAATTATATTATATAGAACAAATGCTGAAAATTCAAATTTTTTAAGGAGTTTAGAAATGGCTGATGATTTTTCTTTCGAAATTGTTAAAAAAATCGGTACAGTTTCCGAAGGTAAAGGCGGATGGAATGTTGAATTAAATCTTGTTTCCTGGGGCGGTCGTCCGGCAAAATATGATATAAGAAGCTGGTCGCCTGATAATCAGAAGATGGGAAAAGGTATTACATTCACAAAAGAAGAACTTGAATCCCTTAAAAATCTTTTAAACTCTACCACTCTTGAGTAGAAACCCGGGCAGAAGAAGCTCCTTTTTTTACAATAATCTCGTAAAGCATTTTCTGAAGCAGAACGTCTTCCATAAGCGAGCCGCCTGAACGGATTTCCATATCTATAGAAGCTAAAACAGCCAGAATTGCAGTTGCCTGACCTATTGTCCAGATTTTTGAAGCATTTTTATACTGTTTTCGCATCATTTTTGCGCCAAAACCGTTTGATTTTAGTGTATTTTCGTCGGGTTCGTAGCCGCCTCTGCATATTTCGTGCCATAAAACAAGCTTTCGAAAGCAGGAAGCAAGCCCCGCAATTATCATAACTGATGAATTATCTTTAGAAAGCCTTATTTCCTGCAGGATAGAAACGCCGTTTTCAAATCTTTTTGTGTCGTTGTCGCGGGTATCGCTGATTGTATTAAAAAGCGTAAATGCATTTTCTTCGCGTGTGTGAGCCAGAACAGATTCTACATCGTCGCTTGTGATTTCGTGGTCTTTTGGAAAGCATAAAAAGAATCTTGAACATTCATTTTTGAGTTCCTGGGTATTGTTCTGAACCATGTCTAAGATGAGGTTTGCAGCATCTTCTTCTATTTTATAGCCGTTTTTCCCAAAGAAATTCATGACCCACGGAAGCTTTTCTGATTCAAACATCTCCCAGAATTTTTTCTTATTTGCAGGGGGAATCAGTTTTTCGAGCTTTGCATCTACAGAAATTTCGTCCGAAACAAGGATTAATACCGAAGAACTCTGTGCGTCCCCTATCCACTGCTCAAGCATCTCGAGTTCTTCTTTCTTTTTTAACAGCTCCGCGTTCTTACACACCACACATACGCCGTTAGAAAATAAAGTACCGCTTTGTACGATTGTCATCACCTGGCTGAACGGTGTTTCGAGAAGATAAAAAAGATGTTCGTCGATGGTTCCGAGTTTTTTTGTTAACGCTGATTTTATAGAAGAAATCTCTTCGTTGCGTTTTCCAAACTCAGGTCCTGTAAAAAGATAAACTGGTGCTTCCATAAATTAATATGTCCGGACAATATTGGAAAGGATGCCTACAATTCTTACATCCTGACAGTATATAGCCTTGAATTCGGGATTTTCCGGCTGGAGCCTTACCCTTTCGGCTTCTTTATAATAACGTTTTAAGGTAATTGCTTCGTCTATAACGGCTACGATTATCTGTCCGTTGTGGGCTGTGCTGGTCTGCTCAATGATTGCAAGGTCTCCGTCAAGGATTCCGGCATTTATCATGCTCTGGCCTCTTACGCGCAAAGCAAAATAATTTTTACCGGGTCGCACAAACGGTTCTGTAAGATTCACATAGCCGTCTAAATTTTCTTCGGATAAAAGAGGTTTTCCGGCAGCAACTGTTCCAAGAATAGGAACCGTACCCATAAAAACCTTTGGTTCTTTTTCCCTTATGTCTGAAAGTACACGGATTGAACGGGAACGATTCTGCCCCTGGGTAATAAAGCCCTTCTTTTGTAACGCAGAAATGTGATCCTGGATTGCACGGATAGAAACATGAAAATGCTCGCTTATTTCGCGCACAGTTGGAGGAAAAGAATTTTCTTCTGCATAATTAGAGATAAATTCTAATACTTCTTTCTGTCTTTCCGTAATTACTTTCATTAAAAATTATTCCTCTTCGAATTTACTGTTAAACAATTCTTCGATTACAGAAGCAGCCTCGGATTCATCTGGTCCTTCTACATTAAGAACAAGCTGAGTATTGTATCCGGCGCCCATTGCAATAACACCCATGATGGATTTTGCATTTACGGTTGCATCGTCGCGGGTAAGTGTGATTTCGCTTTCAAACTTGTTGGAAGTCTGAGCTATGATTGCAGCAGGGCGGGCATGAATGCCGGCACGGTTCTGTACAGTTAAGATTTTTTCAACCATTTGTTTTTCCTTTTAAACTAGTATATATCAATATGCGTTATCGTTTCCATATAATGCGGCTTTAGCATCACCGGTTTCGATCCATTTAAGGACATTCTGATTAAATTCTTTTGCAGAGTTATAACCCATATCCTTAAGACGCTCGTTCATTGCGGCTGCTTCGATGATGATCGGGAGGTTTCGTCCAGGGCGAACAGGAATTTCTATAAGCGGAACCTTTACACCAAGTAACTCCTTGTAATTCTGTTCTGTACCCAGGCGGTCGTAAGCTTTGGAAGAATCCCACTCTTCGAGCTGAACAATGAGCTGAACTTCCTTCTGATTACGGATTGCACCTACTCCATACAGTTTTGAAATATTTATAATACCAAGACCGCGGATTTCCATGTGGTGGCTGATCATTGTGTTTGCACCACGGCCTAAAAGAGTATTTCCGTTTACACATCTGATTTCGATGATGTCGTCGGCAACAAGACGGTGACCGCGTTCTACAAGTTCCAAAGCGGTTTCACTTTTTCCAACACCAGAATGACCGTTTAATAAAATACCAATACCGTAAACTTCTACAAGTACACCGTGAAGCGTTTTATGAGGGGCGAAGATGTTTGAACAAACACGGATGATTCGGGTTGAAAATTCTGTAGATGTTAAATCTGTCTGGAGTATAGGACAGCAGTAATCTTCTGCCATCTGGCGGAATTCCTCTGAAGGTTCAAGGTTATAGGTAAAAACACAACAGGGCATTTCCGGACGGAAAAAGTTTTTTATAGAATCTGATGATTTTTCGTTATGAAGTTTTGTAAGGTAGGCAGCCTCTCCCCGACCGAATACCTGCATACGGTCACCGGCATAGTTCTCGTAAAAACCCGAAAGCGCAAGCCCCGGACGGTTAATTTCCGGATTTGTTATAGCACGAGGTAATCCACGACGTCCCGCAATACATTTTAAGTGTAATGCATCGTGTCCCGATAAATCCAAATCGAGCAAATCTAGAACAGTGAATTTTTTATCTGCCATAGATATACTATACACATTGACCGATATTTTTTCAATAAACCGGCAAAAAAGAGGCTATAAACAGGCTATTTTTCCTGAACTTTATCTTTTTCCTTTATGATTTTATTATCAAGAAGGTCCATTGTCTTATTCAGGGCTGCTCCAAAATCAAAATCGTTGCTTTTTACATGAGCCTGAGTACCCCAGCGGAAATTTACTGTTGTATCAAAAATAAATTCCTTGTCGTGTTTAACTTTCATTGTAAGTGTGACTATTTTATCTTCTGCATATGCTATACGTTTAAGTTTTGATTCAATCATTCCTGACTGCTTTGCATTCATTGAAAATCCTACTGCGCTGATTGCTTTTTCCATAGTTGTCTCCTTTTAAGTAGTATTATTTTAAGCCTTGGCTTACCTTAAGTATAAGACCAGAAGTTCAAAAAAACAAATTAAAATTCCTGAATAATTGTGACGTTTTGATTAAGTTGTGATTAAACAATAGTTTTCCGGCTCTTAAACAAGCTTTTTTTTGCCCCATTCACCCAAAAGCCGATCCGGATTTGCAGAAAGAAGGGCTTTTACGAACAGAAGATTGGTCTGACTGAACACATTCTGCATAAATTCCTGCTCTTCTTTGGAAAAATGTCCCAGAACATAGTCTGCAACACTCATATTCGGGTTATCCGGACGTCCTATTCCAAACCTGAGCCTCCAGAAATCGGCTGTACCAAGCACTTCTTTTGTAGATCTAAGGCCGTTATGCCCTCCAAGCCCGCCTGACCACTTAAAACTCACAAATCCAGGCAGAAGTTCAAGCTCATCGTGGATAATAAGGATGTTTTCGGGTTTAATTTTATAAAAATTCGCAGCTTCTATGATGCTCTGACCCGAAAGATTCATATAAGTGAGTGGTTTTAGAAAATAAATGTGTGCAGGTGCTTCTTCCGGCACTTTTACGGGTAAACCTTCCTTTGTAGAGCAGATTTTTGTGTCACAGGCCCATTTTGAAAGCTCCTGGGGCGTTAAAGAAGAAATTTCTCCTTTAAATTTACTCTGCCAGCTCAAATTTTTGGCAAAAGGGAGGGAATCTTCGAAATACCAGGCAACATTATGGCGTGTTTTTTCGTATTCGCGGCCATAATTTCCTAAAAAAGCGACTAATTCAATCATTTTTTATCCGTTTCTTCTGTTTTTGCAGCAAATTTTTCGATTGTATAAGACGGAACGCTGAATTTATAAGGACTTTCGCTGCAAATTCCTATATAAGTGTACTCATTTTCCGATTTCAGAAGCTCGTAGATGTCCATTGTAATGGTTTTATCTGCATTTATTGTTACGCTGTATTTTTTCTCAGCCTGGGACAAATCTTCTGGAATAACAAAGGTATCGGTTGTAAAATACGCGTAAGAAGAGATTTTATCTTCGGGAACCTGGAAAACCTTGCCGTTTTCGTCTGTATATTCAACAGATTTAATAGATTCGGCTGGAATTTCGTAAATTCTCTTGTCTCTAAGGTAATCTTCTTCGTAATCAAACGAATTTCGCAAGTTTCCTTCTATAAGATAAATATCTTTTTCGCCGTCTACAGTTGCATAAACCTGCTGAACACCGGCCGGAGATTTACCAATCTGGAGCGAACGAATCACATTTCCGCCTTTTTTTGCTGAAACACTGATGCAATTGAACTCATTAAGCCCGAATCGGTCAATAGAAGCTTCGTTTTTAACGCTTCCAACCTTGTTTATGGCATTAAGTTTTGAAAATTTTTCGATTAAATCCTGGACAAAAACAGAATTTGCAGGATATTTATGCTCGCCAATCACCCAGGTTTCCCCATTGTCAGAAGAATAAAGGTCAATCTGCTTTCCGTTATTATAAATATGAACTTCGTCAGGTTTTTCCGAAAGCAGGAATGTCTTTCTTGGGTCAACAGAAGAAACTGCAATCTGAACAATCAGAACTGCAAGAAGAACTAAATCTAATGCTATTAAAATAATCTTTCGTTTTTTCATCTTTTTCCTCCCTTACTTTTTGATTGTGCGCTGGTCATCCGGATTATAGCGCTCATTTATAAGCTTACGCCTGTTCTTTCTGCACACGTAAACTATAACTCCGGCAATTATTACGAATAAAGGAAGGCCGAATTCATTAAAATACTGCATGAATTTAGCTAAAACCTTTGATTTTACGTTCAAAACATCGTAAACAGTACCCTTAGTCCTCATTTCGCACAAATCTTCGTTACCATTCATGTAATCAAGGATATTTGCGATTAAAAGACCCGAAGCTCCCGGATTATTAGGATTTAAGTAGTTCGAAAGAATGATTTTTGAGTTACCGCACACCATTACTTTTCCAGGCTGCTTTGAAGAAACAAGGAAATTGCTTGCCTGAACTTCGCCATCATCATCAGTTTTTAATAACGAATCTGGAGTTTTTGTAAATGCGCTCTTAAAATTACCTTCTGCAAGAACAAGAAGATCAAAAGGACCTTTTTCTGCATTTTCCGAAGGACTCATCTTCTGGGTTGTAGGACTGAATGATGAAGCAGTTTCTGCCCAGCTTGAATCAGAAGAGCGTGCAAGAACAGTGGTTTTTAATCCCATTTCCTTTGCTTTTTCTACAGAAAGAGAACCTGTGAGGAACATCGTAAAGTTTCCGAAATTCTTTGTAACAGGATTATTCTTAGATGCTCTTTCTTTTGGAATTTCGAACTGCCAGTAATAGTGATTATTATTCTGATAATCTATAAGACATTCTTCATCAAGAACAACATTTTGCTTTCGTTCAATTCCGTAAGCATTCAAAAGTGTGTCGATATTGCTTTCTGCTTCTACAAAATATGGTCCGTTTGTATACTGCGCATAAGGATTCTGGCTGAGTGAATCTTTGAATACGATTAAATTACCGCCGCGCATAACAAACTGGTCGATTTTATATAATTCTTCTTCTGAATAATCAGTTTGAGGTTCACAGATGATGATGGAATTCATATCCATTGGGATTTCTTCTTTTGAAAGATCTATATCATTAACTGTGTAAGATTCTCCTGCAAGCGCTCCAAAAACAGTATAGGCTGCCTGCTGCCCCTGCATGGAAGAAACATCTTTTGAAGGAGGTTCGTTGTGGCCTGTTACATATCCGATTTTTGTAGTCGTGTTCAAAAGCGACTGAATTCCCTGGATTATAAGTGATTCATCGTCGTTAAAATCGGGCAGTATAATAGAAGAACCTGTTTCTATGTGATAAACAGGGAGAGTCCTGAAGTTATCTCCAAGCGAAACTACAGCTCCCACAAAGTGTTTATCGTTATTTCTTGTTGTTTTAAGATAAAAACCGTATTTTTCGGCCATGGCTGCAGAATCAGAATCAGGAATTATCTTTTCTTCGTATTCAAGACGGTCTTCCATCTTTGTGTTTACGGAAGAAAAGAGCTCTTTGAACGACTGAAACTCTGCATCACAGCTTTTTTCGTCGATTTTATAGAGAGATTCTGACATATAAATTGCAACTTTGATTTTTTCTCCCGCTTTAAGTGAAGAAAGCATATCTACAGAAGAAATCATGCGGTTAAAAGTAGAAGTCAATGTGTATTCAAGCCCGCCTGTTGATTCAATCGGATCTATGATTTCTACATCGTTTCCAAAAGTGATTGCAATTCCACGGTAATCAAGCTTTACAGAAACTCCATTGTTATTATAAACGCTGTCCTGCACCTTTCTGATTCCGAATTTTGTAGCAGAATCAATGTTTTCGCTTTTAGACATGTCCATATAATTTACAATAAAGTTTTTATTACCGGCACTTTTGTATTCTTCGAGGAGATCTTTTAAATATTTATAAACCTGCGAATAATTTGCGGGAAGATCTTCATCAAAGAAAACATTTACGATTAAAGGGTCTTTTAAATTCTTAACAACTTCCTTACTTGCCTTAGAAAGCGAATAATTATTCGAAGAAGTTAAATCAATCCTTTTAAAGGATTTATAACCTACAAAATTTAACAGAACAAGTCCTATGATGAACAGAACAATGTCCGATTTAGGGCTTTTTATCCAATCCAAAATCTTTTTCATTTTTTACCTCTTTTAATCCCTTGCCTTTTTAACAACTTTTAATGTGAGCACATAAAACAAAGCTGTGAGGGAAAGAAAATAGATGATGTCGCGAGTGTCGATGATTCCCTTTGCAATTGAATTAAAATGTGTTCTTGAAGAAAAATATGAAACAAACTTTACAACTCCGGCCGGCATGATAATCATCAGAGTATCTATAAAAGTAAGGACAAGGCAGATTATCAAACCAAGGAAGAATGCAACAATCTGATTATTAGTCACGCTGGAAGCAAAACATCCGATTGAAACAAAAGCAGCGCAGAGGAAAATTGCTCCGATGTATCCTCCGATTATTGGACCATATTCAGGATTTCCAAAAATTTCGATTGTGATTACATAAAGAATAGTTGGCGCAATCATGATTAAGGTAGAGATGAGCGATGCAAGGTTTTTTCCAAGCACAACATCGTATTCTGTTACCGGAAGAGTCATCAGTGTTTCGAAGGAGCCGACTCTTTTTTCTTCTGCATAAACGCGCATGGTTAAAGCGGGTACAAAGCAGGAGATATATAAAGGAAGATAAGAGAAAAACTGTCTTAAATTTGCAACACCTTCGAGGAAGAAGAACGGGAAGAATAAAAGGCCTGCAATAACAAGGAAAATCACCATAACGATGTATGCAACTGGGGAAGTAAAATAGCTTTTGAGTTCCCTCTTCATGATGATTGCAAAAGCTTTGTTTTTTGATTTTTCAGAAGTTTTTTCAGACATTTTTTACCTCCTCGTTTTCGTTTGTAAGTGCGTGGAATACATCTTCCAAAGAATTCTTCTGGATAATCATTTCGTAAAGGTCGATTTTATTTTCTGCAAGTTTTTTTGCAATTTCCGGCCTGATTTCTGAATTATCCTTGATTGAAACAAGAAGACTGGTGCATTTTTTAAGATTTTCTTCCTGCACCTGTGTTTCTGTGATATTTTCTATCTTTTTGATTCCGCCCAATACCTTAGAAACCTTTGCAAAATCGCCGCCTGCAGTAATTTTGATTGAAATATCGTGGCCGAATCGTTCTTTTAACTCTGTGATTGAGCTGTCTGCAACAAGGTTTCCGCCCGAGATGATGATTACACGACTACAGAGAGTTTCTACTTCACTCAAAATATGTGTAGAAACGATTACCGTGCGTGTTTTTCCAAGCTCGCGGATTATGCTTCTTACGTCTTCTACCTGATTAGGGTCCAGACCTGATGTTGGTTCGTCCAGAATAAGGATTTCGGGATCACTCATTAAGGCGTGTGCAAGAGCAACCCTCTGTCTGTTACCGCGTGAAAGCTCGGAAATCTTTTTACTCATGATTTCTTTTAAGCCGCATTCGTCACAAAGGACAGGGATTCTTTCTTCTGCGTTCTGATTCTGCATCTGTGCGATGTAGATAAGATAATCTTCGACTATCATATCGCCATAAAGTGGTGCAGATTCCGGCATATATCCGATTTTTTTCTTTACATCAACAGGAAATTCTGTTACATCCTGTCCGTCTATTAAGATTTTTCCCTCTGATGGCGAGAGAAAACCTGTTATCATTCGCATTGTGGTTGTTTTACCAGCTCCATTCGGGCCAAGAAGACCGACAATCTGTCCGGTTGGAATTGAAAAGCTGATATCATTTACCGCACGAAAATCGCCGAAGTTGCGGGAAACGTGGGAAACGTCAATCATTATGAGCCTCCAGATTTTTTATATCTTTAAAATATAATACTTTTTTTTCCGTAGGGAAAGAAGGAAACACAGTAATTGAAAATATAAAAATTGATGAAGATTAACATCGGCTCTACATATAAAAAAATGCTTCCGTTGCACAGGATGCCAAAGGCAAACAGGGCTAAGGGTAGCGCCGCTTGAGGCGGGGGCTCGCTCAAACCTTAGATTGCCTTTGTCGTCCTGCTCCACTCGCGCATTTTTTTAAATTCTTTACTTATGATGAATCCTGGCTTACAATAAATTTTATAGACATTTAAACATTGTTATAAGGAGATGTATATCATGAAAAAAGTCTTATCTACCGCAGTGCTTTGCGCACTTCTTACACTTTCATTCTTTTTTGCTGGTTGTAAAAACTCTGTTAGCAGTGGGGGAGAATACAATCCACCGGAGAAGAAAATACCGTTAACTTTGGAAGTTATTGAAGATGGTGAAATTACTTTTAACAACCTTGATAAAATAGGCGGACTTAAATATATAATAAATGACAATAATTCTGTCGAGATTACAGAAACATCCGGTTCAAAATCTATATCTGTTTCTGCTGGTGATGTTATAACTCTCTTTGCAAAGGGCACTTCTAATACAGATTCTCACCCAAGGTTTGGAATAGACTGCTCATCAGATTGTTACGTATATGGAAATATTATGAGCCTTCTAACAGATAATTTCCAAAACGAAACAACAATAACACAAAGTTATGCTTTTGCTTTTTTATTTTATAAAAATATACACATCAAAAATCATTCAGAAAAAAACATTGTTCTACCTGCTACTACTCTTAAAGAGGGGTGCTACTATTCTATGTTCAACAGATGTACTTTACTTACAGAAGCACCAGTTCTACCTGCTACTACTTTGGCAAATGATTGTTATAACGGAATGTTCTACGGCTGTTCTTCGCTTACTAAGGCGCCAAATCTTCCTGCTACTTCTCTAGAACCATCCTGCTACTATAACATGTTCATTGGCTGTTCTTCACTTACAGAAGCACCAGATCTCCCTGCAACTAATCTAGAAGATGGTTGCTATGGCTGCATGTTCGAAAGTTGTACTTCTATTACTAAAGCTCCAGAACTCCCTGCAACTTGTTTAAAAAACTTCTGCTATGGCTACATGTTCTGGGGCTGTACTTCACTTACAGAAGCACCAGCTCTCCCTGCTACTACTTTGACTATGAGTTGTTACTCTTCAATGTTCCGTAACTGTTCATCTCTTAAAAAAGTTGAATGCCTTGCAACAGATATTTCTGCCCAATGGTTTACAGACCAATGGCTTGATGGAGTTGCATCAGACGGAATATTCATAAAAGCCTCTGGTGTTGACTGGCCAACAGGAAAAGACGGCATCCCATCCGGCTGGACAGTACAAGAAAAATAACACATTTCTTCTCCCCGGTTCTTTGTGGGAGCATTGTTAATTTCTCCCCTCCTCACGCGGTGAAAGGACAACATATTTATTCAAATACGCATTGATACTAAAAAATACAATCTGAGGAGGGGAAATCTCTATACCCGTCATATTAAAAATGCGGAACAAAGGTTCGGGTTTTACGTAGCGTTGAAGCCGACTGTGCCGATTGCGTCTTGCGCCTTAATTACCGGGTGAGCGAAGCGGACGGCTTCTCAGGCGGAGTAAACCCCGGTTCTTTGTGGGAGCATTTTTAATATGCACACTTATAGCAATGTCAAAAAAACAGATTGAAAATTCTATTTATTTTATATAATCTGCATATTATGAATAAATATGTTAAACGATACCTTGTTGATGCCATGAGCGGCATGGCGCAGGGTCTTTTTGCTTCCCTTCTTATCGGGACAATTATTAAAACTCTTGGTCAGCAGTTACTCAGACTGTCTGTAAATCCTGTTTTCCAGTTCTTTGTAGATGCGGGAAACTTTGCAATCGATCCTCACGTAGTCGGTGCTGCAATGGCAATCGGAATCGGTTATATGATGCAGTCGGGAGCGCTCGTTCTCTTTTCTTTGGCGGCTGTTGGGTCTGCTGCAAACGTTACGGGTGGAGCCGGCGGTCCTCTTGCTGTTTTGATTATTGCAATCATCGCAGCCGAAATGGGTAATCTTGTAAGCAAAAAAACTAAAGTCGATATCATCGTAACTCCGCTTGTTACAATCTTAACGGGCGCACTTCTTACGGTTTTAACTGCAAAATATATTGGAATTGCGGCAAACTCAGTCGGAACATTCATCGTATGGACAACAAAACTTCATCCGTTTGTAATGGGAATGATTGTTTCTGCCGTTATCGGTATTGCTTTAACACTTCCTATAAGTTCTGCTGCAATCTGTGCGGCATTTGGTCTTGTTGGACTTGCGGGTGGAGCGGCTGTTGCAGGATGTTGTGCACAGATGGTCGGATTTGCTGTTCTTTCTTTCCAGGAAAACCACTGGGGTGGAATTCTTTCTCAGGGGCTTGGGACAAGTATGCTTCAGATGCCTAATATCATCAAAAATCCGAAAATATGGATTCCGCCAATCATCGCATCCATCATCACTGGTCCTATTGCAACCTGTGTTTTCAAAATGGAAATGAATGGTGCTGCCGTAAGCTCAGGAATGGGAACATGCGGTCTCGTCGGACAGATTGGTGTGATTTCGGGCTGGTATGAACCTTCGGAAGCCGCTTTAAAGCATGGAGCAACTGCAATCACTCCGGGATTTATGGACTGGCTTGGTCTTATTTTAATCTGTTTTGTTTTACCGGCTGTAATCTGCTGGGCCCTTGGAAAATTATTCAGGAAAATCGGCTGGATAAACGAAGGCGATCTTGCATTAAATTAGGAAACAGAAATGAAGCATGTTCTTGACTGGAATGAATATTCAAAAACTGCCGTAGAGGCAATTGCAGAGGGTTGTGTTTTACTCAAAAATGATAATCAGGTACTGCCGCTTAAAAAAGGCGAAAAAGTTTCTGTTTTCGGACGTATTCAGACAAATTATTACAAAAGCGGAACGGGCTCGGGCGGAAAGGTAAATGTTGCAAAAGTTTACGGTATCCCCGAAGGGCTCGAAACCCAAGGTATCATCCTGAATAAAAATCTTTGCAAAATCTACGAAGAATGGGAAAAAGAAAATCCTTTTGACGAAGGTTTTGGATGGGGTCAGGAAAAATGGTCGCAGGAAGAGATGCCTTTAACAGACGAAATTGTCCGCGATGCTCAAGATGAATCAGATACTGCAATCATCATAATCGGGCGAACTGCCGGAGAAGATAAAGACAACGGAGACGAAAAGGGTTCATATAAACTCACGGACGCCGAAGAAGATATGCTTTTAAAAGTGCGAAAAATTTTTAAAAAAGTTGTCGTGCTTTTGAATACCGGAAACATCATCGATATGTCTTTTGTTCAAAAATACAATCCTGATTCAGTAATGTACGTATGGCAGGGCGGTATGCTTGGAGGTCTTGGTACAGCTAAGGCATTAACAGGCGAAATAACTCCATGTGGAAAGCTTACAGATACAATCGCTTCTTCCATAAAAGATTATCCTTCTGATCCGTACTTTGGCGACCATAACAAAAATTATTACACAGAAGATATTTACGTAGGATACAGGTATTTTGAAACCTTTGCCCCACAAAAGGTAGTTTATCCGTTTGGATTTGGATTAAGCTACACAAAATTCGAACTTTCGGGTGCAAAATCAAAAATCAACCTTAAAAACTGGGAAATTCAGACAAAAATCACTGTAAAAAACACAGGAAACTGCGCAGGAAAAGAAGTTGTTCAGATTTATGTTCAGGCTCCATGCGGAAAACTTGGAAAACCAGCTCGCGTACTAAGTGGATTTGCAAAAACAAAGACACTTTCTAAGGGAAAATCCCAGACTCTTTTAATCACTTCGTCTGCAATCGACTTTGCTTCTTATGATGACAGTGGAATTACGGGAAATAAATCGTGTTTTGTGCTCGAAAGCGGTGAATATAAGGTTTTTGCGGGAACAGACGTGCGTTCTGCCAGGGAAATCTATTGCTTTACATTAGAAAACGATACTGTTTTACGACAATGCGAAGAAGCGCTCGCACCGGTAGAAAACTTTGATATTTTTTATAACGAAAACGGAAAACTCACTAAAAAACCGGTCACCGTTTCTACAGTAGACATGGACAAGCGCAGAAAAGAACGCCTTCCGAAGGAAATCAAACAGACAGAATATAAAGGCATAAAACTTTGCGATGTTTATAACAAAAAAGCGAGCCTTAACGACTTTGTTGCACAGTTTACAGACGAAGATTTAGCCTGCATCGTGCGCGGAGAAGGAATGGGAAGTGCTCTTGTAACACCGGGAACTGCAGCGGCTTTTGCGGGAGTTTCACCAAAGCTCATAAATGATTTCGGACTTCCTTCTGTTTGCTGCGACGACGGACCTTCTGGAATGAGGCTTGATTCAGGAATTAAGGCATTTTCTCTTCCAAACGGAACAAGCCTTGCATGTACATTCAACACTGACCTTGTAACAAAACTTTACACATACACCGGCTGGGAAATGGCTGCCAACAAGGTAGAAAATCTTTTGGGACCTGGAATGAACATCCACCGCCATCCTTTGAACGGACGAAATTTTGAATATTTTTCGGAAGATCCGCTTTTAACAGGACTTATGGGAACTGCAATGCTCAAAGGTCTTAAAAATGCAGGAGTAACCGGAACAATAAAACATTTCTGTGCAAATAACCAGGAAACACGCCGTCATTTTATAGATTCTGTTGTTTCTGAGCGTGCTCTCCGCGAAATCTATCTTAAAGGATTCGAAAAAGCGGTAGTAAACGGTGCAGATTCTGTTATGACCACTTACGGAATTGTAAACGGACTTTATACATCATCATCTTATGACTTAAATACCACAATTTTACGAAAAGACTGGGGATTTAAAGGCATTGTGATGACTGACTGGTGGGCAAACATCAACGAAAGGGGAAAAGAGCCCGATAAAAAGAATTTTGCAGCTATGATCAGAGCTCAGAATGATTTATACATGGTTTGCCCGGACGGAAAGACCAATGCAGCAGGAGATAACACCCTGGAATCGCTCAAAAACGGAAGCTTAAACCGAGCAGAAGCCCAGAGGTGCGCTTTAAACATCTGTGAACACGCAATGGGAACTTTAGCATTCAAACGGCTGATTAAAAAAGCCCCGGAAATCATCATCACAAACAGGCCGGCAAATCCTGATGATGTAGATTTAAAGAATATAGAAACAATCGTCTTGGATAACGAGCTTACAATCGACCTTTCGAAAAAAGAAGCAAAGATGAACACAAGCTTTGTATGGTCGCTGGACGTAAAGCAGGTGGGCTATTATTATGTAACACTTACTGCAAGCTCGGAATTAAACGAAGTTGCACAGTTGCCTTGTACTTTCTTTAAGATGGGAATACCCGAAGCAAGTTTTATCTTTACGGGAAGCGGCGGAAAGGATGTTTCCATTACAAAAGAGCTTTTATGCTGGGAAAGATTCCAGATTTCGCGCCTTTTTGTGGGATGCAACGGCTTGAAGTTAAAATCAATCAGCTTTAAACTCAAAGAAAAAATAACAAAATAATTCAGAAAATAGATTTTTAGGAGATTTAAAATGAAATTAGAAACAAAAGTTTTACATTCAGGCTATAAACCGGAAAACGGAGGACCTGGAACAATTCCGATCGTACAGAGTACAACCTACCGTTTTGATTCCTGCGACCACGTTGCCGCTCTTTTTGACAAACCTACAGAATTTATGTATTCACGCTTTGCAAACCCAACCTGCGATGCTGTAGAAAAAAAGATTGCAGAACTGGAAGGCGGAGTTGGATGTATGCTTACTTCGAGCGGTCAGGCAGCAAGTTTACTTTCTGTTTTAAATCTCTGCTCATCCGGGGACAGCTTTATTGCTTCTTCTTCGATTTATGGCGGAACAATCAACCTTTTTGGATTTACCCTTAAAAAACTCGGAATTGAATGTATCTGGGTTGATGTAAACGCTTCTTATGATGAGATTGTAAAAGCCATCAAACCAAATACAAAATGTATTTTTGGAGAAACAATCGCAAACCCTGCCCTCACAGTTTTTGATTTTGAAACCTGGGCAAAAGCCGCACACGACAACAATCTTCCGCTCATCGTAGACAATACCTTTGCAACTCCCGTAAACTGCCGTCCTTTTGAATGGGGAGCAGACATCGTAGTTCATTCAACAACAAAATATATGGATGGACATGCCGTACAGGGTGGCGGATGTATTGTAGATTCAGGAAATTTTGACTGGGAAAAAGCCTACAAGGCAACAGGAAAGTTTGCAGATATGATTGAACCTGATGAAAGCTACCACGGACTCACTTATGTTGGAAATTTTGGAAAAGCTGCATACATCGTAAAGGCAAGAACTCAGCTTATGAGGGATTTTGGATGCTATCCTGCCGCACAAAGCGCTTTCTACCTTAATATGGGACTCGAAACTCTTCCAATCAGAATGGAACGCTATGTTCAGAACGCCACAAAGGTTGCCCAGTTCTTTAAAACAAGCGATAAGATTGCAAAAGTAACATATCCGGGCCTCGAAGGAGATCCATATTATAAACTTGCCCAAAAATACATGCCAAACGGTACCTGTGGTGTAATTTCCATCAGTATTAAGGGTGGACGTTCTGCCGCAGTTAGATTTATGGATGCACTCAAGCTTGCCATAGACGAAGTTCACGTTGCAGATATCCGTACATGCGTTTTACACCCTGCAAGCGCAACACACCGCCAGCTTACAGACGAACAGCTTGTAGCAGCCGGAATTGACGGCGGAATGGTTCGTGTTTCTGTAGGACTTGAAAACGTAGAAGACATAATTGCCGACTTAAAACAGGCACTCGAAAAAGTATGATGATTTCTGTCTGCATTCCTGTTTACAACACCGAAAAGGTCTTAGAAAGATGCCTTGAAAGTCTTGCAAAACAGGATTTTGACTCATTCGAAATTGTCCTCGTAAACGACTGCAGCCCCGGCAAAAACGAAAAAAACTGGAGCTGCAGTAAAATCATAAAAAAATTCAAAAAAACCACAAAAATCCCGGTAAATTATTTAGAAAATGCGCACAATCTTGGCACTCTGGAAGTCCGCCGAACGCTCACATACGAAGCAAAGGGCGAATTCATCTTTTTTCTTGATTCCGACGATATTATTCCACCGAATGCACTCTCTGTTTTATATAAGGAAGCAGTAAAAACAGATGCCGATATAATCCACGGGACACTTATTTCGGGCTCTTATGAAGACGGAAAAATCACAAAGGGCGAAAAACAGCGCTTAAACAAAACTTATATAGGACAGCTTTCTGATCACGACATTTTTACAAAAACTTTTATAGAAAAACAGGATGCCATGATTCTCTGTTCAAAGCTGATTAAAACAAAGCTCCTCATAGATGCGTTTGAATCAATTCCTTTTACTTACTGTATTACCGCCGAAGATTATTTAATCCTCTTTTTTGCAAGCCTTAACGCACATTCTTATTCCGGCATAGAAGATGAAGTATATTATTACATAAACACCGAAGGCCTTACTTCAACAAAAAAAATCACAGATTTAGAATCCTGCGTAAAACTCTCTACAGCATCATCAGTCTTTACGATTATAAAAACCTGGATAGACGAAAATCCCTCGGCCCTTAGTCCCAAAGAAGTTGATGAAATAAGGGAAGATGCCATCACACATTTATACAGCAATTACACACATTTAGAGGCCCTCTGCGATCCTTCCATAAAAGACGAAGCGATGAAAATCCTGAATGAGTTCTGGGGCGAATCTTTTGTAAATTTAATCAAAAATTCATTGAATCATTCAAAAAAAGAATGATATAATAATATATTATCTATAATTATATGATATGGAGACAGTAATGAAAAAATTATTTGTATTATTTTTAACTTTATTTACCAGTGCCATCCTCTTTTTCTCGTGCGACCCGCATGCGGAAGGAAATACAGTTACAATCAATATTGACGCCGAAGCAATTAAATCGATTTTTAATAACAACCGAGCCGCAGACTCTACTAATTATAAAGATGCCTATCTTTATGCTCGTTTAATAGGCTCAGAAGGAACCATATACGAAAAAACAGCTTTTTTTACATGGCCAGAGAGCAGTTTCATGAACTCCGAAGATAACTTTTCTTCACAATTAACTTTTACAGGAGTAACTTACAGAGAAACATATAATTTATATGTTTATGTTGTTCATGGAGGAAAATCTGTAGCTTTTGGTTCACCAGAACCTTTTGTATTAAATAGATTCGGACCGACAAGAGAACATGTAGATCTTTATGTTCAGGAAGCCCCAGATATATTTGAACCTGACTTCCGTTGCTATCCTCCTTCAAATCAAGATTCTAATGGAAACTATATAGTCACAATAGATGAAGACAAATATAAAGTTACTAACCAGGCTGTGATAAACTTTCAAACAGGCGAATATGAAGAAGTAGATACATGTATCTTTGATTTTTATATATTACATAATGGTAAACAAATAAATTTAGATGTACCACTGAAAGTTGACTCTTCTCCAGATCCAGATGGAAACACATTTATACGTTATGATTTTACTTATACATTCAAAGAAGAAGGAGATTATATTGTAGCTTGTAGAAAAACAAATCCTAATTCACATTTGTTTGCTACAACATACCACACTGTTAAACTTAGATCTAACAAGATAGATACTAATTATGTAATTTACGATAACACATCCGGTAGAAAAGTCTGGCTTATGGATTCAATTCAGGATACAACTTCTTTAGAACCTGATTTTACTGACTCCTCAAGTAATTTCTATGATTTCTGCTGGGATAGTGACATGAATTTTTACAGCACAAACGGAACAAGTATTTACAAGAATAACATAACATCTTCTGCAATTGGTAATTCAGGTGGAAAGACAATCTTTAATCTAAGTAGTGATATTAAATCAAATCTTATTATAGCTCAGGCAACTTCAGATCAAGTTGGAATCTTTGACTTAGAAACAAAAAACTTTAATTGGATTTATCCATCTGATTTTGGTAATACTTTAATGAATGTAGCTGCATGGGATAAAGCAGCTTATCTTATATATGATTACACATATACAAATATGGAAGAAACTGGACAATACAACTATATTGATATTCTTGCATTTAAACATAATATCATTGCTAATTCGACAGGTCATACTATTAATGATTCTTATGATGAGACATATAAATTATTTACCATAAAATATCCATTCTCATATGATGGCTCAACATTTATAAGTTTTAATGTTCAGGATGCTATTTGTTATCAAAATAATCTGTACGTATTGTGTAATGTTCCTTCACAAAAAAGTGATTTACAGTATTTTGGTTTTATAGCAAAATTAGATCTTTCTACTAAAAAAGTATCTATTATTGGACAAAATAATATAAGTAATAAAAATAATACAGATTCAAAATATTCTAATTTAAATTACTATGATTTTGGTTTGGGAAAAGGATATCTTTCAGACGATAAAAGCAAGATTCTTATTGCACCTCAAAGATTTATAGCTATTAAACCAAAGAAACTTATCGTTTCTGATGATGGCTTTGTTTATGAATGGCTTTATGGTGATACATATAATTATAAAAACTCAAACAGAGCAATAACAATAGATCTTGATTCTTTTTCAATTACAAACATACAAAAATTAAACAATATTACATGGAATGTGGAAAGAACAGATGATTTCGGAATAATGGGTTGTGGAGTATTCAATTACAGCCCTAACTAACCCGAATTCTTAAAAAAAAGTCTACTGTTGAAAAGCAAAAAAGTGAAAAATTTTTTAAAAATTTTAAACTTTTTTGCTTTTTTTATGCTATACTAATAGAACCAATTAAAAAATTTAATAATAGTTTCAGGAGTACTTGTGAATAAGCACGATTTTCCACAAATCCATTTTTATGATCAGGATTTTGTAGATATTTATAATAAGACATGGTCATGGGTTTCGGCCTACTGGTTCAATCCAGAAACAAAAGAACAGGACAACGAAGGGCTTTTTATTTACCCGGAAAACCAGAAAATGATCATCAGTCAGTTTGAATCAATTTTCTCTTCTTTCTTCTTAGTATATTCCAACAGGAATTTCGATGCCTGTAAAAATATAGACTATTTCTATGCACGTCAGGAAAAAAACGGTGCAATCAGAGCTAAATACGACGTTTCTAACAATCAGCCTGTTCTTTCTTCGGACAATCCGGAAGGACTCGCTCTTCCTCTTTTTGCATGGGCAGAATTCAACCTCTATCATAAATCTGCCAATAAAAGACGTATTAAAGAAGTAATGCCATTCTTACAGAAATATGTTGAATGGATAGACGCTAATTTTAAAAAAGACAACGGACTTTATGCTGTTCCGGCTGCCGTTAGTACTATGGCTAACTCTCCAAGAAAGGAATGTGTTTATCCTATTGATTTTAACGCCTGTATGGCAATCAACGCTTCTTACATGTCTGCACTTGGCGACATTTTGAACGACAAGGATTTAAGCTTCCAGTACAAAAAAATGTACTTTTCTATAAAAACCAGAATCAACTCTCTTATGTGGGATCCTGATTCGGGATTTTATTACGATCTTGATAAAAACGAAAACCGCCTTTCTGTAAAAACAATCGCTGCATTCTGGACTATGCTTGCAGAAATTCCTAATGCAGATAAGGCTGATTCTCTTGTAAACTACTTAAACGACCCTAAAACCTTTGGTACAGAACATCCTTTCCCAACTTTAAGTGCTGATGATTCACACTTTAGCGAAGACGGAAACGGATACTGTGGTAGTGTTATGCCTGCCTTTAACTTTATGGTAATCAAGGGCTTAGAAAAATACGGTCACTACGAACTTGCACGCGAATGTGCCATAAGACACCTTTACTTTGTGCTCGAAGGTTTAATGCCGAACGAAGATAAAGAACCGGGAGACTTATGGGAAGCATATCTTCCAAACAAAGAAGGCAAAGCTTCCATGAAGAAAAATTCTGCATTCCCGCGCAAACGTTATGTCTTAACTGCCGGGCTTTCTACTATCGCGCTCATGATAGAAAACGTTATCGGACTTTCAATCAGCCTTCCTCGTAAAACTGTAGACTGGATTATTCCAAACCTCGAGATAATGGGTATTGAAAATCTTTCGCTCAAACGAAACCTCATCACAATTTTGAGCAACAAGAGCAGCCGTGGATGGGAAATCCAGATGGAAAGCGAAAAACTGTATTACTTTACAATCAACATCATCGACCAGAAGAAGAAGACTTTACCAATTCCAAGCGGTAAATGTTCTATGCTTATAGATAAACTCTAACAGGGAGTAAGGAGATGACATGCCAGTCCCGGAATCTGTCATTGAAATCGGGTCAACAGGGGTCCGTCTCCTTGTATCCGAACTAGCAGCAGACAGAAAGCAGAATATCCTCGACCGTTCAGACAGGCCTTTAGCACTTGGTCGCGATGTATTTACGACAGGTTCAATCAGGCAGGAGACACAGAACGAATTAATTCAGGTATTACTGCGCTATAAGGAACAGCTTGCAGGATGGGGCATAAAACCCGAAGAAGCAAACTGCATTGCCTTAAGTGCATTCCGCGACGCTAATAACCGCGACCCTGTTATGGACCGAATATTAGTACAGACAGGCTTTCGCGTTCACATTGTAGACGGAATCGAAGAAATCAAACTGATGTATCTTGCAATTGCGGACTGTCTTAAAGATGAACAAAAATTCATCAAAAGCCTTGATACTGTAATCCTGGAAGTTGGCGGAAGTACTACGCAGCTCATGCTTTTAAGAAACGGTAAGATGGCCGGAGCGCACTGTCTTCAGCTTGGAACTGTAAGAATTGAACAGCACATGAAGGCTCAAACAAGCTCTTACGACGACATCCAGCGCTTTGTTCAGGAAAGCATTCAGAATACCAAGGGTTCTTTAGACAACGAACTTGATCTTTCAAAGGTAAAACAGTTTATTGCTGTAGGAAGGGATGTTTCCATGGCGGCAATTTACACAGGACGTCCTATTTCTACCTTCCTCTGGGAAATGGATGCTGTTGATTTTTCTGCCTTTGTTCACGACATTCAGGCTTATTCTGTTGATGAATGTGTTGCGCGTTTTAAAATCTCTTATAACGAAGCAGAAACCCTGCATGTAAGCCTTATGATTTATGCTCTTTTTATAAGCCTTACAAACGTAGAAAAAATCATTGTACCCGAAACAAATATCCGTAACGGTGTTCTTCTTTCCCGCTCTTCTACACTTAATCAGGAATTACAGAAGGAATTTGACTCGCAGATTACAGCCAGCGCAAGAAACCTTCTTTTAAAATACCGCGGAGACGTTAATCATGCTGAATGTGTAAAGATGATTTCGCTCAAAATTTATGATCAGCTTAAAGAAGAAGTACAGCTTGGGGAACACGCACGAATTCTTTTAGAGACTGCGGCAATCCTCCACGATATTGGCGTATTTATCCGCTACGATAATCACAATATTCATTCAAGCTATATAATCAAAAACTCAGAAATATTCGGTCTTTCGCGCGACGACATCACAATCATCTCGCTGATTGCAAAATACCACAGGGGTTCAGTTATGCCTCAGGACGAAGAATCTTTCCGCATGCTCCCCCGCTCCGACAGAATGACTATTTTAAAACTTACAGCGATTTTAAGAATTGCAGACGCCCTGGACCGCGGTCACCTTCAAAAATATTCGGATCTTTCAATTAAAATTCACGAAAACTCATTTTACATCAGAACCAAAAAAACAAAAAATACAGTACTCGAAAAAATTGCAATTGCAGAAAAATCAAGCATGTTCGAAGATGTATTCGGTTATAAAGTAATCTTAGTTTAAAAGGAGGAATTGATGGCTGAACAGTTTTTTAACAGAGAACTTAGCTGGATTGAATTTAATGCCAGGGTTTTAAAACAGGCGCTAAAAAAAGAAATTCCTCTTTTAGAAAGACTTACTTTTCTTTCGATTGTTTCGAGCAATTTTGATGAATTTTTCCAGGTACGTGTTGCCGCAACAAAAAGACTTTTAGAAACTAATCCAGATACTAAAGATGTTTCGGGTCTTACTCCTCTTGCTGTTCTTTCGGGTATTTCTGAACGCTGCCATGAACTTTTAAAAAAACAGCAGGATTGTCTTATAAACGAAATTCTTCCTGAATTAAAAAAAGAAGGGCTTGAATATCTAAGGATGGAAGATTACTCTACGCTGCAAAAGGATTTTCTTCAGACTTATTTTAAATCTGTTGTTTTTCCGCTTTTAACTCCGCTCAGAACAGACACCCAGACTTTTCCGCACATAATCAATTTAAACCTTTATGCGGCTTTTCTTTTAAAACCAATTTCGGGAATTAAAACTTCTTCGGAAATTCTTAAGGGTGATGATGATTCTCCGCGCATTGCATTTGTAGAAATTCCCGGTAAAGTGAATAATCTTATCTGGCTTCCGACAGAAAATCAGGCTGTAAGGCAGTTTACTCTGATTGATGATGTTGTTCAGTGTTTTGGCCGCCTTCTGTTCCCGGGTTTTACTGTCGAAGAAAATCTTTTATTTAAAGTAGTTCGCGATGCTGATTTTGCCGTTGATGAAGATGCCGGCCCTGATTTTATTAATGCAATGGAAAATGTCCTGATTCAGCGAAAGTCTTCGTTCCCCGTTCAGCTTTTGTATTCAGGAAAGAGTACAAAAATCCTTAATTTTTTACAGGAAAAACTTGAGCTCGAAGAAGATGATGTTTACGAAGTTAATGGAATCATAAGTATTTCAAAGTTGACCGAATTACGCGATGCAGAAGGAACAGAAAAACTCACCTTTGAAAAATGGGAGCACTTTTATCCTGGCGATTTACCCGAAGATGAACCTTTCTGGGATACGCTAAGATTGCAGGATAAAATCCTTCATGTGCCGTATGAATCTTACGACCCGGTAGTAAAATTTTTAAACGATGCAGCCAAGGACGAAAATGTTCTTGCCATAAAAATGACTCTTTACAGAACCGGCCGCGACTCTCCTATTGTTCAAGCGCTTGAACGGGCAGTACAAAACGGTAAGCAGGTTGTTGTTTTAGTTGAGCTTAAAGCCCGTTTTGACGAAGAGCGAAATATTGCATGGGCAACCGAACTTGAAAATGCAGGCGCAACTGTTATCTACGGTCTTGTAAACTTAAAGGTTCATGCAAAAATCCTTATGGTAATCCGCCGGGAATCTGATTCCATCCGCCGTTATGTTCATCTTTCTACCGGAAATTACAACACAAAAACAGCAAGGCTTTATTCAGATATTTCGCTTTTTACGGCTAACCCCGAAATTGCAAACGACGCAACACAGTTTTTTAATCTTGTAACCGGATATTCAACGCTCCAGAAGATGAATCTTTTTGGAATGGCGCCTGTAAATCTTAAATCAAACCTCATCTCGATGATTGAACGAGAAGCAGAAAGAAGTACGCCTGCCCACCCGGGATTAATCATGGCTAAAATGAATAACCTTACCCACACCGAAGTGATTTCTGCTCTTTATAAAGCAAGCCGTGCTGGTGTAAAAATCTTACTCAACGTGCGCGGAATCTGTATGCTTGTACCGGGAGTAAAAGGCTTGAGCGAAAATATCCAGGTAATATCCATTGTAGACAGATACCTTGAGCATTCGCGCATTTTTTACTTTCAGAACGGAAACTCTCCAGAGCTTTACTGCTCAAGCGCCGACTGGATGAACAGAAACCTTGACCGCCGAATTGAACTCATGTTCCCAATTTTAGGCAAAAACACATTCGACGAAGTAAAATCAATTTTAGACACATATTTTAAAGATAACGTGAACGCAAGCTATCTGACACAGGGCGGAGAATGGAAAGATGTGGAGCGCTATAAGAGCGACGAAAAGTGTTCCGCCCAACTTGATTTGTATAAAAAATATAAAAAGAAGTACGAGAAGGCCGGGAAGTCGCGGGGAATAGAGTTTAAAGTCAGAAGGAAATAGGCCGGCTCACCGCGGGAAAATCTTTTTTTGTGAAAATAATCATCTCCAAAGTGAAAAATTCATCCTCCGGGGTAAAAAATCATCCCCACATATTATTTTTTTATTTAAAAAATCAACCTTCGGGGTAAAAATTTATCCTCGGGGGTAAAGAATCATCCTCCGGGGTAAAATTTAACTTGTTTTTAAGTTAAAAATGTATTAAATTAAGTTAAATAATACTTTTTTAAGAGGTCTTCTATGATTCACGAACTCTACACCAGGAAACTCAAGGAATACAACAAGTTTATTTCAAGAAAAAATAAAATCGATAAATCTTTTTATAACGGAATCTACGACCGCTATGTAAACCCTATCCTCACCCGCGATTCCATTCCTCTTACATGGAAATACGACATCTGTAAGGAAACAAATCCGTTTTTTATGGAACGCCTTGGAATAAACGCAATCATGAACTCCGGAGCAATTTACTTAAACGGAAAGTTCTGTCTTGTGTGCCGTGTAGAAGGAAACGACAGAAAATCTTTTTTTGCAGTTGCAGAAAGTCCTAACGGCATAGATAATTTCCGCTTCCGCGATTACCCTGTCTTGCTCCCGGACACATGCGCAGAAGAAACAAACGTTTACGACATGCGCCTTACACAACACGAAGACGGATGGATTTACGGTGTTTTTTGTTCGGAAAGTAAAGATACAAAAAATCCTGACCTTAGTGCCGCAGTTGCACAGGCCGGAATTGTACGTACAAAAGATCTTGAAACCTGGGAACGCCTTCCAAATCTTGTAACAAAAAAGTCCCCACAGCAGAGAAATGTCTGCCTTCATCCGGAATTTGTAAACGGACAGTACGCATTCTACACTCGCCCTATGGATGATTTTATAAACACAGGAAGCGGTGGCGGAATCGGATTTGGATTATGCAAGGATATCACTCACGCTGTAATCCAGGAAGAAAAAATCATTTCTAAGCGCGTTTACCACACAATCACAGAAGCAAAAAATGGAGCGGGTGCTACACCAATCAAAACTCCACGCGGATGGATTCACATAAGCCACGGAGTCAGAAATACTGCAGATGGTCTTCGCTATGTTCTTTATGTTTACGCTACATCGCTAGAAGATCCTTCCAAAGTGATTGCAGAACCTTCCGGAGTTTTCCTTGTCCCTCTTGGAAAAGAAAGAACCGGTGATGTTTCTAATGTCGTGTTTACAAACGGTGCAATCGAAAAGGATGGAAAAATCTACATCTACTATGCTTCGAGCGACACAAGAATGCACGTTGCAACAACCACAATGGAAAAACTGATTGATTACACATTCAATACACCATCTGACCCTCACCGCTCGCCTGACTGTGTAAAACAGAGGTGTGAATTAATCAAAAAAAATCTGGAGCTTCTTGGAAAATAACACAACAGGACTGCATCTTGAGGCTAAAAATAACGGGGCCGGATAAATGCACGAAAGCCCCGTGAATGCATGCCTGACTTAAAACAAAGCTTCCGAAAATGCATTCGCGTCCACGTAAGCTAATCAACCTTAACAGAGCCCTGTCTTAAAACTTTAATTTCTCCGTTTTCCAGGGAAACTAATGTCGAAGGAAGGGCTCCTTTTTTATCGCCATCGTCTACGATTAAATCAACCCGGGTACCGAAAACTTTCTCTATATCTTCAACTCTGTCTAAAACAGGTTCTCCGCTTTTATTCACGCTTGTGCTGTAAACCGGGGAGCCGCATTCTTTAATAATCTGTCTGAGCCATAAATCACCGGGGCACCTGAAGGCCACTGTCGGTAAGGTTTTGGAAAGAGGAAAAGAAGGTTTTAAATGCACGATGATTGTTAAAGCGCCCGGCCATTTATTTAAAAGATAAGAAGGAATTTTATCGTCGGTATAAAGCGCTAAATCCTCCGGGGAAGAAATGAGCTGTATAAAAGGCTTTGTCTCTGCCCGCCCCTTAATTGCCCTTATTTTATAATCAGGATTATTTGAAGCACCCTCATCACTAAAATCAAGACCGGCACCAAGACTCGAAATCCCGCTGAATCCATAAACTGTGTCGGTCGGAATAATCACAACTCCGCCTTTTTTGAGAATTTCTACTGTAAGCTTTCCCGATTCGGGGTCTTCTTTTTTTATAATCATTTTAACTTCCAGCTTTTTCCATCAAAAATATAAACTGTTTCTTCGCAGTTTCCCTTTAATCCATTTCCCCAGAATTTTTCTACCGGGCGGTTTTCTAAATAACACATCAAAGAAGCAAGGCAGGCACCGTGGGCAACAATAAGGATGCGGCCATCAGCTAAATCTTTATAAAGAGGTTCAATTTCGTTTATGCAGAAGGCTTTTGTCCGTGCGCAAATCTGGGGGAAAGATTCACCACCCTCTGGAGGAACGTACTGGCCGGGATTATCAAAAAAATTTTTTCTTGGGTTATCGGTATTATACCATTCTTTATATTCAATTCCTTCTGCAGTTCCAAAAGAAATTTCTATGAGCCGTTCATCTTTTATAATTTTATAATCTTCATCTTTATAAATTTCTTTACAGATCAGGTCTGCCGTTGTAAAAGCCCTGTTGAGCGGCGAAGAATAAATTCTTTCAAAACGAATATTTTCGCCTGCAAGTTTTTTTCCAAGTTCCACTGCGGCGCTTATTCCGTTTTCGTTGAGTTCTGTGTTTGTCCGCCCCTGAAATCTACACATTTTATTCCAGTCGGTCTGTCCGTGTCTTACTATGTAAAGTTCCATTAAAATCTAAGCCTTCTTAAATGAGTGATTCTGCTCACTACAAAATTTTCTATATTGTGATCTGGAATTATTTCGACCCTCACAATTGAATCAGCCGTCTGTTTTGAAAGTCCGAGCGGTTTTCCAACAAGGGTAAAATATTCATTTTCTTTATTAAACTGAGGAATTGTAATTTCCATCTCTTCTTCTGCCTTAATCGCAGCTTCTATAAGATGAACTTTCCCGGCATAATTTGTTCCGCTTACTTCTAAAATCTCGGACCGTATATGACTCAAAGAAAGCTGATCTTCGTTTATAATAAGCCGCTGATTAATCTTTGCCTGAAGGGTTGTAATCTGAACCGGGTCAACATCAAGGCCCTTTAATTTTTCTTTTAATTTTGTGATGTAAGCCGCCGCCTGATTAAACTGTATTTTTTTGATTTCGGGCTTTTCAAAACTGATTGTGCTTCCTTTTCTTAAAACCGGGAAACTGATTTTTTCTGCATCGCTGAACGAAGTTTTTACCTTGCCCATAAAATCAAGGCCGCTTTCTTCTATGAACTCTTGTGCCGAAGAATTAACCGGAATGTCCAGAAGATAAATTCCTTTGCTAAGCTTTTCTTTTATGTGCATTTTAATCCGCGGATTATTTTCTACAAAAGCCACGTTAGATTCAGAAACTTTTAAAACGTATCCGTGGTAGAGGATTGCAGAAGAATATGTGTTGTACCAATCCTGAATGCTCAATAAAAGGTTCTGCGGAAGTTCATAAGGTGTATACGCTTCTAACAGGCTGATTATTTTTTCGGGATTAAAGCCTGAATCAAACGAAGCAGACGCACCCGCCCTGTTAATTTCAAATTCACTTACAACTGAGTATCGCCTTATGCTCAAAAATCTTGTTAATGGAAGAAGCTCTTTAAGATTCAAGCCCGGAAGCAGGCTCACAGTGAACGCAGAATCTATGTTCAAAACCTTGTGATTATTTTCTTCTGAAGTTTCCAAAAATGCTTTTGAAGGGACAAAAAGTTCTTCGCCGTTTTTATCGGTTCCAAGGAGCTCGAGCATTCCAAGGTTTATGGCGGAGTCGAGCATTCGTTCAATTAAGGTTCCGGCCTGCTCGGAAAAAAGTTCATCGCTTTCCTGCCTTGCCGACTGCAGAATCTTTGAAAACCTTGAAGTTGTGTGCCCTTCTGTTCCAAAAGTAAATGTTCCGGCCAGAAAAGCAAGCTTGATGATTGTCTTTGCGGTGTAACCTGCGGGCGGTATTGAATGAATGCAGTCCAGAAAGAGCTGAGCCTCTTTTTTTAAGCCCTCCCTGCCGAACCTGGAACAAGAAGCCGCGCATATAAACGCGTATTGAAATTCCGAGGGCATTTCGGCGAAAAGCTCCAGGCGCTTGTAGTCGAGCTCCCAGCGGTTCTGCTTTTCGCCCGCAAGATTCAAATTAATAAAAGCGCTCACGAGTCCCTGAATTCTTTTAAAATCCCCCGGGAACACAGAGTCCAATCTTGTCTGATTGTTCTTTTTTATTGTACCGTCGGCCTTGCACGAACAACCGTAAATATTCATATAAGAAATAAAGGCGGCAAGAAAACCCGGATTTATGGAAAAAACATCCTTTGTATTTTTTTTGGAAAGTTCGCCTTCTTTTAAAATATTCTGAATGCCAAGATAGGGTTCAATTTTTTCCCAGAGGAACGGATTTACATAATAAAGTTCCCTGCCCGAATACGGGTCTTTTTTTATAAAAAGGATGAGCCTTTGAACAAGATTCGAAAGTTCAGTATAAAGCTCTGCCATTGTGTAATCGCCTGTAAAAAAATCAGAAAGATTCTGTTTTGTAGGATTATGGATATAGCAGATTGCCGTAAGAACACGCACGTCGAATTCGTCCAGGAGGGAAATAAGGTTTTCGGAATTTTTTTCGTCTTTTATAAAGCCCGCAAGCTGTTCAATAAGGCGCTGTTTATTGTACGGAGTTTTAATTTCCCCAAGATACATTCTTATGATGTCAAAAAATTTATCATCAGCTAAAGAAGAAATCGATTCCTGCCAGTCGTTTATTGTGCTCTTACAGTTCATCACTTTCTCCCGTGTATCTTACAAGTCTGTAGGAGTAGCCCTGTTCTGCAAGAAACTTCTGTCTGTTAGAACCAAATTCTTCTTCCACCGAATTTCTTGTGATGAGTGTAAAAAATCTTGAGGTTCTTTCCTTTGGTCTTAAAATACGTCCAAGCCTCTGCGCTTCTTCCTGTCTGCTTCCAAAGGTTCCACTCACCTGAATTGCAAGAGAAGCATCGGGTAAATCAATCGCAAAATTTGCAACCTTTGAAACAACAAGCACTCTGATTTTTCCATTTCTGAATTCATCATAAATTCTGTCGCGTTCAAGGTTCGGAGTTTTCCCCGTGATAATCGGCGCATTTAAAAGCTGTGCAATTTCTACAAGCTGATTAATGTACTGCCCTATTACAAGAATCTTATCTTCGCCATACTTACTGATTATCTTCTGGACAACTTCTATCTTATCTTTATTTTCGCTTGCTATACGGTGTTTTTCGCGAGAGCTTGCAACCGCATATTCAATTTCTTTATTTAAAGGTAAATCAACTTTAACTTCTATGCATTCGGCCTTTGCAATCCACTTATCTTTTTCGAGCTCTTTCCACGGAACATCATAACGCTTTGGACCAACAAGACTGAATACATGACCTTCGCATCCATCTTCGCGTACTAAAGTTGCTGTAAGACCAACGCGACGGACTGCCTGCAATTCTGCAACAACACGAAAAACAGGAGCCGGAAGCATGTGAACTTCATCATAAATAATTAATCCCCACGGTCGTTCATGGAAAATCGAAAAATGAGGATAAGGACCTGTTTTATCAGGGCGCCAGGTTAAAATCTGATAGGTTGCTACGGTTACCGGTTTTATTTCTTTATTTTCGCCTGTGTATTCTGCAATCTGGTCTTTTGTGAGGTTTGTTTTATCTAACAATTCTTCTATCCACTGATGAACTGCCGAAATATTTGTTGTGATAATCAGCGTAGAAGTTTTGAGCATATCCATAATCGTCATTCCAACGATTGTTTTACCCGCTCCACATGGAAGAACAATTGTTCCAAACCCGGTTCCAGGCCCCTTATCTCCAACAAGAGCTTTTGCAGAAGCAGTCTGATAGTTTCTGATTACAAGCTCCTGCCCTTTGAGTGTCTGTTTTTTAAGATTGATTTTAAGCGGTTCTCCATCTTTCAATGGAACTTCATCTTTAACAGGCCATCCGTTTTCGAGTAAAAGCTGTTTGATTATGCCTCTGTCTGTAAGTCTGATTAAAAAACTGCTTTCGGGCTGCTCTTCTGAATCAGGGCAGATATATTTTTTTAATGCAGGATTAGCTTTAATTTCTTTATAAATTGCCTGAGTCTGGCACAAAAGATACAAAAACTGTTCTTTTATATTTTCAACCATCCGCTCAGGACCTGTTATAAGGCGGATTTTACCAAAACGTTCAGAAATATCCCTAATCCACATCTCTACAGACGCAGGAACATCGTAGCGCGCATATTTTTCTAAGGTTTGAACTGCATCATCAGCACTAAAGCCTGCACTTGCCGCGTTCCACAAAGAAAGAGGAGTAAGTCTGTATGTGTGTAAATGTTCAGGCGATTTTTCGAGTTCTGCAAACGGAATGAGCGCATTCCTGCATTCTTCTGCAAGAGGTGCGTGAACATCGAGTAAGAGAGAACGGTCTCCCTGAACAATCAACGGGTTATCAGTTTTCATCCGACCTTACATTATAGCGAATTTGGAGGGCGCCTACAATCTAGAAAAAAGGCTTTTTTGCCGATAATTTAATTATGGAAACACTTTTTACTCTGGACATAAAAGATTACGACGAAGACTGGCCTCATTCAAAAAGACCTTCGAGCCGTGCCATCATCCTCTTCGACAGCGAAGGTAATCAGCTTGATTATTCTGCCAGTACTACATTTTCTCCTGACGACAGAATTGTTTTAGTCCACAGTACAAAATTTGATTATTATAAATTCCCGGGCGGCGGTATAAAAGATAAAGAAAAAAACGAAGATGCCCTTGTACGCGAAGTTCAGGAAGAAGTGGGTCTTAAAGTAATCCCCGAATCAATCACCGAATACGGAGTTACAAAAAGGCTTCAGTGTACAAAACTTTTTGCAAATACAGTGTTCGACCAGGATTCTTTTTATTATTTTTGCAAGGTTGAATGTAACGAAAATCTTGACCTCCTTATTTCTCCTCAGAATCTTGACCCGTACGAAGCCGAAGCGGGATTTGAGCTTTCTCTTGTTTCCATTAAAGATGCCATTCGTGCGAATAAACTTTCTTTAGACGAAGATTATTTTTCTATAGTGATGATTGAACGCGACACAAGAGTTCTACAAAAGCTTGCAGGACTTGAGCCTGAACCTTCCAGACGATTTGCAAAATTCATTTTTGATCAGAGTGTAAAAATGAACCCGGGGCCTTGGGGGCAGCATTCACTTCTTGTGGCAGAATGTGCAGAAAAAATTGCCGTTCAGATTTTAAGACACAACGGAGAACTGAACGAAGATGGTACAATAAAAGAAAATTCTTCAATCAGCCCAGAAAAAGCATACATCATGGGACTTTTACACGACGTAGGAAGAAGGTACGGAGTTTCGGGATTAAAGCACGTCTGGGATGGATACAATTATTTAAACGACATGGGTTATAAAGATCTTGCCCAGATTTGTCTTACTCATTCATTCCAGTTCCCGGAACTAAGTTTTTATATAGGAGAAAAAGATGTGGAAGCGCCACAGCTGGAAGAGCTCAAAACACTTTTGCACAATGCCGTCTACACTGATTATGATTTTTTAATCCAGCTTTTGGATGCAACCTGCAGCGCCGACGGAACCAAAAACATGGAAGCGCGGATGAACGACGTAAAAAGACGCTACGGCAGCTACCCCCTCGTAAAATGGGCCCGCAACTTCGAACTCAAGACTCTGTTTGAACAGAAGATGGGTCTTCCTCTTTATGATGTGATTTAATATGAGATTTTATAATCTTAATAATCCAGAAAGTAATAGCTCCAACAGGAATTGCAAATTTCATAATCCACTGGGCATAAGTTCCAGACTTTAAAAATCCAGCAGAGAATAAAAGTAAAGAAACAGGTACTACATCCCAAGCACCTGTTGTCCAGTTAAGCCTAAAGGTTATAAATCCCACTAAAACAAAAATACACCACAAAACCTTCCTCTTTTTTGTTTTCATAGGAGTTTTGATGCAGAAAACAAGGGTTGTAATAGAAAAAGCTGTCATCAAAATCATCATGATAAAAAAGAAATAATGCTTAAAGCCTTTATTCTGGAAGGTAAAGCGGTTTGTAACAAGTAATGATTCTGGAATATTCTGGATGAACAAATCGGTTATGTAATAATGTTCATTTATATTATCAAGCCCGACTATACAAAGCATCCATTTGTTATTTTCAAATTCATATTCAAAGGTAAAATTACCAGTCCAGTGCCCGTTTATTACATTAGTTCTTGAACCTGCTACTTCGATGCTTTTTACTTTTTCTTCGGGAATATTTTTTTGTATTTCTTCGAAAGATTCTTTCGTAAGATGAGGAAGCAAGTCAGGATGTGCGTTTTGATAAATATAATCAAAATCATTCTGTCTGAAAGCTTCTGCAATATCTTTTGCAATTCCTGATTCTTTTTCCGGAATTAACTTTTTTTCAAAATCTCGGAAGCTACACGAAAAAAATAAAATCAAAACAGAAAGAATAAAAAGGCTTTTTTTAATCATAAATACACCCCGAATTATTAATTTTTTTTATGTAATTGACTCTTTAATTTTATCACATCAAAGAAAAATTAACAAAATTTAAATATCAAGGAAATCTATGATGGAAATTATGGGGAAAACATAATAAAATTAAAAAATGCCTATAAATATTTATTCAAAAAAGAATCAGCTGCTCATAAAAATCATAAGTGCGTTCGGAATCTTCGTTTTTCTTATTGCGAATATCTTTGAATACAACAATCTTTTTACATTTACAGATGACTATCACAGAACAAGGTCCACTGTAGGCATCATCTTAAATTTTATAAGCATTGTGCTTTTCTTTATTGTTGTTTTATTCCCCACAAAATTTGAAATTTTTGGCGTAACAGTTCTTTACTACAGCGTATGGATAGAAATTACAGAACCTGTTTCGGGCATCCCGCTTTTCCTCTTCCTGCTTAGTGCTACAATTTTTCTTGCCCGAGGGATTCTTTACAGGCATAAAAAGCTCAGGGCAGTGATTTTCTTTGCAGTATATTTATTCTTTGTGCTTTTACCTCTTCGCTACGGATGGTTTACCTTCTGTAAATCGATTGTACAGAATCTTTCTTTCACGCTTGCTTCGGGAGCAATTCTCTTTTTCTTCTCGCTCGTTGTTCAGAATGTTCCAATAGAAAAATCCCTTAATCTTTCTAATTACGAAGGATTAACAAAAAGAGACAGCGAATGGCTTAATGCAATTTTGAATAATGAAAAATACGAAGCTATTGCGATTGATTACCACATGAACCTTGGTTCTGTAAAAAACCGCTTTAAAGTAATTTTCGACACCCTAGAAGTCGGCGACAAAATCGGCTTTCTGAACAAATACAGCGATTATACCATAAGCTTTTTGTGATAAAGCATGTTAAGTAAAAAACCGGTTTAAGGTCATCTTCGGCAAAATTCGAAGTTGGCGATAAAACCGGCTTTCTGATCTAGTACAGTAATTATGCTGTAAACTTTTTGAAATGTATCCTCTCTTCTAATACTCTCTTCAGTCCTAAAATGCCATATATGTTAGTAAAGATACATTTATCAACTTATGATTATATTTTATGGCATTTTTTTAATGATTCATAGGTCATAAAAGAGCATATTGGGTCATAAATGGTCACATAGTGCGCCAAAAAAGCGTTTATAATGTTCCCGTAAGCAAGGCGCACTTACAGTTTTTGTTCCAAAAACTGTTGTCATGCATTCAAGTAATAATTATGAAGAAAAAATGGTTTCGGGCACATTTACAGTTTTTGGATAAACCAAAAACTGTTGTCATGCATTCAAACACGTATTTTACATACCCATAAGCAAGGCGCACTTACAGTTTTTGTGAGTCCACAAAAACTGTTGTCATGCATTCTGAACGAGGTGTAACAGTTTTCGTGTTTCACGAAAACTGTAAACGTGCCTTAATAGATTGTTGTTTGAAATAACCGTGTATGGCACGTTAGTGATGAAACAATCTTATTCCATTAAAGCACATGGTCATGTTGTAACCATCGGCGGCGGCAATAACAAGGTCGTCTCTTACGGAGCCACCTGGCTGGGCGATTACTGTTACACCTGATTTTTTTGCGCGGTCGATGTTGTCGCCGAATGGGAAGAATGCATCTGAACCAAGAGCAACATCTGTGTTCTTAGAAATCCATTCTTCTTTTTCTGCCTGTGTGAATACTTCCGGTTTTACCTTAAAGATATTCTGCCATTTTCCGTCTGCAAGAACGTCCATGTATTCATTTCCGATATAAACATCGATTGCATTGTCGCGGTCGGCACGTTTAATTCCATCAACAAACTGAAGGTTCAAAACTTTCGGACACTGTCTGAGCCACCAGTTATCTGCCTTCTGTCCTGCAAGACGTGTACAGTGAACGCGGCTCTGCTGTCCGGCACCAATACCGATTGCCTGTCCGTCTTTTACAAAGCATACAGAGTTAGACTGAGTATATTTAAGAACGATGAGCGAAATGATGAGGTTTCGTTTGTCGTCTTCTGATAATGTCTTGTTTTTAGTAACGATGTTGCTCAAGGCAGACTGTTCATCAATCTTAAGGAAGTTGTGTCCCTGTTCGAATGTTACACCGAATACCTGTTTCTTTTCGATTTCTGCAGGAACATAAGATGGATCAATCTGGATAACACAATAATTTCCGTTTTTCTTTGCCTTTAAAATTTCTAATGCTTTATCTGAATAAGAAGGAGCGATTACACCATCAGAAACTTCCTTTTTAATAAGAAGTGCAGTTGATTCATCACATTCATCAGAAAGCGAAATAAAATCTCCAAAAGAAGACATACGGTCTGCACCGCGCGCTCTTGCATAAGCACAAGCCAATGGTGTTAATTCAACATCACCTGTAAAATAAATCTGTTTAAGGGTTTCAGATAAAGGAAGTCCTACAGCAGCACCGGCTGGAGAAACATGTTTGAACGAAGTTGCAGCAGGTAAACCTGTAGCTTCTTTTAATTCTTTTACAAGCTGCCATCCGTTTAATGCATCTAATAAATTGATATATCCTGGTCTGCCGTTTAAAACTGTGATTGGCAGATCGCCACTTTCCATATAAACCCTTGCAGGTTTCTGATTCGGATTACATCCGTATTTTAATTCTAATTCTTTCATGAGGACATAATAGAATAATTACTGATTTTCTTCAATCTGACGGAATATTTCTTTTGTTACAAGACACACAGAATAAACGATGAATCCAGGCCAGATTAAAAGCCCAAGCACACCGCCGATGATGTTCAGATAAAAAAGATATAAAAGAATTCCACCTTCGACTGCGACTATCAGAAAAATAATCACTGCGAATTTAAAAAACTGAAGCTGTCTTACAATCACGTTTTTGAATATATTTATAAAGGTGTTTTCGTAGCGGCCGATGAATGCATAAAAAAATACATTCGAATTAATCACAGTCATAAAAATCACAAGAGCAACACCAAGTGCAAAAATATTATACCATTCGTTTTCGCGGATTAAATACCAGACGCCCCAGAGGATTACACCAGACACAGCGGTGATTAAAGTCATAATCATGCCCTGCTTAAAATTTTCCTTAAATCCTTTTACAAACATCTTAAAGGTAGAAACTTCTTTATTGTTGCAGATTTTGATGATTAAATAAAAAGCCGCGCAGGTTGCAGGTCCGATTGTAATTACCGGCAGGCTAAAGAAAAACCATAAAATATTTATGCCAAGAACGTTTATAACTTTTAATAAGGGCTTATCTGCTTCGTGTTTCATAACTTTGATTAAAGGGCTGTGTGTGCATCCCCGTGAGCCTCTTGTTTTACATATTTTTATTGATGATTTTTGTTTCGTATTTTCCGCTCTGTAAATCAATAAAGCGAACAAATAAAGAAACCTTGTTATCTTCGTTCAAAGAAGACCAGATTGTATCTGTAAAGCTGTTGATGTCGCCATCGATGTTTACTTTTACAGGTTCTCCTTCGAAGCTTGGTAAAGGATTTCCGTCTCCCATGTATGTGTGGATGTAATGTCCCTGTCCCTTCTGAGGTAAATCATAAGTATAAGTAAAGCGGAGTGTGTTATCAGGATTTCCATCATCACTCTTTAAGATAGAAAGTGCATATTCGTATTTTCCGCCGTCAATTGTAAGGAGTGATGAGATGCGTGGTGTATAGTTTGGAGCGTCGTGTTCGTATTTGCGTGAGCGGAGAGACTGTTCAAAAGTTTTTCCTTCTTTTAATCCTTCGAAGATTGTATCTGTCTGATCTCCGTTTGTTACGATTGTATGATTTTTATACTGACGTACAGCTGCATAAATAATAAGGCTTGGGTCACCAGCGATTAAAGATGGATCAAAAGCTTTAGTTCTGATTACTTCGCTGCCATCTTCGTTTTCTGTAACAAAAATTCTGTTACGGCTTCCGGCACTTCTTCCCATTGTCCAGTAAGCAGAAACTGCATATTTTCCGTCCTTACTAAGACCCGCAATTATTCCTCTTCCAGGATAAGTTGTACTCTTTAATTCAGTTTTTAAATCAACAATCTTCATCATATTCTCCTATCTTGTCTTTTCTACTTCGTCGTGTGTTTTTTCGAGTATCTGCATTACTGCATCAACTGTCTTCTGTTTAGGGTCGGGGTCATCGGCTGGAACTTTTTCTAAGATGGCGTTTCTGAATTTCTTACATTCCACGATTGGACTTGCAGTCATTGTAACTACATCCTTTTCCACTAAATCAGAAAGCATGTCTTCGGGACTTTCCGGATTGATTCTTAGACATGAACCGTTTATGGAAATCGGGAGCATTATATCAAAAAGGCGAAGGTAACTGTCTATTTCCCTCAAACCTCTTTTTGTTTCAGGCTGACCTGGTCTGTAGCGTGTTCCGCTTGGGAATACTAAAATCACCTGACCGCGTTTTTTACAGCCATCCATTGCCCTCATTGCAGCAAAGTTTATTTTTCTTGCTCTTTTTTCTTCTTCTTCGATCTGTTCGTCTGTCCAGCCCTTTGCCTTTAATGAATCAAGACTGCGGGTAGGATAAATTACAACGCGTGTAAAACCTTCTGTAAATGCACGTACTCCGGCGCTTGCTTCGTTGAGCTTCATTCCGGCTACTGCTACAACGCGGTTTGCAAAATCTTTTCCCCAGTCGGTATTACTTTTTTCAAGAAGATATAAAAAGAATGGTAAATCGAGGTTAGAATAGTGTTCCATCATAACAACACCAGTCTTTCCCTCTTTTACAACAGCATCGTAAAAAGCTTTAAAATATTCTATATTGCCTAAACCTGAACCCTCCAGCGCATTTTCTTCCAGAAGAAGATTCATATATTTTCTTGCTTCAAGATTTGCTTCCTGATAAATACAGTTTTCATCGATCTTTGCAGCGGCATGAGAAACTTTCTGTAAATCTGCAAAAAACTGAACATATTTATCTTTTAATGTTACAGGCATTATTTACTCCTAAACTTTTTTGTAGTATATCCTTCCATTATAGAGTATTTTTTATATTTTGCATATAATCACCTTAAAGGAAAAAAATGAAACATATTCTCTGTATCTGTTTAAGTTCTACAATTCAGCGCACCGTAAACTTTAAAAACTTAATCAAAAAAGAAGTGAATCGTTCTTTGTCTTATGTGGAGCACGCAAGCGGAAAGGCAATCAATTCTGCAAGAGTTTTGAATCAGCTCGAAAAAGGGTGCGTTACTGCAATCTGCCCTCTTGGAATCAACAACGCTGATTATTTTTTAAATCTTGCCAAAAACGATGAACTCGAGCTTTCATATGTACTCATCCCGGGAAACACAAGAATCTGCTGGACTCTTTTAGATAAATCAGACTCTTCTACAACAGAACTCGTTGTGGGCGAAAAAGAAATTACAGAGGATGATGAAAAAATTGCCCCCGATGGAGCATTGCCTGTGGAAGCAGCAGAAATCAAACTTTTAAAATTCATACACGAAGCTCTGGATAGTGCAGACGCTGTTCTTCTTTCCGGAAGCAGACCTAAAATCTGGAGTAATGATCTTTATGCCGCCATTGCCGGTATGGCAAAAGATAAGGGAAAGCTTTTTTTAGCTGATTACATCGGCGAAGATTTAAAACTCACTTTAAAATCAGTAACACCCGATATCATCAAAATTAATGATGATGAATTTATCCAGACTTTTATGGGTGATTATAATTCCGATGATAAAGGCGCCCCTTCTAACAGAGAAAAAAATATTCATAACACGGCAGAACAAAAATCATCAGATGGAAAAAATGTTTCTGCCGACGAACTTAAAGACGCCATAACAGAATTGAGCCGTAAATTAAACAATATTGTCGTTGTCACAAGAGGAACTGAGTCAACTTTTGGAGCAGACAAGGGAAAATTCGAAGAATGCCCGATTATCAAAGTAAATCCTGTAAACACAACAGCCTGCGGCGACAGCTTTAATTCAGGCTTCCTTTACGAATATCTTAAATCAGGTGACTTTTCCCTGGCATTAAAAAAAGGAACCTGGTGTGCGGCAAAAAATGCAGAATCAGAAATTCCTGGAAGTATAGAATAAAAACCTTAGTTTAGGTAATATCGCTTATTGTATTTTACTTAATTTTATAAGAAAATTAATTAATAATATACGTAACTGGAGAATGCTATGAGTATCGAGAAAAAACCCCTTGTAAATGATTTATATACAGCAGACCCTTCTGCACATGTATTTAATGGTAAAATTTATATTTATCCTTCACACGATGAAGATATAGATGTTGAAAATAACGATAACGGTGATCAGTATGATATGAAAGACTATCACGTTTACGAAATGAGCGATACAGAAAACTATCCGAGAGACTGTGGATGTGTTTTCACACTTGATGATGTAAAATGGGCAAGCAAACAGCTTTGGGCACCTGACTGTCAGGAAAAGGATGGAAAATATTATTTCTACTTCCCTGCTCGCGATAAAAACGGAATGTTCCGTGTAGGTGTTGCTGTTGGAACAAAACCGGAAGGTCCTTTTACTCCGGAAGATGATTATATCCAGGGAACTTATTCCATTGACCCATGCTGTTTTAAAGATACAGATGGAAAATACTTCCTTACAATGGGTGGTCTCTGGGGTGGTCAGCTTGATCAGTACAGAAACAACAAATGGAGCGAAGCAAATAAAGAACCTCGCGCCGGTGAAGATGCATGTACTCCAAAAATTGCTCTTCTTAAAGACAATATGAAGGAACTTGCAGAAGATCTCCGCGACCTTGTAATCACAGATAAAGAGGGAAAACCTCTCCAGGGTGATGATGAAGAACGCCGTTACTTTGAAGATCCTTGGCTCTTTAAAAAAGGTGATACATACTATTTTACATATTCAACAGGAACAACTCATCTTTTAGCATGGGCTACTTCTAAAAACGTTTACGGACCTTACACATACGGTGGAACAATCCTTACTCCAGTTCTTGGATGGACAACTCATCACTCTATCCTCGAATTCAACGGAAAATGGTACTTATTCTACCACGACTGTGAACGTTCAAACGGTGTAAACCAGAAACGTAACGTTAAATTCCGCGAATTGAAGTTCGACGATAAAGGTAACATCATTAAGATGGATGGTATGGAAAAATAATACTTCCATTTTCTAAAAAAACACTTTAAACTGTACTTCAGGGGTAAGAAAAAGAGTTATGATAGTTTCTACAAAAGGCCGCTACGCTTTGCGTGTCATGGTTGATTTAGCAGAACACAGCACCACCAGTCGAATTCCTTTGAAAGAGATTGCAGAACGCCAGTCGATTTCTCAGAAATACATAGAATCTATCATGTCTCTCCTCTCAAAACACAATCTTGTAGATGCCGTACACGGAAAAGGTGGCGGCTACAAGCTCAACAGAAAACCAGAAGAATATAAAATAAGCGACATCCTTAAGATAACCGAAGGAACTCTTGCTCCGGTTGCCTGCCTTGAACAGGGTGTTGCTCCCTGCCCTAAAAAAAATGAATGCCGTACACTCAAGATGTGGGTTAAACTCGACAGACTCATAAACGATTTCTTCGACGGCATGACCATCGCCGATTTGTGCGAAACCCCGTTGAAATAACCTGTTTTTTCTGATATATTCATTTTGTAGCGAAGCCACGGAAAAAAACGGGCCATACCTCCAAGTATTCGGTTTGGCTTAAGGAAATTATTAACAAGTTTTTTTCGTAGCAAAGCAACGAAAAAAAATCGGGCCATTAGCTCAGTTGGTTAGAGCAGAGGACTCATAACCCTTTGGTCCTTGGTTCAAGTCCAAGATGGCCCATTAAAAAACTCCGTTCTTACGCGGAGTTTTTTTATTTATATATAACCTCACAGGCACAGCCTGTTCGGGCGCCAGAACGAGCGTAGAACCTAAAATGGCCCGCTCCCGCAGCCCATTTTTTAACGGTTCTGCTATTTTAGGCGGGTTCAAGTCCAAGATGGCCCATATTTGCGTAACGAAGTGAGCAAATATAGTTCAATCACTTCCTATAGCCAAACGGCGCGAATGCGACGTATGGCCCAAAGTCCATTTTGCGTTAGCAGAATGGACTTTTTTTATCTTTATTCCTTTTTTTTCTTTTCTAATTAATTTTTTAATTGAACAAATGGCGTCTCTGATATATATTTCTATGTAATAGAGAGATTTACCAATCTTTCTTTGAAAAATTCATACAAGGAGAACTATATGTTCAAATTAAACCTTAAGAGTAGCAGGGTTAAAAAACTTACTTCAATATTTTTAGCCTCTTCTCTCCTTTTTGGCGCAGCCTTTTTTGCAGGATGTTCCGGAGAAGCTTCTTCTTCAGTCCCCCTTCCTGCAATCGAAATGAAAACCGGCCCGGAAATCCAAACCGAGCTGCAGAAGATTGGGTATAAAACAGCAACTTCGTTTGAAGCATCTAAAACAGGTCCTTCTTTTTCTATCCTATCAAATACTAATAATATTGTAGTTCTTTCAGAAAACTGTACTGTCGATGAATACATTGATAAGCTTTTAGCTGGCGAAAAACCATCCGTTTGTATTGCCTGGAAAGATGGTGATACAATCTATTATTTTGCAAACGGTTATACAGATAAAGGCAATAAGATTCCTCTTAATCCTGATTCAAGCAAGATGTTTGATGCTGAAAGTTATATTCCGCTCACCCATCTTGATTTAAGTGGATTTGATACAAGCAATGTTACCAATATGAGCAGAATGTTCTATAGGCTTTCTTCTGTTGAAACTCTGGATCTTTCTGGTTTTAATACTGCTAAAGTTACAGACATGTCTTACATGTTCTGCGCTATGGATATAAAAACACTTGATCTTTCGAGCTTTAATGTAAAAAGTTTAACTAATACTGAAAATATGTTTGCCAGTAATGATACGCTTGAACGTATTTATGTAAAAGCCGGAACAGACTGGAATATATCTGCTAATGTTACAAATTCAAAAAATATGTTCTATTACTGTAATTCGCTTAAAGGAGGCAATAATTATTCATATAACGGTTCCAGAGATATAACAAACGCCCGCATTGCCGGTTTAAATGGAATCGAAAAAGGATATTTTACTGATGTAAAAACAAAAGGTGTGCTTCAGAGAATTGAACTTGATACAACTAATGTTAAAAAAGAATATTTTAAGGGAACAACTCTAGACACAACAGGCCTTTCCATTACAGCACATTTTAAGGATTCATATGGAACAGAATCAACAACCACTGTTGTAGCGGGCTACGAAACTTCATACGACTTTTCTACAACCGGTCAAAAAGAAGTAACTGTAAGTTATACAAAAGATGGTGTTACAAAAACTGCAAGCTACACAGTAACTGTAAAAGACGGTTATAAGGTAACAGTAAAGCACATGCAGGAAAATCTTGCTGATTCAAACTATTCCCTTGTGGAGCAGGAAGAATTTGGTTTTGCACCTGGCACAAGTTTTACACCAACCGCAAAAAGTTATGAAGATTTTACAACTCCAACAGTGTCTGCACAGACAATAAATGATAATACAACTATTGAACTTAAATATGCCAGAAAAGTTTGTAGATTGATTTTTAAAGCAACGACAACGACAACAAATGGAACAATGCTTCAGTTTGATAATTCCTATGCCTCAGACATAAAAAAGCTTCCGGGAATAAAAAGTGTAACAATGAAAACTTTAGCAGACACTACTATCCCGACTGTCATAATTGCTGCAAAGTGTGGAGCAGATTTAAGCAAACTCACTTATAACTACTATCTTAAGGCTAAAGGTTATAAATTCAGTTCTGTTCAAAAACCAAGCGGTTATAATGACTCTTCAAATCTTGATTCAGATAATTATCCAAAAAAAGCCAAAGCCGATTTTGATAACACAAGTTGGACTATAAAATGGCGTCTTCCTACAATCTATATTTGTGACCAGGATCATGGTAATAATCTGTCTTACTATTTAAGAGAATTAGGTGCAGATGAATCAGCCGTAAAATTTATTCCTTCTGCAACTCCAAAACCATCTTCAGTTTCGGCTTCTCAAGTAATGCAAATATCAACAGACTATTTACCACCAAATTATAATACTCGTGCAGAGGCAAAAGCCTATGCCTGGGTTGAAATGGATGGAGTTACTCCTGTAATTAAATATTATGCAGAATGTGGTAATGCTTCTAATAAAGAAGGTTATCCAACTTTACCTTACACTGACTGCAGATATATGTTTACAGAATGTAAAAATTTACAGGAAATAGATTTGTCTGGTTTTGACCTTTCTAATGTAACAAATATGTCTTATATGTTTAATAAATGTACTGCTTTAAAAACTGTAAAATTTGGTAAACTAGATACATCTAAAGTTACAACTATGCGTGAAATATTCATGCAGTGTGAAAATCTTACAAAATTTGATCAAAGCGGATTCGTAACTTCTGCCTGTACAGATATGCATTGTATGTTCTATGATTGTTATAAATTAACATCAGTAAATACTTCTGGCTGGAATACATCAAATGTTACAACAATGGAAGCGCTCTTCTTTGAATGTGGGGATCTTACAACCCTTGACCTTTCGATGTTTGATATGACTAATGTTACCAACATAAGATGGATGTTTGTAAGATGTACAAACCTTACAACAATCTATGCAAAATCAGGTACTAACTGGGGAACCAAGACCTGGTCAGAATCAAATGCAGAAGCACCTTTCAGCGGATGTAATAAACTTAAAGGCAGTCAAGGAACAACATATGATAGTTCAGTAGCCGGAGGCAGTGTTTCCCGTGCCAAAATCGACGGCGGTAGCACAAGTCCAGGTTACTTCACAGCTAAATAATCAGCCTGATTAATAAATCAATTTAATCAATAAAACTCGTTCTGAGAAATCGGAGCGAGTTTTTTATTTTAAAAAATTCCTCCACATCTCCTTTTTTTTATAGTATCTTTATAATAGAATTAAACAAGACGGAGGCATGATATGGCAGAAATTACTATCACAGAAGAAAACTTTCAGAAAGAAGTGATTGAATCGGATAAGACTGTTGTTCTTGATTTCTGGGCGGCTTGGTGTGGACCTTGTAAGGCTTTTGCGCCAACCCTGGCTGAATTTGCAGAAGAACATCCGGAAATTAAAGTCGGTAAGGTAAATGTTGATGAACAGCAGGCTCTTGCTTCGCAGTTTGGAATTATGAGTATCCCGACTATTGCCGTTATGAAGGACGGAAAAGTTATTGATTCTGCCTTTGGTGCGCTTCCTAAAGAAGACCTCGAAAAACTCTGCGATATAAAATAAACTGTCTGAAGACTGAAGAGTTCTGATTTAGTTTTTACTTTCCTACGCAGAAATTTTCAAAAATACTTCCAAGAACATCATCCGGGGTAACGTCTCCGGTGACTTCTCCAAGGCTATCCAGTGCATCTTCAAGGTCCTGGACAACTGCATCGAGGGTATAATTGTCGTCTGCGCTCACAAGTGCGTGTTTTACACATTCCAGGGCTTCTAAAACGGCTTCCTTTTGTCTTGCAGAACCAAGCCCTGCCTGCTCACGTTCTGTAGAAAGTCCGGATGTAAGTATTTTTGTTATATCGTCGTAAAGATTTTTTAAACCATCGCCTGTTTTAGAAGAGATTTTTACCACAGGGTAAGATTTTCCGACTGATGATGGCCCCCCTGAATGTACGAGAATATCTTCCGCACCCCCAGAAAGCACGTTATCTTCAGCCTCTGAATGCACGTCCTTCGTATCACTCTTATCAATCTTCGTATAAACCAAAATAAGCGGCTCGGTACAGTTCTGAATAAATGCCTTATCTTCTTCGTTCAAACCGCCCGCACTATCAACAAGGTATAAAACTACATCCGCATCTTTTGTAAGATTTTTTGTAAGTTCAACTCCCTGCGCTTCTATTACATCATCAGTCTGGCGTAAACCCGCTGTATCAAAAAGACGCACAGGAATACCGTTCACGCTTGCCCAGCTTTCGAGCCAGTCACGGGTAGTTCCTTCTATATCGCTTACGATTGCACGCTCTTCCTTAAGAATTGCATTAAAGAGTGATGATTTTCCCGCATTCGTACGCCCCGCAAGAACAACCCTCGCTCCATCCTGATAAAGTTTTTCGCTCTTCCACGAGTCTGCAAGAGAAGTAAGGCGTTTTATGGCAGTTTCTATATCAGCACGGTCAAAGGTGTCTGCGATTGTTTCCTCGTCTTCGGGATATTCAATTTCTACTTCGATTGCCGCTAACGTATCTATAATCAGTTTTTTGATTGAATCAATTTCTTCAAAAAGTGCACCCGAAAGTCTTCCGGCAGCATGTGAGCGTGAAACATCCGTATGTGAATCAATTATCTCTTTTACGGCTTCTGCTTTTGTTAAATCAGTTTTTCCGTTTATATAAGCGCGGAATGTGTATTCTCCCCTGTTTGCCTGACGGAATCCGTTTTTAAGCATGAGGTTCTGGATTGCAGTAACAACAGATGGTCCTCCGTGGCAGAAAATTTCTACCATGTCTTCGCCCGTAAACGATTTTGGAGAACGGTAGACTGCGCACATCACTTCGTCAATTTTTTCTTTGCCTTGAGTCAAAATCCATCCGTACACCAGTGTATTACCGGCTGTTTCTAATAAAGCCTTTGGACGAGAGAAAACTTTAGATACGAGTTCAATTGAATTTTTGCCCGAAACCCTGACTATCCCCAATGCTGCAGGCGAAAGTGCCGTTGCAATTGAGGAAATAGGTTCTTCGGGTGTATAAACAGAAGGATTCATGAATTAAAGTTTATTAATTTCCGCCGACATTTACAAGTGGAGTTAATAAATATGGTTTATATCCTGACTGTTCAATGGTATTTTCCGGAGAATCTGCACCACGTAAAAGATTTAAGATAGCAAGATCTACAGATTTCTGATCATTATACTCGCGCTGTCTTTTTCCGATTGCAGGTTTCTTTTTATACGATGCTTCCGGTGCGGTTCCAATAAAGGCTTCTGTGTCTTTTACATCTTCCGGAGTTTTTGAATAATCACCTGAATTATTCCAGCACATATAACCTCTGTTTAAGGCATCGCGCACACCAAAAAATTCTTTTTTGATATAATTTGTATCGTAATAAGCGTTATCGTAAGAAACATTCAGATAAAAACACTGAACCCATGGTCGGACTATTGCACGGTTTCTTGCCATCACTGTGTTTCTGTATGAACCGTAATAATAAATTCTGTAAGTTCTGTCTGCAAAAGGCTCATAATTAAGGAATTTCTGTTCAAAATGGCTTGGATAGAACATAGGACCAATCACATCAACATATTCACAGAGCATTTCTACATCCTGACCAGTCTTTGAACCACATCTGTACCAGCCGTTAGCCCCGTAAATATCAATTCCTAAAGGAGCTTTAATATTTTCGCGTGCATAAGAAAGGAACGAAATGAGGGCGCTTTCCTTATCCATTCCCTTATCCTGCCATCTGTACTGTGCGTTATAAAGGTTTCGTCCGTCTGTAGGGAATCTGATATAATCAAACTGTATTTCATCAAATCCGCGTTCTACAAGTTCTTTTGCAATGGCAACATCATATTCCCACACTTCCTGACAATAAGGGTCTACCCAGACTTCATCATAATAACCAATAGTTCCGTCGGCCATTGTTCTGGTCCCCTTCCAGGCTGCATTTGTTGTTTTATCCCACACAGCATATTTTCCACCGCCGTATGATGCTAAAACAGGGTCTTTAAATACTACAATTCTTGCAACAAGATAAATATCATCCTTTTTAAATTCAGAAACAAATTTATCAAGGTCCATCTTGTAAGAAGAAACTTTTCCCTTTGCCTTTACGATTGGATCTTTACTATCGTATCTTAAATAACCGGCATCATCTTTCATGTCGATTACAATACTGTTCATTTTTTTATCTTTTAAAAGCTTTTTATATTTATCTATTCCAGACTGAAGGCGACACTGATAGGCAGAAGCATAAATACTCTTTTTGTCCAATGCTGTTTTTGCATATCTTGTGTTGATTGAACCCGGATAAAGCTCCCACAATTCATTTAAGATGACTTCTTTTCCAAATCCACTCTTAGAACCCGGAATATATGCGGTGTTTACGGTTCCCGGCACAGAAGAAAATGCTTTTTCCCATGCATCTGCTTTTTTAGGCACCCCGTTAGACTGATTAGTTTCCAGATTGAGTGAGCCGAATCCTTCGAGTTTTGTATAAAGGATTACATTATCAAGAAGATATAGTCCGTCTATTGTTTCTACAGGTTCTTCCCCCTTATAAAGAAGTTCTGCACGTTTTGTATACCAGTTGAATTTGTAAATGCGAGGAATATAAGACTGGGAAACATATAATTCAGCCTGTTTTGTTCCGTCTTCCATTGTACGCACTACCGGTAAAAGATCGGACATTTCATCTGGCGAAGAAAGAGACTTCATAATCTCAAAGCCTGCAGAAATATCATTCCAGTGTGCATTTTTTCTGTTAGGGAAAATATAAGAAAAGCCAAAAAGAGGATGAGACATAAAGACAACAGCTTCGTCATCAATTGTTAAAATTGCTACGGCTTTATTTCCCGATGTATTTGGCCCCATTGAACCAAGAGACCTCCACGAAAGACCGCAGTCTTTTGAATAATAAACTGCATCTTTTGTTGCGGTTACCATTTCCTGATTATTTACCGGATTTACACAAAGGTCTTTAAGCGACTGAATCTGTAAATCCAGGGTTGTGGTTTTTCCGTCGTATTTTTTTATGGTTAAAAATGGAAGTCCATTATCGCGTTCTTCGTAATTTAAAAGGTCTTCCGTATAGAAAATTCCTTTCTGAGTTCTGAGTAAAAAAGCGGTTTTTTTAGGATTTTGTGAATCAGGATGAATTTTTACAATCTGATCTACGCGAGCCTTAGTCCACAGTGGAACTGCATAGCTTTTTGATGAAACTTTAAAAAGACCTTCGTCGGAACCTATTAAATAGGCATCCGACTCCATTGAAACTTCTTTAGCTGTAACTTTTTTTTCCGGGAGATTATATAAAGGTTTGATTTCCTGAGAAAAAGCAGCCGGTGTAATAAATAGTAATGATAATACCAATAGAAAGACTAACATACTATTATTATCGGCTGCTTTTACCAATATCTTTTATATAAGTTTTACGTTTTTGTTTTTTTCTCTTCCAGTTTAATCCTAGAATACGTTAGTTCTTAAACCGAATGCAATCTGGAATACCATACTGTTGATGGCTTCGCCGGCTACATCGGATGGAATGAACCAGAGTGAAGCTTCGGTGTAGAACGAGAACGAACTGAACATCGATGCCTTCTTACGTACAATTCTTGGGAATTCCATCTGGAATTCGATTGCAGAAAGCCACTGTGGTTTTCCTGAACCAGTCTCATTAAAGCGTGAGAACTGAGCACCTACTGCAAAGTTAGCATACAACCAGTCCCAATCGTGACCCCAGAAGTAACTGAATGGAATCTGAGAGATGTTTGCAAGGAGCTTGAATCCGAATACATTGTCTCCACCGTAACGCATTACAGAAGGATCTTTTCCTAAGAGGTTGTTGGCCATATCACGCTGACTCTGTGTGAACTGACCCCACTGGAACTGAACCTTAACGTTGTCATCAAAGAAGGTAAGACCTGCACCAATTTCGTAGAGTGTAGCACCCCAGAAGTGGAAGTCTAAGTACAATCCCTGGATGAATGATGGAACTTCGTATGCAGACTTATCACCCTTACGGAGTGTTACAGTTACATCTTCAAGAGCAACATCATCGCTCGAAAGTCCGCTTACATCAAGAACCTGATTATAGCGTCCGCCCTTTCCAGGAGATATGAGCTTAATCTTAGGACTTGTGTTATCAATCTGAACAATTGTTCGTTCAATAGCCTTGTCTCCGCTCATCATTGTGGCTCTTACAAGGATAAAGTGATAACCTTCCGAAAGATCCTGGTTTTCTATACGATATTCCCACTTATTCTTTGTAGAAAGAGTAGTGAATGTCTTTCCGTTATCAAGACTGATTTCGATGCTCTTAATTGTCTTCTTTGCATTGAGCGCAGCCTTCTGTTCTTTGTTTGTTTCTTTTGAATCAAGCTTTTCTTTTTCTGCATCAGAAAGGATACATCCTGCCTTACCTTTTAAGTATGGACGATCTGTTGCAAAGTCACCGTATACAAAGTTGTCGAGTGTGATCCATGGTCCGCTCTGGCTGTAAGTGATTGTCTGTTCACGGGAAGTTACCCTTCTTCCGTTTTTAAGAACAGCTTCTACCTTATAAGTATGAGTACCATCGGTAATATCTACACGATTTCTCTTGATTGATTCTCCGTTTTCATCAACTTCTCCGGAATCTTCTGTTACAGGAGGAGTGATTTCGAACTTGAAGAAGCCTGAATCTGTTAATGTTGTTTCTTTTACAACCTTGTTATCTACGTAAAGTCTTAATGTTTCTACTTCTGTATCCGGCTGAACTTCTGTCTGACCATAGATGTTGAAGTATCCGTTTTTATGTTCACCGTTCAAAGGATAAAGAATATCAACTGTAGCAGTCGGCTTATTCTTGTCGATGTGGATATTGCGGCTTACATTTGTCTTGTTTCCGGCCTTATCTTCTCCGGTAAGTTCAACGTTATAGAAGCCGTTTGGTAAGCTTGAAATATCAAGAGTTTCACCAATAATTCTGTCTATCTTAAGATTTCTTACTACTGTAGAACCAGATCTATCCATGTTGCGGATTGTTACATACATCTTTGTAATTTCTACGTTATCGTATGCATAGCCCGAGAAGAAGAGTGTTCCGGTAGAAGTTGAATCATCAAGAGGATATTCGAGTGTGATGTTAGGCGCGTTGTTATCGATGTTGATAAGGCTCGAATAAAGACCTGTGATTCCGTATTTATCTGTTACCCTCAAGAATACTACCTGAGTTCCACCCGGGATTGCACGAGTATCTACTTTGTAAGACCATCTTTCTCTTCCGGTTGCGTCGTTATAGCTGTTACCGTTATCAAGAGAGATTTCTACCTTTTCAATACCGTTTTTATCCGAAGCAACACCCGAAATTTCGATTACGTCACGAACAGATGTATCGATTGTTGGTTTTTCTACAGAACCCTTTGGCTCTTCAAGAGAGATTCTGAACTTTCTTCTTACTTCTTCACCGCGAACACCATTCTGATCAACAGCATATACTGTTACTGTGTGTTCGTTATCTGTCATTTCTTCTATAGGAACAAAGATTTCGTAGTTAGAAGAAAGCTCGTATTCAGCATCCGGGTTTGACTGACCATAAACTTCGTCTTTAGAAACCTGTCTGTACTGACCGTTATCAATCTTATAATAAATCTTCGAATCACCATCATCATCATAAACTACACCCGAAATTGTGAAGTTTCTTGTAAGAACTTCTTCTTCGTTTGGAATATGAATTTCTGCAACCGGTAAATCCGATCTGTTATCTACCTTGAAATCCCATGAGTTGATTGATTTTGAGTTACCTGCTTCGTCCACGAAAGTAAAGCTCATACGTGCATCAATAGGCTGAGTTTTTGTTCCTACGTGAGTTGTAACAAGAGGACCCGGTGTGAGTTCATTTCTTGTTCCACCGTAAGAATAATATGCTTTTCCTACTGCACCAATATCTTCTACTTCGAAGATGATGAGGTTATCACCGTTTACAATATCTCCGGCTAAAGGAGCAATTACCCTTGCTTCCGGAGCTGTTGTATCTTTAAATACTGCAAGATTAGAATATGCAACGTGACCTGCGTTATCTGTAGCACGAATGTCTACCTGAACAAGTCCGTCTTCCATTCCCGATACATCAATATCGCGGCTGAATGTAACACCTCTTCCGCTTTCAATCTGGAATCTTCTCCAGTTTGCACCGTTATCTACAGAGTATTCAACGCTTCTTACACCAAGAGCATCCTGTGCAGTACCTTTAATAGAAAGATTGTTTCTAACCCAAGAACGTCCATCCTGTGACTGAATTACAAGATTTGGACCTTCTGAGTCTGCAAGAATATTGATTGCCCTTGATTCAACAACACGGCCGTATGGATCTGTAATTCTAACCCTTACACCACGGTAGTTTCCGTCTTTTTCTGCTGTAAGGATTACTACATTTCCTTCTGTTTCTACTTTTAATCCTGCTGTTGGAGTGCTGAGTTCTGCCTTAAATGTTGTAGGAATATTTACATAGTAGAAAACTTTAGAGCCGCTTGGCATTACATAGTTTCCATCCTGTGAGTCATACTGACTGAATGAATCCATGTAGTTGTAAACTTTTTCGGCATCATCACTATTGTCTGTCTTTGGACGAACAACAAGGAATGTACCTGTTACAACTGTATCTGCAAGACCAGCTGCTTTTACAACTGCCTTAACATGATTTATACGTGCAGGAAGATTTCCAACAGGAATATCTGCATAATATCTTCCATCACCATCTTTACTTACTTTTGCTGAACCAGACTGTTTTGCATCACCGCCAGGAACTGAATCTCCGTAGATTTCGTAAGATACAGAACCAACAGAAGCTCCTGTACTGATGAACATTCTTAAAGTGTGCTTTTCTGTCTTATTTGAATCCTTTGGTAAAGTTACAGCCATACCGCTGTAGTAAGTACCATCATCAAAATTAGAGAAGCGTGCCTGAAGTTCTGCCTGTTTATTTACAGAAGGTGATTTGAATGTAGAAGAAGCTCCGCCTGCATTAACTGTCATCTGGAATGAGTTTGCTCCTACTTTCATAGAAGAACGAGGGAAGATTTCTACGTTTTTGTCGATTTCGCCCTGGTAAACTGCTACACCAAATAAATCGTGGCTTTCGAACCATGCATTAAACAGTTTTGGAGCTGCAATTTTTGCACCTTCTTCGTTTTCTGCAATGTCTGGAAGTGTAGAAACTACAACAGCAGCAGAAGTTTTGTTTCCGGCTCTGCTTTCTGCAAGGATTTCTACAACAAAATAACCTGTTCCAAGATCCTGAGTGTCAAGATTGATTCCGAATGAACCGCCTGCAAGAGTTGCAGCCTTGTATTCTGGATCAACTGACTGAGTAATCTTTGTAACAACGTTTGTTTTTGGATCTACTGTTGCCATAATGCGTAAAAGTCTGTAAGAAACCTTTAAAAGTCCTGTTTCGCAGGCAACATTACCGGTAATTCTTACTGATCCGCTCTTTCCATCGACTACTTTTCCTTCTACACGAGCGTTATTTGCCCTTACAGAAGAGAAAGTTGGAAGAGCTGAATCGTTTACGAATATGATTGGTTTTGATTCAACAACACGACCGTTTCTGTCTGTTCTTACACGAATCTTAACCGGCTCAGAAGAACCAACTGCCCTTCCGGCTTCGATTACAACTGAATTTCCTACGAGTTTAGCTCTTGCAAACGGAGTTGATGGAGAAATTTCTACTGCTGTAGCATTTCCACCGATTACATAACCGCTTACAGGAATTTCAGGATTGTTCTGAACGCGTAAAATTCCGTCTGATTCTACAAATACACTGTCGTCTAATACAAGCTGGAGTGTATCGCTCTTAATTTTAGAAGTTTCTGTTATATGGAAGAAAGCACGATACATGGAAACACGACCGATTGAGTCTGTTGCCTTAATATCAATGTTCATCATACCTCTTCCGCCGGTTGCAGTTACCGGAATAGAAACTTTATATGAACCTGCATTCTTTAATTCAACTGATTTTTCTTCGGAAATACCGGCTCCTGTGAGTTTTGTTTCAACAGAAGTTAATCCAAGTCCTGCAGAAACATTTACTTCGAATACACCGTTTGTTTCCGGATGGATTTCCATACCGTTTTTAAAGGCAGTTCCGCTCATCACAGCGCCGCTGAATGTTGGAGCAACACCCTTTGATTCAACAGTTACAGAAACAGAATTACCTGCTACTCCGTTTTCGTCGTAAGGAGTTACAGTGATTTTATGGCTTCCTGCCGAAAGTTCAGAAGCTTTACAGAAAGTATAGCTGTAAGCACCGTTTGTTTCGTATTCAACAGGAGTATTTGAATCAAGCTGAACAACAACCTTGCCAACTCTATCATCATCTTTTACAAAACCGCGGACATAAACCGGTTCACTGTCGCCTGCATATAATTTTCCAGGCTGTGGATCTGCAATTGTTGCTACAGGTTTATCGCTGTCAGGGTCAATAGAAATATTTTTAGAAGCTTCTACAACGTTTCCTGCCTTATCAACAGAACGAATTACAAGCTTTCCTGATTTACTCTTAGAATTTACTGCATCGATTTCCAAAGACCAGTATGGGTTTCCAGGAACAAGTTCAAATTCACCTTTCTGATCACCAAACTGCCATGAAAGTGAAGAAATTCCCATTGAATCTTTAGCAAATCCGGCTGCACAGAATTTTCCGTTTACAACCTGTCCGTCTTCCGGATAAATAATCTGAACATCAGGTTTTGTATTATCTATAAAGTAAAGGAATGAATAATATCCCACAGAACCCGCTTCGTCTACGGCTTTAAACCAGATTACAGATGGTCCGTCAGGGAATTTCTTTGTATCTACAGAAAAACTGAAGTTACAGAGGGCATTTTTAGTCTTTGTTTTATTTTCTTTTGATGAAGAAACGCTTACCGGACTAAAGAATTCTCCATTATCTGTTGAATAATAAAGCTCTTTAATACCGTTTCCGTCTCCAACCTGTCCTTTAAAAGAAACGTTACCGCATACAAGCTGTCCCATTCCAAGGTTCTGAACCTCTGTTACAGGCTGTTTACGGTCAAGCTGCCATCTAAGGACATAAGGATCACTTTCGAGTCCGTTAATATCGTATCCGATGACTTTGATTGTATGTGGACCTTCATCAAGATCGTTTGTGTCGAGGTAGTATGACCAGAATTCCTGTCCTTTTGCCTGAACGGTTTTTTCGATGCTTTCCCCGGCCTGGTTCACCTTGCCTTCATCGAGGATAAGCACAACTTTACTTACACCATCATCATCAACACAGGTACCTACAATGTTAAGGTTACCTACAACCCTCATATCTACGTAAGGGTTTGTAATACCGACAATTGGCTTATCAGATTCAGGGTCTACGTAAATGTTAAATGGTCCCTCTACAGTCGTATTTCCACCAAGGTCAGTAGCCGTAATCATAATATTGTACTTTGTGGCCTTTTTCTTGGTACGACTTTCAAGATCTACCTTTGCCTGCCAGCTCTGAAGGTTATCAACCGATATCTCTTCGACATCTTTCTTACCATGAGCAAACAACTGGAGTGCACTAAGACAAATAAATCCTAAAACACATAAAAGTTTTCTGTTTTTCATCATAAAAACCTCTTTAAAACCTTGAGTAAACTCCACCGCATATATTATCGGCCAATATTGGCTAAATCTCAAATTTTTTTTTAAAATTCAGTTCCAAAGGACAGAACAATTAAATCTTTACAAACAAAACAATCAGCAGAGAATAAATGAATTAAAAAACCGAGGGCGCATTTACAACCAAAAACGAACATATTATCTGCAAGAATACAAGGATCTCTATCCAAACAGTCCAAGCCATAAAGAAGAACTTCAAAAAATGGGTTTTCTGGATAAAGACTAAAATTATTCCATAAATTTACCAACCTTTTTCCAAATCACTGCACTATATATGCGGGTACCAAAAAACTATAGTTTTAAGTATGATGTAATAAGATGGAAAAACAAAAGGCTGATAAGTTAATCGTAAAATACTCTTCTAAGATTTATGGTTTTGCCGTGAAAAAGGCTTTTTCTTATGACGAAGCCGAAGAACTTTCTGGTGAAATGCTTAAGGAAGTTTATCTTTCCATGCTGAGTGCCGGTGACATTGTGAATGTTGAAGGCTATATCTGGCGAATTTGTGAACATGTTTATGCAAAATATGTGAATCAAATCAAGATGAAAGGCGGTGTTTCGCTTGACGGCATGGATGGCTATGAACCTTCTTTTTATGATGAGTATGATTTAGGAGAAGCAGAAGAGGAAATCAAAAAGCTCCGTAAGGAAATCGGATTTTTATCTTCGAGTCGGCGCGAAATAGTGTATTCCTTTTATTACGAAGGAAAGAGCATTGCACAAATTGCAAAGGAAAAAGCTCTTCCCGCTGGTACCGTCAAGTGGCACTTGAACAAAGCTCGTAATGATTTAAAGGAAGGATTTACTATGGAAAGAAAAATTGGAAGCTTAGGACTTTCGCCTGTTAAGGCATTGGGATTTAGTCACAACGGCAGACCTGGAAAAAACGGCGGGCCTGAATATTACCTTAGTGACAAAATCAACTTAAATATTGTGTACAGCGTGTACGAAGAGCCAAAAACTGTTGCAGAAATTGCCGAAGACCTGGGAATGACACCTGTTTACCTCGAAGATAAAATCAATCTTCTTGCCGCAAACGGATTTTTAGTTGAAACAAAGGGCAATCGCTATACAACTTACGTAAAATTTTCACCAAAACAATGGTCTTTGGAAGCCGAGCACAACAATGTTTTGATGCAGTATAAGGTTGCAAAGATTCTTGCAGAAAAATATGTTCCAAAGGTAAGGGCCGCAGTTGAAAAATTAAAGGATACTGATGTTTACATCCCCGGCGGTAACCGTGAACTTTTGGAAGCAGCCGCAATCTTTTATGCCATCGATTCAAAATGTGCCTTGCCGGTTGAAAAGGATTTATCAAAACACAGAATCAAAACTCTAGATGGTGCAGATTATTTTGTAAGCGTGGAAACAGAGACTAAAATTCTTGATCCGGATTTTAAAAGTGATGATGAAATCTCTAAATATAAAAGCCAGGATTTCTGGTGCTGCGGAGAAATGACAAGGGATTCAGAAAAGTACCCGTGTTTGTATTCATGGTCGTGTGACACAAGATTTGATTCAAGAAAGGGTGCGTGGGAAAACAACCTGAACTCTGATTACGAAAGCCTTTACGAAATTATCACCGGTGCAATCACAGAATCCAAAGCTACAGCCGAAAAGTTTAAACGCCTTCGTGACCGCGGTTATCTTTCAAAAGACGGAAAAGTGAACATCATGATTGTAAAAAAATCCTGGGATGAATTTGCAAACCTCATTCCAAAGCCAGATGAAAGCCTTTTAAAAGAATTTGCAAACTACGCTCTGGAACAGGCAATGGTTATGGCCAGACAGTATCCGCCGCAGATCCAGGACCGGGTGATTGTAGACGTGATGCATTTTGCAATAGGCTCAACAGTTGCCATGATGGTTTTGGACATTCTTTACGAAAGCAAAGTTTTCCGCCCACTAACCACCGCCGAAAAAATTGCCGCCAACCTTTTGATGTTCAGCGACCGTCTGCCAGAATAAAATCAATTCCCTGCGGAGACATCGTTTCCGTGGGGGAATTCAGTTTTCCAATACCCAGGAAATTTCTTCGTATATTTCTTCTAACAAATCTGACGATAATCGGGATTTTTTTTCGAGCAATGACTGCTTATCTACTGTTGTAATCTGAGAACACAAAGCAACAGAATCTTTTGAGAGTTTTGAATCAGATTTATTAAGAAAGACATTTCCTTTGTAGTCGGCTAATCTGCAGTTTGTTGTTATAGGAATTACGATTGTAGAATTCAGTTCACTGTTATTCAATTCATTATTCTGAACAACAATTCCAGGTCTTATAAATGCAGGTGTGCTGCCTCGGGGTTCCTGGAAATCTACCCACCAGATTTCACCATTCATCATTTTTTAAAATCTCCCTTATAGAAGCCAGACTGCTATTGCGTATTTTTTTTGATTCGGCGGAATTTAAATACTGATTATACGCAGCGTCCGGAATCTTTTTCATTTTCTTTGTTTTGATAACTGGGGGTTCAGGAACACAAGTTTGATTTTCAATAATTGCGGCAAGCCTGGACATTAAAGAAATCTGTTCGCTTAAACGCAATAATGGTATGAGTTTGATTAATTCTGCAAGCAAGCTTTTTGAATTTGGCTTTGTTTGTGATTTGCCATAAGGAGCTGCCGGAGATGCAATATTCATTCCGGAAGAATATTTTGAATCATATGAATAGGCAGATTTTTTCTCATCGTTCGTTATATTGCCTAAAAATAAATCAGCCGAAACCTTATATAATTCGCATAATTTTTTTATGTTCTTAAGCGAGGGTTCTGCTGTGCCGTTTTCATATTTGTTATACATCTGTCTTGAAATTTCAAGATAGTCAGCCACGGCACTTTGAGAATAATTATTTTTATTTCGTAATGAACGAAGTAATTCTTTCATGGTTTTAGTATAAAAGGGAAAAGTTTTAAAGTCAATTTATTATTTACATTTTATGTCAATTTTCTATTTACCTTAAAAGAGTAATAATTTTAAAAGATTTGCAAATCATTTTTTTCTGTCTTGATTTATAGCAAACTTTTTGATACTCTTTGAATAACTTATACAAAAGGAGGTTGAGAAAGATTTATGATTGATTCGCGTTTTATTAGTTCTTCGACCTCCGCTTTTATATATAACAAGTCGGCAAGCATAGCTTGCCTCTGAGCCATTCTTTCGATAATCCTAAAACGACCCTATCGGCTCGTTTTTTAACGGATTCTCTATTTTAGGCTCCTGAGAGCGGAGTTGTACTGGATATCCACCCATGGATATTAACTCTTGCTTTTAGGAATCTTAAAATTGAAAACAAATAATACAATTATTGCGCGTGTATCATGCGTACAGAAAAATCTTTTTACACTTTTGCCGTGTGGAGAAGATAAAAGTGTAAATGCAGACACTGAGCTTCTTGGAAAGCTTAAAGGAAAAATTTACAATCTTGGGCTTGAACCGCCTGTTGTCGGTGACTATGTTAAGGTTATTACAAATGAATATGGCGACGCGCTGATTGACCAAGTGCTGCCTCGTAACACCGTATTCAAACGCCCTAACAGAAGCGGTCATGCAGAAGGGTTTGTAAAAAATCTTTTGGAAGAAACTATCGTTGCAAACTTTGATTATGTTTTTATTGTTACTTCGCTTAATCAGGATTACAGTGAAAACAGAATTGCGCGTTATGTTTCTATTACATTGAACACCGGGGCCAAGCCTGTTGTAATTTTGTCTAAAGCAGATTTGTGTGATGATGTTGACCTTAAGGTAGAAATCACTCAGGCAGTCTGCGACAAGGCAGATGTTATTGCAATCAGTTCGCTGACTGGATACGGCATTGAAAAGCTTGAACCTTACATGCAGAAGGATAAAACAATTGCGCTTGTTGGTTCTTCGGGAGTTGGTAAGTCCACCCTGCTCAATACTCTGAATGGCGGTGAACTGATGAAGGTAAATCACATCCGCGATTCAGACGACAAGGGGCGACATACCACAACCTACCGACAGTTGTTCCAGCTGCAGAACGGAGCTTGGATTATGGACACTCCGGGCCTGCGTGAAATCGGCGTGCTAGACATGGAAGAAGGAATTGATGAAACTTTTTCTGATGTAGTTGAGCTCTTTGACCAGTGCAAGTTCAACGACTGCTCTCATACAAATGAACCGGGCTGCGCAGTTCTTGCGGCTTTGGCAGACGGCACTCTGAGTGAAGAGCGATGGGCAACGTATCAGCAGCTTCATCAGGAAAATGAATGGGGCAAAGCCAAGATGATGCAGATTGCTAAGTTTACAAGAGAGTACCAGAAAAACCGCTATCAAGGATGGAATGTTTAAAAATACGTCATTGTGAGCAGAAGCCGAAGCTATCCATAAATACAGATAAGTGGATTGCCACGGGCTGCGCCTTCGCAATGACGGATGAGATAAGGAGAAGTTATACTTAGCATAAAAAGACAATGAAGATAAAACTATGGAACTTAAAAAAATATCTGAACATATCTGGATTATGCCTTATGAATCAGAAAGAGACCGCCCTAACCTTGGATATGTTAGATAAAATCAAAGCGCTTAATCCTGAAACCTGTGTGGAAGGTCACTGGGAGCCAGTAGAGACATCAGATACACTGGCCGATTTATTGGATTCGTAAAGAGGTTAGAAATGTCAGAAAATCTCAATCTTCCAGAAAAAATCAAAGCACTGGTTTCGGGCAAAAAGTACACTTTTGATGATATGGGAAAGTCGCAGGCAAAGGTTTTGATGTTTGATGACTGTGTTCTTAAGATAGAAAAGGCCTCTGGAAAAAATGATGAAACAGTTGTGATGATGCGCTGGCTGGAAGGTAAGCTTCCTGTTCCAAAGGTGATTGCTTATGAGAAGAATGAAGCCACAGGGTGAACTGAACCCTTTTTTATAGACAAAATTATGCGGCATATTGAGCTCTAAATTCAATAGGGCTCAGGCCGTTTAATCCCATTTTAATACGCTCTGTGTTGTAATATGTAATATATTCAACCAAATC
>JAEEGK010000160.1_pt1 | contig 169392 bp, 114 predicted proteins | sample 8958771 | NCBI WGS metagenome assembly JAEEGK01 (sample SAMN16246547, study PRJNA631951) | gut metagenome | biome: gut microbiome; feature: rumen; material: SC-attached | host: Bos | place: Iran: Karaj | collected 2018-10 | reverse complement strand
TGGCAGCGCCCTGGGTATTGAAATGCCGCGGCAAATGACGCTCTGTAAGAGCAAAAGCACTAAAACACAAATCTTTTGCCCCTTTAGGGCGAACTCTCCTCCTGCGTCATATACCCAGGGCGCTGCCCTGGGCTGACATCTTTCTGCCCCTTTGGGGCGTCCCAAGCCCTTGCCACTTACATCTTGCTCTAAATACCGATGGTTGGGAGGGGGCAAGAGATGATTAAATATTTTTACCGGACAGCAATAATATTGTTATAGCTGTCCGCTATTTTTTTCCCCCGTCGCTTCTCGTTTTCTCACATTTTCTTTGTACCTTTGCATGTTGAATCCTGCAAAGCGCCCTCTTCCGGAACGGAGCGACGGGTGCCAGAAGATGAAATGAACATAATAGAACTCACATCGCTCGGAGCCCCCGAGTTGCAAGTCTATGGTACGCTGACGGAAGCGCAGCTGCGCAACAGGCTCGAGCCGGCGAAGGGCGTCTTCATAGCCGAAAGCCCGAAAGTGATAAGTGTGGCGCTCGATGCCGGCTTCGAGCCACTCTCTCTGCTCTGCGAACGCAAGCATATCGAGGGAGATGCCCGCAGCATCATTGCCCGTTGTCCCGCCGAGATGCCCGTCTATACCGGCAGCCGCGAGCTCTTGGCGCAGCTGACGGGCTACACCCTGACTCGAGGCGTGCTCTGTGCCATGCGTCGCCCCCAGCCGCTTACTCCAGAGGAAGTCTGCAGGGATGCCCGCCGAATCGTGGTGCTCCACGGCGTCTGCGACACAACAAACGTAGGTGCCATCTTCCGCTCGGCAGCAGCTCTCGGCATAGATGCCCTGCTGATGACGCGAGATTCGTGCGACCCCTTGAATCGTCGGGCCGTCCGCGTCTCAATGGGCAGCGTGTTCCTCGTACCGTGGACGTGGCTCGATGCAGAAGACGGGACAGCCGCCGGCACCATTCATAAACTGCAGGAGATGGGCTTTACCACAGCGGCGATGGCGCTCAGAAAGGACGACGTCAGCATCGACGACCCGCGGCTCAAGGCAACGGAGCGTCTGGCCCTCATCATGGGTACAGAAGGCGATGGCTTGCCCGACGCTGTCATCGATGCCTCGGACCTCGTCGTGAAGATACCCATGCATCACGGCGTGGACAGCCTCAATGTGGGAAATGCAGCTGCAATCGCTTTCTGGGAACTGGCCAAAGACTTTCGCAAGCTCCTGTAGATAGAAGAAGATAGATGAAGATAGAAGGAGATAGAAGACATTAGTTTTTGCCGCTTGACCTTGCCTCCTTTTCACCTTTTAACTTTTTCACCTTTTTACCTTTTACATGTCGTACCTCAGGTTCTCCCAGTCCGTCTCCTGGTCGAGCTGAGCCATGAAGTCGTCCAGCACACTTTGGTCAATGTCGCCAAGCTCGAACTCCTTCTGTGCGTCCTTGCGTATCTCGGCAATCCAGGCACGACGGGCAGTCACGTAGTCCTCGTGAACCTGCTTTGCCGTCTCTTCCGTTATCTCGTCTATGCCATAATACTCGCAGATGAGGCGATAGCTCCAAGCCCATCTGTACTCGGCATAGTTGTCGTTCGCACGGACAAACTCTTCGCGGATGTCATGGATGTTGTTGAGCGTGCCGTCCTTTATGGCGTTGACGATGCGCAGCTCTTCGCTCAAGGGAATGAGCAAGCCACTCAGGTCGCTCCACTTGCCTGTGCCGGTCGAGGAGGCCGGGCGTGCCAGCTTGTGTCGCTTCATGACCGCCCCCATGTAGATGCGCAGGGCGATGTCGTAGTACTTGATGCCCTTCTTGAGCGACGAGTTCTTGATGACATAGTCGTGGAAGTTGTAGGTCTCCACATCGCCCGACACCTCTCTCAGAGCTTCGAGCGTCCGCTTCGCCACCATGATGCCGCCGACCGAGAAAGGCGAGAGCCAGTCGAAGTTGACGATGGAGTTCTTGCCGCGGTCGTGGCGTTTGTCGCGTTTCGGCCACTTGCGTATGTCGCGATAAAGGCCGACAGTCGTGAGGTTGCGGCCAGGCACGAGGTACATGTCGTCGCCGTAGGCAATAAGATATGAGAAGGGCAGTTTATGCGTGTCGGGATGGTGCATGAGCTTGCCGAAGCAGACGCTGAAGGTGCCAATGCGGGCAGGCAGCAGGACATAGCTTCCGCTGGCAGTCTTCGTGCCTCTCTCAAGGACGCCCCAGTGCATCGGCCCCATCTTGTAGGCATGGTTCGAGAAGTTCGTGGCCGAGCCGGCATTGTAGAACGAGAACATGCCGCCGATGAGCAGCGAGCTCTTGTGGTGAGAAGCCGAGAAGGGGCCGCAGAAGGCAGCACACGCCTCGCCGTTGCTCATGAAGCAGTTGGCGAAGAAAAGGCTGTTCTCGGCCGTGAAGCCGTCGGTTATCTTGCAGGCCTCGCCTACAAAGCAGTTCTCGAGCTTTGCTGCATTGGTGATAATGGAACCGTTGTAGATGACGGAGTTCTGGCAGATGACGCCGACGCCGATGGTGACGGTAGCGCCTTGTATGCTCTTCAGCGTGCAGTCGCGGAGGCGGAAGGCGCCGTCGATGATGCAGCCGTCGCTGATGTGGCAGTTCGTGATGTCGTGCGTGGATGTGATGCGCACGTCGTTGCCAATCGTGGTGACGGCGAGGCTGTGTTCTGCGATGTTCTTCGTGACGAGGCGCCGCACGATGTCGGTGAACTCCTTGTCCTGTTCGTACTTGACCATGAGAGAGGCGAGCTGGGAGTTGAGGCCGTCGAAGATCATCACGTTGCCGTCGCCCACTTCGTTGAGGACGGAAATGACTTTGCCTTCTCCAAACGATGCGTCGGGCGTCGTGTTGATGCAGCCCACGTCCTCTATGAGGCAGTCGTTGCCGATGACGCAGTTGCGAAGCATGGAGCGTCGGATGCCGCTGTGCTTGGTGAAGCCGCCTGCTATCTCTATTGTCTTAGTGAACGAGCCCAGAATGACTTCTCCGTAGAAGTCCGTGTTCTGTATGAAGTCGGTGCAGAAGTCGTCGGCTACTGTGATGTTCTGCCAATCCTCTGCCGTGCAGCCCTGGCTCTTGAGGGCGGCAATCTCGTGTTCATTTAGTTTTCTCATAAACCAATCTTTTTACCTGTTAAAGTTCTTTCAGCGTGCAAAAGTACAAAAAAACTACGAACTAAGGACTATGAACTATGAACTTTTTCGTATCTTTGCAAAAACTTTAGCATTATGTACTACATCAGTAAGCGAATGGTGATATCGGCAAGCCATCATTTAGAGTTGTCGTATCCCAGCAAGTGCAGCCAGCTGCACGGACACAATTGGACCATCACGGTCTATTGCAAGGCCCGCGAGCTCAATGCCGACGGGATGGTCGTCGATTTCAAACTCATCAAGCAGCGCATCGAATCGCAGCTCGATCATGCCAATCTCAACGAGGTGCTTCCTTGCAATCCCACTGCCGAAAACATTGCGAAGTGGGTGTGCGACCAGCTGCCCGAGTGCTATCGTGTCGATGTTCAGGAGAGCGAGGGCAACATGGCTACCTACGAGATTTGACAATTAGTCTATTCGTTGTAATAATTGTGAAATCGTGAAATTGTGAAACCGATAAGGGTCAACGAAACATTCATATCGCTTCAGGGCGAGGGGCACTTCACCGGAACACCGGCCTTCTTCCTTCGCCTCTCAGGCTGCAACCTGCAGTGCCCGTTCTGCGACACGCGCCATCTGGACTACAAGGAGATGAGCGAGGACGAGATTGTTGAGGAGGCAAGCCGACACAAGCCGCGTCACATCGTCATCACCGGCGGCGAACCTGCCTTGCAGCTCACGCGGACGCTTGTCGACAAACTGCACGAAGCGGGTTTCTTCATACAGGTCGAGACGAACGGCACGCTGCCTTTGCCCGAAGGCATCGACTGGGTGACGTGCTCGCCGAAAAGCCTCACCCCCGCCCCCTCTCCGAGGAGAGGGGAGTTGAATCTTCATATTGATGAACTGAAGGTATTATATAAAGGAATAGGCGACGACCCCGAGCGTTTCCTCGAGTCACTCCCCCAAAGGGGGAGCAGGAGGGGGCTTCTTTATCTCCAGCCGCTCGATACGGGTGACGAGAAGCAGAACCGCATCATTCTTCGCTCCTGCATCGACTACATCTTGCAGCATCCCAGGTGGTCGCTCTCTCTTCAAACACATAAAATTATAGGCATAAAATAAAGTCCTCAAATTCAGGGTGTTACGATACAGCATGGAGGGCTTCCAAACGCCGCCTGCGGGGATTGCCAACGCCGCACGCGGGGATTGCCATCGCCGCACGCGGAATTTGCCATCGCCGCACGCGGCGTTTTTTACTATGGCATAGGGGCATTTTCAGCTACACAGATGTCAGGCCGAAAAGGAACTGCTGACCGGTGTATTCCCATCTGGCTGTACCGAAGTGGATAAGGCGCGCCAGGAGGGTGATGACCTTGTGGCGCGGGAGCTTGGAAAGGCGGACGATCTGGTTCAGCGTCAGGCGGTTGTGCATGACATCCAAGAGGCGGTGGAAGTCGTCGCCAAAGGTGATAATCGAACCTTGCGGCTTCTGCGACTCACGCCACAAGGCGAGATGGACGGGAGAGGCCAGGATGTTCTCGTCCTTGATGCGGATATAGGCACGCATGAGGCCCTCTTCGTTCTGAGCGCACACGGGGCGACGGGCCGAGGGAGGCACTGTGGCAACGACTATGGTGCGCCCTTCGGCATGATATGTGTCGAACTTGATGCTGGGCTCGGGCTTGCAATACTTATAGGCAGCCTGGTGCATCATGTAGATCTCCTCCTCAGAACGGACGCCGGAAAGGTGCCCGTCGTCGCGCACACCGATGAGCAGACGCCCGCCATCTGTGTTGGCAAAGGCCGACACCGACTTCGCAAGCTTGCAGGCATCAGCCACCTGGTACTTGAAGTCCTGCTGCTGGTGTTCGCCTTCGTGTATGAGACTGAGTAAGAACCGCTTGTCGTCCATACAGGAAAGGGTGAGGCGTGATTTAGAGTGGGCTGTTCTCCTCTTCGAGGGAATAGAAGGAGCTGCCGTCGAAGCAGTGCGTGCAGATGCGCTCCTTCGGCAGGCCGATGGCTTTGACGAGCGTTTCGAGCTTGGAGAAACGCAGCGAGTCGAGGTTCAGGCGGCGGGCAATCTCATCGACCATGCGTTTGTACTCGGGGCTGTCGGTACGCGTGTAGGCCTCGAGGTTCTTGCTGTCGTCGCCCTCGAAGTCCTTGATGATGCGTCGGGTGAGCAGCTCCAGGTCGCTCTTGCTTGCACTGTAGTTGACGAAGGGACAGCTATAGACGAGCGGCGGACAGCCGATGCGCATGTGCACCTCCTTGGCTCCGAGGTCGTGGAGCACCTTCGTGTTGTCCCTCAACTGCGTGCCGCGAACGATGCTGTCGTCGCAGAAAAGCACGCGCTTGCCTTCCAGGACATCCTTGTTGGCGATGAGTTTCATCTTGGCCACCAGGTTGCGCGTCTCCTGATTGCTGGGCGTGAAGGAGCGGGGCCAAGTGGGTGTGTACTTGCTTATGGCGCGCATGTAGGGGCAGCCGTGGCCTTGGGCATAGCCCACAGCCATGCCGACACCGCTGTCAGGGATGCCGCAAGCGCAGTCCACCTCAGTCTTGTCTTCCTCTCCCATGACGCGTCCGCACTCGTTTCGCACCATTTCCGTGTTCTTGCCCTCGTAGTTGCTGGTCGGGAAGCCGTAGTAAACCCAGAGGAACGAGCAGATTTGCATGCGGGGATTGGCAGGCCGGAGCACTTCCATCTCGTCGGAAGTGATGCGGACTACCTCGCCGGGACCGACATAATAGCTCGTTTCGAAGCCCAGGTTGGGGAAGGCCGATGTCTCGCTCGTCACGGCAAGCGCTCCTTCCTTCTTGCCCACCACGATGGGTGTCCTGCCCCAAGCGTCGCGGGCTGCGATGATGCCGTTCTCGGTGAGGAGCAGCATGGAGCACGAGCCCTTGATGAGCTTGTGGACTATCTCGATGCCGTCCACGAAGCTTTTGCCTTTTATAATAAGGAGGGCGATGAGTTCCGTCGGATTGATCTTGCCGCTGCTGAACTCGCTGAGGTGTCCGCCTTCGTCGAGCAGATGCTGCGCCAAGTCCTCCTGATTCGTGATTTTCGCCACGGTGACTATCGCGAAACGCCCCAAGTGGCTGTTCATAAGCATGGGTTGCGCATCGGTATCGCTGATGACGCCGATGCCCGACTTGCCCTGGAACTTGTCGAGTTCCGGCTCGAATCGCGTGCGGAAGTAGGTGCTTTCGAGGTTGTGGATGCTTCGCAGGAACTCGCCTGAGTCGCTCAGAGAGGCCATGCCTCCACGCTTTGTACCAAGATGCGATTGATAGTCTGTGCCATAAAAGAGGTCGTAAGCACACTTTTGCTTCTGAACCGTACCGAAGAATCCGCCCATTGCCTTAAGAGTTGAAAAGGTTAAAAGGTGAAAAGGCAAAGGTTGTTCGATAAGCCTTTCGCCATTCCCCCCTTTTTTATTTCGGGTGCAAAGGTACGGCAAAACGCACTTTTCTGCAAGTTTTCCCGTCCTTTTTTGTGTCACCTTTTCACCTTTTCACCATTTCACCTTTTATATAATGAGCTTGAAGTCGAGTTGCTTTCGGTAGAGGTCTGCCCTTGCGACCTGTACTTTGACGCTGTCCCCGAGGTTGTACTGATGGTGATAACGGCGGCCTTTCAGGCAATAGTTGTTCTCGTCGAAGTCGTAGTAGTCGCCCTCCAAGTCGCGGAGCGGTATCATGCCTTCGCACTTGTTCTCGTCTATCTCGACATAGAGGCCGAACTCCGTGACGCCGGATATCGTGCCCTGGAAGGTCTCGCCCAAGTGGTCGTTCATGTACTCGACCTGCTTGTACTTGATGCTTGCCCTTTCAGCCGAGGCCGCGGTCTGTTCCATATCGCTGCAGTGCTCACAGTATTCCTCGTATTTGTCCTGATTGACATTGCGCCCGCCTTCTGCATAACGCGTCAGGAGACGATGCACCATGAGGTCGGGATAGCGGCGGATGGGGGAGGTGAAGTGTGTGTAGTAGTCGAACGCCAAGCCGTAGTGGCCGCAATTGAATGTGCTGTACTTGGCTTTCATCATGGCGCGGAGCGTAATCATCTCGATGACATTCTGTTCGCGCTTGCCTTTGACGTCGTCGAGGAGGCGATTGAGGTTGCGGCTTATCTCTGTCCTGTTGCCTGTTGTCTTCAGCCTGTGACCGAACTTCTTGACAAAGTCGGCGAGGTTCAAGAGCTTTTGCGGATCGGGATTCTCGTGGATACGATAGGGCAGAACCTTAGGCTTGACGTTCTTCGGAACCTTGCCGATGCTCTCGGCCACCGTGCGGTTTGCGAGGAGCATGAACTCCTCGATGAGTTTGTTGGCGTCCTTCGCCACCTTGAAGTACACGCCCGTCGGGTGACCGTCGGCATCGATGTTGAAGCGCACCTCACACCTGTCGAAGTCAACTGCCCCAGCTGCGAAGCGCTTTTGACGCAGCTGCTTTGCCATACGATTGAGGATAATGAGCGGTTCGGCGAAGTCTTCTGCCGGTTTCGCATCTTTGCTATCGGGAGCGGGCATTGGCGCGGAATCTCCAGGAGCCTTGTAATCCTCTTCGCTTGCCTCGTGATGGTCCTCGAGGACCTTCTGCACCTCTTCGTACGTGAAGCGCCGGTCGCTTCGCGTTACCGTGTGAGCCAGCTTCCAATCCTTCACCTCGGCCTTTTCGTTCATGTGGAAGATGACCGAATACGTCAGCTTGTCCTCGTCGGGACGGAGCGAGCAGATGTAGTTGCAGAGGCGTTCCGGCAGCATCGGCACTGTGCGGTCCACGAGATAGACGCTTGTCGCACGCTTGTACGCCTCCTTGTCGATGATAGAGCCCTCCTTGACGTAATGGCTGACATCGGCAATGTGGACGCCTACTTCCCATAGCCCTTTCTTGATTTCACGGATGCTGAGGGCGTCGTCGAAGTCTTTCGCGTCGTACGGGTCGATGGTGAAGGTGAGCACATCTCGCATGTCGAGACGGCGACCGACCTCTTCCTCGGTGATGCCCGGCGTGAGCTTCTCGGCCGCTTTCTCCACGGCGGCAGGATAGACGTAGGGCAGTCCGTACTCCGCCAGGATAGCGTGCATCTCGGCATTGTTCTCGCCGGTCTTGCCAAGTATGTCAATCACCTTGCCAATCGGGTTCTTTGCCTTGTCGGGCCACTCCACGATGCGGACCACGGCTTTGTCGCCCGTCTTGCCTTTCTTGAGGTATTCCGTCGGGATGAAGATATCGTTGGCAAGGGTTCTGTCCTCAGTCAGGAGGTACGCGTAGCCCTTCTGCACCTGCAGGGTTCCCACGAAAGTCTTGTCGCTGCGCTTGATGATGTCGGTCACCGCCGCCTCGCGAACATGGTGTTTGCGGCGGGCAAGCAGGGTGACTTGCACGGTGTCGCCGTCCATCGCGTGCTGGCTGTTTCGCTCTGCCACCAGTATGGGTTCGCCGCCGTCGGCAGGCTCGAATGTATTCTTCCCGTTTGCCTTCCGGTGGAAAATGCCGGTCATGACCTGCGAAGGCATGTTCAAAGTGTAGTACCCACGAGGCTGTTCCTTGACGAAGTCGTCCATGAGAAGGCCTTCGAGCACATCGATGAGGAGCATCTTGGCTTGGCTCGTCCGCAAGTGAAGCTCCTTGCAGATGCTCTTCAAGGGAAATGTGACGGCTGGATTCTCCTGGAAAAAGTCAATTACTACCCTTTCTAAATCGGTCTTGCGCAGTCCTCTGCTGCCTGTTTTCTTCTTGCCCATAATACAAATGTTTTGGGCAAATTTACGAAAAAATCATGATATGTGCGCAATTTCGTGCAGGAAAATTACAAAATAACGCGTGTTTGACGACTCAACTTTGCACAGAGCGATACTCAACATCGCAGGCGGCGTTCGTTGATTTATCATGATGCAGCAATTGAATCATCATGATGCAGCAATTGATTTATCATGATGCATCAATGAACTTAACCTGCCAAGTTGAGTCGTCAGGCATGTTGAGGTTGGTAGGCAAGCATGCGGAAACAGCCGTCGCGGAATGCTCCCTTATATAATATAATAATGTATAAAAGGCGATAGACCCTATAATTTTCAATAATGCATTTTTAATTTTCAATTTATTGTCGTACCTTTGCAGCCGCAAACCACATTAAGCAAGAAACGACAAGGCTATGAAATATGCTTTAGTTACCGGCGGATCTCGCGGATTGGGACGTGCCGTCTGCCTCAAGTTGGCCGCCCAGGGGCTGCCCGTCATCATCAATTATCAGAGCAATCAGGCTGCTGCGGAAGCCGTCAAGGCTGAGATAGAGGCCGCAGGCGGAACGGCGGAGCTGATGCCATTCAACGTGGCAGACGAGCAGGACGTTGACCGCGCCTTCGAGGCTTGGACGGAGGCTCATCCCGAGGACTACATCGCCTACCTCGTCAACAATGCCGGCATCCGCCGCGACGGCATGATGTTCATGATGCCGACGGAAGACTGGAAGGCCGTACTCAGCACGTCGCTCGACGGATTTTACTATGTCACGCGTCGCTGTCTCCCAGCCATGCTTCGCAGGAAACACGGGGGTCGAATCGTGAATATGACTTCGTTGTCGGGCCTCAAAGGCTTGCCCGGGCAGACGAACTACAGCGCAGCAAAGGCCGCTCTCATCGGCGCGACGAAGGCTCTCGCACTCGAGGCAGCCGCTCGCGACGTGACGGTCAATGCTGTTGCCCCTGGCTTCATCGAGACCGACATGACGAAAGACCTGCCGGTCGACGAGCTGAAGCAGCAGATTCCTATGGGCAGGTTCGGTCGTCCGGAAGAGGTGGCCGACCTGGTCTGCTTCCTCCTCTCCGACGCAGCCTCTTACATAACGGGTGAGGTGATATCGATAAACGGGGGACTGTACACGTAGCCCCCTCCCCGCTCCCCCTTTGGGGGAGTGCTCCAAACTGATTGAATAACGAATGAATACTAATAAAAAGAGCGAACATGCCTCTTTCCCCTCCCCCAAAGGGGGAGGAAGGGAGGGGGCTTCCATACTCGAACTCCTCCCGCAGAGGCCGCCGTTTGTGATGGTGGACCACTTGGAGGATTACAGCGAGACACAGACCACTTGCTCCCTCACCGTTCGTCCCGACAATGTGTTCTGTGAGAACGGCGAACTGGCAGCTGCAGGTCTCATCGAACACATCGCGCAGACCTGTGCCGCACGGCTCGGCTACTACAATAAGTACATACTGAAGACGGGCGTCCGCCTCGGGTTCATCGGAGAAGTGAAGGACCTCGACATCGTCCGCCTCCCTCGCGAAGGCGAGACCCTCTGCACGACAATCGTGGTCATGCAGGAGATATTCGACGTCACCCTCGTCAGCGCCGAAGTGCGAGTAGGCGAGGAGGTGATAGCCACCACACGCCTCAAGATAGCGCAAGGAGAAGGCGCAGCCTCCCCCGACCCCTCCAAAGGAGGGGAGAACAGACATGGCGAGTCTGAGCGCGTCACCCCTCCTTTGGAGGGGAAGGGGGAGGCTAAGGAGCTGCGTTTCTCGCGGGAATTCGAGGTTCGCTTCAGCGAAGTGGACATCATGGGCGTCGTATGGCACGGAGCCTACCCGCTCTATCTGGAAGATGCGCGTGAGGCGTGGGGCCATCACTACGGCCTCTGCTACGACGATTACCTGAAGAACAACGTCTTCGCGCCTATCGTCAATATGGACATACGCTATCATCGTCCCATCTTCTACACGACCCGCCCCCGCATCGACATCGTCTATCGGTACACTCCAGCCGCCAAGATTGTCTTCGACTACGAGATACGCGACACGAAGGACGATGCTCTGCTCACCTCCGCACGCACCATTCAGGCCTTTACCGACCAGCAGTATCAGCTCATCCTCGAGAATCCGGAGTTCTATCTCAAATGGAAACGCTTACACTTTAAAGAAGATGAAGTTACAAGATAACCTGTTTACAATCCTCTCGCAGCAGGAAGCGGAAGGCCTCGCAACCTTCCATCTCCGCCTACATCCCGAGTGGCCCATCTACAAGGCGCACTTCCCGGGACACCCCATCACGCCTGGCGTCTGCATTGTCCAGATGGTGCAGGAACTGCTCGGGCTCGCCTTGCATCGCGACGTCACACTTCGCAAGGCAAAGAACGTCAAGTATCTCGCCATCATCTCGCCGGAAGAAGTGGCCGAGCTGACCGTCTCTTTCACCAAGATAGAGGCGCAGGAAGACGGCAGCCTCAAGGTTCATGCACAAGTGGCAGCAGGCGAAACCATCTACACCAAGCTGTCGGCAACCTTCGCGTAACCTATAGACATTATAGTCCCTTTAGGAAACTATAGGAAAAGCAACAGCCCCCTGCAGTTTGTTCTGCAAGGGGCTGTTTCCTATATGGTTGAGGTTGCTTGCCGTCGCGGCCTGCTGCGCTGACAACTTACGGCTTATTCGGCGAGGCAGGCGTCGAGCAGCGTGGAGATGGCCTCCTTGTCGAGATGCTGGCCGATGAACACCAGCTTCTGCATCCTGTCGCCATACGTGTCGTCCCAGTCGCGGCGGAGATTGGGGTCGCGCTGCTTCATCATCTCCAGCTCGGCTGCAGGCATTGTGGCATACCATTGCCCCACGTTCTGCAACTTCACCTGCTTGCCGGCCTGCTCGAACAGATAGCAGATGTCCTCTTCGCCTTTGAAGTAGCAGATGCCCTTTGCCCTGATGATGCCTTTCGGCCAGAGACGAGCCACAAATTGGTCAAACTCGCTGAGCCGCATAGGCTGCCGGCGATACCAGACAAACGTGCCGATGCCGTACTCCTCGGCTTCGCCCTCATCGTGGTCATGATGGTGATGATGGTGATGCTCGTGGTCGTCATGGTGCTCTTCGTGTTCGTGGTGATGATGTTCGTGCTCGTGCTCGTCGTCATCATCATCGTCGTCATCGTCGTGATGTTGTTCCAACTCGGCAATCCATGTTGCGCTTGTCGCCACCTTCTCATAGTCGAAGAGGTTGGTGTTCAGCAGCTTGTCGAGCTCCACATCGCCGTAGTTGCACTCGATTATCTGTGCCTTCTTCTGTATGCCGCGTACGATCTGACGGATGCGCTCCAGCTCGTGTGGCTCTACATCGGCAGCCTTGTTGAGCAGGACGATGTTGCAGAACTCTATCTGCTGAATGACGAGGTTCTCGATGTCCTCTTCGTCGATGTCCTTCTTGGTGAGGTCCGAGCCGCAATTGAACTCGTCCTTCAGCCTCAGGGCGTCCACCACGGTGACGATGCAATCGACGTATGGGAGGCCGTTCTTCGTGACTTCCGGAGCCATTCTGGCCATCGAGCAAATCGTCTGGGCGATAGGCTCCGGCTCGCAGATGCCGCTGGCCTCGATGACGATGTAGTCGAACTTCTTCAACGCGATGATGTCGTAAAGTTGCTGCACCAAGTCCATCTTGAGCGTGCAGCAGATGCATCCGTTCTGCAAGGCGACCAGGCTGTCGTCCTGACTCCCGACGATTCCGCCCTTTTGGATGAGGTCGGCATCGATGTTCACCTCTCCTATATCGTTAACTATCACGGCAAATCGTATGCCTTTGCGGTTAGAGAGAATGCGGTTCAGCAGCGTCGTCTTGCCGCTCCCCAGGTAGCCTGTGAGCAGCAGGACAGGGATATCATATTTCGTCATAGTGTTTGTCTGTTTGTGTTTAACGCCTGCAAAGTTATGAAATAATTATGAAATACGCGAAATAAGGCATGTTTTTATTGATAATCTATTGCGAAATGCAAAGAAAGTGTTAACTTTGCCGCCACTTAGCTACAAATGAGATAAATAAACAAGAACATGCGCAAAACATTACTCGTGCTCGCTGCCTTCGTCGCAGCCATTTTCATGCAGGCTCAGACGTCTGACTATTTCGTGCCTTACAAGCAGGTAACACTCCGTCTGCCCAGCGTTCCCTTGCTGGTCAACGACCCTTACTTCTCTTTCTGGTCGCCGTACAACCATCTTTATGATGGAACCGTCAAGCATTGGGACAATCAGCAGAAAGCTATGGACGGCTTGCTTCGCGTTGATGGCAAGGTCTATCGCTTCATGGGGGCAAAGCGCTCCACGAAGCTCCTTCCCATTGCTCCTATGGGCAACAGGGGCGGCTATCGTGCCAGAGTAAGGACAAGCCTGTCGTCTTCGATGACGGATACCTGGATGAACCTCGACTTCAACGACACCAACTGGCAGTTCCAGACAGGCCCTTGGGGAACAAAAGGCGATTACCCTTATGTCCAAACGGAATGGGGGAACAGCGCTGACCGCTACATCCGCCGCCATATCACGCTTACGGCAGAGGACATAAGGGGCGACCTGTGGCTTATCTATTCCCACGACGACAAATGCGAGGCATACATCAACGGCGTGCGGGTTGTGAATGTGACCGAAGAGAAATGGAATCAGAACGTAAAGCTTCACCTGACGGGTGCGGCCCGGGCTGCTCTCGTGGAGGGCGACAATGTGATTGCCTATCATGTGCACAACTCTAAGGGCGGTGCCTTGGCAGACATCGGTCTCTACAAGAACGAGCTCGGCTTCCATCCCGGATACGAGGCCATCCCTGGTGCGGCAATGGCCGACGAAGCCCCTTGGGAGGCAAAGGTGAAGACGACTTCTGTCAGCGGCACAGTTTGGGCAAGGGAAACCTTCGACGACTCTTCCTGGGAGACAGAGCAGGGCGCGTTCGGCACTCCGAATGAATATCCCAATGTCAATACCAGCTGGACGGCAACGGGCAGCGACTATTACATCCGTCGCCGCATTACACTTACGGCAGAGGACTTGCAGAAAGAACTCACCCTCATCTATTCTCACGACGATGTATGTCAGGCCTACATCAATGGCCGCCGCATAGTCAACACAGGGAACACTTGGGTGCAGAACGTCGTCTATAAGCTTACCGCGAATGACAAGGCGGTGCTCCACGAAGGCGAGAATGTCATTGCCTACCATGTCCACAATACGACGGGCGGAGCCTTGGCAGACATCGGCCTCTATTACAGCACCAATACCGAAACGCCGGCTGTGCAGACGGCTTGCGACGTGCTGCCCACAAGCACCTACTATACCTTTACATGCGGCCCTGTCGACCTCGATGTGGTCTTCACGGCGCCTTTCCTCATGAACGACATCGAGCTGATGTCCACACCCATCAACTTCATCTCCTATCAGGTGCGTAGCAACGACGGGCAGGAGCACAATGTGCAGTTCTACTATGGCACGACGCCAGAGCTGACGGTGGACAACAACCTCCAGGCTACCGTCTCCACTATCGAAAGCGGCAATGACGGGCGCCGTTACATCAAGAGCGGCAGCAGGGACCAGAAGGTGCTTGGCAAGGCCGGCGACGGCATCACCATCGACTGGGGTTACCTCTACCTGCCCGACGTGAATGGCTCGATAGCTGTTGCAGACCAAGGCCTTACCGCCTCCACCTTCGCTTCTACGGGAGCGCTGCCCGAGAGCACATTGCCTTTCGCCAGTTCCGATGAAGGCGAGATGCCGCAGCTCTCTTATGTGCACGACTTCGGCACCGTCAGTCAAGCCAGCAGCTACATGATGTTCGGCTATGACGAGGTTAAAGACATACGATACATGGATGTTGACTACAAAGGCTATTGGGCTCGCAACGGCAAGACCATCCAGCAGGCATTTGCCGAGTTCCAGCAGAGCTACGACGATATCATGACGCGCTGCAAGGTTCAGGACCAGATTATCTACGACGACGGACTTGCCGCCGGCAATGTCAAGTATGCCGAGCTGCTCTGCGCATCCTACCGACAATGCATCGCTGCGCACAAGATATTCGAGGACAACAAGGGCAACCTCCTCTTCTTCTCGAAGGAGAACAACTCGAACGGCTGCGTCAACACCGTGGACCTCACGTACCCCTCGGCTCCGCTCTTCCTGCTCTATAATACAGATCTGATGAAGGGCATGTGCACTTCCATCCTCGACTACTGCGAGAGCGACCGCTGGGGCTTCGACTTCGCGGCACACGACCTCGGCACCTATCCGCACGCCAACAACCAGGTGTATGCCATCCGCTTCCCGGGCGCTGGCGGCGACTTCGGCGGCAATATGCCTATCGAAGAGAGTGCGAACATCGTCATCCTGGCAGCTGCCATATCAGACATCGACGGGAACACGGAGTGGGCTGACCGCTACTGGGCAACGCTCACCAAATGGACCAACTACCTCGTGGAGAACGGACAAGACCCCGAGAACCAGCTCTGCACCGACGACTTCAGTGGCCACCTCGCCCACAACGCCAACCTCGCAGTCAAGGCCATCATGGGTGTGGCTGGCTATGCCAAACTCTGTTGGCTGAGGGGCGACCAGGAAGGCTACACCTCCTTCTTGGCGAAGGCAAAGGAAATGGCCTCCAACTGGGTAAGGCTTGCCAAGGAAGGCTCCCACTTTAAGCTTGCTTACGACAAGCCGGGCACCTGGAGCCAGAAGTACAACATGGTGTGGGACAAGGCTTGGAATACAGGCGTCTTCTCCGACCTGGTCAAGACCCAGGAGTTCAATTATTATGTGAGCAGTGATAACAATCTTCTCAAAACATACGGTCTTCCTCTCGACAGCCGCTCCAGCTATACCAAGAGCGACTGGGAGATGTGGACGGCAGCAATGGCAAACACCAATCTCCGCTTCCTCACCATCTCTGATCTCGTATGGAAGTATGTCAACGAGACGCCCTCCCGCGTGCCTCTCTCCGACTGGTACTATACCGACGGCAACGGCGGCATGGCAGGCTTCCGTGCCCGCAGCGTAGTAGGCGGCCACTGGATGAAAGTCTATGTGGATAAGAAACTGAACGGCGAGATAGGCACCTCCATTGCCCCCATCCAGGCTCAGGAAGAAACCAATGGCCAATGGTCGACATTCAGCGGCCAGTGGTACAACCTCAGCGGCCAGAAAACAGAGGCTCCCGCACAGCGCGGAATCTACATCCAGAACGGCAAAAAGAAGGTCGTCAGGTAGGTCCTGAAAACGCCGCGTGCGGCGATGGCAAATTCCGCGTGCGGCGTTGCCCATTTCCGCGTGCGGCGTTGGCCATCGCCGCACGCGGCGTTTTCAACCCCCCTTAGGAGCATAAAACAAGGTCCCTCGCAGGGCCTTGTTTTTCTTTTGTTTTTGTTGAGACACTCTCGGTGCTTTTTTGTGGATTTTAGCAACATTTTATAACAGATTCTTGCGTATATATATATAAATTATGTATATTTGTAGTCGATTAGGTGCAAAAGGCATATAATTGTCCCGACAAAACATATTCAATTAACTCAATTATAAACCTTAAATCAAAACGAGATGAAAAAACAAAAACTATTAACATTGCTCGCCGCGCTACTTATGTTGCTGGGCGTGCAAAGCGTTAATGCCGTTACGCTACAGGTGGTGGACGGCACTAATGGAGGCAGTATTGCCAAACTGGTTGACGGCAATAACGGCACCAAGTGGGAAGGCGGATTCGGTAGCGGTCAGTTCGTCATCCTGAAGAATGCCGCTAACTTGCCTGTCATTCCCGCCAATTACACGATTGTGACGGGTAATGACAATGCAAGGTGGAACGGCCGTGGCTGGAAGGCATGGAAGATTTACGGTGCCAACTTTGCTTACGATGCTGCTGCCGCACGCGACGCAGAGGATTGGGTATTGCTCGACCAGAAGAGTAACATCACACAGGACATCGTTCCTGACGTGAACAGCCAGCCGTTTGAATTCAACTTCTCTGAAGCCATCACAAAGGGCTACGTTTACTTCAAGATTGAGGTTCTCGAGCTGCAAGGCGCTGGCTACATGCAGATGTGTGAGTTCATCCTCAACGGTTGCACAGTAGATGCTTCCTTCTCAGATGTACTGAACAGCTATGATCCTACAGGCTCAGACGCCGACCTCGTCAATGCTTACGCTGCAGGCAAGGCTGCCCTCGCAGCAGCTTCGACTCAAGAAGAAACCGAAGCAGCAATGGCCACTATGTCAGCCTTGCGCCAGGAGATGGAGACCATTAAAAGCGGCAGATTCGTCGCTCTCAGCTGGGCAGCCGGTGCATGGGGCGACGGTCCCGGCTCCAACTTGGTCGACAAGAAGGAAAGCACAAAGTGGGGCGGCAACTTCCAAGGTTCTGACCCGCAGTACATCATCTTCCGTGGCAAGTCCATGCAGCCCTTCTTCTACAAGCTCGTGACTGGTAACGACACAGCAACCAGCACAGGCCGTAACTGGAAGACTTGGAAAGTCTTTGGCGGCAACTTCGCTTCAGAAGCCGAAGCCACAAAGGATGCTGAAGGCTGGGTAGTTCTCGACGACAGACAGGATGTTACCGAAGAATACCTGCCCATGAAGAACTTCTATCCCGCCACATTCGACTTCAATCTGGGTGTAAGCACCGCTTATTCTTATTATAAGGTAGAGGTTTACGCACCTCATAATGGCAACCAGCATCAGATGTCTGAGATGTATCTCTGCACACAGGAAGAGTTCGAGGCCATTCGTGCTCCTTATGTGGCAGAGTTCGAAGAATTCGCTGCTGGCGTAGGTGACCTGGTTGTTGAGCCTGCACTTGAGGGCGACAAGGAAACCTTCGCAACACTCTTTGCAGAACTGAAGACCACACCCGACGCAGTTCGTCTGACTCAGATATATAATCTGCTGATTCCTTTGAAGGAGGCTCTCACAGAGTCTGCTGCATTCTTGGCTGGCGGCTACCGTGCCCTTGCAGGCGATCCAGGCACATCTACTTCTGGTGAAGGCTTTGCTAAACTGTTAGACGGAACCAGCAGCACCAAGTGGTGCGGCACTATCCCCGAAGGCGGTGCATACGTTATCTTCAAGAAGTATGCAGACACTGGGCTCGCTCAATATATGATGATTACAGGTAACGATACCGGTAATGGTGGCGGTGCCCGTAACTGGAAGAGTTGGAAGATTTACGGCGCATCATTTGCTGCTGATGCCGATGCCACCCGCAATGCTACAGCGTGGACACTTATTGACCAGAAGTCAAACATCGGCCAGGACCTCCTGCCTGCAGCAAACCACGCTCCCGCTTACTTCAACTTCAGCGAGACATGGTCGGGCTATACACACTTCAAGATTGAACTGGAATCATGCTACAACGGCACACTCCAGCAGATGGCTGAGTTCAAGATGCTTTCAGACGAAGCCTATGCAGCAGAGCGTCAGGCAATGATTGATGAGCTTACTACAGCAGCCACAACAGTTTTGGCAGGCGCAGGCATTGAAGTTCCCGCTACACTGATGCAAAAGCTGATGGCTGCTACTCCGGTTGCCGCATTGATGAACGCTCCCGCAAGCGAGTTGCTTCCCAAGTACAACGCAGCGCTGAACTTTATCAACACAGGCCTGCTGGCCTTGGCAGCTACTGCTGTTCCCGCCCAAGCCGACGGCATTTATCAGATTGCCAATGCTATGCAGCTGGTTTACTTCGCCGAGAAGGTGAACAGCGGCGAGGCTGATGCCGATGCCGTATTGGTTGCAGACATTGACCTTGCAGATGTCAGCCCGTATGAATGGTCGGCCATCGGTACACCCGATGTTGCCTACTCTGGTTCCTTCGACGGCCAAGGTCATGCTATCACAAACTTCGAAGGCACAACACCGGTAGCTACTGGTAAGTTTGGTCTCTTCGGCAACATCAACGGAGCTACCATCGAGAACTTCAGCATCGCCGGTAACCTGACAGTTCCTGCAGGCGCATTTAATGGCTCTGGCGTTGTCGGTTGGGCTCAAAGCAGTACTATCTCCAATATCTACTCAACTCTCGTTATTGAAGTAGGCGGCGATAATGCAAAGCATGTAGGTGGCGTAGTTGGCTCTGCTCAGAATGGTGCCAACACCATTACGAACTGTGCATTTGCAGGTTCCATGACTGTTGCTGATGGCAGCCATGACTGCTTTGGTGGTATCGTAGGTTACATGTCAGCCGACAAGGTCATGAATTGTGCTAACTATGGCACCATTGATTACTATGCAGCAAACTGCTACATAGGCGGTATCACTGGCTACATCAACAATGAAGGCCCAACAGTTGCTAATTGCTTGAACATAGGCGCAGTTACTTATAAGGGTGAAGGCTCTGCAACTTATGGTGGCGCCATTGTTGGCAGACTCAGAAAGGATGTTCCTAATATTAAGAACAACTACTGGCTTGAGGGCAGCGCCGTTGCTTCATGTGGTGAGAAGGCTCTGGCATCTCCTGCAGTTACATCTGTTACAGCCGAGCAGCTTGCAAGCGGTGAGGTTGCTTATCTGTTGAATGGCAAGACGAGCGATGGCGACCTGGCTTGGTTCCAGACTTTGGATGAGCCGAAGGTTTACTTGGCCGAGCAGTATGTCGCTACCATCAACGGCTCGCAAAAGGCTCCGAGGACTGCCGACGTTACTTTGAGCGAGAATGGCGACGGCACCTACACCTTCATGCTTACAGACTTAGTTATCAGCGTGATGGGCCAGGAGCTCACAGTAGGCGACATCAGCCTCGATGGCGTTGTTGTCAATGACGACGGCACATTCTCAAAGGAAGGTACATACGATGTTCCCGACGAGAACATTCCTAGTGAGTACGCTATGTTGAAACCTTACTTCAAGAACCTTCCTTACACACTCAGTGGCAAGGTTAACAATGACAAGCTTTATGCAGTTATTGGCATCACGCTCAATATTGTTGTCACAGGTACCACCTATGCTATCAATGTTGAGGCTGGCGTGGACGACTTCGAAGCTGTTGCTCCGGCTCTCACAAGCGACCTGTATCCTGTGCTCGACGCAACTCATGGCATCGTTTATCCGGTAGGACAAGTGCACTGCGACGGCACTCCCTATGAGGATGTGACTTATTCCAATAATCCTGCAGAAACGACGCAGGACGATCATAACTTCGTGGATGGCTTCTGCACCTATTGCGGCGCATGCATCATGACACCTAACGAAGACGGCATCTACGAGATTAGCACAGCAGAAGAGCTTGTTATGTTCGCTCAGATAGTCAATAAGGGCGCATACGATGCAGACGCAATCCTTACTGCCGATATCGACATGACCGATGCTGACATCACCAAGTTCCCCATCGGTAGCACTACTGATGCCACAGCCGGACGCTATGTGGGCACCTTCGACGGTCAGTTCCACAAGCTCTCGAACTTCACGCTCGTCAATCCTTCCGCTCCGAAGAACTACGGCATGTTCAATACGACCACTGGCGTTGTGCTCAAGAACTTCTGGCTCGATTCGTCATGCGAGATTGAGGGTACTGAGGTAGTCAGCCTCATTGGTCGTCACGATGGCGGCGGCACCTTCGAGTGCATTGGCAACTTTGCCAATGTGACTGGCAAGAACAACAACATCGGCGGCCTCTTCGGTGGTATCTTTGGCAATTCATCAGACAAGAAGAATGTATATATCACAAACTGCTGGTCGGCTGGCAAGGTAACCTCTACCAACACCTCTGCATCGAACTACAAGGATTGCGGTGCACTCTCTGGCTGGATCAACAACGCCAAGGTTACCATCAATAACTTCTGGACAATAGCTGAAGTGGTAAACTACAAGAGCGCGTCAACTTACATCATTCGCTCTGGTGGTGGCGCAAGCTTCACTGCTAACGGCTGCTATAGCCTGTATGGCGCAGAGAACCAGGAAAAGGTGGCCTTCACTCCTATCACAGAGGAACAGGTTGAGAGCGGTGAGCTTACTTACATGCTCGGCAGCGTATGGCGCCAGACCATCGGAACAGACCAGACGCCTGTGCTCGATCCTGCTCACGGCATCGTGAACAAGATTACCGAGGCCGGCTATGCCACTCAGTATATTGCCGACACCGACGTCACCATTCCTGAAGGCGTTCAGGCATTCACCGGTGAAATAGAAAGCACATGGCTGAAGCTGAATGCACTCGACGGTGTCATCGCAGCTGGCGAGCCCGTTGTCCTGAAGGGTGCTGCAGGCTTCTACAGCTTCATTCCCACCACAGGCGCCACAAAGGTTGAAGGCAACGTCCTGAAGGGTACTGACGAGGAAATTCCCGCCGAAGGCCTGTATGTTCTCGCTAAGCCCGATGAAGCATCTCCAATCGGCTTCTATCTGGCAGACAGCGGCACCATCAAGGCTGGTAAGGCTTATCTCGAGGATGCTTCCGGCGTCAAGGCCTTCTTCTTCGAAGGCGACGAAGCTACTGGCATCGCCAATGTCGGAAATGCTGTCGAGGACGGCCTCATCTACAACCTCGCCGGTCAGCGCGTTGGCAAGATGCAAAAGGGCATCAACATCGTGAACGGCAAGAAGGTGCTTTATTAAAAGTCAGGCTTCCTCCTCTTCGGGGGAGGAAGCTATATATAATAATGTAATAACAAACAATTAAACATATAAGACTATGAGATACATTGCACCTGCAATTAAGATTGAAGAAGCTCAGGCAGCTCAGATGCTTGCCGAGAGCCTGCCTATCATTAGCGGCACAACCGTCAGTGGAGACAAGACATTGGCTAACGAGGACAACGCCTGGGACATCTGGGGCGAAGAATAATATTCCTTGAATCAACAGAAAAAGGCAACTCTCTCATGGGGAGTTGCCTTTTTTTGTTGCCGTCCGGTGGAAACGGCCACAGCCGTTTTTTCACCCCACCCCTCGCTTCGCTCTTCCCCTCCCCCTTAAATGGGAGGGGAGTTGAAAGCGGCCTCCCCATCCCTTCTGGTAAGCACTCTCCGCTGTTGAGAAGCGGCCTCCCCATCCCTTCTGGTAAGCACTCTCCGCTCTTTAGGGTAAGGGAAGTTGGGCATCCCGGCTCCCCTCTCATTTAAGGGGAGGGGTAGGGGTGGGGTATGCTGGGAATGGGAGGGGAGATGAGAAGCGGTCTCCCCATCCCTTCTGGTAAGCACTCTCCGCTCTTTGAGGTAAGGGAAGTTGGGCATCCCAGCTCCCCTCCCATTTAAGGGGAGGGGTAGGGGTGGGGTATGCTGGGAAAGGGAGGAGTGCCGGGGAGAGTCAATGCTCTCCGCACCTTGTTTGGGGAGTGGGCGAAGGTCGCAGCAATGCCTTTTTCCATGTGCCTGCCGGCTCTGCTTCCCCAGCTTCGTTGCCAAACATGCCACGCGATGTTCGTTGCTGCATCATGATAAATCAATTGCTGCATCATGATAAATCAATTGCTGCATCATGATGAATCAACGAACGCCGCTGCAGGGGTTGGGTGTTTCTACTTGTCGAGCCTGATGCCGACCTCTGTGATGTTGGGGATTACCTCGTTTGTCATGAGGTGATGGATGCGGACGGAGCCGCTCTGCCCCTTCTGCATGTGGAGGGGGAGCTGCTGTGTCTCGTACTGGTAATGATTGACGCCTTTGGTGAGGGCATAGCCTTCGGCATCGGTCAGGGGATAGCTAACGGTGTCGCATCGATAGGCGTGGGGTGCATCGAGGCATTGCTCAATGGCGAGCACTATGTTGCGGATGCCGATGCCTGCAGTCGTGCGAAGTCCGATGAAGAGTGTGCCGTCGATGTCCGCCTCGGCTTCCGGCAGGAGGAAACGAACGGTGTCGCGCCTCTCCCATCCCTCGGCGGGCAACGGCTTGTAGCTGTGCAACAGCGTACCCCTGTTGTTGCAGGCAGCGAGAAGCAAGCCTAGAGCGAGCCAGAAATTGCGATGCGTCATTCGGTATGGCTGTCGCCGCGACGCTGTTTGTTGCGGTTCTTTTTCTTGCGCTTCTTCTTGTCGAAGCGGTTGAGGTCTTCCTGCGTAGCGAGGTCAACGGGGCGCTCGGGCTCCTTGTGCCCGCCTTCTTCGAGTGCGACGGGTTTCTCGCCGCGCTGGTTCATCTCGATGACGGCTTTTGCCCGCTCGGCATTGATGGTGACGAGGTTGGCGGCGTTGCGCTTGTCGGTGGAGTAGGTCACTTGTCCCGACAGGATGTCTGCCTTGAAGAGGAAGTATTCGGAGTCCTGCGTGTAGAGTATCGTGTCGCGGGGCGGCAGCTTGCGTGAGGCCTCCACATACTGGTCCACCTCATAGTTCATGCAGCATTTCAGCTTGGCGCACTGCCCTGCAAGCTTCTGCGGGTTGAGGCTCAGATCCTGGAAGCGTGCGGCTCCTGTGCCCACACTCTGGAAGTTCTTCATCCATCCGGCACAGCAAAGCTCGCGTCCGCAGGGGCCGAAGCCGCCGATGCGACCTGCTTCCTGGCGCGCTCCTATCTGCTTCATCTCGATGCGAACGTGGAAAACGTCGGCCAGCACCTTGATGAGCTGGCGGAAGTCAACGCGGCCGTCGGCTATGTAATAGAAGATGGCCTTGTTGCCGTCGCCCTGATACTCCACGTCGCCAATCTTCATCTCGAGGCCCAGGTCCTTGGCTATCTGACGGCTCTGTATCATCGTGTCGTGCTCGCGGGCCTTTGCCTCGGCATAGCGTTCCATATCGGTTTCCCGAGCCAGTCGATAGACCTTGCGTATCTCCTCGTTGGGCTTCAGGTTGGCATGCTTCATCTGCAATGGCACAAGCTTTCCCGTGAGGGACACCACGCCGATATCGTGCCCCGGGTTCGACTCGACGGCCACGATGTCGCCCTTCTTGAGCGGCAGGTTGTCGCAGTTGTGGAAGTATGCCTTGCGGGTGTTCTTGAACTGCACCTCTACGAGGTCGGTCACCTCACTGTTGCCGGGAACATCGGCCAGATAGTCATAGGTGTTGAGCTGGGCGTAGTGCCCTGTATTGGCGCTTTGGGCAGCGAATCCATGTCCGCCTTCGCCACTTATGTATTGAGACCCCCCTTCCCCCTTCAGGGGGAGAGAAGCTTGTCTTTCGTCATTAGTCATAATTGTTCATTGCTTGTTATTTCCCCTAAAGGGGCTTAAGGGGTCTTTAGTAGCACAATCATTTTCAGTGCGAGGTCGAAGAAAACCATTCGTGCGCTGACGTTCTGTGCGATGTCGCGTGCCGCGTCGCTCAGCTCGTTCATGATGCCGACGACGTTGCGCTCGCCTATGAACGGCGCAAAGCGTGTGCTGAAGTTCTCCTCCTCGCGACCGAGGAAGTTTATCTTGGGTTGGTGGAAGTTGTAGATGAAGTTCTCGCGCAGTTGCTGCTGGAAGTAGTCGAGCATTCGCTTCTGGCGTTCTCTGCCGAGCTCGGCCACGGCGAGCGACCACGTCTGCATCTCCTTGATGCGACGGGCATAGCTGTGGCGCATCAGTTGCACGAAGAGGTCGAAGAACAGCTGCTGCTCCGAGTCGCGCTGCATGCGTTTCAGCGCCTCGGTGTAGCTGCCTTGGGCGATGTGTGCCAGCAGGTTCGCATCGTCGGGCTGCATGTCGTGGCGCTCTTGCAAGGCTTGGCTGACGACCTCTTCCGGCAGGGCCGGCACATTGATGCGCTGCACACGGCTCTGTATGGTGCCGAGCACGAGGTCGGGCTCTTGGCTGACCAGCAGGAAATGCGTGCCGACAGGCGGCTCCTCGATGAGCTTCAGGAGCTTGTTGCCCGTCTGCTCGTTCATGCGCTCCGGCAGCCAGATGATCACCACCTTGCGTCCGCCTTGACTCGACTTCAGGGCAAGCTTCCTCTGCAGGCTGTCGCTCTCCTGCACATAGATGACTATCTGCTGGTTCTCTGCCCCGATGTCCTCCAGCCAGTCCTCGATGTCGAAATATGCAGAGCGGCTTATCTGGTCGCGCCATTCCTGCAGGAAGTCATCGGAGACAGGCTTGTCGCTGCTCTTGCCCTTATATATAGGAAAGGAGAAATGCAGGTCGGGATGCGTCCACAGGGACGACATCCGGCAGTCGGAGCACACGCCGCAAGCACCTTCCTCGGTAGGATGCTGGCAGAGCAGCATCTGTGCAAAGGCAAGCGCCAGCGGCAACTTGCCCGCACCTTTCGGTCCGCAGAACATGATGGCATGCGGTAACTTGTTCTCGTTGAGAAGCCTACGAAGGTGCAGCTTCACCTCTTCCTGTCCTATGATGTCGTTGAACGTCACCTCTTGTTTAACATTTAATCACTTGCCTTTAGCCATTTGTTTGCAAAGGTACAAAGTTTTTTTGGATTAGAGCTTAGAGATTAGGGATTATTTCGTATCTTTGCACAGAAAAAGGTAAGAATAAAAGCTAATAGTAAATGGCGAATGCCAAATCGTTAAATGGTAAATGGTAAATCGTTAAATGGTAAATGATAAGATGAGAGACTTTAGTGATCTTAAAATAGCAGTGGCAGGCACAGGCTATGTGGGCTTGTCCATCGCCACGCTGCTCAGCCAGCATCATGAGGTGACGGCTGTGGACGTGATTCCCGAAAAGGTAGAGAAGATAAACAACCGCATCTCGCCCATCCAGGACGAATACATCGAGAAGTATCTTGCAGAGAAGAAGCTGAACCTGAAGGCCACGCTCGACGGTGCCGCTGCCTACCGGGACGCCGACTTCGTTGTCATCGCCGCTCCCACAAACTACGACCCGGTGAAGAACTTCTTCGACACGCACCACATCGAAGACGTCATCAATCTGGTCATCTCGGTCAACCCCGATGCCGTGATGGTCATCAAGAGCACCATCCCCGTCGGCTATTGCCGCAGCCTCTATGCAAAGTATGCCCTGACGTTCCTCTACAAGCCCGAACTGAAAGGCAAGAAGTTCAATCTGCTCTTCTCTCCCGAGTTCCTCCGCGAGAGCAAGGCGCTCTACGACAACCTCTACCCCTCGCGCATCATTGTCGGTTACCCCAAGATTCTCGAGATAAGCGACAGCAACTTCACCGAGGAGAATGCTGCCATCACAGCCATCGGCAACCCCGATGCCAAGCTGTATGCTGAGACTTTTGCCAAGCTCCTGCAGGAAGGCGCCGAGAAGGAGAACATCGACACACTCTTCATGGGCATGAAGGAGGCAGAGGCTGTCAAGCTCTTTGCCAACACCTACCTCGCCCTGCGCGTCAGCTACTTCAACGAGCTCGACACATACGCAGAGGTGAAGGGCCTCGACCCGAAGGCCATCATCCGCGGCGTCGGCCTCGACCCCCGCATCGGCACGCACTACAACAACCCTTCCTTCGGCTACGGCGGCTACTGCTTGCCGAAGGACACCAAGCAGCTCTTGGCCAACTACCGCGATGTGCCGCAGCAGATGATGACGGCCATCGTGGAGAGCAACCGCACCCGCAAGGACTACATCGCCGACGCCGTGCTCCGCATGGCAGGCTACTACAGCGAGAACGCCGAGTGGAACAGCCAGAGCGAGCGCAACTGCGTCATCGGCGTCTTCCGCCTCACCATGAAGTCGGGCAGCGACAACTTCCGCCAGTCGGCCATCCAGGGCATCATGAAGCGCATCAAGGCAAAGGGCGCAGAGGTCATCATCTACGAACCCACGTTGCAGGACGGCGAGAGCTTCTTCGGCTCACGTGTCGTGAACGACCTCGAGGCCTTCAAGAAGCAGTCGCAGGCCATCGTGGCCAACCGCTATGAGTCTGTCCTCGACGATGTCCGCGACAAGGTCTATACCCGCGACATCTTCGGCTGCGACTAAGCGAGCCACACATTATTCTATTATATATAACAAATCAGGGAGCAACACAACATTGCTCCCTGATTCGCTTTTAGTAGGGTGAACTATTTAACCAAGATCTTCTTGCCGCCCTTGATGTAGATGCCAGATTGCTTCACAGCCTCGAGCTTGCGCCCAGAGAGGTCGTAGATGGCGTCATCGTCGTTATTGTCCTTTATCTCGTCGATGCCTGTAATGCGATCGTAAACCATGAGGACTTCCTTCAATGTCGAGCCTTCGGGACCGAAGACAATCGTGTATTCTCTTAGCGTGTTCAGCCTGCCGGTGGACATCTGCAACATCATTATGGGCTGGCCGGTGGGTGTTCCCTGAATGCCTTCTATCTGTCCTCTGGCGAGGAGAATTCCATTGATTGTCACTATATTCAGAGCCGTGGTACTTGGCATATCGTAGATGACAGAACCGTCGTTGAAGTCATACACATTGACACCAGGAACGTTGATGCCCGGTAGCTTAGTGTTCCCCTGAACGAAGGTAAATGAGCTAAAGCTGACGTCCACCTTGCCGCCACCTTCTGCCGCCGGCTTTATCTTCAGCGTATTTGCCACAGGGTCGGTAACTTGCTTTTCCCCCGTCCGGTCTAAGTAGATCTGCCAGAGGTTGCCGGCAAACTCCTGCTCTCCGATAACCGTCAGCTGATAGTAAACCTTCTCGGACTTATAGTATCTGTCGCCTTCGAAGTTCGCATAGATCTTCACATCGCCGCCAGACAGAGGCGTCACTTCGCCAGTCTCGGGATTGACGGTTGCCACGCTGTTGTCCGAAGAAGTCCACTTGACCTTCACATTTGCTATTGTGTGATTAACCCTCGGTGTAGGCGACATGAATTTCTTACCGGGACGGGTTATGTACACCTTGTTCGGCAAAAGCAGGTTGAGAGTTCCCTTGTTGAACTTGATGGTGTAGGTGATGCTGGGAGCCGTGATGTTTTCAGAGCTTATCTGGCCTTCTTGCGTGTTGACTACATCTACGCCTACCACCTCTTGCTCGCCAGCCATCATCCAATCCAGGTCCTTCGTTGGCTTGATGGTTACCCTCATGCCGATTACACTTATGCTGGAACAGCCAAGTTCCCAGTCAGAGGCTTTCTGAATGCTTGTTATCGGGTTGCGTCCCACGGAGGTGAAGGTGACGGTCTGCGGTGCGATGGGCTTGCCATAGGTGTATTCGAAGACGAGTTTCGTCTTGTCGGCTTTGAGGCGATAGTCGGGACCGGAGTAGTCTGTTACGCGCGTTTCCTTGTGACTTTCATCACGTGCACAGACACGCTGCTCCATTCCCTTCACTCTTGTAGTGGCTTCGCGGATGACTGTCCATTCGCCCCAGTCGTGGCCGAGACGCTCGAGTTTATAGCCTTTGTCTGACATCATTCCACAGTGGTCGCAGTATCTGTCGCCATAGTAACCATCGGATGTGCAGGTCTCTTCGCGTTCGTTCTCCCAATGACTGTTGTAGTTGATGACGCTGCCAGTTCTGGTGTCATAGTATCCATGCGCAACAGGTATTGCCTTGCCCCTGACGCTCAGATTGCAACGGGTGCAGATAAAGTCGCCACTATAGCCGCGAGCAGAAGTGTCAGTTACTTTACCAACACCGGCAATGTAATTGGTACAATAAACTGTCTGTTTTGTTCCTGGTACAGGTGTGTTGGACAGAACATGACCCAGAGGAGCGATGGGCTGGCCGGGAATAGTTACCTTTCCGCAATCCAGGCAGACGCGGTCACGCTTATGTCCGTAGAGGGTACAGGTGGGATTCATCTGGTCATTCCAGCCTTCTCTGGTGTGGTGGCATTCTTCGACTTCAGCGTGTACGGTAGCTGGGCCGTTAGGCATTACGAATGTGGTAGTCTGAGCAGTCGGATTACTAAATACTGTGCGTGGGACTGTAATCCAGCTATTGCCGTAAGGAATGTCGCTACTTCCATCCCAGCTACGCAGGTCGTGCCACTTCTTCAGTTTCACGGGGTAGGGGTAGCTGTCGTCGCCATTGCCATACTGGGCGGCAATGGGGTCATAAGTAATCGTGACTGTCTCGCCTGGACGGGCATAGTGCTTGTCTGCTGTTGCGCCAACCATAAGGATGGGATAGGTGCCATTGGGGAAGGTCTTATACTCGCGGTAGTTACAGGTGGAACAAGTCCGCGACATGGCTCCTTGATTATCCGATGTCGGAGTGGCTTTCACAGACCAGAACATCCAGGCGTGGTTCTCGTTCCTCACAGCATCGCAGGATTTGCAGCGGAAGAAGTGGTAGTCGCTGTAGCGGCCCCAATACTTGGGGTTGGGTTCGCGAGCCTTACCGCTCTGCTGTATCCACATATTATTGTCGTTGAGCGTATACCATACGTGGGTGTGAGGCAGCTTGTCGATCTTCTCGGTCTTCGTCATACCACACTTGGTGCATGTAATCTCCTTCTGACCAGGATGCTTCTCGGTGGCAGGCTGTGTCACTACGGTTTTGTCCCAAAGGTGGGCTTCGCGGGTGGCTGGGCTCAGCACGCCGCACTTGCAGGCGAACCAGTGCTCTGTGTTGTTGTAGCGAGGTTGGTCATACTTATGCGTGTGTCCGGGCTCAACCTTTGGAATGACGGTCTGCTTCTTGTTGAGGCAGTCCTGGCATTTCTGTTCGTACAAGCCTGTTTGGGTGTCTGTGGCAGGACGAATGAGTGTCCATTCTCCAAAGCGGTGCTTCGAGTTGGACTTCACTTCCTCGCAGCCGTCTCCATTGCAGTGATAGCTGTGCGTTCCGTCACCATTGTCCATATACCAGCCGTAAGTGTGCTGGGCATTCAGCTTTGCATGAACGGTCTCTACCTGACCCTTTGCATTGGTGATTACACAGTAGTACTCGTGCTTCTCGTAGCAGGCCGAAGGTACGACGAAGACTGTCAGCTTGTTGGTCTTGGCTCCGCTAATTTCGTCTTTTCCGCTGATGTTGTAATTGTTTTGGTCCCCTCGGATATCTTCGAGCTTTACCAAAGGTACGTTATAGCTTTCCCTGTACCAGTACCATTGATATGTCAGTCCGCTTCCTCCTGCTTTTACGCTGAAGGTGGCATAGCGTGGCACTTCGTTGTTAGCTACGTCGCTCACCTTTCCCTCGTAGTTCTTGGGTTGGTCGATGATGTAGGGCGAGCCGTCTTCGGGAATGGGGACGTAGGGAATGGAGACTGTTCCTGCGAACTGCTCGCAGACAGCGCAGTACACATTGGCTGTGCCGTTCAAGTGCAAGAGGGCATTGGGTTCGCTCACGGTAACCGTCTGGCCTTCTGTGTGGATGGCTTTGTTGACGGCAGCGCCGCAGTCCTCGCATACCTTCCAGTGAGCCTTGCCGTCGCTCTCCCATTCGCTGCTGATGCTGTTGTGAGCGCAGTCGGCATTGTGGTTGCACTTCTCCAGGCATTGCTCGTCTTCGTAGCACCAGTGCTCGGCAAAGTCTTCGCTCTCCACGCAGAAGTCGTGGTCGCAGCCCATCGACGAGATATTGGCACTGCAGCAATCGTTGCAGAGCTCGCAATATTCGCAGCGGTCGAAGCCTTCGTAGCAGTCTCCGCATTGCTGGCAGATGAAGTGGTCGAAGTCGTCCTCGAAGGAACTGTCGTCGGGGCAGTAGCCGTGTTCGCAATGGTAATCATCGGCACAATCCTCGCACTTGCCGCAGAACTCGCAGAGCTCGTCGGGCTCGAAGCAGTCGCCGCAGTCGGAGCAGAGATGCTCGTCCCATTCGCTGCTCTCGGGACATATTTCATGCTCGCAATGATAGTCTTGCTGGCAATCTTCGCAGAGCATGCAGTCTGGGCATTCTGTGTCCTCGGGGCATGTTCCGCACTCGGGACAGGCATGCTCTTCGTAGTCGCCCGACATGATGCAATAGCCGTGCGTGCAACCCGAATCTTCAGATTTTTCGTTGCAGCATTCTTCGCAAAGGCCACAATCATCGCAAATCTCCTTGCCGGAGGCTTCTACGCAATCGCCGCACTCACCGCATATCCAATCGTTGTCCTCGCAGCAGTGGATGCAGTGTTCGCCGTCTTGCAGGCACCATTGTATATTGTTGCCGTAGCCGAAGCAGAAGTCACATTCGGGACAATGATTCTCGTCCATATAGCATCCTTCGCAGAGGCCGCACTCTGAACATATCTCCTGGTCGCAATTGTGGCACTCGGGGCAGTGGATGCCGTCCTCGCCGAGGTCTCCCTCGAGGCATAAACCGCAGATGTTGTGCTCCATGCAGGCGTTCTCGGCCAAATAGGTCTCCTCGCCGGCCACAACCATGCAGCCGCCACAGTTCTCGCATTGCACTTCGGAGCAGTCTGTGCAATGCCAAACGACCAAGTCGGTACAGCCGCACTCCTGAGCACCGTGCCTGAAAGCTTGGGTACAGTAGTAACAGAAATACTCGGGATACTGGGCCATCAAACCCTCCCAGCAGGAATCACATGTGCGGAATCCGAGGCCTAAATCGTAGCTCTCATCGTCGTCCAAACAGGCTCCGCAGTCGGTACAGTGATGGCTTTTATAGCATTCATCGTTGCCATTTTCGCTGCAATAGCCGCATTCTTCGCAGAAGTTTTCCATCAGATTATCTTCAATCTCACTCCAGATATCCGATGCATACTCCGTAAACGGGTCATAATCTTGTTCTTCGCCATAGCGGGCTCCGCACTCCTCACAGGCAAAGCACAGATACACCGTTCCTTCCCCGTCGGCATAGGACTCGTGAACCCAATAGTCGTCGGGTTCCCAGGCAAAGGCCATGCCCGTATGCAGGAGCAGCAGCGTCAGAATAGCGAGGATGCTCCTCCCTGGCGGCATCCAGCGCTTAGCAGTTGTCGTTTTCATAGCTGTATAAGTTTAGGGGTTATATGTAAGTGAATTTGTGGGTTAGCGTGTAGGAATAGAAGCATGGGAAGGGCGATGTGGTTATTCTTGCCATCGCCTTTATCAGTGTTTCTGCTTGCAAAGATAAACAAAAATGTTAATTTTCCCTTGTTTGATTGAAAAAAAGTGAATGGTTTCTGCTGTAAAACACAGAAAGGACTACAGGAAATGGGTTATTTAACCGTTAAATTCTTATTATTGGTGTCTGCGGAAACGGCTTGCAGGGGCATTAGGCAGTCGGTTTTTATGTTAAGCCTGTATGGCTTTCTGTCCGTCGGGACGAGTTCAACCCTGGTTCCTCAGTTGTTACCCCACCTCGGCCTTCGGCCACTCCTCCCCTTAAGGGGCGGAGAGCCCGCGTCCCCAACTCCCCTCCCATTATATAAGGGGAGGGGCAGAGCGAAGCGAGGGGTGGGGTAAAAATCTTTAGAAGCAATCCCTTCAATCAAACATACCCCACTCCTATCTCTCCCCTTAAAAGAGAGGAGAGTTGGGAGACGAACCGCTTATTTGCTTGTAAATGAATGTCTTATGCTGTTCTTGCCGATGCCGTATGGGGAGCCTGAAAACGCCGCGTGCGGCGTTGGCAATTTCCGCGTGCGGCGATGGCAATCCCCGCGTGCGGCGTTGGCCATTTCCGCAGGCGGCGTTTTCAAGCCCTCTGTAAGGGGGTTATTTCACCAGCACTTTTTGTGTATTTCCGTTGATGCTGACGATGTGGATTCCCGATTTCAGCAGCGGCCCTTCTTCCCCACTGATGCCCTGTGCTTCGAGTCTTCCTTGTGTGGAGAAGACATAGTAGGGCGTGCCTCCCGGAATGCCGCTGATGAAGACGCGACGCCCCCAGACATGTATCTCTGCCCTCAACCATTGCTCATTGACCGTAGGCCGTTGGCTCGTGGCGAAGGCTTCCTCGTTGTATTTCAGCTTGTTGTCCATCCATGCGATGCGTCGCACCAAGTAGTCCTTGACGTTCTGCACCTCGGCTTCGTAGCTGCCCCATAGCTTCGGGTTCTGGTGGACCTTCTTGTTCATGATGGGCCATCGGATGAAATTGAGCCTTTGCGACTCCATCAGCTCGTTTGCCATGCTGTCGACATAAGCCTGCAATTCCCTGACGTTGATGCCGTTGAAGTAGCGGACTTCGGCCCACAACTCTTGCAGTGCGGCTGCTGCGCTATAGTCTGATATCAGCATGCGGTCCACCAGAGTCTTGAAGTTGCCTGCATAGGAGCCTTTGGTGCGATAGATGTAGTCCGAGAGGTTGCAGATGGGGTAGGTGCGGTCGTCGTTCTCGAAGGCGAGGTCGAAGTCCCAGACGGGCTCCACGAAGAACTGCGTCTCGTAGCGGTCCTTGTACATGTAGGTGCTCCAGTAAGTGTCGGTGTTGCCGGAGAATTCTCCAACGATGAAGTGCCTCAGGAAGCTTGGCATGTTGAGGTATTGCCGATAGCCCCGCTCAGGGTCTTTCCAGTAGCTCTTGTAGAGCGTGTTCTCGAAGGCGCCGTAGTATTGCTTGATGTAGTTGAACTGCACCGACAGGATGTCGTCGGCGTCGGGGTACTTGACGGTGACCGGCGTGTTGCGGTTGGAGGTGAAGTGCTTGGGCTCTCTCGAGGCGTAGGCATCAATCTCAATGAGGTAGCCGCCGGTGAGCATGTCGCCCTCCGTGCAGGTGCTGTCCATCTCGTAGATGTCCACGCGGTGCGGGCGGATGTCGATGGCGTCGCAGAACTGGTAGCAACCCTTGTACTCTCCGTTCATGAAGACATCGACAGGCTGGCAGTATGGCGTGAAGCCGATGCCCACGCGCTTGCTTATCTCGAATGCCAGGCAGTTGCGCAGCAAGGTCTTGTCGCCATAGTTGTTGATGAGCGTCCATTTCCTCGCTAGGGCTTTTGCGTTGAGAGGGCGGCGCTTCTCGCTGAACTTGATGCGATAAGGTTTCTTGGGGTGCGTCATCGAGTTGTTGCCTCTGAGGCGCGACGTGCCGTCCTGCTCGAGGATGGTCTTGCCGTCGTTCGAGATGATGCTGATGTTCGACTCAAGTTCGTTGACCTTGTCGACAGGGTCGCTGCCCGATGCGGTGTGTATGACGACTGTCGGCAGGTTTGTTACCTGGTAGAACTGGCTGTCGTCGCCTGTCGAATAGTCCCCCCAGAACTCCAGCTCCGCCATCGTGCTGCGCGTGCCCTCGATGCCTTTGTAGCGGACATAGCGGAAGGCTCGCGAGACATTCACGTCGGTGTATGTCATCTCCCCGGAAGACGCCTCCTCCTTTATCATGAAGAGAGGCAGGGCGTCGGAGAAGTCGGGCTGGTTGGCGCCTTCAAAGAGGCCGAGCAAAGTGCGCTCGGGGCCATTGCTGCGAGTGCTTGCGGCAAAGCCAATCCTCGTGATGATGTATGTGTTCCCGAGGTCGAGCCCCACCCAGCCACCGCTCGTAGAAGACGCAGCGAAGTAGGTCGTAAGGTCTCCGTCGAACGCCCATGGACCGATGTTCACGGTGGAAGAACTGCCGCCGGTATTGTAGTTGTAGCCTTTCGGAGTGCCAATGACCGTGCCCGTCAGCTTGTGTCCTAATGGGAAGGCAGGCAGGCTGACAAGAAGGATGAGGAAGATGAAGAGCCCTCTGTTAGTATGTGATCTCTTGTGCATCAGTCGTTGGTCCCTCTACCGTGAGGACACCATTCTCGTCGATGTTGATCTTGTCCATCAAGACGACGCGTTCTCCCGGATTGCTTGTCATGCGACCGTGATAGACGCAGTAGCGATTGCCATCGGGCATCGTAATCACCATGTTGTGGCCTGTGCCCATCACCTTGCCGCCGCGGCTCACGTTCTCCTGCAGCACAGGATTGTTCTCTGCCTTCGTGAAGGGACCGAGTGGGTTGTCGGCTGTGGCATATCCTACTGCATAGTACTGTCCGCCATAGTGGTTCGCGCTATACATTATATAATATGTGTCGCCATCGCGGAAAAGGTAGCTGCCTTCCGTCCACCGGCGGTTCACCTCGCCATGCGTGGCGCTGCGGCTCTCCCATTCGCTCTGCTTGTCTTCAAGTTCTGTAGGCGGACAGAGCAACAGCACAGGCTCTCCGATGACGCCACTGAAGTCGGGCTTCAGCTCGACGCCATACACCCAGCTCTCCTCTATCTCCTGGAAGTTGCCGGCCTGGCGCAGGCTGTCTGCTATCTCGCTCTCCACGGCATGCTTATAGCAGCAGCGGCTGAAGTAGAGATAGCACTTGCCAGTCTTGTCGTCGAAGTAAACATTGGCATCGATGATGGGATAGGGGGGATTGAAGACAGGGCGGTCGTAGAGGTCCTTGAAGGGGCCTGCAGGAGAATCGCTGACGGCCACACCGATCTTGAAGTTCTCGCCTTCGTGCGTCGGGTTCTCTCTGTAGTTGGAACTATAGAAGAGATAGTACTTGCCGTTGCGTTCGTAAACCTCCGGCGCCCAAAAGCAGTCGAGGTTCCACTGGTTGGGGCTGCCACCTTTATACACTTGTCCGCACGAGTCCCACTGTACGAGGTCGTCGCTCACAAAGGCTTCGAAGCCGTCGCCGAGCGAAGTGCCGTACATGTAGTAACGCCCGTCGCTGGCATGCAGCAGGAAGGGGTCGCCGAACTTCAGCGGGATGGGGTTCGTCACGGTGCTTGTCTTCATCTCGGCCTCCTTGCCAGTATTGCAAGCGAGGAAGCAAAGGCACAGAAGTGCCGCTAAGAGTTTAGAGTTCATAGTTTAGGGTTAAGAGTTATCCTAGATTGGTTTATAGTCTTCGCTGGTTGTTACTGTTTGCGTGTTCTTCGGGTCGCTGTCGGCTTCGCGGAACCAGTCGCTGTATTCGATGTAGTGGCGTGCGTAGGTCTTGTTCATGGCTTGAGCCTGCTCGGGGTCAACCTTCTTGATGAACTTGGCAGGCACTCCGCCCCAAAGCTCGCCGTCGCCTATCTTTGTGTTGCTGAGCACGAGTGCTCCCGCTGCCACAATGGCGCCTTTGCCCACCACGGCGTGGTCGAGCACGGTGGCTCCCATGCCGACGAGCGCCCCGTCCTGCACTTCGCAGCCATGCAGGGTAACGCAGTGTCCGATGGTCACGTCGTCGCCCAGGATGCACGGAGCCTTTCCGTTGAGCGTATGGATGCACGAGTTGTCTTGGATGTTCGTGCGGTTTCCTATCTTGACGAAATGTACGTCGCCTCGCACGACGGCGTTGAACCAGACGGTGCAGTCGTCGCCCATCTCCACATCGCCCACTATCACGGCGCCCTCGCTGAAGTAGCAGTGCTTGCCGAATCGGGGAGCGGGCATCCCCTTGAGTGTTTTGATTATTGCCATAGATGTTGATGATTTTGTTATATATGTTGCAATGGCATCGCAACACGCTGAACCTTGAGCCACTGCCTTTCTTCTTCATCAAGATAGGGCGAGAGCTCGTCATATACCTTCTTGTGATACTGATTGATGTAGGCCACCTCTTCCTGCGTCATCATGTCCCAGAGGACGGGGGTGAGGTCGATGGGGCAGAGTGTGAGCGGTTCGAGACGCAGGAAGCGGCCGAACTCTGTTTCGCCGCCGTCGATGATGAGCATCGTGTTCTCGATACGCACGCCATGCTTGCCTTGGCGATAGATGCCGGGTTCGTTGGTGACCGTCATGCCTGCATGCAGCGGGGCAGGTTTCCATGTGTGGCGAATCTGATGAGGCCCTTCGTGGACGCACAGATACGAGCCGACGCCGTGGCCGGTGCCGTGTCCGTAGTTGATGCCGTGCTGCCACATCGCATAACGGGCCAGGGCGTCTATCTGCGTGCCGCTGATGCCGTCGGGGAACCTGGTGAGCGCCAAGCGTATGTGTCCCTTGAGGACGAGCGTGTAGTCGAGTCGTTCCTCGTCCGTCAGCGGACCGAGCGCGATGGTTCGTGTGATATCAGTCGTGCCGTCCTGGTACTGAGCGCCGCTGTCCAGCAGCAGCAAGCCTTTGGGCTCGAGCACGACATCTGTCTCCGGAGTGGCTTCGTAGTGGACGATGGCGCCATGCGGTCCGTAGGCGGCAATCGTGTCGAACGAGAGGCCTCGGTACAGGTCTTGCTCAGTCCTCAAAGCCGTCAGCTTCCTGTCTATGCTGAGTTCTGTCTCCATTCCTGCTTCTACGGCAGGCTTCAGCCAACGCAGGAACCGCACCATCGCCACGCCATCTCGAATCATCGCCCTGCGGAAACCTGCTATCTCGGCAGCATTCTTGACTGACTTCAAAGACCCTACCAAACCTTCCCTTAAAGGGGAGGCTTTCTGTGCCTTGTCCTCTCCCTTTAAGGGAGAGATAGAGAGGGTCTGGAATTCTCCGTATGGCTTCACCCTTACACCTATTCTATTTAGGTAGTTCTTTACGCTGTCGTCGAGCTTTTCGCTGTCGATGAAGAGCGTCACCTCGTCCTGAGTGAGCAGGACATAGCTGACGAAAACGGGGTTGCAATGTACGTCGGAGCCTCGCATGTTGAGGAGCCAGGCGATTTCATCCAGTTGGGAGATGAGGATGCTGTCGGCGTTCTGCTCACGAAGCGCCTGCCGCACGCGCTCTATCTTGCTTTCGGCCGATTCTCCGGCAAACTCCAAAGGCTGAATCTCCACCTTGTTCTTGGGGATAGGCGGGCGGTCAGTCCAGAGCTCTTCGGCAGGGTCGAGGTCCGTGCGAAGCTTGATGCCGGCCTTTCCCAACGCAGACCTCAGCTCCTCAATCTCGGCGGGCGTAAAGACTTCGCCGTCGATTCCGACCGTGTTATTATTGAAGATTGAAGATTGAAGATTGAGGTCACAGCCTTCCGCCTCCTTTTCAATTTTCAATTTTCCATTTTCAATTTGGTCTGTAAGCCAAGTGGTGATGGAAGGTGTTTCCGGCAAACCGTCCTTCATGAGCGTGAAGGGTGTGCCTTCGAGCTGTTGGGCGGCGGCGATGAAATAACGGCTGTCCGTCCACAGCGCCGCGTCGGAGAGGGTGACGACGGCGGTTCCGGCACTTCCGTCGAAGCCCGAAATCCACTTCCGCGTCTGCCAATGCTCGGGCACATACTCGCCCTGATGCGGGTCCGTGCTTGGGAAGATGAAGGCACTCAGGCTGTTCCTTTGCAAATAGTCGCGTAGTGCGTTAACTCTTTCAGCGATGTGTGTTGCCATACTTAGCGTGTTATGTTCGTTGCTGCATCATGAATAATCAATTGCTGCATCATGAATAATCAATTGCTGCATCATGATAAATCAATCAACTCCCCCTGCGGTGTTGTGTGACGGGGAAGGCGAACTTGCGTCCTCCCTTGATGTAAATGCCGTGAGACGGCGTGCCGAGGATGCGGCGGCCGCTGAGGTCGTACCATTCATCGTCAGGCCGTTTCCCGTCTGCCAACTGGTCTGGGATGCCGACGGGATTGTCGTTGCGGTATGAGCCTCCGTAGTACCAGACGGGCTGATGCCTGTTGTCGGGCACGGGATAGCTGTCCTCGTCGAGTGTCTGGAACCAGGCCTGCTTCCCATCCGTCCTGCCGGCATTGAGCTCGTAGCACAGCTTCCCGCTTCGCATGTCGTAGTAGTCGGTGCTTTTTGCATCGGCAGACACCTGGGCGTTCCAATCCGTGTAGTAGTATGTGTCGAGGACAATGGCTTTGCTGTTGTTGCGGCAGAGTATGTCGCCGCCGTTCGAACTGATGTTCATGCTGCCCTTCATGAGGCAGTTTGATATGAATCCTGTCGCCGTAGCCCAGCCCACGAGTCCTCCGCAGCAATCTACTGCGTTGCCGTTTATGCTGCCGGCGAAGATGCAATCCTGCAGCATGCCGATGCCATCAGCCTCGCTGAAGAGGCCGGTCAGCCCGCCGTGAGTGCCGTCGCCGCTGATGGTGCCGTTGATGTCGATGTAGCTCTGGCATCGGAGCAGCGTGCCGCCCAGCAGTTCGGCTGCAAGGCCGGCAAACTTCTGGCTTGTGGTTATCGTGCCACGCACAATGAGGTCTTGCACCGTTCCCGACAGGTGGCAGAAGAGTCCGGCAAAGTCCGCGTTTCGAACCAGCGCGATGGTGATGGTGTGGCCGGCGCCGTCGAAGGTCCCGCTATAAGTCTTGCTTTGTCCGATCATCGTGGAGGGATAGGCGGTGAAGTCAATGTCGTCGGTCAATACACCGCAGATGTCTGTATGTCCTTGGTCTATCAGGAGTGCGAACTGATTGAGCATTTCTGCCGAAGCAATCATGTAGTATCCGCGTTCGTCGCGTGGCAAGTATTCCAGCTTGATGCGTCCGCAGTACTGGCAGATGCCGTTCAGGAAGTCGTGCTCGTCCTGCATGTTGAGCGACGCGTCGTTGGTGAAGTCGCCGATGGTGGTGTAGGGCGTGCCGTCGCAATGCACGTGGGAGAAGCAATAGACAGTCTTGTGCGTCGTGTCGGGCACGGGAGAAATGTCTGTGCCGAGTGTCTGCCGCCACGATGTACTGCCCGGCTGACAGCCTTCCAGCATGAAGCAGGCCTCGCCGTACATCACCTGGTTCTCTGTCAGAATGGTGACATCGCCGCATGCATTCGAGGCGCCCCAGTTCCCCTGGAAGTAGTTGTTCGTGGATGTGACATTGTTGCTGTTGCGAGCCAGCAGGTCGCTGCCGTAAGTGCTGACAGTGAAGTTGCTCGTGATGAGGCAGTTCGAGATGTTGGTCGAGCCGCTTGCCCATCCCGATACGCCTCCGCAACAGTTCGTCCTCGTGCCGGTTATGCTGCCGCTGATGAGGCAGTCGCGGACAATGGTCCCTGCGTTCGAGATGCCCATTATGCCGCCGTGTGTGCCGTCGCCGTTAACCGAGCTGACAATCTTCACACGGCTCTGGCACCGCTCTATCGTGGCATTCTCTGTCTGTGCCGCAATGCCGCCGGCAAACTTGTCGGATGTCGTGATGGTGCCTTCCGTGATGAGGTCGTGCACATAGCCGGAGAGGTAGCGGAACAGACCGGCATATTGTTCCGTCCGGCTCTGGTTCAACTTGATTTTGTGCCCCGCTCCGTCGAACTCTCCCTTGTAGTAACTGCCGTTGCCTATCATGGCGTTCCGATAGGAAGAGAAGTCGATGTCGGCCTTCAGCACAGCGCAGAGCGATACTTGCCCCGAGTTGACGCGATTGGCGAACTCAGCCAAGTCGGCCGCCGAAGCAATCTCCATAACCTCCTGCTCCTCGCCGCTTGTGTCGTTGTTGATGAATCTGTCGAGCCACGCGACACGGTTCTCCACGTACTCCTTCATCCATCCCACCTCGACTTCATACGAACCTCCGGCTCGCGGATTGACCTGTATCAGTTGGTCCAATATGGGCCACCGCATAAAGTTCAGGCGTTGGGATTGCATCATCTCTGCCGCCATCGAGTCGATGTATGCGGTGAGACTCTCGGCGGTAATGCCCGAGTGCTCTCGCGCATCGTTCCACATCGCCGCCATCGAGTCGCGAAGAGCTTGGTCGGAGAACAGCCTTTTGAGCAATGCCCGCGAGTTCCCTGCGCCGCCACGGGCAAGGGAAAGGAAGTCCCCGAGGTCGTTCGTCGGGAAGTTTCGGTAGTCGTTGTCGAAAGCATTGTCAAAGTCCCAGACTGGTCCGACACGGAATAAGTCCTCGTTCCGCTCTTTCGTCAGATAGCAACTCCAGAAGGCATCGGGATTGCCGGCCAGCTCTTCTGTCAGGAAGTACTGCAGAAAGCTCCTCTCGTCGAGTCGTGAGCGGAAGCCCAGCACAGGGTCGTCGAAGTTGGATGCCAGTATCTTCGCCTCCATCAGGTTGAACTCGCGACGGATATACGCTGCCTGTTCTGTCACAATCTCATCGTCGCTCGGGCTCTTGATGGTAATGGGATTGCCTGCCGCACTTGTGAACCATGAGGCTTCATTGCTGGCGTAGCCGTCAAGCTCAAGCAGGTAGCCGCCCGTCAGCGCCTCGCCTTCGGTGTCGGAAGGCTGCATCTCCCAGATATCGATGCGGTTCCTGTCGACAGACAACTGGTCGGTCAGTTGGTAACAGCCGCGGTATTCGCCGTTGACTATGACGTCCACCGGTTCGCTCCACGGCACGTAGTCCATCCCCATTCGACGCGCTATCTCGAATGCCACGAGGTTGTGCATCAGGGTTTTGTCGTCGTAGTTGTTGATGAGCGTCCATTTCTTGGCCTTCGCCGGCGAACGCATATCAGAGTTCCTGAAGATGCGGTGTGACTCGGTGAACTTGATGCGGTAAGGCTTCTTGGGGTGCGCCATCGAGGCATTGCCGCGGAGTCGCGATGTGCCGCTCTCTTCCTGAATCATCGTGCCGTCTGCATATATGAAGGTGAAGGACGAGGCGATTTCGTTCACCTTGTCGTAGGGCTCCACATTGTCGACGGTATGAAAGGAGACGGTTGGCAGGTTGGTCACCTGATAGAAGTGTGTGTCGTCGCCTTCGCCAGCATGCCCATAAAACGCAACTTCCGCTATGTTGCACCGAGCGTCGGCAGGACCGACATAGCGCACATAACGGAAGCCTCGCGACACATTCACGTCGGCATAACTCATACTGCCAATTGTGCCTTCTTGGTCTATTAAATAAAGTGGGACGCCGTCCAGGAAGTTCGGGTCGTTAGCCCCTTCAAAGAGCGCCAGAAGCATTCGCCTCGGCCCAAGGCCATCGTTGCGAGGCGACCAGCCGACACGGGTGATGACGTGCGGCTCTCCAAGGTCCAGCCCGACCCAAGTCCTGCTGCGTTCGTAGGAAGCAAAGAAGGTGTTGAGGTCGCCGTCGAAGGCATCGGCCGCAGTATTGACGGTCGTGCTGGCTTGCCCTGTGGAGTAGTCAACGCTTACGGCTGTGCCAATCACCGTTCCTGAAAGCAGTTTGTCCTGAGCGCTCAGCGTGAAGCAGGGCATCAGCAAGAGCAGAATCAGGGCCAGCGGCGACTTTGTGTTTCTCAGATTCTTGTTTGTGTCTTGCTTCAAGCCACAGAAAGGACAGAAGTGTGCGTCGAAGGGTAGGGGAGAACCGCATTCGGGGCATAGCTCTTTCTTGTGTTGGACTTTGTGGTCATGCACCATCTGTGCACTCACGATACCCGTCGGCACAGCCATGATGGTGTAGCCCATCAGCATGACTATGGCAGAAAGTACGCGGCCGAGGAACGTGGCAGGAGCGATGTCCCCGTAGCCAACTGTCGTCATCGTCACGACGGCCCAGTAGATGCTGGTCGGTATGTCGGTGAACGGCGTGTTGGGAATGCTGCCTTCCACCATATACATCAGCGTCCCCATACTGATGACCATAATCACCATGAAGAGGAAAAAGACGCCAATCTTCGGGGCGCTGATGATGATGGAACGCATCAGGAGGTCGCCTTCCTGCAGGAAGCTGAAGAGCTTGAACACGCGGAAGACACGGATGAGGCGGAAGGTGCGCACCACCATAAGGTAGCGAACAGGGCCGAAGACCCATCCGATGTAGAGCGGCAGCGTGCTGAGCAAGTCAATGATACCAAAGAAGCTGAAGGCATAATCGCGTGGCTTGTCGGAGCAGTAGAGGCGGCAAAGGTACTCGAGGGTAAAGAAGAATGTGAAGACATACTCCAGTACGGTGAACACCAGCTTTGCCTTGGGCGGCATGCCCTGCAAGCTTTCCAATATGACAATCAGTATGCTTGCGACAATGCTGCAGAGCAACGCGACATCGAAAGCCTTCCCAAGCGGTGTGTCGCTTTGGAAGATAATGACGCGCAGCTTCTTTCGCAATGCCTCATTATGCATGGCTTTCTGCCACAGCCTCCGTATCGTGTTCATAAACTATTAGAAGAGTGTGTTCTCGATTATCGTGCCCATCTGCCAGACGCAGCGAACCTTGAGCTTCTCGTCGAGGATGAGCACGTCGGCGTCCTTGCCGCGAGCCAATGCGCCCTTACGTCCGAAGACGCCCATGATGTGTGCCGGTGTTTCGCTTGCCATGCGGACGGCGTCCTCGAGAGGCACTTCCGCTTGCTGTACCATGGTGCGGACAAGGCGGTCGGTTGTTGCGATGGAGCCGGCGAGGGCGCTGCGGTCGGAGAGCTTTGCCACTCCGTCCTCGACGATGACGCGCTCGTCGAATGCCTTTGCGTCTGGTCCTGCGGCAGCCACAGCCAAGGCGTCCGTGATGAGAGCCATGCGCTCAACGCCCTTGATCTTGTATGCCATGCGGAGGATGGTGGGCGGCACATGGATGCCGTCGGCAATGCATTCTATGGTCATGTCGTCGATGAGGTAGACGCTCTCGACTGTGCCTTCGTATTTGTACCCCATCTTGTTGTGGAAGCCAGGCATCGCGTTGTAGAAGTGTGTGACATGTGTGAAGCCTGCTTCGAATGCGGCCTTCACGTCGTCGTATTCAGCGTTGGTGTGTGCAATGCTTGGCAGGATGCCTTTCTCTGCGCAGTAGCGTCCGAACTGCAATGCTCCTGGAAGCTCAGGTGCGGCGTCCCAGCGTGTCAGGCAATCCGAGTGTTCCACGATGGGGATGTACTCGTTGGGGTCTGGGTTCTTTATCCATTCCGGCATCTGTGCCCCAGCCTTGTTGGGACTGAGGTAGTGGCCTTCGAGGTGCAGGCCGAGGATTGGGGAGTCCTTCTCCTGCATAAGGCTGTTGCAGGTCTGCACTGCCTTCTCGATCATGGGCACAGTGCTGCTTGAGAGTGTCGGGAAGATGCTGGTCGTGCCATGCTTTGCGTGAGCTGCCACAGCCACCTTGAAGGCTTCGGGAGTGCCTTCCTGGAAGTCTCTGCCGCCGCCGCCGTGAACATGTATGTCGATGAATCCGGGCACGACATACATGCCTTTGGCGTCGATGAGGTCTGCTCCGATGACGGCCAGGTCACAGTTCGTCACCTCAAGTATCTTGTTGTCTCGCAGAATGATGCTGCCGTTCTTGAGCCATCCTTGGGGCGTCAGGATTTTGGCATTGATGATTTGTGTTAGCATAGTTGTTAGGTTATTTTATGTTATAACGTTATGACGAAATGCCGTGATGACAATATGTTCTATACCATACTATACACCACGTCCATGATTTTCTTGCCGATTGCGTCGGCGGCCTCCATGGTGCTGGCTTCGCTATAGACGCGGACGATGGGTTCTGTGTTGCTCTTGCGGAGGTGCACCCACTTGTCGGGGAAGTCTATTTTCACGCCGTCGATGTCGTTTACCTCTTCGTTGGAGTACATTTCCTTGACCTTCTTCAGGATGGCATCCACGTCTGTCTCGGGAGTGAGGTCGATGCGGTTCTTGGCGATGAAGTAGGGAGGATAGGTGGCACGCAGTTGGCTTGCCGTCATTCCCTTCTTTGCGAGGTAGGTGAGGATGAGTGCGATGCCTACCAGAGCGTCGCGTCCGTAGTGGGCAGCAGGGTAGATGACGCCGCCGTTGCCTTCGCCGCCGATGACTGCATTCGTCTCCTTCATCTTTGTCACCACGTTGACTTCGCCCACGGCGGCAGCGTTGTACTCACAGCCATACTTGCGAGTTACATCGCGAAGGGCACGGGTGGAGCTGAGGTTGCTGACCGTATTGCCCGGCGTGTGCTGCAGGATGTAGTCGGCAACGGTGACGAGTGTGTATTCCTCTCCGTACATTGTTCCGTCTTCGCAGAAGAGGGCCAGGCGGTCCACGTCGGGGTCAACAACGAACGCAATGTCGTGTCCGCCCTTTTGCATCAGGGCTTTTATGTCGGCGAGGTTCTTCTCGAGTGGTTCCGGGTTATGCTGGAAGTCGCCGGTAGGCTCGGTGAAGAGACCGGTGACGGTCTTCACGCCGAGTTGCTCGAGCAGTTTGGGCAGGATGACGCCGCCTACGCTGTTGACGCTGTCGAATGCCACGCGGAAGTTCGCCTTCTTGATGGCCTCCACATCCACGAGGTCGAGGCCGAGCACGAGGTCGATGTGCTTCTGGTCGTAGGTGTTGTCCTCGCGGTAAGACCCGAGGTGGTCCACGTCGGCATACTCAAAGTCCTCGGCTTCTGCGATGCGCAGCACTTCGTTTCCTTCCTCTTTGTTGAGGAACTCGCCGCGGGCGTTGAGCAGTTTCAGCGCGTTCCACATGCGTGGGTTGTGGCTGGCGGTAATGATGATGCCGCCGCAGGCACCTTCCATTGTGACTGCGATTTCGGTGGTGGGCGTTGTGGCGAGACCGATGTTGACTACGTCGAAGCCCATTCCCATGAGCGTGCCGCAGACCACATTCTTCACCATGGGTCCGGAGATGCGGGCATCTCTGCCCACCACTATCTTGTTGCTCTTCACCGTTGTCGTGCGGCGGATGAGTGTTGCGTAGGCAGATGTGAATTTCACGATGTCGAGAGGATTGAGCGTATCACCTGCTCTTCCTCCGATGGTTCCTCTGATTCCAGAGATAGATTTGATAAGTGTCATAACTGTTTGCTATTTAGTGATTTACTATATACTGCACGGGTGCTTTCCAACCCCCTTGTGAGGCGCCTGAAAACGCCGCCTGCGGGGATTGCCAACGCCGCACGCGGAATTGCCCATCGCCGCACGCGGGGATTGCCATCGCCGCACGCGGCGTTTTCAACCCCCTCACAGGGGCTTTCCTCCTTCCACGTATGGCCACCCCTCATCGTCCCATTTTATCGGGGAAATGAAGAGCGGTCGGCTGGCTGGTCTTCTGCTTCCTTGCACATGACAATGGTAGAAGATATATTCGTTGCCGTCCTTAGCCTTGAAGATTTCTCCACAATGCCCTGGTCCGTAGAACTTGTCGCCTTCGTCGCTATGAAGCACGGTTGTGCCAAAGCCTTCCTTCATGGGACGGCCCTCTCTGTCGAAGAAATCGTCGGTGAGCTTCTTTGCACGGCCCACTTTCAGCTGGTAGGTGTGGTCGCCGAAAAAGCCGGAACTGACGAAGAGGTACCAGTACTTGCCGTGTTTGTGCAGGTAGGAGCCCTCGAACACCTTCGAGCGACTGGGGTTTTCCTCAACCTTCAGACCTGCCACATGCTCGTATTTGGCTCCTTTCTTCAGCGAAAGACCGTCCTTGGCAAGTTCTACGCGATGTATGCCGCCCACCGAACCGAAGAAGAGCCACACTTTCCCCGTCTTGGGGTCGGTGACGACCTCGGGGTCGATGGTGTCGTGAATGCCCGTCTCCTTGCCGCTCGTGATGATGTCCACAATGTGGAACAGGCCAGGGGCAATCTCCTGAAAGACCCCGATGTTGCTGTCTTCCGCACTGTTGTAGAGGGTGAGATACAGGTTTCGTTTGCCTGCGACCGTCGCCACATCAGGCGCCCAGTAGCGTTCGCTAATGTTTTGCATTATGCCCCAGGACTCGAGGTCGATTGGCGGCACATCGTTCCTCTCCCAGTGAAACAGGTCGTCGGAGACGAGAGAGCGTGTAGGATTGGTGGCAAGACAGTGATAGCGGCCGTCCTCGCCCAGCCAAATCGTAGGGTCTGGCCAGTCGCCAGGCCACACAGGATTTTTGAAATTCTGTGCCATAGCTGTGCACGACCACAGAATTGTCAGCAAAAGTGATAGATTGCGAAACATAGTTTTTCTATACCTTAGTATATATATAATTAGGCGCAAAGTTACGGATTTCCTTTGAATTCTGCAAGGGAAATGGCGGAAAATAGCAGGCGCAGGGCCATTAGACGCAAGGAAAGGTGTTTTTGTGCACATAATTTTTGCCAGTTATGCGGGAAAAGTGTAACTTTGCAGGCAAATAAAGCAAAGAGCATATCCTGTATGAAGAACAAGTTTCACCTTTCATTCTTTCATTTTCTCATTCTTTCATTCTGCCTGTCGGCTTTGCCTGTGAGTGCAGAAGACGAGCTGAATCCGGTGGCAGACCCTGCTGCGGTGGTCACTTCGGGCAATGCACGCTTCACGGTTCTCACGAGCCAGATGATTCGCATCCAGTACAGCCAGACCGCCCAGTTTGAGGACAGAGCCACTTTCGCCATTGTGAACCGACACCTGCCGGTGCCCGAGTTTACGACCGAAACATCCGACGGCTACCTTTACATCCGCACGGACGACCTCACGCTCCGCTATAAGGAGGGCAGCGCCTTCAGTCCTTCCGACAAGAAGCCCGACAACCTCATGGTCACGTTCCTGCTCAACGGAAGAAACGTCACCTGGTATCCCGGCAAAGACGACTCGATGAATCTGCTCGGAACGAACCGCACGCTCGACACCGCTTGGGGCGACAACGCCCGCAACAAACTGGAGAAAGGCCTCCTCTCACGTGCCGGATGGAGCATCATCGACGAGAGTCCTTCCACGCTCAGGGGTGATGGAAGTACTACTTACGCCTTCGAGCCTAAGGATGACGGCATTACATGGTGGGCAAATCCGCTCGACAAAACCGCCATCGACTGGTACTTCCTCGGTTATGGCCACGAGTATAAGAAGTGCATTCAGGACTATACAAAGGTCGGCGGCCGCGTGCCTCTGCCCCCGAAGTACATCCTTGGGTACTGGTACAGCCGCTATTGGGCTTACACAGATGTGCAGTTTCAAGAGATTGTTCAGGACGTCGAATCAAACGACATTCCGATGGACGTGCTCATCATGGACATGGATTGGCACAAGAGTGGATGGACAGGATGGAGCTGGAACACAAATCTTATCAAGAATCCTCAGCAGCTGATTAACTATTTCCATCAGCATGGCCTGAAGACTGCCCTCAACCTGCACCCCTCCGACGGCGTAGGAACTCATGAGGATTACTATTCGACTATGGCAAACGCCTTGAAGGATAGGACGAGGCAGACCCTGAAGTGGAAGGTCGAGGACTATGACTACATGAAAGCCCTCTTCAAGTATGTCATCCGACCTCACGAGCGAGAAGGCGTCGACTTCTGGTGGTTGGACTGGCAGCAAGCACTCACCGTAGGCAAACACGGCCAGGAGAAGAACTACACGCCGGCAGAAGGCTCGGAAACCCTGGGCGAGACTTTCTGGTGCAACCACACGTTCTTCGAGGACATGCAGAAGAACAGGCCGGAACTCAGGCCAGTCATCTATCACCGATGGGGCGGCCTCGGTTCCCACAGATACCCAATCTGCTTCTCCGGCGACACATGGGCTGCCTGGTCAACACTCGGGTATGAAATCTTCTTTACAAGTAATGCGAGCAACGTCCTCTATGCCTATTGGGGTCATGACCTCGGGGGACATCAGGGCGGCAACAACGATCCGGAACTCCTCCTGCGCTGGTTGCAGTTCGGAGCATACACGCCAATCTTCCGCACACATGCCACGAACGACCGCAAACTGGAACGCCGCATCTGGAAGTACAGCAACTTCACCCAGCTCCGCGAGGCTGTCCGCCTGCGCTACAAGCTGTTCCCTTATCTCTATACTGCCGCACGGGAAACCTACGACACGGGCATTGGCATGAACCGCCCTCTCTATTATGATTACCCGGAAGACGGCAATGCCTACCTCTTCGAGGACGAGTACATGTTCGGCGGCGACATGCTTGTGGCTCCTATCTACACGCCTCAGCGGGAAGGCAAGAGCATGCGGAAAATATGGCTGCCGGAGGGCAAGTGGTGGGATGCCTCGTACTTCCGCCTGATGGACGGCCAGCAGACTTTCATCTGCGCCTTTACGCTCGACCAGTTCCCCGTCTATTATCGTGCGGGCAGCATCATCCCCTTCTATCCGGTGCGTCGTACAGTTGTCAACGACCCAGGCGAGATTATCCTCAAGGTTGTGCCAGGAGGAAGCGGCTCGGGCAAGTTCTATGAGGACAAGGGCGAAGGCCAGGAGTATAAGGGCGATGCCTGGACGATGACGACCTTCGTGCAGAACCGTACCGAGAACGATGTCACGCTGACCATCGGCGGCCGTGAAGGCAGCTTCGAAAGCATGCCGACGGAAAGGAAGTGGACGGTAGAGTTCCTCGGAACGCCCGCCTCTTTCATTCGCGAAGGCATCACTGTCAACGGCAACCCTGTAGAAGAATCGGACGTTGCATACGATGCCGAGACGGGAACCCTTACAGTCACCGTCAGCACGAGCGACCTGTCCGCACCCATCACCATCAATGTTCCACTTGGCCAAATAGCATAACACAATGAGACACATTATATATATTATAGTATTGCTTGCAGCGGTCAGTGCCTCTGCACAGACACCGGCACGCCTTTACGTTCGCGGATCGGCAGTGCCTGGCGGCGTGCAACAGCTGACGAAGTTCTCGACGAATGTCAGCGGACGTTATACTTTCAAGTTCCACGGCAAGCTGCTCCCCGGCACCCTCTTTATCACGACGACTGATACACCGAGGATCACATCCTACTACTATGCCCCAAACCTTGTGGACACCGACATCGTGACGGACAAGGCTGGCTATACTCAGAAGCGCGACAGCGTGGGAGCGGAGTGGGCGGTGCTCTTCGAAGCAGATAACTACCGCTTCACCGTCGACATCACCAATAAGCAAGTCACCGGCGAACTCTTTACCCGATGGTACGAAGCATGGATTTGTGGCGGTTGCGTAGAGGACGAACAGGGAAAAGGCACTGACAGAGAAGGCAGTTGGCAGATTTCGGCCGGCAAGCAGATGGTGCAGGATCCGCATGACCCTAATGTCTTCGAGTGGACAGGACTGTTGTCGAACTACACCTTCAACGAAGAGCCCAAGCGATTCAAGATAAACGGACAGTACGGATGGAGCCCCAAAGTCCTGCATCCCTTCACACAAGACGCCTCAATACTGACAGCCAAGCAGGTATGGTACAACGGCTCGGAAGACTATAAGTGGGTGATAAATAAGAATGGCTATTATCGTATCAGGATAAATGTCTTTGAGGAAACCATCGAGGGCAAGTACCTGGGGACGGAGCTTCCCGACGGCATCCGCCTGACACCCGAAGCAGAGGCGGACATCAGCGTCGCAGGGCGTTCGATAACGCTTCGCTCGGAGAAAGTGATGACGGTGCGCCTCTTCTCGCTCGACGGCACCCAGCATGCCGCAGCTTCCGGTTCGGATGTCACCATCACGGCACCCGCCGCAGGCATCTACATCCTGACGGCAACGGACGGAAAGTGCGGCACAACGAGGAAGATTGTTGTGAAATAAGCCTGTTTCAACACGCTTTTCTGACAAAAAACGCAAGACGAAAAATAATTTTCAATCTTTAATTTTCATTTTTTAATTATTTGTCGTACCTTTGCAGTCCATTTGAAAAGACACTCACAACGGGGCTGACTGGATTTGACAGCAGGTCGAGGTGTTGTGTAAGCACGCAGAGAGCTGGTTGTCCCTCTCTATAATCTCTGACTTCCGAAAGTTTAATTGGCGCAAACAACTACGCTCTCGCTGCCTAACCGAAGCACAGTAGGTTACTGGCCTTATCTCGGCACCAGGTGCTGAGACGAGACATCGCTCAAAAGCTGTTGTTCCGAAGCGTTTGATAAAGCGGTGCTAAAAAATCGGGAATAGTCGTGGGAGACGTCTCTATCCCATGGCGAAACTCATAGAGACTAAGGTATCGGTTGGTGGTCCAGGTCTTGCCGGTGCACGAAAACGAAGGCTGGAATAAGCGTGTAGAAAGCACAGGACGTCCCTGTTTGGACGAGGGTTCAATCCCCTCCAGCTCCACAAACATTACTTTTGTTCGGTCGGATTTGTAATCCGGCCGTTTTTTATGATGGGATTTGTAATCCCTCAATTCCTTTCCCGCCGTTTGCCGTTTTGTCGCCATTTTGCCCGATTTACTTTCTTTTTGCTATTATTGCACACATCATAAAGTGCCGGAAAACGGGACGAAACATGCCTCGTTTGCCAACGCCGCCTGCGGAAATTGCCAACGCCGCCTGCGGAAATTGCCAACGCCGCCTGCGGAAATTGTCAACGCCGCACGCTGCGTTTGAAATTACCCCCTGCTGCGTTTGTGGAATTCTTACGCCAAAAAGTGTGCAAAAACAGCCAAAAAGTATATGTTTTGCAAGGTGCGCTTTGCAAAACGGCACTTTGGAATGAATGATGCACGATGAAGCGCGAAAAATTTCCGCCTGTGTTTCAGACGGTTACATAATTTTCGCTTTTTAAGCGCTTCTTTTTGAAAAAGGGTACAAAAGTGCCTGCGAGAGCATTTTAAGCGATTCTCGCGAGTCTGTGAAAAATGCGGGTGTAAGCAGAATGGGCTTTTTTGTGACATTTTGTAAAATTGAGCAGGGCGGCTCGTCTTGGCTGGTTTCCGATCCGACATCGTAGAATATGTTGCACTTTTTTCACCTTTTCCTTGCTTCGTGGCACAAAAAAACTTAACTTTGCGCTTGAATAGTAGTAAATTCCAATACATTATTTATTATGAAGAAACTGTTTTTCCTAATGCTGGTCATGTTTTGCGTGAGTGCAAGCGGCCAGAAGAAAGTCATCGATTCGAAAACGAATTTTGCGCGCGAGGCGTTGCAACCTTACCTTGACAGCGGCGAGTTGCCGGGCGCAATCAGTATTTTCTATAACAATGGCGTGCAGGAAACGTGCTGCATCGGCTATGCGAATGTAGAGCAGAAGCGTCCCATCAAGCTCGACAATGTGTTCATGCAATGCTCTCAGACAAAGGGTTTCTGCGGTGTGACCATCGCCAAACTGGTGGAAGAGGGCAAGCTCTCGCTCGACGACCCCGTGTCGAAGTATCTGCCTGAGTTCAACGAACTTTGGGTGCAGGACAGCAATAAGGACGGCATCAAGACGCTCCACAAAGCGAAGAACGTGCTGACGGTTCGCATGGTCCTCAACCACACCGGCGGTTTCCCCTTCGAGTGCAGCGCGAAGCGGAGTGACGTGCGCGGCGGCGGCTGGTCGGGCGGCGCTCCTCTCCGGCAGGTGGCATCCATCGCGGCAGGTTCGCCCATCTCGTTCGAGCCAGGTACGAAGGACCAGTACTCCAACACGGGTATCGACATCGGCGCCGCTATCGTGGAGGTCGTGACGGGCATGAAGTGGGAGAACTACCTGAAGAAAGAGGTGCTCGACCCGCTCGGGATGAAGTCCACTTGGTTCTGGCCGACCGACAAGCAGCTGAAGACTCAGGTGGAGATGTACGATGTGAAGGCCGGTCAGAAAGCCGTCTATCGCCTCGAGAACGGCTGGGAACAGCGTCCGTACAACGACGGCCATGTGTTCGCATCTGCCGGCGCAGGCCTTTGGACAACGGCAAACGACCAGCTGAAGTTCTATAAGATGCTGATGAACCTTGGCGTGGGCGACAACGGCGTCCGCATCCTCAAGGAAGAGACCGTGAAGTCTATCCTCGCCGTCACCACGAGGCCCGACAACCTAGGCGGCTATTCGCTCGGCCTCAATGCTCCGAAGAAGGACGGCGAGAACGAGTGGTTCGGCCACGGCGGCGCTTGGGGAACCAACTGCATGGTGAACTGGCACAAGAAGCAGCTCAAGCTGTGGGTTGTGCAGGTCAATGGAGGCCAGCCCTGGAGCGGCGCCATGAACGAGGCTGCCAACAAGTTCTTCTCCCAGACCATCGACACATCCGGCATCGACGCATACACCGGAAGGACGAAGTAAAGCCCCCTCTCCCGACCTCTCCCCCGAGGAGGAGAGGAGAAAGGCAATGGTCAATGTTGACTTCGTCGAGCTTAAGCTTCGATAGTTTAGTAATCAATGATAACAAGCACGCAGAACCCTCGCATCAAGCACCTGCTGCTGCTTCAGCAGAAGTCGGCGCAGAGAAGAGCCGACGGCCTGTTCGTCGTGGAAGGCCGCCGCGAGGTGGAACATTGCCTGGCGGCAGGTTTCCGGCTTCGCACGGTGTTTGTCTGTGAGGCGATAAGCCCCCCTCCAAACCTCCACCAGCAGCCTCCCCCGTCCTCCCCAAAGGAAGGGGGAACCGTCGCGGCAAGTCACCCCTCCTCAAGAGGGGTCGGGGAAGGCTCTTTCCCCCCTCCTTTGGAGGGGACGGGAGAGGCTGTCGAGGTCGTCGCCGTCAGCCCCAATGTCTATGAGCGCATAGCCTATCGAGGCGGGACAGAGGGCATTGTGGCTGTCGTTGAGGCCAGACAGACTGCCCTCAGCGAGCTGAAACTCTCGCCGTCGCCGCTCATAGTGGTTCTCGAAAGCGTGGAAAAGCCCGGCAACCTCGGGGCTGTCCTTCGCAGCGCCGATGCTGCAGGAGCCGATGCAGTTGTGGTTTGCGACCCCCTCACCGACCTCTACAACCCCAACCTCATCCGTTCGGCAGTCGGTGCGCTGTTCACGGTTCCCTGCGTTGCCTGCAGTACCGAGGACTGCATAGCATTCTTCAAGCAGAGGGGCATACAGATACTTACCGCCCAACTGCAGGATTCAAGGCTCTACTACGACACGCCGATGACCGGCCCGACAGCCATTGTGATGGGGACTGAGGCGACGGGATTGACCGAACAATGGCGCAAAGCCGCCGACGCCCACATCCGCATTCCCATGCTCGGCCGTTTGGACTCGCTGAACGTCTCAGTCAGTGCCGCCATACTCCTCTTTGAGGCTGTCCGGCAACGGCAAACGGGATTTAAGACATAATATATGCCTTCAAATGCTTGGTTTTATATAATTTTATGTATCTTTGTACGGAATATTAGCTAAAGGATAACTTAAACTTACACATGATGAAAGCAAAACGACTACTCAGCGCAGCATTTCTGATGCTGGCCTTCTGTGCAATCGCAACGGCGCAGAGGCGAATGGACATCGTGCTCAAGGACAGGACAATAACCTCCATCAACCTTGACGACATCAATTACATTGAGATGGCGGAGAGGCCAGGTGATAACGAGATAGACGGCATCTGGTATCTCGGCTGGAAGGTCACCAGCACTTCCACAACGAACAACAAAGGTGTGGAGGTTCTGATCTTCACTGCCGGCAGGATGAAATGGCTTACGAGCTCTTCGGAAACGGTCTACAACCTTACTTATGACGAGACGAGCCCCCTGTCGGGTTCTCTTATCACCGCAGTCGATAATGCCAGTGGCCTGCAAAGGAAGTATAAGATCTTTGCTAACGACGGTGAGGTGCTTGTGCTCTTATATAACACTACGAAGTACTATTTCTATAAGTCGCGTCAGGCGGCTATTGATGCCTGGAAGCCTGAAAACGGTAATTACCTCACCCGTCAGCAGTATGCCACTAAGGAGGCTGTGTGGAATAGCAACATCAAGGGAGGCAGTTCCCACTCCAACAGCACTCCTATGGGCAAGCACTTCGAGAGATTCCGTGCCGCTACAGCGGATGATATAGCGTGGCTTGCCGATCCCAAAAACCAGCCGGACACAGCTTTTCATGGGATACATGGCAAGAAGTTCTTGACGAAGACCATTACCCTCTATCCGATGAACAGCCAAACGCCTGTGCCTGCCGATGTCAACCAGCATGGCATCGGAGACTGCTGCATGTGCGCCGTCTTTGCTTCCTTCGCCTATATCTATCCCGCCTGGATTAAGTCCATCATCGAGAAGGACGGCAACAACTATACCGTACACATGTTCGACCCGAAGGGCAACCCTGTTGATGTCGTCGTGGACAACAAGATAATCTGTAACGAAGACGGCGGTGTCTATCAGGTTAGCGGCAAGAACGGCAAGTACAACTGGGCAACCATTATGGAGAAGGCGCTCATGAAATGGGAAAGCTGCTTCAGATGCAACGGGATTGGCGGCATCGGCACAGAGCATGCGGCTCCTCCCTTCACGGGAAATGGCGACAGCTATAGCTTCGACTGGGGCGACAGGCTCTACAATGCCGAGTATAAGATGATTGTGGACTATGCCCTGAGCAACGGCATGATCAGCGTCGGCGGTTTCCACGAGAGTGGTGTCCTCATGGGCCAACTGGAGAGTGTCACGGGACATGCCTTCACGGTGATGTATGCCGACGAGGGTGCCGACTACTTGTTTGTGATGCGCAATCCCTGGGGCAACGAACCGAGTGGCTCCACCGCCGCCAACCGCACCGACGGCAAGCTCAAGATACCCAACGAGCATGAGAAGCTGCGTCTCGTCGACTTCCGTCTTGTCTATCCCGGAGCGCAGATGGCTGAGTACAAGAAAGAGAATCTGGGAGGCTACACACCGCCGCGCTTCAATGCGAAGTACGAAGACATGAATCCTTCGGATGAGATGCTGCGCATGTACAATGTAAAGAACTACGTTCCCGTCTTCCCAATGCCAGAAGGTGCTAAACTCGACGACTTCGTAGAAGAGTGATAGTGTTCGGGTGTACGAAATAATCTTATTAACCTAATAACGACAGGCATTATGAAAAGAAACACTTTTATTGCTGCCTTGCTACTGGTAGTGGCGGGCGTGCAGACGGCTTGGGCACAGAAGGTTATCATCAAGCTGGCAGACGATCAGACTCTTAAGTATAAGGTCTCGCAAGTGGAGTACATTGCGTTCGAGGAGGCAGTGAACGTTGAGTCTGTCGATCTTGCCTTGCCTTCCGGTACGCTTTGGGCATCGATGAATGTCGGTGCGAATGCGCCTGAAGAGTATGGCGACTACTTTGCCTGGGGCGAGATATCGCCCAAGACGGTTTATGACTGGGCAACTTACAAGTATAGCGACGGCACTGGAAGTAAGTTGACGAAGTACTGTCTCCAGACCAGTTGTGGCTTCAAAGGCTTTACGGATAGCAGGACAGAGCTGCTGCCAGAGGATGATGCGGCTTCTTACAACTGGGACGAGAATTGGCAGATGCCGAGTTATGTACAATGCCGAGAGTTGTGCAATAGCAGTTATACCACTACGGAGCCGAAAACCGTTAATGGCGTCGATGGTGTTGAAATAAAGAGCAAGTTCAATGGCAAGAGCATTTTCCTGCCGGTAGCTGGCTGTCGATATAATGACATTTCCTCGTTTGTTGGCAGTAATGGCTTCTATTGGACGCGTACTATTTTCTATGACGACTCCCAGAGCGCATACAAGATGAACTTCAACTTTAGCTCAGGTTCTGCCAGTATAAATGGCAACGTCCGCCACGTTGGCTTTTCCGTTCGCCCTGTCCGCGTTGAGACGGCTGCACCGATACCTGTTTCCCAAATTACGCTGGACAAGAACACGCTCAGTCTCAATAACGATGAGACGGCACAACTCACGGCTACCGTTTCGCCAATCAATGCAAGAAATCGGTCGGTCACTTGGAGCAGCAGCAACACGAGCGTTGCGACGGTTGACCAGTCGGGTCTGGTGACAGCTTTGACCAAAGGCAACTGCACCATCACCTGCGAAGCTAAGGACGGCAGCGGCGTGAAGGCAACCTGCTCTGTTACCGTCAAGCAGTTGGTTACGGGTATTACGCTCAATAAGTCTGACCTTTCACTTGCAATAGGCGAGGACTATTGGCTTCGGGCCACCATTTCGCCCTCGGATGCTTCCACTACCAGCGTCACTTGGACTAGCAGCAATGAAAATATCGCCACAGTTAGCTCGACGGGTATCGTGACGGCTGTCGATAAGGGCATCTGCGCTATTACGTGTACGGCTAATGACGGCAGCGGTGTGAAGGCCACATGTGCCGTTACGGTTATAAAGCGGCTTACGGCTATCACGCTCAGTCCCCAAACACTCTTGGTGACAAGAGGTAGCTCCCGGACGATTACTGCCACCTTCACGCCATCGGATGCCTCTAACACCAACCTCACATGGCAGAGTAGCAATACGGCAATTGCTTCGGTTACACCGACGACGGGCATGGTGAATGCAAATAACATAGGCACTTGCACAATCACTTGCCTCTCCCAAGACGGCAGTGGAGTCAAGGGTCAATGTGAAGTGAAAGTGACGGCGGCACCTCAGTACGTTGACCTCGGCCTCCCCAGCGGTACGCTTTGGGCAACCTTCAACATCGGCGCCAACAGTCCCGGTGAAGTGGGTGACTACTTTGCTTGGGGTGAGTCGGATCCGAACAAGGACACGTGGAACTATGCCACCTACTCGATGTGCCAAGGTTCAACCCAATATATGACCAAATACAATTGGACCGACAACAAGAAGGAGCTTGAGCCAGAGGACGATGCAGCAACAGTTATTTGGGGCAGTGAATGGCAGATGCCCTCGAACACTCAAACGGCTGAGTTGTTCACGAATGCTTCGTCGACTTGGGTACAGCAGGATGGTGTCTGGGGCGTGCAGTTCAAGAGCAATCACAACAAAAAGACAATTTTCTTCCCCGCTGCGGGTTATTATGAAGGCTCGTCCCTCAAATATACAGACACGGGCAACTATTGGACGCGCAATTTAGCTTTAGGCGTCAACTACTCGGCTCCGAAGCTCTACTTCTCGTCCAGTGATGAATATAATGCAGACGAAAGGCGCTACTGTGGCCTGACAATTCGTCCTGTGCGGAAACAATAAATAGGCAGGCGAGTTTAGTAACCAGTCCTCTCGGGGAGTACCTCAACCCTTCCACGAGAGGACTTTTTTTTTCTCTCCACGTTACACCGTAAAACATTACGTGTGATGATTGCAAAGATCGCGTGTAATGATTGCGAACATTACGTGTAATATTTGAAGGAATAACGTGGGACGTTTTTGACGACCCACATATATCGGCGTGAATCCAGCACGGCTTTCGGTTAAGGATAAAAAAAAGAAGCGGTCCTCACGGATTGCTTCTCCAAAAACTAAAACTAACAACTATTATTAACCTTCAAACAAATCTTCTTACCTAAAACTATTGAATTAGCATGTTTATGTGCTTTGTTTTTCTTTTCGCACTGCAAAGGTACGGCAGAAATTTCATTCTGCAAGGAAAAAGGAAGAAAAAAGCACAGGAATACCAGTTTTGTTGATTTATATCAAGACATTTGCACTATCTTGATGCAAAACAACACTATTTTTGCCCCCAAAAGGTGATTTGGCTATAAATCGTCATCGATGTCGAAATCGAACTCATCCACCTCTTCTTCCTCTTCATCGTCATCGCTACTTGAGGAAACGACATTGCAGGGGTCGAAGCCGGCGGGCACATCGAAGTCTTCCGACTGACTGTAGCCAAGACGACTGTCGGCATAGACTTTTTGGAGGAAGTAGGCTGCGATGGGGAGCGCTGAGTTTGCGCCTTGTCCGTATGCCATGCTGGCGAAGTGGATGTCGTGTTCGTCGCCTCCGACCCATGCGCCAAAGCTGAGTCTCGGCGTGTAGCCCACGAACCAGCCGTCGCTGTTGTCATTGGTGGTTCCCGTCTTGCCGCCCATCGGAGCCGTGATGTTGTAGCGGCGTCGCATGCGAGAGCCCGTGCCGGTGTCGACAACGCCTCTCATCATGATAATCATCTTGTAGGCCGTCTCCTCGGATATCACCTCTTTTACTCTTGGCTGGAACTGTGCAATCACGTCGCCGTCGCTGTTCTCGATGCGGGTCACATAGAGAGGGGTGCGTCGCACACCCTTCTGGGGGAAGGCAGAGTAGGCTCCTACCATCTCGGCAAGCGAGATGTCGCACGGGCCGAGACAGAGGGAAAGTGAAGGATGGATGTCCTGGTTCTGTATGCCGAAGTCGTGCAGGAGCTTGACAAACAGGTCGGGGCTGAGCTGATTGAGCAGATAAGCGGATATCCAGTTGTTACTGGTGGCCAATCCCCACTTCAGAGTCACCATCTCTCCATAGCGGGCCCGGCTGCCGTTGCGAGGCGTCCACGCTCCGCTTCCTTGCACATAATAGGTCTGCTGTACATTGGGAGCCACATCGCAGGGCGACCATCCGCTCTCCATGGCCAGCGAATAGAGATAGGGCTTGATGGTAGAACCGACTTGGTTCTTGCCAAGCGTGCACATGTCGTATTGGAAGTGGTTGTAGTCAACACCGCCGACATAAGCCTTCACATGTCCCGTCTCTGTTTCCATACACATGAAGCCTGTACGGAGGAAGGACTTATAGTATCGGATGCTGTCGAGCGGAGTCATGAGGGTGTCCTTGTCGCCTTTCAGCGTATAGACCGTCATTTCAATCTTCTTGTTGAAAGCTTCGTCTATCTCTGCATCGGTAAAGCCTGCCTTCTTCATGTCTGTGTATCGCGGGCTCTGCCGCTTGGCTCGAGCCAGGTCAGCCTTGGCCTTTTCGGAAGAGATGGCAGAGGCGTAAGGCGCGTTCCTGTTGTTGCGCTGCTCTTTGTCGAAGAGAGGCTGGAGCTCGCCGGTAACATGCTTGGCTACGGACTGCTCGGCATATTCCTGCATGCGGCTGTCGATGGTCGTGTAGACCTTCAGGCCGTCAGTATAGATATTGTAGGGACGCCCCTCCCGATTGTAGTTCTTGTTGCACCAGCCATAGATGGGGTCTTGCTCCCAGGCCAGCGAATCCTCGTAGTACTTTTGCTGTTGCCAGGAGGCGTAGTCACTGCGGACAGGCTTCTTTGCCATAAGGATCTGGCGAAGATAGTCGCGCAGATAGGTGGCATGCCCTTCTTTATGGCTGACGCGATGGAAGTTTAGCCCAAGGTCCTGTTCTCTGAGCTCCTCCCGCTGCTCCTCTGTCAGGAAGCCAGCCTTCTCCATCTGCAGCAGGACAGTGTTCCGACGGTCGATGCAACGCTCGGGACGGCGGACTGGGTTGAAGTAGCTCGGGTTCTTGCACATTCCGACAAGCAGAGCGCATTGGCATGTGTCGAGGGCAGCCGGCTCCTTGCCGAAGTAGGTCTGGGCAGCCGTCTTAATGCCGACCGCATTGTGGAGGAAGTCGAAGTAATTGAAGTACATGACGATGATTTCCTCTTTCGTGTAGAAGCGCTCCAGCTTGAGGGCAATCACCCATTCAATCGGCTTCTGCAGAAGACGCTCCATCGTCGTGGCAGCCTTCTCGGAATAGAGTTGCTTGGCAAGCTGCTGCGTGATGGTGCTTCCGCCTCCTGCGCTCTTCTGCTGGAGCACGCCTCGCTTCACGATGGCTCGCATCAAGGCCATGAAGTCGATGCCATTGTGCTCGTAGAAGCGGACATCCTCGGTCGCGATAAGCGCCTGGACAAGAGCCGGAGGCAGTTCGCCATAGTCGGCAAAGACACGGTTGGCACTGCTGTAGCTCCATGTCCCCAGCTGCTTCCCGTCGGCCGAGAAGACCTGAGTGGCAAACTTGTTGACGGGATTCTGCAATTGCTGGATGTCGGGCATGTAGCCGATGGCTCCGGTAAAGATACAGAAGAAGACGACGCCGATAGCAAGCGCTCCCAGTATGAAGCACATCCAAAGGAAACGGAAAAACTTCTTTCTCATCAGAAATTTAGTTTTAAGACTACAAAGGTACGAAGAAAAAAGAGAATAAGAAAAGAAGAGAATAAGAAAATGAGGAAAATAGATAATAATTCTTCATTCTTCACTCTTTATTCTTCATTTATTCGTATCTTTGCAACTGAAAACTGTATAGCAATGGAAAGTAGAAGCCTTGTAACCATAGCCAATCATTCGCGTGAGAAGATAGAGTACCTCATCAGGATGGCTCAGGAGTTCGAGAAGCATCCCAACCGCCGCCTCCTTGAGGGAAGGATTGTCGCCACATTGTTCTTTGAGCCCAGCACTCGCACGCGTCTCAGCTTCGAGACTGCGGCGAACCGTCTTGGCGCGAAGGTCATCGGGTTTGCCGACCCGAAGGTGACGAGCGGCACAAAGGGAGAGACCTTGAAGGACACAATCATGATGGTGTCGAACTATGCCGACATCATTGTGATGCGCCATTATCTGGAAGGTGCCGCCCAGTATGCGAGCGAAGTTTCGCCAGTTCCCATCGTCAATGCAGGCGACGGAGCGAACCAGCATCCCAGCCAGACCATGCTCGACCTCTATACCATCTATCAGACGCAGGGCACGCTGGAGAACCTCAACATCTACCTCGTTGGCGACCTCAAGTATGGCAGGACGGTTCACAGCCTGTTGACGGCGATGCGCCACTTCAATCCGACCTTCCACTTCATTGCTCCCGACGAGCTCGCCATGCCCGAGCACTACAAGATGTACTGCCGCGAGAAAGGCATCAAGTACGTCGAACATCAGGATTTCGATGCCGATACGATTGCTGGCGCCGACATATTATATATGACGCGCGTGCAAAGGGAGCGCTTCACAGACCTCGACGAGTACGAACGCGTCAAGGACCGCTACCTGCTGAACCGTGCTATGCTTTCCAAGGCAAAGCCCAACATGAAGATTCTGCATCCGCTGCCTCGCGTCAACGAGATAGAGTACAGCATCGACGACACGCCCTATGCCTACTACTTCCAGCAGGCGCGCAACGGACTTTATGCAAGGCAGGCCATCCTTTGCGACACCCTCGGCATTACGCTCGACGACATAATCAACGACAAAACCATCATCTCATGAAACGACAGGAACTGCAGGTGGCTGCCCTGGAGAACGGCACAGTCATCGACCACATACCCTCCGCCAAGCTCTTCGAAGTGATAAGCCTGCTCCACCTTGAGGAAGTGCGCTCGGCCGTTACAGTCGGCTACAACCTCAAGAGCAAGAAGATGGGGCACAAGAGCATCATCAAGATTGCCAACAAGTTCTTCTCCGACGACGAAATCAACCAGCTTTCTGTCGTGGCGCCCAATGTCACGCTCAGCATCATCCGTGGCTATGAGGTGGTGGAGAAGAAGGAGGTGAAGATGCCCGAGGAGCTGATAGGCATCGTCAAGTGCGACAACCACAAGTGCATCACCAACAATGAGCCGATGCCGACGCGTTTCCACTTCCTCGGCAAGGAACGCGGCACCCTGCAATGCCACTACTGCAACAGGGAAATAAGCCTGGCAGACGTCAAATTGGTATAAGGAGCCCCCTCCCATTCTCCCCGAGGGGAGGGGATAGTTAAGCAAACAAGTATTTAATTTAATTGTAAATAGTCTAATTGTAAATGAATCAGGATTCAACCATCTTCTCTCTCATCAAGAAAGAGGACGAGAGACAGCGCAAGGGCATCGAGTTGATTGCCTCAGAGAATTATGTAAGCGACCAGGTTATGGCAGCCATGGGCTCGTGCCTGACCAACAAGTATGCTGAAGGCTATCCCGGCAAACGCTATTACGGCGGATGCCAGGTGGTGGACGAGGTGGAGCAGCTTGCCATCGACCGCGTTTGTGAGTTGTTCGGGGCCGAGTACGCCAATGTGCAGCCTCACTCCGGAGCTCAGGCCAATGCCGCCGTCTTCTTGGCTTGCCTCAATCCCGGCGACACCTTCATGGGCCTTAACCTTGACCACGGCGGCCACCTCAGCCACGGCTCCCTGGTGAACACCAGCGGCATCATCTACAAGCCCGTCGGCTACAACCTGAAGAGGGAGACGGGCCGTGTGGACTACGACGAGATGGAGCAGCTTGCCCTTGAGCACAAACCCAAGCTCATCATCGGCGGCGGCTCGGCATACAGCCGCGAGTGGGACTATAAGCGTATGCGTCAGATTGCCGACGAGGTGGGAGCCATCCTGATGATTGATATGGCGCACCCTGCCGGCCTCATCGCCGCAGGCCTCCTCGACAATCCCGTGAAGTACGCCCACATCGTGACCAGCACGACGCACAAGACCCTTCGCGGCCCTCGCGGCGGCATCATCCTCATGGGCAAGGACTTCGACAATCCCTGGGGCAAGACCACTCCCAAGGGCGAGATCAAGAAGATGTCGGCCCTGCTGAACAGCGCCGTCTTCCCTGGCATCCAGGGCGGTCCGCTGGAGCATGTCATCGCAGCCAAGGCCGTTGCCTTCGGCGAGGCTCTGCAGCCCGAGTTCAAGGAATGGGCGAAGCAGGTGAAGAAGAACGCCGCAGTTCTGGCCGACGAGCTCATCAAGCGCGGCTTCGACATCGTGAGCGGCGGCACGGACAACCACTCGATGCTTGTCGACCTGCGCTCTAAGTATCCCGACCTCACGGGCAAGGTTGCCGAGAAGGCGCTCGTAGCAGCCGACCTGACCGTCAACAAGAACATGGTGCCCTTCGACAGCCGCAGCGCCTTCCAGACCTCCGGCATCCGCCTCGGCACGCCGGCCATCACGACTCGCGGAGCCAAGGAAGACCTCATGGTCAAGATTGCCGAGTTCATCGAGCGCGTGCTGAATGCTCCCGAGGACGAAGCAGTCATCGCTCAGGTGCGCAGCGAAGTGAACGCCATCATGGAGAACTATCCCATCTTCGCCTACTAAACCGTAATAACGTGATAACGTCGTAGCGATAAGACGAAAGGCATTATGAAAGCAAGAAACCTTTTGGCTGCCCTGCTGCTGATGTCGACACAGACTGTGTTGGCTCAGAAGATGAAAGTCACAACGACAGACAATCAAGTCGTAGAGTTCGACATCTCGAATGTAAAAGATGTTACGTTTGAAGATGCAGAGCCGGAGGATGACCACGCGTGGGTTGACCTCGGTCTTCCCAGCGGTACGCTGTGGGCGACGTGCAATGTGGGCGCGAACTCTCCCGAGGAATTCGGCGACTACTTTGCCTGGGGTGAGACACAGCCGAAGGAGGTGTACGACTGGAGCACCTACATTTGGATGAAAGAAGGAGGACAGCCGACACGGACGAGAATAAACAAGTACACGTGTGAGGACGGTCAGACGAACGCCTGCTGGTACAGTGGCGGGAAGTTCGTCGGTGATGGCAGGACCGAACTTCTTCCTGAGGACGATGCCGCTACCGCAAACTGGGGAAGTGCTTGGCAGATGCCGAGCCTGACACAGATAAAGGAGCTATACAACAAAAGCTACACGACGACGGTGTGGACGACACAGGAAGGCGTGAGAGGCCGCTTGATAACAAGCAATAGCAACGGGAACTCCATTTTCCTGCCTGCCACAGGCTATCACGACGCTACGAGTTCCCGTGACGTAGGCGTGAAAGGCTATTACTGGTCGCGTTCGCTTTACATAGATAATGCGTCCTCTGGGAAACGCTTATGGTTCGACGCGTCCAGAATCGGAGCGACCGACGAATACCGTTGCAACGGTCAGACGGTTCGCCCTGTGCGCGCAACGAAATAAGCCTGCCGAGGGTGTGTCAAAACACCTTCCCCCCGATTCCCTTCTGTTTGTCAAAATGTAACATAATACCTGCGTTTGCTTACATTCTGCTGTTTTTGCACATCATGAAAAATGGGACGAAAAACGCTTCGTTTGCCATTTCCGCGTGGGGGGATTGCCAACGCCGCACGCGGGGATTGTCAACGCCGCATGCGGGGATTGCAATTTCCGCACGCGGCGTTTGAAAATTCCCTATGCTAAGATTGGTGAATTCTGGTGTCAAAAATGATGAAAAAACACGCGAGAACAGGCGATTTTGCCATACAGAGATGGCATTTTGACCATTGAAGCATGAAAATTGAGAATTGAGGGGTTGCGGCAACTGCTTGAGGGAGAGTATGTTCAGAAATCCTTTCGTTTTAAGCGCGTCTTTTTGAAAAAAGGTACAAAAGTGCCAGCGAGATGATTTTAAGCGATTCTCGCGAATCGGTCCGAAATCGCGAAGTAAGCGAAATGCCGTATTTGCTTACAATTTGTCAAATTCGGTCTGCTTGTTGCCCGAGGGCTTGTCAAAGTCCCGCGATGTTCGAAATATGGCTTTATATCACATTTTTCTTGTTAACTTGCCCTATAATTAAAAATAATGTGTTATCTTTGCACGCGAAATAGACTAAGGGAAAGGATTATGGCAACGGTTGTAGAAAGAACTCCAAGGCGGATAACTGTCAGCTTAAGCCCTCAGCGTTGGAAAAGAATCCAGCAGTTGGAGAAAGCCGACAAATTGTCCAGAAACGCAGAGCGTACTCATTATCGTCATGAGGCACTTTGTGGAATTTTCCGTAACGATGCCACAGAACGCTCACTCGTAGAGGAATACCTTGGCGAGAAGTACAGAATCTAATCTTCGCCAGACGATGAAAGTATTTCTCGACACGAACATCTTCCTTGAATACTTCGAGCAACGGCGGGAATATGAGGCTGTTGGCAAGCTTCTCAATGCCATAGAAGAGAGACAACTGACCGGCGTCGTTTCCGTGGGGTGTGTCTATACGTTGGCCTATCTTATCCGCATGGAGTTAAAGCGTCAAGGCATTCATCGTCCGGAACAAACGGAACGTTTGCGCTCCTTGCTGGGTATAATTCTTCACTTGGTCAAGGCGGTAGGTGTAAATCATCAGCGGCTGAAGGCAGGAGTTGCCGATGTGTCGTTTGATGACGTGGAGGACAGCTTCCAGTACCAAAGCGCCTTGCAGGCCAAGTGCGATGCATTGGTTACAATCAACCTGCGCGACTATAGCGGTGCCGACGCGTCGAGAATAGAGGTCCTTTCGCCTGCCGAGTTCGTCGGCAAATACCTGCAATGACAAGAGGTAAAGGTAAACAGTAAATCGTAAATGGCAATAGAAAAGACTCAGCAACAGTTCGAGAAGGTGATGGCCGAGTGCCGTGCGTTGTTCGTGAAGAAGCTCCACGACTACGGCGCAGCATGGCGCATCCTGCGCCCCTCGTCGCTCACCGACCAGATATACATCAAAGCCAACCGCATCCGCAGCATCGAGATGAAGGGCGTGGCTTATGTGGACGAGGGCATCCGTCCGGAGTTCATCGGCATCGTGAACTACGCCATCATCGGCCTCATCCAGCTGGAGAAGGGCTTCAGCGAGAAACCCGACGACATGACGAAGGAGGAGGCTATCGACGCATACGACCGGCATGCGAACGAGGCGCTGCAACTGATGCTGCGCAAGAACCACGACTACGACGAGGCTTGGCGGGGAATGCGCATCAGCAGCTACACCGACCTCATCCTCATGAAAGTTTTCCGCACCAAGGAGATAGAGTCGCTTGGCGGCGACACCTTGGTCAGCGAAGGCGTTGACGCCAATTACATAGACATGCTGAACTATGCTGTGTTTGGATTGATAAAGCTAACTTACGGTGAAGACGACCCTCAGGCATAACCTAGCCCTTGCGGCGATGGGCGTGGTGCGGATGGTGCTTGCGCTGACGTACCTGTTCTCGGGTGCGGTGAAGCTCATCGACCCTCGCGGCACTCAGTATAAGATAGAAGACTACGGGGCAGCCTTCGGCATCACCAGCCTCTTGCCGGAAGGCGTGCCTCTGACGCTGGCCTGCATCCTGGCTGTCATCGAGTTCCTGATGGGCATCTATCTGTTCTTCGGCATCCGCAGGCGTCTGGCAGCGACTGTGTCGATATGCTTCCTGCTCGTAATGACGCCGCTGACGCTCTATCTGGCTCTCAGGAACCCTGTGTCGGACTGCGGCTGCTTCGGCGATGCTCTGGTGCTCAGCAACTGGCAGACCTTCGGCAAGAACGTCGTCCTGCTCGTCCTCTCTGTCCTCGCCTTGCGCTATTATAAGCTGATGCCGCACTTCATCGGAAAGAAATACCAGTGGATGGTGGCGCTCTGTGCCCTTGTCTTCGCTGTCGTCTTTATGAGCTACAACCTATGGAAGCTGCCCGTCATCGACTTCCGTCCCTATCACGTCGGCGCAGACATACGAAAGGCCTGGATGGACGACCAGCAGAGCTACGGCCAGTTCATCACGACCTTTATCATGGAGAAGGACGGCGAGCGCAAGGAGTTCGCACTCGAGGACTATCCCGACAGCACTTGGACATTCATCGACTCGCATACCGTGGAGGTGGAATCTTCGAAGCGGACAGGGGTAGGGGATCTGTTCATTCAGGATGCAATGACAGGCGAAGACCTCACCGACCAAATCCTCTCCAGCGAAGGCTATACCTTCCTGCTCATCGCTCCATACCTCGAAAAGGCCAACGATGGCGTGATGGGCGAACTGCTTTCCCTCTACGACTACAGCCAAGAGGCCGGCTGCGAGTTCTATTGCCTCACCTCGAGTGGCGAAGAAGCTATCCTCAACTGGAAAGAGATGACAGGAGCCGAGTATCCTTTCTGCCACGCAGATGCGGTCGTGCTCAAGACCATGATACGCTCCAACCCGGGCCTCATGCTCCTGCACGACGGCAAAGTCGTGGGCAAATGGCCCTCCACAGACCTCCCTCATCCCAACGACCTCGAAATACCAGAATAACGTAATACCGAAATAACGTAATAACGAACTAAATTAAAACACTCATGAGAAAGAAAATCGTAGCAGGCAACTGGAAAATGAACAAGACCCTGCAAGAAGGCGTAGCACTCGCCACCGAGCTTAAGAACATCCTGGCCGCTGAGAAGCCCAACTGCGAAGTCATCATCGGCACTCCCTTCATCCACCTCGCCACCCTGAGCGAGCTGCTGAAGGACAGCGTCATCGCCGTCAGCGCAGAGAACTGCGCCAACAAGGAAAGCGGTGCCTACACGGGCGAAGTAAGCGCAGCAATGGTGAAGAGCACCGGCGCAGAGTATGTCATCCTCGGCCACAGCGAGCGTCGCGAATACTACCACGAGACTCCCGAAATCCTCAAGGACAAGGTTGACCTCGCCCTCGCCAACGGCCTCAAGGTCATCTTCTGCATCGGCGAAAGCCTCGCTGAGCGTGAAGCAAACCAGCAGGAAGCAGTCTGCAAGGCAGAACTGGAAGGCAGCGTCTTCCACCTCTCCGCTGAGCAATGGAAGAACATCGTGATTGCCTACGAACCCATCTGGGCCATCGGTACCGGCAAGACCGCAACAGCAGAACAGGCAGAGGAAATCCACGCCTACATCCGCAAGTGTGTGGCCGACGTATACGGCGCTCAGGCAGCCGACGATACAACCATCCTCTATGGCGGTTCCTGCAAGGCAAGCAACGCTCCCGAACTCTTTGGTAAGCCCGACATCGACGGCGGCCTCATTGGCGGCGCAAGCCTCAAGGCTCCCGACTTCAAGGGCATCATCGACGCTTGGAAGTAAAAAGCCTCTCCCCGTCCCTTCCTTAAAGGGAAGGAGGAAAGCAAAAAGCCTCTCCCGTCCCTCACCAAAAGGCAAGGAGAGAAAATGGTAAATTGTAAATGGTAAATTGTAAATGAAGTACACCTTTGCCCTCGCCCTCTTGCTGAGCGCTACGACTCTGAGCGCTCAGCAGACCTTTACCGAGAAGCTACAGGAAGTAGTTGAGTCGGCGGGCAGAATCGTCCTGCATCAGGATAAGTCCATCACAGACCTTGTGAACGGCGCATTGAAGTCGGGTTCCTCCAAGAAGAAGCAGGTTGACGGCTCAGAGCAAGACTCCATCGAAACGGCTCCTGCGGACAGCGTCTTGCATGGAATCAGAGTGAAGATGAACGGCTATCGCATTCAGGTGTACTTCGGCGACAATTCGCGAAAAGGTAAGGCTGAAGCGCGGGCTGCCGGCTTGCGCTTCAGGAATTACTTCCCCGGCCATTCTGTCTATGTGAGCTTTATCTCGCCTCATTGGTTGTGCAGAGTCGGTGACTTCCGAACAAACGAGGAGGCAAGAGAAATGCTCCGGCAGATTCGTGAGATGGGCATCTTCCGCGAAGCCGTTATCGTGAAAAGTAAGATAAACGCTAGACTCTAAGCATGGAAGAACAGTATAAGCACGAACTAACCCCCACTCAAAAGCAAATCTCGGAACACATCCGCGCCATCCTCGACCTTCTTGGCGAGGACGCTCAGCGCGAAGGTCTCGTCAAGACGCCGAAGCGTGTGTCAAGGGCGATGACGTTCCTCACGCAAGGTTATGAGCAAGACCCTGTGGCCATACTCAACTCGGCCAAGTTCAACGAGGACTACAGGCAGATGGTCATCGTGCGGGACATCAATTTCTATTCTCTTTGCGAACACCACATGCTGCCCTTCTACGGGAAGGTGCACGTGGCATACATCCCGAACGGACAGGTCACGGGCCTGAGCAAGATAGCCCGCGTGGTGGATTGCTTCTCGCATCGCCTCCAGATACAGGAGCGCATGACGAAGCAGATACGCGACTGCATCCAGGAAGCCTTGCAGCCCTTGGGTGTGATGGTTGTCGTCGAGGCTCAGCACATGTGCATGCAGATGCGAGGTGTGCAGAAGCAGGGTAGCATCACAACGACCAGCGACTTCTGCGGCGCCTTCAATCAGGCCAAGACTCGCGAAGAGTTCCTGCAACTCATCAGGGCTTAGCTTTGAGAACAACTCCGTACATTCAGAATACTCCGATTACTCAATAAACTATGAAGAAACTCCTTTTAGGTGATGAGGCTGTAGCTCTTGGCGCCATCAATGCCGGACTGAGCGGCGTGTATGCTTACCCGGGGACGCCGAGCACAGAAATCACCGAATACATACAAGGCCATCCCCTTGCCAAGGAACGCGGCATCCATTCGCGTTGGTGCACGAACGAGAAGACGGCGATGGAGGCTGCCCTCGGCATGTCGTATGCCGGCAAGAGGGCTTTGGTGTGCATGAAGCATGTAGGCATGAACGTTTGTGCCGACGCTTTCGTCAACAGTGCCATTACGGGTGTGAAGGGCGGCCTGATAGTCCTTGCTGCCGACGACCCCTCGATGCACTCTTCCCAAAACGAGCAAGACTCGCGCTTCTATGCCAAGTTTGCGCTCGTGCCATGCCTCGAGCCCTCCAATCAGCAGGAGGCTTACGACATGATGGCTTACGGCTTCGACCTCTCCGAGCGGCTTGGCGAGCCTATTGTGCTGCGTGTCGTGACGCGCCTTGCGCACTCTCGTGCCGCAGTGGAAGTAACAGAGCCCAAGGCCGAGAAGCTCCTTTCGCCTGCAACCGACCAGTGGGTGCTCCTGCCAGGCATAGCGAGGAAGAAGTATGTGAAGCTCCTCGAGAAGCAAGACGCCATGAAGCAGGCTTCGGAAGAGAGTCCATATAACAAGGTAGAGACCTCTGCCAAGAAGACAGGCATCCTGGCTTGCGGCATTGCATACAATTATGTGAAAGAGGCCCTCGGCAGCGATGCCAACCTTGTCAAGATATCGCAGTATCCGTTGCCGGAGGATAAGATAAAGGCCTTGGCAGCTAAGTGCGATGACCTTCTCATCATCGAAGACGGGCAGCCCGTCGTGGAGGAGCTCGTCAAGGGCTTGCTCGGCGCTGGCTATCCTGTCAAGGGACGCTTGACGGGCGACCTGCCTCGGACGGGCGAGCTGAATCCCGACAATGTGGCAAAGGCCTTAGGAAAAGCGACAGGAGCCGTGTTTGCTCCTGCCAAGAACATGGCCGCTCGTCCGCCTCAGCTCTGTCAGGGCTGCGGCCACAGAGACGTCTATGCTGCCTTGAACCAAGTGCTTGCCGACTATCCCGAGCATCGTGTCTTCGGCGACATCGGCTGCTACACGCTTGGCGCACTCCCTCCCTTCCAGGCTCTTTCGTCCTGTGTGGATATGGGCGCAAGCATCACGATGGCGAAGGGCGCTGCAGATGCAGGACTCTTCCCTGCCGTTGCCATCATCGGCGACTCCACCTTTACGCATAGCGGCATGACAGGCCTGCTGGATGCCGTCAACGACAAGGCCAACATCACCGTCATCATCTCCGACAACCTCACGACAGGCATGACGGGCGGACAGGACTCCGCAGGCACCAACAAGTACGAAGCCATCTGCCTCGGCCTTGGTGTCGAGCCGGAACATGTGCGTGTAGTCGTGCCTCTGCCGAAGAACATGCCCGAGATAACCCGCGTCATCAAGGAAGAAATCGAGTACAAAGGCGTCAGCGTCATCATCCCGAGAAGGGAATGCATCCAAACCTTTGCAAGACATGCGAAGGCAAAGAAGACCCTCCCCCAGACCCCTCCCTTGTAGGGCGGGGCGTAGATACCTTTTCACGGATGGAAGGACGTGAGGCATCATACATGTGTGCTTCGCCGGACAGATACATGATGCTGCGGGACTATGCCCGCAGGAATCGAAGGAATGCCACATTGGCAGAACAGTATCTTTGGGAACATCTTCGAGGCAATGCTTTAGGGGTTGAGTTCCTCAGGCAACACATAATAGGAGACTACATCGTAGATTTCGTTTCTCGTCATGATGGCCTTGTGATAGAGGTGGATGGTGGGTATCATTCCGAACCACGACAGCAGGAAGATGATGAAGTCAGGGAATACAACCTAAGAAGACAGGGGTATCATGTGATGCGGTTTGCCAATGAAGAGGTACTCTACGATATAGATAATGTAATAAGACAGATAACAGAATACTTTGAACAATGAATAACAACCAATCAAAGGTATCAACACCCCTCCCTGCAAGGGAGGGGGAAGGGGGTGGGTCCAAGGTGGATATCATCCTTTGCGGTGTGGGCGGACAAGGCATCCTCTCCATCGCGACCATTATAGGCGAGGCAGCCACAAAGGCGGGGCTCTTCCTGAAGCAGGCTGAGGTGCACGGCATGAGCCAGCGAGGCGGCGATGTGCAGTCGAACCTGCGCCTCTCTACGGAGCCCATCTGGAGCGACCTTATTGCCGAGGCAGGGGCAGACCTCATCATCTCTATGGAGCCGATGGAGGCCATGCGCTACCTGGCCTACCTGAGCAAAGAGGGTAGGATAGTGACGAGCTCAAAGCCCTTCGTCAATATCCCCAACTATCCTGACGAAGACGTCTTGCAGCAGGAGCTCGACACCTTGCCCAGCATTAAGCTCGACATAGAGTCAGTGGCCAAGGACTGCGGCAATCCCCGCGGCGCCAACATGGTGCTGCTTGGCATGGCCGCTCCCTTCATCGGCATCCTCTCCGTCGAGAACCTCCGCGAAGCCATTGCCACCGTGTTCTCCCGTAAGGGTGAACAAGTGGTGGAAGCCAACCTCAAGGCCTTTGATGCCGGCGTGAAGGCTGGAGCATAAATCACAATAAATTGAATAGTCGTGTTTGACAGAGAACAAGTAAACAGCATCATCGACTCGATGGGCCTCGGGGACTTCTCCCAGGCCACCATCCGCGATATACAAGCCCTCTCGCGTGTCCTTGAAGAGAAAACTGGCGAGGAGGTCATCCATCTTGAAATGGGCGTGCCGGGCCTGCAGCCTTCCGAGATAGCCCTGAAGGCAGAGGCAGAGGCCTTGAAGAACGGTTGTGCCACGATTTATCCGCCCAATGGCGGCATACCTCGTGTGAAGCAGGCAGCCTCGGAGTTCGTGAAAGCCTTCATCGGAGTGGATATCAATCCCGAAGGCTGTGTGCCGACCACAGGAAGCATGCAGGGCACCTTCGCCACCTTTATGGCAATTCACCATGCCTTTGCCGGCACGAAGCAGGACACCGTGCTGCTCATCCAGCCGGGCTTCCCGGTTCAAACCACGCAATGCGATGTGATAGGCCTGAAGCACCAAGCCCTCGACATCTATCACTACAGAGGGAATGACCTCATAGAGAAGCTTGAGGAAATCGTTTCCAAAGGCAACATCTGTGCGATTGTCTATTCAAATCCCAACAACCCGTCTTGGGTATGCTTTACCGAAGAAGAGCTGAAGGGCATGGGAAGCATTGCAACTAAGCACGACATCCTTATCCTGGAAGACCTCGCTTACTTTGCGATGGACTTCCGTCGCGACCTCTCGCACCCCTACCAGCCGCCTTTCCAAGCCACCGTTGCACGCTATATAGACAACTATGTGCTGTGGGTTTCGGCGTCGAAGGCATTCTCGTATGCTGGTCAGCGCATCGGCGTGACTTGCATCTCCAATCAGCTTTTCCATCGCACCTTTGCCCCACTGAAGGACAAGTTTGGCGTCGGCACCTTTGGCGACTTCTTCGTCGGACGCCTCATGTACACGCTTTCGAGCGGTACGACGCACTCCGTTCAGCATGCCATGTCGGCATTGATGGAGGCAGCGGTCAGGGGGGAATACAATTTCCTTGATGATGTGCGTGAGTATGGGCGTCGGGCCAAGTTCATGAAGGACGTGCTTCTGGCCAACGGCTTCTATCTCGTTTATGACAACGACATGGGAGCTCCATTGGCCGACGGTTTCTACTTTACCGTTCAATATCCCGGCATGAGCGACCTTCGGCTGACTCGCGAACTCATGACCTACGGCATAGCCGTCTTCCCCCTCGATACGATGGGCAGCACTCAGCAGGGCGTCCGCATCTGCACCTCGTTCTTCCGTCGCGAACAGGAGCCCCTGTTCGCCACTCGCATAGCCCAGTTCCATAAAGAGCACGCTTCGAAGTAGGACACGCCATTGACCAGAAACTAAAACGCCGCATGCGGAGACCAGAATCTCTTCATGCGGCGTTTTGCGTTTCCCCATGCGGCGTTAAAAGCCTGAAAGGCTTTACTTTGAGTATCCGGTGGGCGAAGCCCCCGGTATCAGCGGATATAATACTTTTTTCTGCCTGGAAGGCAGTACAAAGAACCGCCCCTGGTACTGCCTTCCCGGCAGGATTTTGGAAGTGGTCTCTATGTTCTGTCCGAGGGCTTTGCCCTCGGTTACATCAAAGTAAAGCCTTTCAGGCTTAACTCCCCTCCCATTCCTTGAAGGGGAGGGGCAGGGGTGGGGTAGAAATCCAAGCCGTTTTCCCTGGACACCAATAATGCTGCGTTTCCTGTTTCTCAATGCTCTATGCGGTGTTGAAAGCCTTTCAGGCTTAACTCCCCTCCCATTCCTTGAAGGGGAGGGGCAGGGGTGGGGTAGAAATCTAGGCCGTTTTCCCTGAACACCAATAATGTGGCGTTCCCTGTCTTTCTACGCTGCGCCTTCAAACGCCTAGAGCCTAGACTTGAATCTCCCTATGCGTCTTTTCCCGTTTCCCCATGCGGCGTTCCCTGCCTTCCTATGCTACGCCTCCAAACGCCGCATGCCATGTTCGTTGATTTATCATGACAAATCAATTGCTGCATCATGATAAATCAATTGCTGCATCATGACCAATCAATGAACGCCTCTGCCGGAGTTATGCATTTGGGCTGGCAAGGATGTCCGATTCTGGCTGTTGTGCGTATTAACAAAAAAGGGAGCGTGCCATTACGACACGCTCCCCTCCTTGTAAAATGAAACTCTATTAGTTATTGGTTAACTCTTTTTACTTGATTGTAACGTAAACGATACGCTGAGATTCAGCACCTTCAGCACCGTGAGCGTTGACGTCAGCAACCTTCACGCCGCGATCCTGCAGATAGCTCTTGACTGCATCGCAACGACGCTGTGACAGCTTCTGGTTGTAAGCCTTTGCACCTTCGGGAGAAGCATAGCCGTCGAGAACAACGGTTGCATTCTTTTCGATAGTGTTCAGCTTAGCCTTAGCGGTGTTGGTGAGGTTAGCCTTGTTCTGTGCGAACTCAACGGTTACGCCGTTACCAACGTTCTTTGTGACAACCTTCTCGACAACCTTCTCGACAACCTTCTCGACGGGCTTCTCAACGGTCTTCTCTACGACCTTGGTAACCTCGACGGGGCTGATGAGAGCGAAGTTCTGGTGTGTGCCCTGGCTGGTCTTGAAGTGATAGGTAACGCCAAGGGTAACCTGACCTACTGCGTTGTGGCCGTACTTGTCGCAACCACCATTGTCGCAGCCGAGGAATGCGGGAGAACCCTCATTCTTGCTCACACCCTTCAGGATAACTGCGGGACGGAGGCTGATTGTCCAAGCCTTTTCCTTACCAAGGTTGAAGTCGAAGTCGAGGCCGAACTTAGCAGCCATACGGTTCAGGTCGTTGCCGCTGCTGGTTGGGTTGTTGTTGTAGTTGGGGTAGAAAAAGCGCATGTAGCCGAGACCGCCGCGAGCCTGAATCTCGAAGAGGCGACGAGTGCCCTTGTAGCCACCAAACCAGTTCATGAGGTTAATCTTGGTGTTGCCGAATACGCTGAGATTGTCAAGAACATTGCTGCTGTGAACCATGTTCCAATTAGCGTTGTTGTTGAAGCCACCCTGCAACTGGAATTCCAAGCTCAGCACGGGGGTAACACCCTTTGTGAGGTTGATGCCAGCTACTGCACCATTGGGAGTGTCCCAGTCATGAAGGTTTGTGCTTACGCCACCTTCTACGCCGAGAGACCAGTTGTCGAAAAACTTTTGGCCAGCGTTCTGTGCACTGGCAGCCATTGCCATGGTAAACATAGCAATAACGAGAGTAATCTTTTTCATGTTCTTAAAATTGATTAACATTATTTTTGTCTTTTTCTTTGTTCTAATGGTTATTTGACACGCTTTATGTTGGCGCAAAGTTACGATTTTATTCTAATCCTTGCAAGAAAATGGCCAATTTTTATTTGTTTTATTTGAAAAACATGCACACTTTTGCCTTCTATGTGTAATAATTAGGGTTAAATACCACATAATGAGCTTAATCGGTCTCTGTCTTCGGTTTGTCCTTTACAACGAGGATTGAGAGCTCGTAAAGCACATAAAGCGGGATGAAAACGAGCATGAGCGTGAAGGGGTCGCCGCTCGGGGTTATGATGGCGGCAGAGATGAGAAGCACAACGACTGCATGCTTCTTATACTCGCGCAGGAAACTCTTCTTGAGGATGCCCAGCAAACCCAATAGCCAGGCTAACAGCGGCATCTCGAAAACAATACCCATCACAAGGATGAGCATCGTGAAGTTGTCGATGTAGCTCTGCAGATTGATTTGGTTGGTGATGCTCGGGCTCAGATTATACTCGACGAGGAATCGGAAGGTAAAGGGAAAGACGAGCGTGTATCCGATGGCACAGCCGATGTAGAACATGACGGTGCCGCCGAAGAAGGCTGGCTTCAGATGCTTTACCTCATCCTCGAAAAGTGCGGGCTCGATAAACCTCCATACCTCCCATATAAAATAAGGGAAGGCGATGACGGCTGCCAGCGAGATGGAGGTCGAGATGTGTGTCATGAACTGGCTGGCAACGTTGATGTTGATGATTTGCACATCGAAGTCGGGCGAGAGCTTCACAATGCCTCTGCCTATGGCGTTGAGCCAGCGATATGTAAAGAAGTCGTTGTTTGTGGGGGCGAGGATGAAGCGGTCGAAGATGTAGGGCATCGCAATGAATGTGCCCACCATGATGACGGCAAGCACACATGCACTACGGAACAACGCCCATCTTAGGACCTCAAGATGATCCCAGAAGGACATCGCGCCCTCTTGAGCCTCTTCCTCTTCTATCTGTTCTGTTTTGCTTTTGTCTTCTATCTCCATAATCTTAAAAATGAAGAACTATGAATGAAGAATGAAGAATCTGCTACCGCTTTGGGATGCCTTTCAAGCATAGGAAACATAGTTCGTAGGGCGGTAGCAAATTCTTCATTCTTCACTCTTCATTCTTCATTCCTGTTTACTTGTTGTAAGTTGCCTTGACGAACTTTGCTGCTTTGAGGTAGTCGGCACACACCTTCATTCCATCCAGAATGTTAGGTCTGTTGCTGCCTTCCAACTCGACAACCAGATGCTTCAGGCCTGCAACGTCGGCATTGTTGAAGATGGCATCGAAGCCAACCATACCGCTTTCGCCGAATTCCTTGTGGTCCTTGATGTGGAGCAGGGTGAAGCGGCCGGGATACTTCTTGAAGTACTCGACAGGACTGACTTGTCCGCGAACTGCCCAATAGACATCCATCTCGAAGAACACTTTGTTGGGATCGGTATGCTCGACCATGTAGTCGTACCAAACCTTGTTCTCAACCTTACCGAATTCGTGGCTGTGGTTGTGGTAGCCGAACTTCATGCCTGCAGCATTCACCATCTCGCCCACCTTGTTCAGATACTTGCAGATAACATCTGCTTCTGCCAAGTTCTTGGGATAGTTTACGCCAGGATTCACGATGTACTTCATGCCGGCACGCTTGTGAGCGTCGATGCATTCAGCCCACCACTTAAGGGCGCCGTCGAAATTGCCAGACTTCAGCTCGTTGTCGTTCAGGTTGTGGCCAACATGACTTGAGAGCACCTTCATGCCAGCAGCCTCGATGTCGGCCTTGAACTGCTCGGGAGATACGCCATACAGCTTTCCGTCGCCATAGTTTGCAGCTTCTACGGCTGTGTAGCCCATCTGAGCCAGAGCCTTCAGCGTGCTTACATGATTCTGTGCATACTTGTCGGGATTACCGATGAGCTCACGAACAGAATACATCTGGAAGGCTATCTCTTTCTTCTTAGCATCCGCATTCGTGCCATACATGCAGAGTGTGGCAGCGAGGCAGATGAATATGAGAATCTTTTTCATCTTGTTACCTTATATTATAATATATAGAACTATTTGAGCACTTTGACGCGGATGTTGCGATACCATACTTCATCGCCGTGGTCCTGCATGCCGAAGTAACCTGGGTCTTTGCCGCAATCCTTCATGATCTCATAAGCAAGAGGCCAGTTCTTTTGGCTGAACTTGGAGGTCTGTACGAGATCAACCCAAGACTTGTCGGCCAGAGTATAGCTCAACACCTTCACGCCGTTCTGATAGTGAGTCACCTTGCCGTTCTTCACGACAATCTTCACCTTGTTCCATTGGCCTGCAGGGTTTGCGTTCTGTGGCTTTGCAACAATCATGTCATAGAGGCTTGTGCTCTGACGGATGCCGAGAGTTGCGCCGAGCTTTGCGTCGGGATGGCGTTCGTTGTCGAGCACTTGGCACTCAGGACAGCTGATGTAGATGGGCTGATAGTTGAGCTTGCCGCGGTTGTCGATGGTCTGTGTGATGGTCACATTGCCGGCCTTCGTCTCCTCGGTCTTGGGAGCATCGTTGTTGATGGTAGCGGTTTCCTTGCCGAGATAGAAGATGCCGGAGTTGCCGCCTTCTGCTATCTTCCACTCAATCTCGAAGAGGAAGTCCTTGAACTTGTGAGCGAAGATGATGTCGCCGCCTTCGCCCTGGGAGGTGCGGCCGTCGAAGTGGAGAGCACCGTCCTTGATGTTCCACTTGCTGGGGATGTGGTCTTTGCAGTAGCCACGCCAGCCGTCGAGGCTTGAGCCGTCGAAGAGGACATAGTAGCCTTCCTTGTCAACCTTCAGCGTGCTGAGGTCAACTTGAGGGTTCTCGATAACGACGTACTGAGGCTGAGCCTGTACGCCAGCCGCAGCAGCCAGAGCTGCTGCGGCAAGGATATTCCTTAGTTTCATTGTGATAGAACTAATGATGATTAGGCGGGAAGTTCGGGCAGAACGTAGCCATTCTGATACTTAGGCTTGATGAGCTCTGCTGCGAATTCGCGTGCGTTGACGGGTTCGGTCCACACCTTGTTGAACGTGGGGTGTCCGTCGTGAATCTCGAAGCCGTCCTTGAGCATTGAGCGAACGGTGGCCTTCTCGGGAATGTTGGTGAACTTCATGTTCTCGCCGTCCCAATCCAGAACCTGGTTCAGGCCTTGCAGACGTGTGGCCACAACGCCCATGGCAACCATTTCGTTGAAGGGACCTGCCTCGCTGAAGTCGGAAGCGGTTCTTGTCCAATCGGTCTTGCCCGAACGGATTTCCTTGATGGCACGGATCCAGTCGCGCTGGTGGCTCTCAGTCACGCGGCGGCAAACCTTCGGTGCATTGGGCACGCGGCCACTTACGAGGTAAGGCTTCTCACCGTAGCAACCCACAACCAGAATGTCCTTCGTGCCGTAGAAGATAGCGCCACCGCCGCTTACGTTGAGGTTCTTGCCGATGGCCAGTCCTTCGGGACGGAATGGGATGATGCCGCCGTCGCTCCAGGTAACCACTACCTCGGGCATTGCAACCTTCGGACGGTTCGGGCGAGCGGGATAAGTCAGCTTAACGACCTGAGCGCTGGGGCAGCAGTCGGACATAAGAGGCGTGGAGCTGCCTTCTGCGTGGATGGGATAACCGAGGTCGAGAGCCTTGAAGACAGGATGCAGGATGTGGCAAGCCATATCGCCCAGAGCGCCTGTGCCGAAGTCCCACCATCCGCGGAAGTTCCAGGGGTGATAGATGGAGTTATAAGGGCGCTTGGGAGCGGGGCCGATGAAGGCATCCCAGTTCAGCGTATCGGGAATCGGGTCTACCTTAGTGGGGCGCTCGAGGCCTTGTGGCCAGATAGGACGGTCTGTGAAGGCATCCACGCGGGTTACTTCGCCAATCTCGCCGTTCCAGATCCATTCGCAGGTCAGGTTCACGCCTTCGCCGCTTGAACCCTGATTGCCCATCTGAGTTGCCACGCCAGCCTTTGCAGCGAGTTTGGTGAGCAGACGAGATTCGTAAACGGTACGGGTCAGAGGCTTCTCGCAGTAAACGTGCTTGCCAGCTGCCAGAGCCTCAGCGCAGATGATGGCGTGAGTGTGGTCGGCAGTACCGCAGATAACGGCATCAGCCTTGTCCAGTAACTCGGCATACATTGTCTTGTAGTCGTGGTACATTTTGCAGTTGGGGAACAACTTCTGATATTCGTCGAGCACGCCTTTAGCATACTTCCAGTCAACGTCGGCAATACCGATGAATTCGACGTCGTCGTAAACTTCCTTGCCATTGTAGGTAACGCCGTTAATGTCAGCGTGACCACGTCCGCCGACACCTACGCCGAGGAGTTTGATTTTGCCTGTCTGTACGGGTTTCTTTGCTTTAGCTTTGCCGAGTACATCGACGGGAGCCATAGCGAGAGCAGCGGTAGCTGCGGTTCCTGCCCTGAGGAACGATCTTCTTGACATGTCTTTCATAAAAGATGTTTTGTTTTGGATGGTTAAACTTATGTTATTTGTTTTGAATTTCTTCTTTCTTTTCAGGCTCGGCATTGATTTCCTGTTCAATGTCGTTCATGCCTTTCTTGAACTGCGAAACGCCTTTGCCGAGGCCGCGCATGAGTTCGGGAATCTTCTTGCCTCCGAAGAGGAGCAGAATAACGAGGGCGATGATGATGATTTCCTGGCTGCCCAGAGAGCCGAGGAATAAGAGTTGATGTGTCATGTTATGTGAGTTTAGAGTTTAAAGTTTAGAGTTTAGAGTTTAGAGTGATTATTTGTGCGGTCTGTCGATGAGTCCGTAGCCGTCGGTGGCATGGGCTCTGCGATAGTGAATCTGTTCCAGCTCTTCGGGCGTGCCTTTCGATGGGAGGTCGTTGTGGCGGGCGTCTTCGAGCATCTTCCATGCGTACTCGCTGGCGATGGCTGCATCGCGGAAGCGGGGTAGGGAGGTCGGGCGTTTGCCGGTGAGGATTGCCTCGCCCATCAGCTTGCATAGGCGGTCTATGTTCTTGTCGCCGTAGGGTTGCTCCAGTCGCTCTGTGACATGCTCGCCGTGCATTTCCACAACAGCCGTCTTGAAGTCGTGCGTCATGCGGACAAAGCCTTTGCTGCCGATGAGTTCGGTATAGGAGTTGTGTGTCTGGTCGAGGGCCAGCTGCCCATAGACGAAGCCCTGGGTGATGTCGTAGACGATGCCGTTCTCGAAGGTGCCATGGCATTGCAGCCACCACGGGTCTTTGTAGTCCCACATGCGGATGGCCTGGGCGTGTCCCGTCTTATATTCCGAGTCGGCATACCAGCGGGCGATGTCCACATAGTGCATGCCGCAATCGTGGAAGGACGGGCCTTCGAACTCGTGTCCTTCGCCCGGAGAGAGGCCTGGCGTCATGTGGCAGATGCGGATGATGGCCAGTTCGCCTATCTCGCCGCTTTTCACGAAGTCCTTCATGGCTTGCGTGTACCAGGCATTTCGCAGGTAGAGGTTGACGGTGCAGAACTTGTCGGTCGATTCTTCGAGCTTCACCACATCCCATTCCTCGTTGAGCTTGTAGGCGAGAGGCTTTTCGCAGATGACGTGCTTGCCGGCTTTGACAGCCTTCTCTATGCGGCTTGCGCGGGTGTCTGCCAATGCAAAAAGACCGACGCACTCCACTTCGGGGTCGTCCCAGAGGTCTCGTTCGTCGGTTGTGAAGATGGCATCGGGTGCTATCTCGTGTGAGTGCTTTGCCTTATCGGGGTTGATGTCGCAGGTGTATTTCACATCCCAGTACTCCGAGGCTACAAGTTCCTTGAGGTGCTTGCGTCCCATCCTGCCGAGTCCTATGATGCCTATTTTAATCCTGTTCATCGTTTCTTTTGCTTATTCTTGCCTCCTAATAGGCCATATTGCACATTTTCGTGTGTAAAGTTACGAATTATTCTTTACTCTGGCAAGGAATGCCTCTTGTTTTTAACTTTTTTTTACAGTACGGGAGCCTGTGACGCAAAAAAGGCCCACCATGCGCGTAGCACGATGGGCCTTATGTAGCCTTGCTTTGTCAGACTGTCATGCAGTCCGATGTCATTATTTCTTTCCGCCGTTCCAGAAATCTTCCTCAGCCTTCTGGCGCTTCAGGTAGTCGTCGTAAGCCTTGCGAGCCTTGGCGTTTTCAGCCTGGCTGGCCTGTGCTTTTTGGATGCTTTCCTTCAGACGGTTGGCGGAGCCGCTGACTGTGATGTCGGCAGTGGCTGCCTTTCCGCAGTAGGCTGTGGCCTCGCTATACTGACCGAGGAGGGCGTAGATGTTGGCCATCTTGAGGTATGACTTGCCCGTCAGGTCGGCATTGTAGGCGATAGCCTTCTCGGCATAGGTCAGGGCACCAGTGTATTGCTTGCTCTTTGTCAGGCCGTTGCAGATGTTGAGGCAGATGGCACCGCGCTTTGCGTCGCTCGAAGCGAGTTCCAGAGCCTTGTTGTAGTACTCCAGCATCTTGTCGAGCTGGCCGTCCTTCTGAGCCTTCTGTGCCAGACCGATGGCGCTGGTGTAGGTGGGCTCGAGGGCGTAAGCAGCCTCGGCATACTGATAGTAGATGTCGCTCTCGTCGCAGTCGTTGTTCTGCATGATGGTCAGGCTGGAGTTGAGCTTGTTGATGTCCGTCTTATATCCATCGAACTTCTTGGTATAGATGCTGATGAGCTGTGCGCTGTCGGCAGCTCCGCTCTGTGAGAAGATCTGTTCGATGGCAGCCAGAGGAGCGTCGTAGGTGGCCACGAGCTGCTGGGCCTTGATGGTGTCGCCAGCCTCCTGGGCCTCTTTAGCCAGCTGGAGCATCTTCTCGCAGGCGTCCTTGCTGTCCAGGTAGTCCTGCAGATACTGTTCGCGCATGGTGTTGGGCATTGCCTTATAGACTGCGTCGCTCACCAGGAAGAAGGTCTGGAGGAAAGAGCCGGTGATTTCGCGACCGCCTTGCTCGTTCACCATCTTGATGGCTTCGGCGAAGTTCTTGTACGAGCCACGAAGGTCGAAGTTCTGCCCGAGGACAAGTGGAGCCGTCCAGTTGTAGTACTCAGCCTTCACGCTCAGCACGTCGCCCAGCGTGCTCTTTGTCTTGGCGAAGGAGTTCAGGGCGTCGAGGTTCTTCTGGCGAAGCTCGAAGAGCTCCATCATCTCGTCGAAGTACCTGCGCTTCTTGACGGGGTCCTGTTCTGCATTGATGAGGTTATAGAACATGAACGGGCCTTGCGTATAGATACCGTTGACTGCGAAGGGTGCATACTTCTTCAGCCACTGGTAGTTGACATACATATCCTTCCAGTCCTTGTTGGCACCAGTCTGCTGGAACATCGTGATGTATCCTTTAGCGGTCTTGATGGTGTCCTCGGCATTGCCGGTGGAGTGCGCGATGCGCTCTTCAAGGGTTTTGCCTTCGAAATTCTGTGCCATTGCAGTTGCTCCGATCAGCGCGAGCAACATGGCGAGAGTGAGTTTCTTCATTTTTCTACTTATATTAAATAGTTCAACTTCCTGTTGTTTTCTTTTCTGCTGCAAAGGTAAGAAGAAAATGTAGAACTGCAAAAAGAAAGTGTCTTAACGAAACTTAAAAAGCGACTAATTGAACAATATAAGTCCTATATGGGTTCTTTTTGCTTCGTTTTGAAGGGAGAAAATGGGTTTTTCTTGTCAAAAGGAAAGGCACAGGCACCCGAAAATCCTCAGCCGGAATTGGGGAAGGACAGATATGGCTGAAAGTGGTGCGCAAAAAAACTTTACATTTTCGGTGACAAAACGGGGCAGGTTTTCTGTCGCCTTGTGCCGCCCTTGCAAACGCAGGCAGCGGAATCGCCAAACGCCGCCTGCGGAATTGTCCATCGCCGCACGCGGGGATTGCCATCGCCGCACGCGGAAATTGCAAACGCCGCAGCCTGCGTTTTGCGCTTTCGCATGTGGCTGTTTTTGAGGCCCTTGCAAAGGCGTAAAAATTGCGCTTCCCGTCTCGCTCGTTCTTAAGAGCGTCAAAAGGCATTGCCGGAAATGGCGCGTTTTATCTTCGACCGAAATCTTTACATTCTGTGGCATTCTGACTGATGTCCGGAGGCAGGCAACTGTCTAAAAACTTGCCTTTTCCTTTTGTCATGTCCAATCTTTTTCGTATATTTGCAGCGCATTATTATATATGGTACTCGAAATTATCTTAATCATTGTGGGTATCGCGGTGGTGCTTTGGGGCGCCGACCGCTTTACTGACGGGGCTTGCAGTTTGGCCAGGATGCTGAATGTGAGCGAGCTTGTTATCGGTTTGACTATCGTTTCGCTCGGGACGAGTCTGCCGGAGTTTATCGTGAGCCTTATGAGCGTTTTGCGTCACAGCAGTGACATGAGCGTGGGAAACATTCTGGGCAGCAACATCTTCAACATCCTTGTCATCATCGGCGCTTCGTCCGTCATGAGGACAATCAAGGTGAGGAACCTGCAGCTGCGCCAGCACTTCGCGACCTGCCTCCTCGTCTCCTGTGCGCTTTGGTTCTTTGCCTACACGAATGGGACGATAGAGAGATGGGAAGGCCTCCTGCTCGCCGCGTTCTTCTGCTTCTATATCTACAAGACGTATAAGATTGCAGCGGATGACAAGAAGACAGCAGCCCAGGCCTCCGACACATCTCAATCCACCAGTAAAGAAGAGAGTATGTGGAAGCCTATCGGCCTGATTGCCCTCGGAATGGCGGCTCTGGTGATAGGGGGACGCGTATTGGTGGAGAATGCGGCTGCCTTTGCCCGTGAGATAGGCATCAGCGAGAGCGTCATCGGCATGACGATTCTGGCTGGCGGCACGAGTCTCCCCGAACTCGCAACAAGCGTCATCGCCGCTCGAAAAGGGAGTTACGGCCTGTCATTGGGCAATGCCATCGGCAGCAATATCTTCAACGTGGCCTTCGTGATAGGCGCTTGCGGCTCTATCCTCCCCATGCCCGTCACTGAGATAACGCTGGTGGACTGGTATGTGTTCGTGGGCAGCGTAGTGCTCACGTGGATTGTGGCAAGCACAGGTCACAAACTCGAGAAGAAGGAAGGCGTCCTGCTCCTTATGGTCTATCTGGCCTACCTTATCTGGATTCTGTTTCATCCACAAATAATTAAAATATTGAACATATAACTAAAACTAACATGATATGAAAAGACTATTATCTATTATCTGGTGTCTGATGTCCCTCGGTTTGGCATGGGCACAGACGAGTGATTTCTCGGGAAAGATTATCAATGTGGGAAATGCAGTCACGGAGCTTCAGACAGGCAAGTGGTATGTCCTCTACAATGATTTTAGCAAAGCTTATACGCTGGAAGGGGCAGACAACACGCTGGGCGTCTCTACAACCTCTCCCAGCGGAGCAGATGCGCAGGCAAATGCCGGCTATCTCGTGCAATTGGAAGAGACGGGAACCGCAGGTCGGTATTATCTGAAGACCGGTCTGGGCAACTACTATGCTCACTTGCTTTCATCCAAGAACAACGGCACAGCCTCTGAAGTGATTACAAAGTATGCCTATATCATCAGCAAGCGTGCTGCCGAAGGGCATTGGTCTTTGAAGAACAACAACCTCTTCATGCAGAGCACAGGTTCAGTCTTGAAAGGCGCTACTGGGGCAAGCTCAGAAGGTAGCGACCGCGACTGGGCTTTCCTTGAAGTCTCCATCACCGACCTCGGCAGCCTCACAGGCAAAGACTACGTCAGCTTTGTGCTCGGCAACAAAAACCTCGTCCGCCTCACAAACCGCCGCAGCACCAATTCGCGCCTAGCCGACAACGGCACAAGCACTGTGGGAGCAGCCAAGAATAACAATACACTGGCTCAGGTGTGGCTCCTCGATAAGTCGGGTAGCGGCTATACCCTTCGCAACGCCAACACGGGACGCTTCCTCAACGACGACGACAACTTCCGCAGTCCTTCTGCAACTGCTGCGAGAATCTTCATCCAGTTCAGCCCCAACAACTCCGGAAGCCAGGCTTACATCAACCTCTCAGAGAAGGAAGACTTCTCGGGAAATGTCTGCCTGAACCTCAACGGCGACGGCACAACACTCTACAAGTGGACTTGCCAAAACGACCAAGGCTCGGACTGGAGCATCGCACTTGCCGAGAACTTCACCATAGAGGAAGTGGAAGCTCACCTGCTTGAGCAGAGCGGACTCTACGAGCCTCAGGAAGGAAAGTACTACCGCATCAAGAACATGGGCAAGTCCAATTATATCAACGAGGACATTGGGGCAAATGTCCTCACCTGTGAAAGCAAGGACGAGACAAAGCTCTCGCAGTACTGGACTCTCGTGAAGACCTCCGATGGCCGCTACAACGTCCAGAACCTCTGCACACAGCGGAACATTGTCCAAAAGAATGGCGCACTCAGCTCGCAATACACCACGAACTTTGGCAAGACAAACACATTCTCCATCCAAAGGACGAATGATGCAACAAACCTGACTTACTACATCCTCGACACCAACAGCGTCGGCCTGCATTGCGATGCAAGCAATATGGTGGTCGGCTGGTACAGCAATGCCACCAACAGCGTCTGGGGCTTCGAGGAAGTGCAGCTGGACGAAGCCTTCATCGAGGAAGGTCGCGCAAAGCTCAATGCCTTTACTGACCTTCAGCGGCACGCCAACACCTATAAGGCTGCCCTCGCCAACCTCTTCCAGGATAAGGCCTGCACCGAGCTCAAGGACGAGATACAAGCCCTCAGCGATGAGGCTTTGGCAGAGAACGCTGACTTCATCGCTCTCAATGACGACATGAAGGCCATGGTGCTCAAGGTGAAGAACAATACTTGGGAAAGCTTCACATCCTCCACAGGCTATACGCGAGAAGGCTTCGAGAAGTTCTTCCGTGTTCGCGACGACTACAATGTGTACAGCCACTATCAGAAGATGACATGGAACGAGTACGCAGGCATGAGCAACTCCTTCGGCAAACTGTCAGGCCCGACAGGCATCGTCGGTAAGGCAGGCGACATCATCTACATCTATGTGGACAAGGAACCAAGCACCGACTGCACTTTGCAGGCAGAGATTGTGATGGATAGCGACAGTCCCGGCGACCATCAGACCGGCTCGACCACCACTCTGCATGCTGGCCTCAATACGGTCTTAATTAGCACGCCCAGCACCGTTTACATCTTCTACCAGCTCAATGATCCGGAGAAGTACCTTGCCAATTATCCCGCTGCCAAGATACATATCGAGGGCGGCGAGCTGCAAGGCTACTTCGACTACACGCGAGGCATGACCAATCAGGACTGGACGCTTCTTTACGAGAAGCTGCTCAAGCAGAGCAAGGTCATCAACCTTAAGTGCGACCGCGTTGTCTTTGCCATGCTTGCCAGCCTTGTGAAGAGCGCCATCGGCAAGACGGGCGAGGCTGAGGGCTTAATGCGCATCTGGAACAACTTCATAGAGTGTGAGGAGAACCTGATGGGCTTCAAGGAAGACCTTGCAGGAAGGTTCCGCAATGTCTGGAATGCTTTCTCGATTAACTACAACTACATGTTTGCCACGACATACGGCACCTACTATGAAAACAGCACCCTCTCTACGGTGATGAACTATAATGCGCTTACTTCGAGCGGCGGCGCCATCTGGGGACCGTCGCACGAGATTGGCCACAACCATCAGTCGTGCATCAACATCGTGGGTGCGACAGAGGTTAGCAACAACCTCTTCTCCAATGTCAACGTCTTCCTGCATGGCATTTCCACAACGCGAGGCTCGACGGTGACTAAGACGCTTGAGCATTTCGCAAATGGCACAGGGTGGTTCGGAATGGGCATTTGGGAACAGACCCGCATGTACTTCCAGCTCTACCTTTACTTCCATGCGCAGGGGCACAAGCCGGACTTCTATCCCACGCTCTTCAAGATGCTTCGCAAAGACCCCATTCGTAAGCGGACAGGCCCATCCAGTTCGTCGCTTGTCGATGGTGACGGCAACACTGTGTCGGGCGTCATCACTTATGGCAAGGACGACTATCTGCATCTGGCCAAGAAGATGTGCGACGCCGCTCAGCTCGACCTCAGCGAGTTCTTCGAGGTGAATGGTATGTTTGTGCCTTACGACAAATACTTCATCGGCGACTACAGTAACTATTGGGTGACGACGACTCAGGCGGACATTGATGCGGCCAAGGCTTACATGCACCGCTATCCGAAGGCTCCCAGCATCTACTTCATCGACGACCGCATCAAGGTTTCGCCCGCCACCTCCGACGGACCTTTCGAGGGCAAGCCTAAGAGTACGAATCGCGCCAACTATGACAGCGAGGTGTCTATCGGCTATGCTGATGTGGGCCAGTGGAGCGACTTTGTGGACGACTACCAGACCAATGGCTACTACTACATCACGTCAACTAGCAGCGGCAAGACCACCTATGCCATCACCGGCACCGGAGCCATCGGCTTTAAGGTCTATGACAATGACGGCAACCTCATCTATCTCTCCAACAAGAAGAGGTTCACCATGCCCGCCAACATACAGGCGAAGATGGCGGACGGCTTCAAGATTGTGGCTTGCGAGGCAAACGGCTACGAAGTGCTCGTGCCGTACGGCCCATCCACGAATCGTGGTGAGATGACGGCTTACTACGAAGGCAACCCCACGCCCCACACGCTCTATTATTATGGTACAGGAACAGCAGGCGTCAGCGAGATGAATCCGCTTCCCGCCAACTCCATCGCATACGTCAAGCCTGGCCAAACAGAGCAGAAGCAGCCGACGGCAGAACTCCTGGCCAACGTCAATGTGGTCGGTCCGGACAGTGTGGCCCGGTCCCTCGTCATCGATGGCGACAAGCCCTTCTTCATCCCGACCGAGTTTACCGCCGAGAACATCTCCTTCACCAAGAGTGGAGAAGGCTACCAGGCACTCCGCCTGCCCTTCGACACATGGGCAGGACTGGGAATCGTCAGGGAGGACGGGACAGTCGACAATGCTCCTGAGACATTTGCCGCAGGCGAGCCAGTTCTCTTCAAGGATGCTGTCAGCATCTCTGAGCCTTCCTCAGGAGATGTCCTCACACATGAAACGTTTGGCAGGACCGTGCACGAAGGCACCTTCGCAGAGACCGAGAGCGGCTTCATCTTTGATGGCTCCTCGTTCGTCCTTGCCGAGAACATCTCGCCCTTCACCTTCATCTGGGACGATCCCAACGGCGTGCAAGACCTCAAGGAGGACTTTAAGAACCAGAAAGACCAGAAAGACCTTAGCAACGCCATCTACAACATGGCCGGTCAGCGTGTCGGCAAACCCTCGAAAGGCCTCTATATTAAAGGCGGCAGAAAGGTGTTGATAAAGTAGGCTGGCGAGGCTTGAAAACGCCGGCTGCGGCGATTGCCAACGCCGCACGCGGAAATGCCCAACGCCGCACGCGGGGATTGCCATCGCCGCAGGCGGCGTTTGGAAGGCCCTAAGGCCATGATGGTAAATATACTGTAAACCACAGAAAATGAATGAGTAAGAAATCATTTAAACAGCCGCAGAAGCCGGCTCAGCAAAAGGTGGCAGCCGCTCCCCCAAAACGAGGGAAGCGACTGTTGCCCGTTCTGCCCATCTTCTTCCTCTTAACCTGGCTTTGGGCAGCGTGGTACTATGGAAGCGTCTTCTATATCAGTCGAGAGTACAGCCTATGGTCGGCCGATACCCGCATCATGGGCTTCATTTTGTGTCAGCCCTATGGCATTCTCCGCTATATCGGTCGAGCGATGCTTCTGCTCTACAAGTATCCTTGGCTTGGCGGACTGCTTATGGCCGCGATGCTCACGGCCGGGAGCTGGCTCGTGGGCTACTGCATGCGCCTCAAGGCTACGTGGCGCCCCATCCAGTACCTGCCGGCGCTGCTTTATATGGCCATCGTCACATGGTACGGCCTCGACATCTTCTTCGAAGCGCGCACCGGCTTCATCTTCGGCATCCCGTTCGTCGCATTGGTAGTGCTCTGCATCTGGAGCATCATGATACGCAGCTTCAGCCGCAAGCCCGCACCTGCCTTCATAGGCATTCCCAAGGACGAGACGCCTCGGCAGAATGGCTTGCAACTGCTCGTCATTGTCGTCGCGATAGCAGCCATCATAGGCTTCGACCTCTGGCAACGGCCCTATGTCAGAGTCATCTGCAAGCTCCTCGACATGGAGTACAGGCAGGACTGGGCAGGCATCCAGAAGCTGGCCCGAGCCCATGCCACGATGAGCAACCGCCCGATGGCCTGCTCCTACGCCATCAGCCTGGTGCAGACAGGTCAGGTCTCGGAGCGCCTCTTCGAAATCCGCATGGACTACGACTCTCTCTACATTCACGGCATGGACGGGCACCACAACAATGCGAGCGGCCTTTATGTGCCGGAAGGCAACTACTTCGGAGGCTTCATCCAGTCCTCGCAGCATGCCTGCATGGAGCAGATGGTGATGACAGGACCAACCATCCGCCTGCTGAAACTCTCCACGAAGTGCGCATTGATGAACCAAGAGTGGGAACTGGCCGAGAAGTACCTGGCGATATTGCGCAAGGTGCCTTTCGAAGGAGCCTTCTGCGAGAAGTACGGCAAGATGGTCCGTCGCCTCGATTTGGTCAACGCCGACAAGGAGATGGCTATGATAAGGCTGACAGAACCCCTTCATGACAGCTTCGAGAACCAATACCAGCAGCCGCTCTTCATGGGCTACAATCTTATGCTTGTCGAGGGCCGCAGCCAAAATGCGCTCCTCAACAGCCTCGTTGTCTGTCTCTACACCAAGCTCATGCCACAGTTCATAGAGCGCCTCGAGCCTTTGGCCGGCTCCACTCCGCCCAGCATCATCATGGATGGCATATTGCTGGCAGAGAACAAACACCCGGGCATCGCCCAGAACTTCAACGGACTCAACTTCCGTCAGCCGCAACTGCAGGCATTCATCCAGAACACACAGCCATACATGAGTGACCGTCCAGCCCATGCCTACGAACTCTTCCCCAAATACAAGGGATACTACCCGTACTATTATTTCTTTGGAAACCTTAAGGCAACCAGGAAGGGATATACCAGCCTGTCGTCAAGCAGCTCAGGCGTAAACTAACAGACTATGCGCTATACATTATTATATATATATATAATAGCAGCATCCACCTTGCTGCTATCCGGTTGCAAGCCAAAGGCCGAGGTGCCGGCCCAGTTCGCGGAGGCTGATACAGAAGCCACAATCTATCCCGACTACAAGGACATCGTGGTGCCTCCCAACATTGCGCCGCTCAACTTCCTTGTCAAGGACTCAATCGCCACTGCCTTTGTCGCCCGTCTTCACGGCAGTAAATCGGAAATCATTGCTGCATCGTCGGCAAACGACGCCATAAGGATGGACTCCACCCAATGGAGGGCATTGCTCACGGAGAACAAGGGAGGAGATATCTCCGTTGACATCTATGCCAAACGACCTGACGGCTGGGTGCACTTCAAACCCCATAAGATCAGTGTGGCAGAAGAGCCCATCGACGCCTTCCTCAGCTACCGTCTCATCGAGCCGGGCTATGAACTCTATCGTCAGCTGGGCATCTATCAGCGAAACCTCACGACATTCGAGGAAGTGCCGGTCTATGAGAACAATCGCGAGTACAACGACGGGGAGAATCACTGCGTCAACTGCCACAACTATCGCATGGGCAGCACAGAAAGCATGGTGTTCCATGTACGTTCCAATCACGGCGGAACCATCATCGTGCAGGACGGCAAAGCACATAAGATACAGCTGAAGGACAGCACCATCATCACGAGCGGCGTCTATCCCTCCTGGCATCCGACCGAGAACCTTCTGGCCTTCTCTACCAACAAGACCGGCCAGGCCTTCCATCTCTATCACCCGGAGAAACTCGAGGTGATGGACGAGAAGAGCGACCTCCTTCTCTATGACGTCACAAAGAACGAGGTGAGCCACATCATCCGGACTTCCGACGACTTAGAGACCTTCCCTTGCTGGAGCCCGGACGGACGCACGCTGTACTATTGCTCGGCCAAGCGAAACTATCTGCTCGACCCAACGGTGCCCGACACCCTCGTCACCCAGCAACTTCTCCTCAAGTTCGACAGCCTTCGATACAACCTGATGTCCATTCCTTTCGACCCCAAGACGCGCAGCTTCGGGCAGCCTCGGATGGAGGTCGATGCTGCTGCTGAAAGTAAGAGCATCGCCGTGCCCCGCGTCTCTCCCGACGGACGATATGTGCTCTACACAAGGGGCGACTACGGACAGTTCCATATATGGCACAAGTCCAGCGACCTTTGGGTGAAAGACCTTCAGTCGGGCGATTGCTATCCCTTGACCGAAGCGAACTCTCCCGACGTGGACAGCTTCCATTCCTGGAGCAGCAACAGCCGATGGTTCGTCTTCAGCTCTCGCAGGATGGACGGCAACTATACCCGTCCCTTCATTGCCTATTTCGATAAAGACGGCAAGGCTCATAAGCCATTCGTCATTCCGCAGGAAGATCCCGAGTGGAACATCCTTCTTTTGAAGAGCTATAATGTGCCGGAGCTAAGCCGCGATGCCGTTCGCATCTCAGAGAAAGACCTTCGCCAATGCATCTACGAGACAGAGGGCGAGAATGCTGTCTACAAACCCAACCCCACGGCTATCGTTGTCCTCGATGGCATGACAGGCGCTTCACCCAGAAAGCCTGCCGATGGCACAACAGGAGCAAGCCCCAAGAAGCCAGAATGATTATGTCACATCGCACAACCCTCTTTGTTCTCTTTTCCCTCATCTCTGTTTCTTTCTTAGCCGAGCCTGTGCGCATCTACACGACGACTGCCGACGGCAAGAAGAAGCTGGAATATACGGCAGCACAAAGCGTTCGGACCAAGTCCTCAAGGCATATCACGCTGCAGCCTGCTACGACTCATCAGGAGATGGACGGCTTTGGCTATGCCATCACCTATAGTGCCAGTTACAACCTCATGAAGATGGCTCCGGCAGACAGGAAGGCTTTCTTGACGAGAACCTATTCCCGCACCGAAGGCTATGGCGTCAGCTATGCCCGCATCAGCATCGGCTGCTCGGACTTCTCGAGCACAGAGTATTCGCTTTGCGACGAGCCTGGGCTCGAGCATTTCCGCCTCTATACGGACGAGACGAACTACGTCATCCCCATCCTCAAGGAGATACTTGCCATCAATCCCGACCTGAAGATTATGGCGGCGCCTTGGACTTGCCCCAAGTGGATGAAGATAAAGAGCCTGTCGAATCCCGTAGGCTATGACTCGTGGACAAGTGGCTCGCTCAATCCGGCATACTACGAGGCCTATGCTGAGTATTTCGTCCGCTTCGTTCAGGCTTTTGCTGCGGAGGGCATCCCCATCTATGCCGTCACGCCTCAGAACGAGCCCCTCAACCGTGGCAATTCTGCCAGCCTCTATATGCCTTGGGCAGAGGAAGCGGCCTTCGTCAACAAGCTTGCTCCTGCCTTTGCGCATGCTGGCATCACGACGAAGATTTACTGCTTCGACCACAACTATAACTACGACAACATATCCGACCAGCAGGACTATCCCATCAACTTCTACAATGCCCTCGACCCAGACATGGAGGGGCGTGAACTTGTTGTGGGAAGCGCCTGGCACGACTACGGAGGCAATGTCACCGAGCTTGACGACATCAATCAGAAGGCTCCCGACAAGGAGGTCATCTTCACCGAGACCAGCATCGGCACTTGGAACGACGGGCGCAATCTCGCTACCCGCCTGCTTGCCGACATGAAGAACCTGGTATATAATACGGTGACGCGTCAGAGCAAAGCCGTGATGGTGTGGAACTTCATGCTCGACCTCAACCGCGGTCCCAATCGCGACGGAGGCTGCCAGACTTGCTACGGCGCTGTAGATATCGACCAGAACGACTACCATACGCTTTCCTGCAACTCCCATTACTTTGTGATGGCTCATGCCAGCCTCGCCGCTCACCCGGGAGCCCGTCGCATCGATGCAACTATGGCCAATGCCACGTCGAGCCTGAGCTTCGTCGCCTTCCAGAACCCCGACGGCAGCTACGGCGCTGTGGTTTTCAACACGGGAAGTTCGAGCCAGCCGGTCTCGATGTCGGTCACGTCGTCGGCCGTGGCGCGCTTCACGGTGCCGGCTAAGAGCATCGTCACCGTCGTCATGGGCGGAGAGGAGGAGCCGGACATCAAGCTCGGCGAGACGACGTTAGCGCCTACCACGCAGGTGGGTTGCTACAAGGGAACCCTCGAGGCACAGCAGTTGCAGAGCCTTTCGCAGAACTTCATCGACAATCCGGAACAGTGGCTCATTGCTCCGGATTTCTTTTGGCACGATGCCCCGAGCGACGCGCTGCTCTTCCTGGCCATGGGCGGCACGTATGCCGTGGAGGTCGACAAGGCGGCGCGCACATTGCTGGCATTCCCCGTGGACGAGAACAGCGAGAAGGACGGCCTCTTCCTGTGCGGACAGGCAAAGAGCGTGGGCCGCGTCTTCTACTATCCGGGCACGCTGACGCTCAGCGAGAACGCCCTGCCGATGGCCGAGACGGAGCCCGGGCTCTACTAGTGCTCCTTGACGGTGGGCGAGCAGCTGAACGACGATGCTGCCAACTTTGCCGTCTATGCGAAGGCCGACCTCTCGGAGAAGTTCTCCGCCAAGACGACGGCCGAGCGCTATCTCGTCTACGACACTTCGAAGGGCAGCATCCTCTTCAACCTGAGCAAGGGCACCAGCTCGCACCCCGACGGCGAGGTCCACGAGCGCACGCCGACACGACGGCTCGGGCAGGGCAGCCGGTGGACGGTGGTCGTCGACATCCGCGGCGGCGAGAAGGGCGGCTCGGTCTATGTGAAGGAGTGGGAGATGCCGACCGGCGTGAAGGCCCTCCAAGGCACAGATGGCCTTCGGGACGCTTCGGACAGGTGCTACAACCTGGCAGGCCAGCAAGTCGGAAACCATAGATTTGCGAAGGGCGTCTACATCGTTGGAAACAAGAAAGTTGTGGTCAGGTGAGCGGGCTTCGCGATTTTCGCGTGCGGCGTTTGCAGTTTTCGCGTGCGGCGTTTTAGGACGTTTCGTGCGGCTCCCCGATTTTCTTCAGAAAAAAATGAATATTTTCTTTGCCGTTTGCCTGCTTATTCGTACTTTTGTGGCTGGAATCAGAACATCGGTATTAGAGAGAAAAGGACGTGAAATAATCCATTTTATATCAGAGAAACAGATGAAAAAGAGTTTTCAATGGCTGCTCGGCCTGTTCGTGGCCGTCAGCAGCGCGTGTGTGATGTCGTCGTGCAGCAGCGACGATGATGTAGATGTTCCGCCCCAGCCCGAGCTCACCGACCTCGAGCGCGAGAAACTGGCCGAGTGGGAACCCTGCGAGAAGCTGACCTATATCTCCGGCATCGAGAGCGAAGACGCCGACTTCCAGAGCGTTCTCCGCAAGCGTTTCCCGAAGCAGACGAACAATCCGGCTGAAGCGGAAGTGGCTTTCGTGAACCTCGCCGCAGCCAAGGCTCACTACAAAGAGCTCAACGAAGCCTACAACCGCGGTGCCCTCATCGTAATGATGCGGCCCAACAGCATCGATATGGCCGAGCTGGCAGAGTATCTTGTCGATGACGACGAGGACGAAGAAGGCTATTGGGACGATGACCAGACCGTCGACGACTTTTTCTCCGAAAACGAGCAGCTCGACGAAATCTTCTATGCCTACACGAAAGCAGACCAGTTCTACACCATGTACGAGGAGAAACCCTTCGACGGCAACTATCCCGAAGAGGACCATGCAGAGCTCAGCGAGGAAGTTCAGCAAGCCATCCGTGCCTACCATGAGCAGCACCCCGTCGAAACAGAGACGGACAGCCGCCAGTGGCTCTACGACAACGATGCCGACCAGAACGAAAACTACTTCCAGGCCCGCTTCGACCCCTTCGTCGATTTCATAGAAGAGATTGACCGTCAGAAGCAGAAGCGTGCCGAACGACGTGCCTTCTCCCGCGCCGACGATGCGGCCGACCTTAGCCTCAGCGTGGAAGACGGCTATTTCTTTGTCAAAGACATGCCCGTCAGCCTGAACCGCACCATCGAGAAATACTCATGGAGCAAGAGCAGCACCGTCACCATCAAGTACTGGGTCAGCTCGGCCTACATGCTCTCCGGCAACGGACAGAACAAGGCGGGCGACTACTACATGGTGAAGAGCGAAATCACCCCGCACATAAAGCCCCTCTGGGAAGTGAGCTCCAGGCCGGGCGGCATGTTCAATTGGGGCAGATGCCGCATCTATGCCTACTGGTTCGACAGCATGGACGTGGAATACCAACTGCTCAACGAAAGAAACCAGCCTTTCGAAAGCAACATCCAGTACTACAAACATCCCATCCCCGACAATGAGAACTCGGAAATGTCCTACTCCAAAGGATTCAGCTGGGGCCTCAACGGTGCAATCAGTGGCGAGGTAGGCAGCGAAGGCCCCAAGGCAGAAGCCAGCGTCGGCTTCAGCCTCGAGTGGTCCAGCGAGACGAGCTATAGCTTGAAGTCCATACAGTATGAGCGCAACTCCTCTTCCGTCTATCCCGCCTTCCGCTACTGGACCAACAATGTCAAGCTGACAGACGCCAACTACGAGAGCGAGCAGGAGACCAACGTCAACTTTCCCGCCATCACCCACACCGAGTTCTCCGCCAGCACGGCGTGGATATGGCGAGTGCCCCGCAACAGCAGCATCGGCGTGGACGACAATCGGCAGACGCAGTTCAAGCTGCGCGTGAGCGTCAAACCCGTCTTCGCATCATGGTATCACTGGCGCGGAGCCGTGGAGTACGACAGCAACAAGAATACCTACAACGGCTACACCGGATCCGAAGACGGCTGGTACAGGCACACCGAGAAGCTCCCCGCGCCCGACCGCACCCCTTGGGGCGTGCTCGCCCTGAAGAACGCTGCATCGTCCTACACCATTGGGAACATCAAGATCTACAAGCAGGCTGAGTTCGACGCGAAGGGAATCAAGGCCCCCGTCTTCACCACAATCCCCAGTTCCTACAACATGAACGAAGTGGCTAAGAAGACGATTCCCGAAGGCACTTATGCTATCACCTACCAAGCCATCGACCCGAATAACGGCAACAGGGTAGTGGGCAACTGGAAGTATGAGAACATCGAAATCGAGCAGGGAGACAGCCCCGCATCGGCCACCACGGAGATTTCCAGCATCAACGCTCAGCAGATTTTGTAGGTCCTACGCCAAGTTGTCGGCCGACGCAGGCCAGGCACACTGCCGTATCAAACAAAAGCCTCCATCTCGGAGGCTTTTGTTGTATGGGTCAGTAGGCAGCGTAGTTGTGTTGTCGCTCCCAGCCGATAGTGGTCGAGGGGCCGTGTCCGCAGAGGACCGCCGTCTCGTCCGGCAGGCAGAAGAGCTTGTTTTGGATGCTGTCCAGCTCGGTTTCGAAATTGCCGCCCGGCAGGTCTGTCCTGCCGATGCTGCCTTGGAACAGGGTGTCGCCACAGATCACAAATTCCTGGTCGGGACAATAGAAAGAGGAAGAGCCCGGGGTGTGGCCAGGTGTGTGGATGAGGCGGATGACTTTCTCTCCCAGCTTCAGCTCGTCGCCATCGTTCAGGAGTTGCTCGATAGGAGGCATTCCGCCACCGATGTTCAGCCCGAACTGTGCTGCCATGTTCGGCATCTGTCGGTAGGTCTCGGCCTCGTCGACATGGAAGATGGGCTTAAGTTTATAGATGCGATACACGAAGGGAAGCCCGAAGGTGTGGTCGAAGTGGGCGTGTGTCTGCAAGGCATATTTGAGCTTCAGGCCGTGAGCGGCTATGCTGCCTTCCAGCAATTGCTCTTCATGCCTGTTCCAGGCTCCGCAATCCACGATGGCAGCTTCGCGCGTCTCTTCATCCCAAAGCAGGAATGTGTTCTCCTGAAGGGGGTTGCATGTAAAGGAAAGGTATTTCATTAAGTGTTGAAAAGTTGAAAAGGTTATATGTTAAAGAGGGAGATATACCAGCTTCTTTGTCTGGAAGAACTCTTCCTCGAAGTACTCGCTGAGTGATGTGATTTGTGCTGCCTTGCCGAACGGTTTGGCTTCCTGCTCAAGCTCTCCGCCCTTGAGGCAGATGAGGCCGTTGGGCAAAGCGTTCAATTGCTCCTTGCTGATGCTCTTTCGGATGATCTTCACGAGGTCGGGTAGGGGCATCACAGCTCTCGACACCACGAAATGGAACTGCTGCTTGACCTCTTCGGCCCGGCACCACTGAGTCGTGACATTCTCCAGCCCGAGCGCATTCCTGACCTCGTCGCAGACACGAATCTTCTTTCCGATGGAGTCCACAAGGTGGAACTTCGCCTCTGGGAACATGATGGCAAGCGGAATGCCGGGGAAGCCGCCACCTGTGCCGAGGTCCATGATGCTGGTGCCTGGCTTGAAGCGAATCAGCTCGGCAATGGCGAGGCTGTGCAGGACATGATGCTCGTAGAGGTTGTCTATGTCCTTACGCGAGATGACGTTTATCTTGCTGTTCCAGTCGCGATAGAGTGCGTCGAGAGCCTCGAACTGCTGCTTCTGCCGGTCCGTCAGGCTGAAATACTTGTTGATGAGTTGCATTCTTTACGGGGGATTATGATGTATATGAGTGCCGCTGCTCCGAGAATATATGGATAGTAAAGGTAAGGAATGATGTCGAGGGGGTCGATGAGAGCGAGACCGCTGGCAATGAGCATCTGGGCTCCATAGGGAATGATGCCCTGGGCAAAGCAGCTGAAGGTGTCGAGGATGCTTGCGGCACGCTTCGCAGGGATGTCGTAACGCAAAGCCAGGTAGCGGGCCAACGGACCGACACTGAGGATGGCAATCGTGTTGTTGGCCGTGCAGAAGTCCGTCAGCACTACCATTCCGGCCATGCTCAGTTCGGCTTTCTTCCGGCTTCCTCTCCGACTGTTGAACAATTGCATGAGCCAGTCGATGCCGCCTGCCTGGCGGATGACTTGCATCAGCCCCGCAGCCAGAAGCGTCACGATGATGAGTTCGCTCATGCCCATGATGCCGTCGTTCATCGCCTTCAACCATCCAAAGGGAGTCAGGGCGCCGGAAAAGATGCCCATCAAGCCTGCCAATATCGTTGCTGTAGCAAGCACAAGCAAGACATTCATGCCGCAAAGTGCTGCCACTATAATATAAATATAAGGTATGATGGCAGGGTAGAAGACTTCTCCCAGGTTGTCGGGCTTGACATTGACGGCAGGCAGGCAAGCGTAGAGCGCAAGACAGATGAGGGCGGCAGGAAGAGCTATCCAGATGTTCGCATGGAACTTGTCCTTCATCTCGCAGCCCTGAGTCTGTGTCGCCACAATCGTTGTGTCGGAGATAAAGCTGAGGTTGTCGCCGAAGTAAGCTCCGCCCACCACTATCGCTACCATCATTGCCGCATTGCTCCCAGTCTGTTCGGCCATGCTCCCTGCTATGGGAACAAGGGCGGCAATCGTGCCGACACTGGTGCCTGTGGCAAGCGAGATGAAGCAGGCTGCAAGGAACAGACTGCTCAACACAAAACCAGGCGGTACGGCAGAAAGCGCCAGGCGAATCGTAGCGTCAATCGCTCCCATCTGCTTGGCGGTAGCAGCAAAGGCCCCTGCCAGGATGAATATCCAGAGCATCTGCATCACTCCGGGCGAGGCAGCGCCTTCTGCCAATCTCTCGAAGCGCTTTCCGATGCTAAGCCCCTGCATGATGAAAAGGCTGTAGAGGGAAGCGGCAAGAAAGGCAACGGTAAGCGGAACGGCATAGAAGTCGTCTGCCGCTAGACTCAGGAACAAATAAAGCAGCAGGAAAACAATGAGCGGACTCAACGCAAGGAGTCCTTTCTTACTTGATATCGCGCCATTCATGCCGCGAAGTTACATCTTTTTCTTCAACTTTCTCCCTTTTTGGTGTAAAAAAGCGATAATCTTGAATTTATTTCCCTCTTCTCGTCATTTCTTTCAATAAAAAGATATAACTTCGCAATCGTTAAATGCAGAATTAACACATAGGAAAAGTAAGATATGGCAAAGGTAATCACGATGGGAGAGATTATGCTGCGTCTCTCCTCACCAGGCAATAGCAGGTTTGTTCAGTCGGACAGTTTTGATGTCAACTATGGAGGTGGCGAGGCCAACGTGGCTGTCAGCCTGCAGCACTATGGCAATGAGGCCTTCTTCGTAAGTAAGGTGCCCGAACATGAGATAGGGCAAGCCGCTATCAACAGCTTGCGCCGCTTTGGCGTACACGTGGACTTCGTGGCTCGTGGCGGCGAGCGTCTCGGCATCTACTATCTTGAGACGGGAAGCAGCGTGCGCCCCAGCAAAGTCATCTACGACCGAGCTCACAGCAGCATCAGCGAGGCAACGCCTGACGACTTCGACTTCGATGCGATATTCCGTGAGGCGGACTGGTTCCATTGGAGCGGCATCACGCCTGCTTTGAGCAAGAACATGTCGGAATGTGTCCGTCGGGCTTGCATTGCGGCAAAGAATGCAGGCGTCACTGTCAGCTGCGACCTCAATTACCGCAAGAAGTTGTGGAGTCCCGAGGAGGCGCAGAAAGTGATGTGTCCCCTGATGGAGTATGTTGATGTCAGCATCGGCAACGAGGAAGATGCCGAGAAGTGCCTGGGCTTCCGTCCGGATGCGGATGTCGAGAGCGGCAACACAGATGCGGACGGCTACAAGAACATCTGTCGGGGTATGGTCAAGGCGTATGGCTTCAAGTACGTCGTGAGCACGCTTCGCGAGAGTTTCAGCGCATCGCATAACGGCTGGAAGGCAATGATATATGACGGCAAGGAGTTCTACAAGAGCCGCCGTTACGAGATAAGCCCCATCGTGGACCGTGTGGGCGGTGGCGACAGCTTCAGTGCCGGCATCATTCATGGCTTGGCAAACGGCAGGCCGATGGATTGGGCCTTGGAGTTCGCGGTGGCTGCAAGTGCCTTGAAGCACACGATTCCCGGTGATGTCAATATGGTCTCTCTCTCCGAAGTGGAGAGCCTCATGAAAGGCAGCGGCAACGGAAGAGTGGAGCGTTAGTTCATAGTTGATAGTTGATAGTTAATAGTTCATAGTTGATGGCAAGTTTCGATAAGATGCAAGTCCTGCAGAAGATGCAGGCGACAGGCATGGTGCCTGTGTTCTATCACAAAGACGCTGAGGTTGCAAAGCAAGTGATAAAGGCCTGTTACGACGGTGGTGTGCGGGCTTTCGAGTTTACCAACAGGGGCGACTTCGCCCACGAGGTCTTCGCCGAGTGCATGAAGTATGCGGCGAAGGAGTGCCCGGAGATGGCGATGGGCGTCGGCTCTGTTGTAGATGCTCCCACGGCAGCCCTCTATATCCAGCTTGGCGCCTGTTTCGTGGTAGGCCCTTTGCTCAATCCCGACATCGCGAAGGTCTGCAACCGTCGGCTCGTTCCTTATTGTCCGGGATGTGGTACGGTAAGCGAGATTGGTGTGGCTCAGGAGTTGGGATGCGACCTGACGAAGGTCTTCCCGGGCGACGTCTATGGCCCGTCGTTTGTGAAGGGCATGATGGCTCCCTGTCCGTGGAGCAAGATAATGGTGACTGGCGGCGTCTCTCCCGACGAAGAGAACCTGACGGCTTGGTTCAAGGCTGGTGTCTTCTGCGTAGGCATGGGCAGCAAGCTCTTCCCGAAGGACAAGGTGCAAGCCCAGGACTGGCAGTACATCTCGGATATGTGCCGCCGCTCGCTGGAGTACATAGCAAAGGCAAAGCAAGGATAAGACAGCGTCCCTCCTAATCCTTGGAGGAGGGGCAGTGGCAATGAAGAACGGCTCGAGTCAGACTCGGGCTGTTCTGCTTTTATGTCTATGCAGTGAGAATTCCCTCACAGCCGCAGCCGGATTCTGCTTCAGCTGCTTCTGATATCTGTATTTGCAGGCTGCGAATGCAGAAATGCTGACTGTAAATGCAGAGACGCAGGCCGCGAATGTTGATACGCAGGCTGTGTACCAACAACCGGCTGTGCTGTGGAAGAATATTCGTCCTGCGGGAAAACGGGATTCCTTCTGCCGGAAAAAATGTTATTGAATTCGGAAATATTTGGCATTTCGTTCGCTAATTCGTAACTTTGCAAAAAAAAAGTAGGCTTTTCCTGTTACAAAACGACACCTTTGGCGTTATATTAGCAGAGAGCGTATGTGAGAAATGAGCAAGGACTTCCTGATAGCAGCCTACAAGAAGTTGCAACAGAGGTTGCGATACGGCCTGTCACATTCAGAAGCTGACGCCCTGAACGACGCCTTCTGCAATCTGTGGGGCAGCAGATACGACCCTGCGACTAAGGAGGAAGGCGAGAGGCTGCTCTATCAGGCTCTGCGACGCAGACAGATAAGCCTCTGGCGAAACGAACAGCGACACCCGAAGGTGCCTCACACCGATGCTCATATCGCCGAGCCGCCGTCCGACGATGACTTCGACGAGGCATTCCGACAGATAAACGAGCTCATCAGGACACAACTGACGCCTCTGCAACAGGACATCCTCATGCGCCACGACGTCAACGACGAGACATACAGCGAGATAGCCGAAAGTCTCGGGATGGAGGAAGCCGCCGTCAGGATGCAACTGAGCAGAGCGAGGAAGAAGATAAGGGAAGTCTATAAAATGAAGAATAAGAGATAAAGCTCTCTCTGACTCCCCCTTCTGTTGGGAGAATCCCAGGCCAGGACGGTCTCGCCCAAGAAGAAGAGGATGGAGAGGAACAGTAAATGGTAAATGTATTATGATGTACCGCGACCTATCTTATTGGGAAGAATTGGCGGAACGCTACTTCCAGGCAGAAACCTCCGAAGCGGAAGAGGCTCGGCTGCGCAGGTTCCTCTGTAGCAGCGAAGGGCAGGACTCGCGCTTCGACGAGGTAAGAGCCACGATGTCCTACCTGCACGCCTGTCGTCAGCAGAGACATCCGGACAGGGGAAGCCTCTCCATAGAGGTGGATGTTTGGAGAAGGTCTCGGTTCCTCCTCGCCCTTGCTGCATGCCTCTGCCTTGCAGCTTTCCTCGGATGGCATCAATACCAGCAGCACAACATCAGCAGTGTGCGCATAGCTGGTCAGGATGTAGAGGCAGATGCTTCCCTCTTGATGCAAAAGCAAATGGCGGAAATGTTCAATCCACTCGACCACTAAGAGAGCGATGAAAAGGATACTTCCCATCATAATGATACTCCTTGGCGCGTGCACTGCGGTGTATGCCCAGAAAGGTCTTGCCATACAGTCTGCTTTCGACGAGCTGGCTGTGAAGCAGAACGCTACGGAGGTGGTGATGGGAGCCGGAAGACTGAAGAAGTATAGCCTGAGCCTCTTCCATAGCCTCGAGATACAGAGCCCGTCGGCCTCAGAACAGCAGCGCATAGAAACCCTCGTGCAGACGGATGCGAAGCAGGCAATACTGCACGAAGAACATGGCGGGCACAAACTCTACGAACTCCCCGGGCGCAAGGGCATGCACCGCTACATCTTCTACCGATGCACCAGCCAGTCCCTTGTCCTTATTTATATAGAAGGGAAAGCCAGCCTCAGGCAAATCGAGTCTCAATTCCTGAAGAAACAAAACTAAGCTCATGAAACATATCAGCATCTCATACATACTCTTCGTTGCGATGACTCTCTGCCCTTTTTTCCTGACGGCCCAGGACGACAGTCTGAATTGGGACTTCAGCGACATCTTCCAAGGCACAAAGGCAAACCCTGCGCTGCCCTCTTCTCTGGAAGGCTGGAAGGAGCACCTTGAACTCTTTGGCAGGAATATCCCGCAGGAAGAGGTGTTCCTCCACATGGACAACACCTGCTACTTTGCCGGCGACACGCTCTTCTTCAAGGCATACGTCCGCCGGAGCGACACAGGCAAGCTCACCAACCTGAGCCAGCTGCTCTATGCCGAACTGTGGAACCAGGAAGGCTATATGCTGGAGCGGCATCTGGTAAAACTGAAGGACGGGCAGGGCACGGGCTCCTTCGTCTTGAATGATTCCCTCTATGGAGGCTTCTATGAGCTGCGAGCCTATACGCGCTGGCAGCTGAACTGGGGCGAGTATCAGCACCCGCATACCTGGCCGGCCGAGCAGTGGTTCTTCAACAAGAAGATGGCCAAGGAATTCTATCGCGACTACGAGAAGCTCTACTGCCGCATCTTCCCCCTCTACAACAAACCCGAAGTGCCTGGCACCTATTACCACGATATGACCGAACGCCCCCACATGCGCTATTACCGCACCGAGGTGAAGAAAGAACCTCCTGTCGTGAACCTCTATCCCGAAGGCGGCGTGATTGTGGAAGGCACAAGGGCACGTGTGGCATTCGAGGCAAACGAGGCCGACGGCGAGCACCTGTCGGGCATAATGCGGCTCTATGGAAAGGGAGGCCGCCTGCTGCAGGAACAACGGACAGAGAACCGAGGACGCGGGACGCTGGAGTTCGACTATGAGCATGGCGTCACCTATTCCACCATCTTCACCAGCGACAGCAATGTCGTGATACGTAAGCGAATGCCAAAGGCAGAAGAGAGCGGATGCGCCGTGCGAGCCGACGTGATGGAAGACCGGCTGCTGCTCACACTGCAACCGCGTGGCGAGGCTGCCAACGAGACCTTGGGCGTAACCGTCATGGTGGGCGGCGCCTTGCATTACTTCCAGAAGTTCCGAGCGCAAGACACGCAGATCAGCATTCCCACGGACTCGCTTCCCACCGGCGTGGCTCAGATAACGGTGTACAACGCACAGGGACGCGTCTATAGCGACAGGCTCTGCTTTGTGCGGCATCAAAAGGACATCGAGGATGCGGGCGTGCGTTTCGGTGACATCAAGGCAAGCTATGAGCCGTTCGACTCCATACATCTCTCTGTCGAGAACCCGCAGGCAGCAGGCTCCACCATATCCCTTGCCGTACGCGATGCCTCAACGTCCGAGTACCTCTACGACAGCAGCAACATCCTGACGGAGATGCTTCTTTGCAGCCAGATACGAGGCTTCGTGGAGCAGCCGCACTATTACTTCGAGGCGAACGACGAGGAGCACCGCCGCCACCTTGACCTCTTGCTGATGGTGCAGGGATGGCGACGCCACAACTGGATAACGATGGCCACGCCCGGCATCTTCCGCATCAACCATCCCATCGAGAAGACGCCCGTCTATTTCGGTGCCGTCTATCGCTACGTTGCCATAGGTCACGAAGGCTGGGACGGCTGGGGAAACATGACCGAACAGGAAATCAAGAAGTATGACTTCTCGCGTCCCGAAGGCGGCGAGTGGTTCTCTCGGAGGAACAAGAAGCCTCAGGGCATCATCCCCCTTTTGGGCAATGCCGGCGAGGAGCGCGACAAGCACAATGCCTACAGCTATCTGCTGAAGGACAACGAGTCGGCTTCCTTCGACGGACGCAACTACTACGACGAGGGCAACCTGCGGCGTGAGGTGCGCGTCCATGCGGAGTATCGGCAGAACTCGGACATCGGCTTGAAGAGCGTCTATGGTGATGTCACGACGAAGAACGGACGCTTCGTGCTGGAGCTGCCCGGCTTCTATCACTACTGCATCATGGACTTGTCTGCTTCCGACACGACGAAATGGAAGCTGAACAAGCCGGAGAGCAGGAAGACGAAGCGCATGCTTCGCAAACGCAAGAAGAAACTCGATAAGGGGCAAGCCGTTCCTTCGCTTGAACATCAGTGGATAAAGCCGACCGAAACGGATTATCCCGAGTTCTATGTGCGTCTTACCCCCTATTATCCTCGCTTCTGCAAGCCCTTCAGCTTTTACCATACGCATGTGGCACCGCCTCGCGAAGGCACAGTCCTGATACCTTCACTCCGCGACGGCCAGACGCTTGCCCAGGTGACGATACGCACCAAGCATGGTGGCCTGCGAGACTACGACCCCTCGCATCCGGCGTTGGTGCGCGATGCCTACGAGACCTTCAATGATTGCATCGATGCCGGCTTCACGCCCGGATGGTTTCCAGGCTCCCAATCTTTTGCCGAGTGGACGAAGCGCCTATGGGTTGGCGACATGAACATGCATCGCGATTACATGACATACGAGGAGTATGTCCATCCCCACTATGATAATGATGGCTGGTTCGGTTCCTATGGCGGTGGATTTAGTTCCGGATATGATAGTAACTGGAGAAATCCTGGTCCTGACGGCACTTATCACGGGGCAGGCTTTTTGGGAGGAACTGTGCTCGACAACTCTCAGTATCATTCTGTTACACGTGACGATATGCGTTCTTTGCGCGACAGATGGGCAGACCCTGCCGACACCAGCTGGCCTTCCTTTGGTAGCTATTCTCTTCGCGGGGGAGGCTGGAGCACCTCAAACATGGTGGCGTACTCTCGCACAGGACTCGACAACACGACACAGTCGCTCAACTTCCTGCGTTCGCTCCGCTCTATCAGTCTCATCACGGATTATGCGCCGCGCATGGAAGGCAGCCGTAGGTATTGGGGAGCGAACCAGCCGACCGTTGACATCGGTTACGAGCCGCTTACCGACGGCGTCCGTCCCACCTATCGCGACCGTCACTTCGTCCTGCATGGCTATGATGTCAGCGAGGAGTTCTACAGCCCCTGCTACCGCCAGCGCCCGTTGCCGTCGCTCAAGGACTACCGCCGCACCCTCTACTGGAACCCCAACCTGGAGCTCGACGAGAATGGCCGAGCCGACGTCGTTCTTTGGAACAATTGCCTCTCCACAAGCATCACCGTAAGTGCAGAGGGTATAACACCGACGGGAAAGATATTGACAGGCATCAGCTATCCCGAAGACCGTTGAAGCATACGACAAACATGATCCCAGCACAGTATATTTTCCATCCTGCCGCAGAAAATTCTTCGTACGCAACTTGCGTACGTGCATTTTCTGGCTGCGTACGAACATTTGCAACTTCCGAATGTTCATTTGCAACTTGCGTACGAAGAATCTGGTGCGTGGTCTTGTTTTTTTCCTTTCCCTCTCTTCAACTTTTCACCTTTTCGCAGGACACTTTGACCGCTGTCGTCGTGGATGCCGCGACGGGAGAGCCTGTGCCATACGCCAGCGTCTATGTCTCTCCCTCGTGTGGCACCATCAGCAACTACGACGGCGAGTTCTCGCTCGAGTGCCTCCCATCCGACGTGCTCCGCATATCGAGCATCGGCTATCAGCGCGTCAGCCATCAGGCATCGCAACTTCCCGACACCATCCTCATGAAGCCCATCTCCTCCACTCTGCGCGAGCTGACTGTCTTAGGAACAGACGACCTCCTGTACCGCCTGGTGCGCAAGATGCAGAAGGAGACCAAGAAGTACAAGAAGACGGAGAGCAACTACTTCTTCCGCCTCACCACGCAGTACCCGGGGACCGACGAGGTGGCCGAGGCTTTCCTGAGTGCCAAGTCGTGCGTCCAGCTGCGCGACATGACCTTCCATAGCGGCAATCGCGGCGTGCTGAAAGAGTCCGGCGTGTTCGAGAGTCCCGACCTCAAGGGCTTGGGACGCACAAACCTGCACGTCTTCCTCCGTCTCGCTCCTATTCTTACATACTACAACGAGTGGGACTTCGCCATCGTTCCGGCCGACATCGTGCTGAGCAGGAGGGGAAAGCTCTACGACGTCTCGAGTACGGCATTCACGGAAGAAGACGGCACGGAGATACGCAGGATTCACGTCACGGGAAAGCCCGCCAGTTCCGGCTACGTTATCCTCGAGGGTACGCTCTATGTCGATTACAAGAAGTGCCGGCTGCTGCGCTTCGACGGACAGATGCGAGGCTTGTATCTTAGGATGTACGACATTGCCCGGATGCGTACGTCCATCGATACCGTCAGTTACGATATGCATGTCGATTACCGTCACGACCACGGCTTCACCGAGATAGCCAACATGTCGGGCACTGTCATAAAGGACAAAGTGATGCTGAGATACCTGCTCTTCAACCTTGGAGATAAGGAGATGGCGTTCAAGAAGTCCGTTCGAGTGGGCAGCAACATGCTGCAAACTATCGATAAAGTTGGCTACGACTCCTTGCTATGGACTACAACAGGTATCGTGAAGCGCACCCAGCTGGAGGAGCGCATTGCTTTCAGGGACAGCAGTTTCCGCATGGCCAACAAGTCGAATTACAATGTCCCTCCCTCCGAACAGGAGAGCAGCGCCAACAAATACTTGAGAGACGCCCTTCGTCAGCTTAAGGGGAATGCCATGCAGCTGCATCGAGGCCTGCCTGGAAAGTAGCCAGCAGCCTTCTTATGCGGCTTGCTCAATTGTGTGGCTGTCAAGTCATGAGAGCCTTTCGTAGCCCCATTCGTCGAGCACTTCGCCCCAATGTTCGTTCACAAGGCGGATGGTGCGGGAGTTGTACTGGTACTTGTTCTTCTTGTAGCTTTTCTTGCTCTGTATGTACTTCTCGATGGCTGGCTTTGCTTCTTCCCAACCAGGCAGGTTGAGCTTGCGGTAGATGTCTTCCGTGATGTTGAGTGCGTCCTTCTCGATGTCCTCGAAACGCACTTCATAGAGCCTTCCATCGGGTAGAGTGGCTTTCTGCTCTTTGTAGGCATGGTAGAGCTCCATGTAGTTGCGCAGGATGTTCTGCTCCATCTCTTCGTCTGTGATGGCGTGGAACTCAAGCGGTTTGATGGTGCTGAGATAGAAGGAGCGTGTGCTCTCGAAGACGGTGTATGGGTTGCGCATCAGAAAGACGAACTTGGCGTTGGGAAAGAGTTCTGTGAGAGCTTTGATGCGGCTTGTGTGAGGCGGGTTCTTGCTCAAGTATTGTGTGCCGCCTGTGTTCCAAAGGCTTATCTTGACGAGCTTCTCGAAGGTCTGCTTGAACTCCTGCAGCTCGTCTTCTGTGATGTCCTTGAAGGTGAGGAAGCGGTCGCACCATTCCTGCATCCTTTCGGGGAAGAACCAGAAGTTGTAGTAGTTGCAGAAGGTCATGTTGGCGAGCGAGAACTCTTCTTCTTGGGGAAGGTCTGGGGCAAGCTCCATGTTGTCGGTGGGACGTTTGTTGGGCATCACCAGCTTCATGATGGGCTTGAAGAGTCCCTGCATGGCCATGATGTAGTGCGGGAAGACGGTCTGATAGGTGGTGGTGTAGCCGAAATGCTTGTCCTGAGCGAAGATGTTGTGGACGAAGGTCGTGCCGCTCCTCCAATGTCCGAGGATGAAGAGCGGGGCGTTCTCTAAGGGTTTATTGGCCAAGAGTTTTCGGTACTTTCGCTCTTGTAAGGCCACAAACGGGCTGAGAATGCGGCAAATGCTTTTCGTCAGCCGGTAGCTTGCTTTCTTGTCCTTTGCAATATGCTGTCCTTCGGTCAGTCTCTTGAATGTCTTCCAGTCTGCTCCTACAAGGGTGTTGACAGGAAGTTGACTATAATTAAACAATCCCATATTACTTCTTAATTACAATCTCTAAACCTTGTTTATTTAGCTCTTTCACGGCTTTCTCGATGGCCTCGTAGTGCTCGGGTGCGATGCCGAGTTTTGGAAGGTCGAGTGTCGGCAGGTCTTCTTGCAGGAGGTCAGCCTCGTCGAGCTGCTTCTCTATCATGCCCACGGCACATGTGTTGTTCGTGATGGGGTCGATGAGGATGAAGGCTCCTGTGGCTCTGTTCTTCTTGTAAGCATCGAAGAAGAGCGTCTTGGCCGTCGTAATCTGCACCTGACCTATTTCGTTAAGCTTGAAGTCCTTGCCTTCTAAGTGTTCCATCGTGTTGACATCGATGCGGTAATCGATGGCGTTGATGGTGGCTCGCGTGGTGTTTGTGTTTGCTTTGAGGAAGAACTGCTTGCTGCGGTCCATCGACTCCTCGTCCATCCAAACGAGCTTTGTCTGTAAGTGACGGCCAATGAAGGGCAGATTGTCGGGCTTGACGAGCATTTCGCCTCTGGAGATGTCTATCTCGTCCTCAAGTGTGATGGTGACGCATTGGGGGCAGAAGGCATAGTCGAGCTCGCCATCATAGGTGACGATGCTCTTCACGCGACTTGTCTTCCTGCTGGGCAGAGCCATGATTGGGTCGCCCTTGCGGATGACGCCGCTTGCCACCTTGCCCGAGAAACCGCGGAAGTCGAGGTTGGGACGCAGGACATACTGGACGGGGAAGCGGAAGTCCTGCATGTTCCTGTCTTGGTCGATGGGCACCGTTTCGAGGTACTGGAGTAGGGAAGTGCCCTCGAACCAAGGTGTCCTGTCGCTCTTCTCCACCACATTGTCGCCCTCTTTTGCCGAGAGGGGGAAGCATGTGACGTCCTCTATGCCAAGCTGATTCGTGAGCGCAAGGTACTCGTCCTTAATCTTGCGGAAGACCTCTTCGGAGAAGTCCACGAGATCCATCTTGTTGACGGCAAGTACGATGTGCTTGATGCCGAGCAGCGAGACGAGGAATGTGTGGCGGCGTGTCTGTGTGATGACGCCGGTTCGAGCATCAACAAGGATGATGGCGAGGTTGGCTGTCGAGCCGCCTGTTATCATGTTTCGTGTGTATTGCTCGTGTCCCGGAGTGTCGGCGATGATGAACTTTCGCAGGTTTGTCGAGAAGTAGCGGTAGGCAACATCGATGGTGATGCCTTCCTCGCGCTCTGCCTTCAAGCCGTCGAGCAGCAGGGCATAGTCAATCTCGCCAGCACCGGCATTTCCCACGCGCTTTGAGTCGCGCTCCAGAGCCTGCAATTGGTCTTCGTAGAGCTTCTTGCTGTCAAAGAGCAAGCGCCCGATAAGCGTTGACTTGCCGTCATCGACAGAGCCAGCAGTAAGTAGTCTGAGGAGCGACTTCCGCTCGTCAGCATCAAGATAAGCCTTAATATTTAAACTATTTTCTTCCACGATTGTTTCTGTTATTTCGTTGCCGCGATGTTTCGTTATGTCGTCATAACGTTATATCGACATTATCGTTGAGTCTAAACTATGAACTATGGACTATGGACTATGAACTATGGACTCTTAGAAGTATCCTTCGCGTTTCTTCTGCTCCATGCTTGCTTCCTGGTCGAAGTCGATGACGCGGGTTGTGCGTTCGCTCTTGGTTGTTGTCATCATCTCCTCCACAATCTCCTCGATGGTTGTGGCGTTACTCTCCACTGCGCCCGTTAGCGGCCAGCAGCCAAGGGTACGGAAGCGAACCATGCGCATGTGAATCTTCGGTACAAGCTCCTTTGGCAAGCGGTCGTCGTCGGCCATGATGAGGTTGCCGTCAATTTCTACGCAAGGCCTTTCCTTTGCGAAATAGAGGGGCACAATGGGAATGTTCTCGAGGCGGATGTACTGCCAGATGTCGAGCTCTGTCCAGTTTGATAGGGGGAAGACGCGGATGCTTTCGCCCTTGTGGACGCGGCTATTGTAGATGTCCCAGAGCTCGGGGCGCTGGTTCTTGGGGTCCCACTGGTTGAACTGGTCGCGGAAGCTGAAGATGCGCTCCTTTGCCCTCGATTTCTCTTCGTCTCGACGCGCTCCACCGAAAGCGGCATCGAACTTCCATTTGTTCAAGGCGTCGAGCAGAGCCTTTGTCTTCATCAGGTCGGTGTGCACCTTGCTGCCATGCGTGAAAGGCCCTACGCCAGCGCGGAATGCCTCCATGTTGCTCTCTACAATCAGGTTCCAGCCGTGCTCTTTGGCATAGCGGTCGCGGAACTCAATCATCTCGCGGAACTTCCATTTGCTGTCGATGTGCATCAAGGGGAAGGGCACTTTGCCTGGAGCAAATGCTTTCTCTGCAAGGCGCACCATCACGCTGCTGTCCTTGCCGATGCTGTAAAGCATAACGGGGTTCTCGAATTCAGCAGCCACCTCTCGGATGATATGGATGCTTTCCGCTTCCAGTTCCTGAAGGTGACTCAAACGATATTCTTCCATTAATTATATAATCATTTACATTTTCAGGGGACAAAATTACAAAAAAGTGAGCAAAAAGCCAAATTTATTGAAAAATTCGTACCTTTGCAGTCGGTTTCATTACAAAACAAACCCATGATTAGTTTGAAAGGAAAGTGGCAACAGTTCTGCCGGTGGCAGCGTAATCCGATACAATATAAGCCTTTGACAGACGAAAAGCACGTCTGCCTGAACTGCGGACAGGAGTTTATGGGCGATTATTGCCCTCGCTGTTCACAATCGAAGAATGTCGATAAGAAGATAAGTTGGAGTACCATTAGCAGCGGCTTCTTGGAGGCCTTCAATATTGAGGGGCGTTCTTTTCCCCGTGCACTTTGGCATCTGATCTGCCGTCCGGGCTACATGATAGGCGACTATATCAGCGGGCATCGCCAAATGTCGTATCCGCCATTGAAGATGCTGATTATTGTTGCCCTCTTTCTTGTGATTATAGAGAACCTGCCCGAATGGATAGGCTGGAGTGAAGTGATGGAAGAGGAGGCTTCGGACGGCACGATATACCAGCTGGCGATATGGGCCGACCAGAATCCCGCATGGGCCACGCTGGCATTATGTTCTCTGCTCATCCTGCCCACATGGTCGCTCTTCCGCTATGCGCCTCGCCATTCGTATCATACGTTGCCCGAAGGCTTCTTCATCCAGGTCTTCATGGCCACGCTGACATTGCTGATATTTATCATCAGCAACATTTCCGACTGGTTCATGTGGCTCCTCCTCTTTTATTATCTAGTCGCCTATCGCCAGCTTTTTGGCTATAGTGTTTGGGGGACGTTGTGGCGCATCTTCGTCGGGATGTTCGAGGTGGTGCAGTTGTTATTTGTGGTTATATGCCTGCACGAGATGAGGCAGGCCATCTCGGGCGACCCTGCGCATTCTTCTTTAGGCATGTTGGCCATAGTCACTGCTTTCTTCTTCCTGCTCGGCCTCGTAGCGGCATTCATAGCGCATCGGATAAACAAAAAGAACCGGCCTTCGCCTCAGGAATAGAGGGAAGCCTAATGCGTTCGTACGAAAAGCGGCCACCGTTTCCTTGTGACCGCTTTGCTTTTTATCTCTGCAAGACCTTTCTGCCGTTTACGATGTTGATGCCTTTCTGCAATTTCGTGAGGCGTTGGCCTGCCAGATTGTAAATGGTTCCGCCTTCCTTTTCTGCGACGGGAGAAGCCACGCCGTCGACTATCGGCTCTTCGAAGTCGCCGGTCCTGATGAGCTTGATGTCGTCGAACTCTACCGATTTAGTATCGGGCTGTCTGTTCATCACAACCAATGATGCTCCTGCCGGAATGCTCACGCCTTCCACGACGCTCTCTCCATGATATATCTCATTATAGGTGGGAATGGCAAGGTTCGTATAGAGATATACTTCTCCATTCGCATCGCGATATCCGAGCGCAAAGGGTTCTTCCGTTACTTTAGTCGCTCCGATGAAGATTGTCACCTGATAGGTTCCTGCCTCTGCGATGGGTTCAGTCCATAAGTATGCGCCCTCGTTCAGCCAGATGGTATGGCTCATTGAGTTGGTCCAACAAAACGGCCTCAACTTGAAGCCGCCTTCGCATTGCCCGAGGCCAACGCCATATTCGTTCCCCTCGACGGGGAGAACCAGGGTCTCGAGGTCAGCATAGTAAGCCACCGAGGGGTCTTCGTTGTAGAGGACGATGAAGACGTAGCAGTCCATGCCGTTGCGCACGGTTGGAGGGGTTTGCAGGGGGAAGTCAACGTATTTGCTATGTTTGTTTCCATCCTTTTCGGTATTGGGCGTAGTGAAGTAGTACTTGCCGTCCTTGCCGCGAATCCCGAGGGGCACGTAAATCGAGAGGCCTTGGTCCATGAAGAAGATGTCCTCGTATTGGGCAAGGCGCTCGTATGTGCCGTTCGCCATGCAGTTCACCGTGGCACGGCAAGCCTTCCAGGTGTCGTAGATAAGGACAAACACATTGTCTGAAGCATATTCGCTGACATAGAAGTCTATTTGGGAGGTTTCCGATATGGTGTACTTCGTAAGGCCGTCTTCCGAAAAGAATTCACTATACATAAACGGACAATGGCTCTGGTCTATGCATGTGTTAATCTCGGCTTTTCCTATATAAGGAGGCCTGATGGAGTGGCCTTCCGTATCGACAAACTTGATGGAGAATTGCACGAGGGGGTCTAGCTTGTATATAAGCTCGTTGTCCCAAAAGCCGTAGGCACCGCTGCCGTCCTTGCCCTGAGCCTCGACGACGCAGAAGGTCTCAAGTTTCAGATTGCGGTCTTCGATGCCTCCGAAATTATAATGGAATATGATGTCCGTCGTCTCTCCATATTCGGCGAGGTCCTCATATTCCAGCTCCGAGCCCACAAGATAGAACTTCCCGTCCTCGTTTTCGCCCACGAACTGCCCGCTGGGGAAGGTGATGATATCCGCCTCCCAGTCGTAGGTGCCTTTTATCCACGCCTCGGGGAAAGTCCTCGAGAGGCCTTGGATGTAGTAATCCGTGTTGTCGAAAGCCACTTGCGTACGGATGCTGAGGGGGGAAGCGTTGTCGCCGATTGCCGTGTAAGAGCCTTCGAGCGTGCATGTCCACACATCTGCGCCCTCGGGCAGCGTCACGGGTTCGTCGGTTTCGGCTTGGGCGAGGCCCACATAGGGAAACATAGCCAATGCAAGGCAGGCTAATGAGAGTAAACAGTTTTTCATGAAAGTAGCGTTTTTAAGAAGGTTAGAGAATAGTTGTTTCTGCAAAGGTAAGAAAAAAAGTTGATAAACAACGGGAACAGGTGGGAAAAAGATGGGTATCGTCGGGAAAAACGAACACAATGTGTGGCGGGCAGGATGAAAACAGAAAAAGAGGGCGGTTCCAAAGCCTCTCAGGGGGGATGAAAAACGCCGGCTGCGGCGATGGCAATCGCCGAACGCGGGGACGGGCAACGCCGCACGCGGAAATTGCCATCGCCGCAGGCGGCGTTTTTCGGTTCGCCAAGCTGCTCTTTTTCAGTCCGTTAGAAGGGTGCCATTTTCTCTGCGGCCATTCTTTAACCCCGCTCCTCGCTTTGCTCTGCTCCTCGCCCTTGGGGAATGGGAGGGGAGCTGGGGAGCAGTACTCTCCGCCCCTTAAGGGGAGGAGTGGCCGAAGGCCGAGGTGGGGTGTGAATTGCCCTTCAGGAATGGGAGGGGAGTAAGGGGCATGGCTTTCGTCATTTCGTGAACTTCAGCCCCTCCACATGGTTGCCCACAAACATGGGGACATAGTCGGACGTGGCGTGCCATCCGGGCTTCCCGGGCATCTGGTCGTAGATGGCTCTCCCGTTTATCTTCAGCCCCTCGAAGGTGACGCCTTTCACCTTGCGGCTCTCGTCGTAGCCGTTGATGATGGAGATGTTGGGGCGAGTGCCGTTGTAGCGGATGTGGCGGAACAGCACGTTCTCCACTCCTGCGCCCGGCGCCGTGCAATATTTCTGGTTCCATCCCACCTTCACCTGGGCAATGCAGCCATCCTGTATCTGCTCAATGCGGATATTGTCGAAGGTGATGTCTTTCACATAGTTGTTGTCGCCGCAATTGATGGCGAGGCATCCCTGGTAATCAATCTGCGATTCGGCTTGGCAGATGATGTCGATGTTATCGTAGCGAAGGCCTGTGATGCTGTCTCCCACGGCGGGATTGCCGTGCAGGCCGATGAAGATGGGGTGAGCCACATCGGCCCAAAGCGTGGAGTTTGTCATGCGGACATTGTGCACGCTGCCCTTGAAGCCCTTGCGCGTGGCGTAGGCCGTGGTGCAGTCGTCGCTGTTGCGGCAGAAGACGCGGTCGAACAGAATGTTCCGGCATCCGCCAAAGACGTTCAGCCCGTCGCCCCAGCTGGGATGAGAGATGCTGCGTACATCGTGCAAAGTCACGCCCTGTGACTCACCGATGGGGCAGGTGTTCAGCACGAGGCCATCGACGAGCACGTTCCTCGAGCGGTAAACATGGCAGCCCTCGTAACCTTTCGCAGGACGGGCGATGCCTCGACCCAGGATGCTCACGTTCTGGGCATCGTTGATGGCAAAGGTGCCCGTGAAGTATGCGCCGCCAGCAAGGTACAAGGTGGTGTTCGACGGGACGCTGATGCTGTCCTGCTGATTGTAGAAGCCCGGGGCAAAGTACTTGAACTCACGGCCCTGCTGCTTTGCCTCCCGCTCTGCCTCCTCCCTGCTCATGGGCGGTCGGGAGGTGAAGACAAGGAGGTTGCCGGTGATGTCGCCGTCCAGCTCCACGCTCACATTCTCGGGTTGGAACAGCAGGAACTGAACGGTGGAGTCGTTCTGTACGTTGGCTATCGTGCCACGATAATCGGGACGAATCCTTGCCTCCCGGAACTTCCTTTTCTTGCTCATCACGCGCACAAATACGTCGCCCGTGAAATCGAAACAGACGTAAGATATCTCGCGGATGGCATGCTTGCCATTCCCCACCGGCGCATTCACCTTTGCCATATAGGTGTCCAGCTTCGTCCACTCCTTGCTTCCCCGTGGCTGGACAAAGACGTCGTAGTCGTGCTTCAGCGGAGCACCGTCGGGAGCATGATAGGTGAAGACCTGATGAAGCCGTTTCCCTTCCTCCACGCCTGGCGCCGTGAACTCGTCGCTCTCCAGTCCCCGCCGTATCTCGCCCTTCTTTTCCGCTCTCTTTGCCAAGTCCTTTATCTTCTTGGTATAAGGCATTCTCAGCCCCAACCTGCCGACATAGTGGTCGTAGGCCAGATGATAGATGTTGCGAATGCGCCCCCTTGCCACCTGGCCAGGCTCCGTCCAGTCGCAGTACAGCCCTGTGCAATCGGTCCATGTCTCGAAGGGAACATCGTAGCCCAGATTGTAGCGTGCGCTGTATTCGATGCCTTTCATCAACCGATTGTCCAAAGCACCCCACAGGTCGTCGCCCTGCTGCCAAGCCATCTCGCAAATCTCGCACATCGCGCCAAGCCCCAGCTGGGCATGTGCCTGGTCGCGTCCGGTCTCCTGGCATTGCCCCGTCTGACTCACGTAGTTGGGCAGGGAGCCGTTGTCGGCGGCGTGAAGATAGATGTCGATGGCGTGCTGGTAGAGGTCCTTGTCCTCCATGCAAATGGCAGCGGCCATCCTGCAGCGGTTCACGATATGTCCCCAGTTGCCGTTGGCATACGGGCTGTCGGCTTCGAACTTTTCCATGACAGGCACCATCGCCCGCCTTATCATCTGGCTCCAAGCCTCAGCGTAATTATTTATTAGTTCATTTGGGGCTTTTGATTTAACTTCCATCATGGCGCGACATAGCCAATAGCCCTGGATGAGGCATAGGGGAGCATCGTGCCCATCGAAGCGCTGCAGCGTCTCGGCATAGGCATTGATGATGCGAATCGCTTCGTCATGCTTGCCGGCAAGGGCAAAATCCCATGCCGCTTTCATGTCGCGTTCGCTGCCGCCTTTGGTGCGGGCATACCCGCCGTCGCGTGCCACCACCTCATATGGGCCGTGCATCTTGTATTCTGTTTGTGCATAGGTGAAGCCAAAAGGCATCAAGGTGGCAAGCAATGCTGCAAAGAGTTTCTTTTTCATAAAGGCGGGATTACTAAAGAATGGTAAATGGGAGCCCCCCTCTAGCTCCCCCTCAGGGGAGAACTATTAAATGTTCAATGTTCAATGTTCAATTATTTAAGGAATGTCTTCTTGCCATTCGAAACAACGATGTTGTGCCTGGTTGGCTTTCCCAACCTTCGCCCGCTTGTGTCAAACCAAGCATTGTCCTCCGAATGATTCCTTAAGGAACTGGCTTTAGGGCTTTCGATTCCAAGAGGTGTGCCCTCGTCGGTCGTGGCTATGAAGAATGCGAGATGGCTTTGGATGCCGCGGGCATTCGTGTAGGTGACGCGATAGACGTAGCTCCAGTCCGTATTGACAGTGATTTCGCGCGTCGTCTCACCCGTATTCCATTGCCATAGCCCCGTGTCCTCTTCACCTTCAGGCAGTTGGGGCATCAGACGCAAAGTCTTTCCCAGAGGCAGGAGCACGCTTTTGCTGGTGGAGTATTTGTTGACGAGCGCACCAAGTTCGTTGTGATTGGTTAGCTTCCCGTTGACCAGTCCACGCTTCTTTTCCCCGGCAAGGCTGGGGATGTAAGTGGCACTGAGCGTAGCGCTGTACTCCATCTGAGGCGACAGCTCAGTAGGCACCTGGTCAGCAGGACAAAGCTGGGGTTCGTAGGTGTTCATCAGAACAGAATAGCCCAAATGGTCGTAACCGCCGCTGGTGGAACCCTTGCCGCCCTCGTCGATGCCCATCGCCTTGTAAGCCATCTCGGCAAATGGCATCACGACGCCCTTCGTGCCTTCGTACATTCCGATAACTGTACCCCAATAGGGACGCATCTGTGCACCGAGAGCAGGTTCCGTCATCAGCCAAGCTCGGGAATCGGAATAGTAGTATCCGCTGGAGCCATAATGATAGTTCGTCCAAGGCAGTCCCTCCGTGCTCTGGGTCTGCGCTGCCACATATTCGATGCCAGCAGCCAGGCGGTGGTTCATGTATGCAAACAGGTCGTCGCCCTGATTGTAGGCAACTTTGGCAATGTCAACAGCCAACCCCAACGCCAACGACGAGTGACCGGTGTCGCGTCCGCTTTCATTCATCTGACCCAATTGGCCATAGGCTCCAGTTTCCAGTTCGCTCTCTACAGCCGTTACAATAAGGTTCCCCCAGAACTCCGTCAGCCCGTCGTTGTGAATAGCTTTCACGGTTGTTCCGCCGGGACCCGTTGCATCATGCAGTGTAGGCGGTTCTGTGTAGTTGCCCACCTGATCATATTTGATAAAGGAAACTCCCTCGTTGTATATCTGAACATTGTCGCAAAGAATGCCGATTGACATTACGCACAAGACATTGCACAGTCCCCAGTTCGACCAGTAATGGCCAGGGGCTTGCCACCACTTTCCGCTGTTCTCCCACGTCCCGTTTCTGCCTCGCAGGAAACCGATGGCTTTGGGATACCATAGCGTGAGCATCCACTGGCGGAACTGTTCGAAGTCCTCTGCCTTCCATCCTTCGTAGTCGCGCATAAGTTCGGCTGCCTGCGCAAACTGGTAACCATAAAGGCCTGCAGCAAGACACTGATCGCTGGTGCCGCTGATGGCTGTCGTCTTGTTGCACCAAGCCATGAGGATGCGGACAGCCGCCTTCGCATTGGCAGCCGTGCCGGCTATCTTCCAGCGCAAAGCGTTCTGATAAGCCATCGTAGCCCCACGGGCCGCATTGATGTAGTTTTCGCCAGAGCCACCACGCACAATGGTCTCGACGGGAGAAGTTTGCACAGAGCTTTGGGCATACTCGGCATTCCTCAGCTTGTTCCAGGCTTTCAAGATGGTCGAGTTCTTGGCAGCAATCTGCGCCTTCACTCTATCGAAATCGGCCTGCGTGTGCAGCCCTCCGGGGTGAATGAAACCTCTGTCGGAGTTGATGGTAGTGGCTTGTGCGCCTGCTGTCATACTGACGAGCAACAGCGCAAGGGCGAGGAGTTTTGTTTTCATATGTATTGTTTTAGGAAAGGCAAAGTGCCACAACAGCTTCTACTTCGTCCTTGAGCGTCATCTGGCTGGTGTCGAGGCTGAGGTCGGGATGCGTTGGGGCTTCGAACGGGGCGCTGATGCCGGTGAAGTCCTTCACCTCACCACGGCGGGCACGGGCATAGAGGCCTTTCACATCGCGACGTTCGCATTCCTCTAAAGGCGTGGCAATATAGACCTCGCGGAAGTCCTTCTCGCCGATTATCTCGCGAGCCATCTGCCGAAGTTCAAGGGTAGGGGAGACGAAGCAGGCTATTGTGACGATGCCCGTATCCACAAAGAGCTTGCCTATCTCTGCTATGCGACGGATGTTCTCGCGTCGGTCCTCTTCGGAGAAGCCGAGATTGCTGTTGATGCCGGCTCGGATGTTGTCGCCATCGAGGATGCGGCAAAGGATGCCCCGCTTATGAAGTTCTCGCTCCACGCCGATGGCTACGGTACTCTTGCCGCTGCCACTCAAGCCTGTCATCCATATCATGATGCCTCGCTGACGGAGCAACTGCTCTTTGTCCTCACGGGAGAGCATCTTGTCGAAGATGGGGTAGATAGTATTAAGTTCAGAGTTCATAGTTTAGGGTTTAGAGTCAGTATGCTTCGCAAATAGTTTAGAGTTTATAAGTTATGGAGAACTCCGCTAAGGCGGTACTATTAACTTGTTCAACTGTCTTTCAACTCTAAACTATCAACTTTTAACTATAATTCATCTTATCGGCCAAATCAAGGGTATTACGAATACGCTTATGATGAATACGATAATGTTGAGGGGCAGGCCGACTTTCACGTAATCTGTGAAGCGATAGCCGCCGATGCCTTGCACGAGGAGGTTGGTCTGGTAACCGATGGGTGTCGAGAAGGCGGCGCTGGCTGCCACGCAAATGCAGATGAAGAAGGGCATCGGGTTGACGCCAAGTTTCTCTGCTACAGCCAATGCCAGCGGGAAGGCGAGGGCTGCGGCTGCATTGTTCGTGATGAGCTCGGTGAAGAGGTTCGTGATGAGGAACAGAATGGCAAGCATGGCATAGGGCCCGTGCTCAGTCTGTCCGATAGCGTCGGCGCAGGCAATGATGATGTCGGCTATCTGGTCGGCAAAGCCCGAGTTCTGCATGCCTTTCGAAATGGCAAAGGCACAGGCAATCGTGACCAGGACATCCCAGCTGATGTACTTGCTGTACCTCCTCGGATTGAATATCTTTGCCCAAGCCATGATGACGGTCGTGACGCAGACGAAGAAGAACATGTCGAACTTGAAGCCCGGCACAGCTTCGCGGACGAACGGCAATTCGCCAACTGTGGCTCCCACTATCATCAGGACAAGCAGGATGAGGGCAAGATAGCGTTTCTTGTGGTCGAGGGGCTGGTTGTCGGCATCGTAACTGGAAATGAGGAAGGCCGTGGTTTCCTGATAGGTTTGCACGAACTTCTCGTCTGTGGCAAGCAGCAAGGTATCGTGGTTCTGCAAAGGCATGTTCTGCCAGTCGCCATTAAGCAGGACACCGCTTCTGTGGATGGAATGGACGTGCGCTCCATAATGACGATAGAAGTCGAACTCTCGCAAGGTCTTCCCTATGCCGGGGAAACGGCTTCGGAGCACAATCTCGACAAGGTGAACACCAGCCGACTTGTATTCCTCTTCGTCATGCTCTGTCTCACGCACATCGGGCAAGAGGTAGTGACTATAGAATATAAGGTATGCGAGGCCGACAAGGCAGATGATGATGCCCACCTTTCCCAGCTCGAACATCGACATACCTTCTCTGCCGGAGTCTTGGATGAGGCCGTCCACCACAAGGTTCGTGCTCGTGCCAATCAAAGTGCAGATGCCGCCCAGCACGGTGGCATAGCTTAGCGGGATGAGGAACTTTGTGTGCGAAAGGCCGACCTTTCTTGCCCAGTTCTTGATGATGGGAGCGAAGATGACGACGACAGGGGTGTTGTTCAAGAAGGCAGAGAGCGCTGCAATTGTTGGCAGGAGCTTCGCATTGGCTTTTGTTACTGTCGTGTGTTTCTGAGGCAAAAGGTTCAGTATGATGCGCTCCAGAATGCCGCTCCTTCTCACGCCTTCGCTGACGAGGAAGAGCAGGGCTACGGTTATCATTCCCTTGTTCGAGAAGCCCTCCAGGCACTCTTTCGGCTGCAGGATGCCTGCACAAAGCATCATGACAACGCAACTGAACAGGATGAGCCCCGGCTTCAATCGGTCTGCTATGAGTGCCCATATCATGAACACCAAGCAAAAGGCTACAAAAGCTACACTAAAAGACACCATGGTCATTTACCATTTAAACATTTACCATATACCATTTTATAGTTCTCCCCTTTGTGGAGTTAGAGGGGGCCTACCCAAATAATTCTCTTACAGCTTCTACCACTCTGCGGACGGGCACGAGTTCTATCTTGTATTGTTTCTTGTCGAGTCCGTTCATGTTGTGTGAGGGGATGAGGATGCGCTTGAAGCCGAGCTTCTGTGCCTCCGTGATTCTCTGTTCTATTCGTGATACAGGCCTTATCTCGCCGCTCAATCCAACCTCGCCAGCCATGCAGACATCGCCTTCGATGGGCATGTCGCCGTTGCTGGAAAGCACAGCGGCAATCACGCTCAGGTCGATGGCGGGGTCGGTGACGCGCAGTCCGCCGGCTATGTTCAGGAAGACATCCTTCTGGGCAAGTTTGAAGCCGACACGCTTTTCCAGTACAGCCAGAAGCATGTTGAGTCGTCGTCCATCAAAGCCAGTCGTGCTTCTTTGAGCGGTTCCGTAGGCTGCTGTGCTGACCAAAGCCTGTGTCTCTATCAGGAAAGGCCGCACACCTTCTATGGAGCAGGAGATGGCGACGCCTGAGAGTCCTTCGCGATTGTCTGTGAGGAGCAGTTCGCTTGGGTTACTTACCTGCCGGAGTCCATCGTGTCGCATCTCATAAATGCCCAGTTCGCTTGTGCTTCCGAAGCGGTTCTTCATGCTTCGAAGGATGCGGTAGAGGTGGTGCTGGTCGCCTTCGAACTGCAAGACGACATCCACGATGTGCTCCAAGACCTTTGGTCCTGCCAGCGAGCCTTCCTTATTTATATGGCCGATGAGCAGAATGGAAGTGCCGCCTGCCTTGGCATATCTGAGCAGAGCAGCCGCACATTCCCTGATCTGGGCAAGCGAGCCAGCCGACGACTCTACGGTTTCTGTCTGAATGGTTTGAATGGAATCTATGACAACGAGGTCGGGCTGCATCTCCTCGATATGCTGGAAGATTGTCTCGAGGGATGTTTCGCAAAGGACGTAGAGCCCCTCGTTCTTTGGTCCAAGCCTGTCCGCTCTCAGCTTGATCTGCCTGGCGCTTTCCTCGCCGCTGACATAGAGGATGCGTCGTCCTTGCAGCTGAAGGACCGTTTGAAGCGTGAGTGTGCTCTTGCCGATGCCTGGTTCGCCGCCAAGCAGAACGAGGCTTCCCGGCACAAGACCTCCGCCAAGCACGCGGTTCAGCTCGCCATCGTTCATATCGATGCGAGGCTCGGCACCGGCTTCGATCTCATGCAGAGGGACAGCCCCCTCACCGCTCCCTCTTTTGGGGAGTGCTTTCGAAACTGCAGACTTTGCTGATGGGGCCGCAATCTTCATCTCCTTCATCGTGCCCCAGCGGTTGCAAGCAGGGCATTTGCCCATCCACTTCACGCTTTCTTGCCCGCAATAATCGCAGACATATACTGTTTTATCTTTTGCCATAACTATGAACTATGCACTATGAACTATGGACTGCTTTCATGCTTAACGAGATGCGCTCTCTCTGGAGGTCCACTCCGACGACGCGAACCATGACTTGTTGCTGGACTTTTACTACTGTCGTAGGGTCTTTTACATAATGGTCTGCGAGTTGTGAGACATGCACCAAGCCTTTGACATGCACGCCGATATCGACGAAAGCACCAAAGTTTGTGATGTTTGTCACGATGCCTGGCAGCACCATTCCCTCGCGAAGGTCGCCTATCTCGTGTACTGTCGGGTCGAAAGCAAAGGCATGCAGGGGCTGACGAGGGTCGAGACCTGGCTTGTCGAGCTCAGTCATGATGTCGCGAAGGGTAGGGAGTCCCACCTCATCGCTCACATACTTCTGCACATCTATCTTGTCCCTCAACGACTTGTCTGCCATCAGTTCCGCCACAGAACACTTCTGGTCGCGAGCCATCCTTTCCACCAACTCGTATCTCTCGGGGTGGACTGCGCTGTTGTCCAGCGGCTCTGTCCCGCCTTTAATGCGAAGGAAGCCAGCCGACTGCTCGAAGGCTTTGGCACCGAGTCGCGGCACTTTCATCAACTCTTTTCGAGAGCGGAAAGGCCCGTTCTCACGCCGATAGCGCACGATATTCTGGGCAAGCGAAGGCCCGAGACCGCTCACATAAGTCAGGAGCCATTGCGAAGCCGTATTGAGATTCACGCCAACTCTGTTCACACAATTGACGACGGTCTCCTCGAGGCTCTTCCTGAGAGCCGTTTGATTGACGTCTTTCTGGTACTGACCCACGCCAATGCTGGACGGATCTATCTTGACGAGTTCTGCCAGAGGGTCCATCAATCGCCGACCTATGCTGACGGCTCCGCGGACGGTCACATCCTCGCCAGGGAACTCTTCCCGTGCAATCTCGCTGGCACTATAGATGCTGGCTCCGTCTTCGCTCACGCTATAAACCTCCACACCCTCGGGAAGGTCGAGGTGACGCACGAAGTCCTCCGTCTCGCGACCAGCCGTTCCGTTGCCGATGCTGATGGCCTGAACACCATATTTCTCGACAAGATTCTGGACGGTCAGCATCGCCTTAACGCGCTCAGCACGAGGAGGATGCGGGAAGATGACATCATGATGCAGGAGATTGCCTTCCGCATCGAGGCAGACCACCTTGCAGCCTGTTCGGAAGCCCGGGTCAATCGCCATCACACGCTTCTGTCCGAGGGGCGAAGCCATCAGCAGTTGTTCCAGATTACTAACGAAGACTCGGATGGCTTCGGCATCTGCTTTCTGCTTTGACGAAGCACCAAACTCGTTCGAGATGCTGGGCTCGAGGAGTCGCTTGTAACCGTCCTCGACGGCTTCCTGCACAGCCTGGCTGCACTCGCTGTTGCCTCTCACGAACTGAGGGGCGATTCGTCCTATCGCCTGCTCATCGTGAACACTGATGCTTACACGCAGGATGCCTTCAGCCTCACCTCGCCGCATAGCCAGCAGGCGATGGCCGGAGCAGCGCCTCAAGGATTCCTGCCAGTCGAAGTAATCGCGGAATTTCTGCCCTTCCACATCTTTGCCCTTGATGACTATACTGTGAATCATAGCATGTTTTGCAAAGATTGATCGCAGAGTTTGGCGGGCCTGTTCGTCCTCGCTCACGCGTTCGGCGATAATGTCCTTTGCCCCCTGAAGAGCCTCCTCCTCGCTAAGATTAACTATGGACTCAAAACTATGGACTATGGACTTTAGTGGTGTTGACGGTTGTCGCAGGATGGCATCGGCAAGCGGCTCCAGTCCGGCTTCCCGAGCGACCTGAGCACGCGTGCGGCGCTTCTGCTTGTAGGGCAGATAGATGTCTTCCAGAGTCGTCTCGTCCCAACACTCCTCGATACGGCTTCGCAGTTCGGGCGTGAGCTTTCCCTGCGCCTCGATGGTATTGAGAATGAACTCCTTGCGGTGCTCCAGCTCGGTCACATTATCGAGTTCTGCAGCCACATGAGCCACCTCCACATCCGTCATTCCGCCAGTCGCTTCCTTGCGATAACGGCTGATGAAGGGAACCGTAGCCCCCTCTTGCAGCAAATCCACCACTTGCCGCACATATTTTTCCTTGAGCCCCGTTCGCTCAGCTATCAGGTTGTAGTTCATATATTGTCACTTCTTCGAAGTGCAAAGTTAAGAAAAAAATGGGAAATACATCATAAATCCGTGAGAAAAATGCCAAAACTTGTAGGTTGCCGACTCATAAACTCCTGAAATGACAACACAAGAAACACATCCAAATCCTTTACAAACTGCAGTTCGCGAATCGACGCAAAATTTTGTAAAGATTTTGGAAAGACGCGTAATTTGGTCGTTCGAAATGAGGAAAATCTGAACGCCGGCAGCGAAGTTTGTCAACTTAACAGGCGAAGTTTGCCAACTTAGCAGGCGGAGATTGGCATTTCCGCAGCCTGCGATGGGGCATGAAACAGGCTGTTTTGCCTCTTTTTCCATAAAGTTTACGACGGCCAGTCGTGTTAAGTCTGTGAGGCACAGCCACATAGTAAATCGCCCAAAATCGCGATATTTTCGTCCGCGGCACAGTCCGGCTCCAAATAAGGCCAGGAAAACGGGTCAGAATCGGGAAATTTCACGACAAACTCCCCTCTATTACAGGACGATTCTTTCCTTTGCCGCAACAGATGATAGTTACCTCCATTACCCATAAACGCAATAAGGGCTGCAGTGTTTTGCTGCAGCCCTTATACATTATTATATTGTTGGTTTACCTTAGTGACTCCGGAGGGATTCTAACCCTCGACCTTCAGAACCGGAATCTGACGCTCTATACAGCTAAGCTACGGAGCCGTTTCTATAGTTCAAAGTTCATAATATTTGTTTCAACCTTATTCCTTGATGGAAAGTTCAAGCAAAACTATGGACTATGGACTATTGACTATGCACTAGAATGGCAGTTCGTCTGTTGGGGCAGGTGCCTCGAAAGGAATGGGAGCAGGCTCGGCCATCGGAGCAGCCGGAGCAGCTTCCGGAGCAGGAGCGCCCTCGGCAGCAGGAGCCGGAGCAGTCTGTCCGCGGTCAATTCGGAAAGCACGGACATCGTTGAACCAGCGGCCATTGTATTCGTGGGCATCAATGTCGAAGTGAACGGTCAGCGTCTCGCCAATCTGAATGTTGAAAGCTTGCAGGCGGTCGACACCAAAGACATCGAACACCATCTTTCTGGGATAATCTCCCGGCACCTCTAAAACATAAGACTTGGCTTTCCATTCGTTGCCAGTCCTGTTGCTGACTCCACCTCTTTCGTTGAACTCTGCAATAATCTTTCCTGTTAGTTCCATATTGTTTGTTTTAATCAAATTTGGCTGCAAAGGTACGAAATAAAGTTTAAAGTTTAAAGTTTAGAGTTTAAAGTTTTTGTTTTTGTGTGTTTTTTTCTCTTCTTTTCTTTGTCATGGCACGAAAAAAAACTATCTTTGTCGAGCGAAATTGTATTTAAATGTATAATGTATATCGTCAAATAGAAGTAAATTTATGAATTTCAAAGTATCTAGTACGGCACTTTATGCCCGTCTGACTGCTGCCAGCAAGGTGATGGCAAGCAAAAACTCTATGCCGATTTTGGATTGTTTCCTGCTCGATGTGGCAGGTGGAACCATTACCATTACAGCTTCCGACAGTGAGAAGTACTTTATCACGACGGTTCCTGCCATCGAGCAAAGCGGAGAAGCACGTTTCTGTATCCCTGCAAAGACCTTGATCGAGTCGATGAAGGAACTTGCCGAACAGCCTCTCAACATTGGCTACAACCAGGACACTCAAGAGGTGAAGGTGGTTCACAACTCCGGTTCGTTCGTCGTGATGGCGATGGATGCTGCTCCTTATCCAATGGCAAAGACAGTGGGCGACGACGCCACTCGCATCGAGATGCCTGCAAGCGTACTGCTCAACGGCATCAATCGTTGCCTCTTCGCTACTGCCAACGATGAGATACGCCTCGTGATGAATGGCATCTATGTTGACATCAAGCCCGACTGCATCGTGTTTGCAGGCACCGATGGCCGCAAGCTGGTTCGCAATACGAATCGCACGGTCAAGAGCGGACTTACGGCAGGCTTCATCCTTCAGAAGAAGGTGTCTGCCATCCTGAAGGCCGTCCTGACAAAGGATGAGGAAAACATCACCATCGCTTTCGACAACGAGAAGGCTACCATTACTTCTGCCGACATGACGATGCACTTCCGCCTCATCGAAGGTCGCTACCCGAACTACAACGCCGTCATCCCCGAGAACAATCCCTTCTCGGCCAATGTGGACCGCGCAGCCTTGATCAGCGCCCTGAAGCGTGTCAGCGTCTTCTGCAACCAGAGCAGCGGCCTCGTCAAGCTCGAACTTGCTAACAACAACATCAAGCTTACAGGTCAGGACAACGAATACTCTACTCGCGCTGAAGAGTTTATCCTTTGCGAATACACGAACAATCCCATCAGCATTGGCTTCAGCTGCCCGTATCTGATTGAGATTGCAGGCATCCTCGACGGCGAAATGCTCAAGATAGAGCTGGCCGACCCGAGTCGTCCTGGTGTGATTCGTCCTGCCGACGAGAACACGGAAGACGAGGTGCTGATGCTTCTCATGCCAATGCGCATAGAAGACTAAAAGATGAAACTCAAGCTTGAGAAGCCAATCATCTTCTTCGATCTCGAGACGACAGGCCTGATAATTGGCAAGGACCATATTGTAGAGCTGTGTTATATCCGTCTCGAGCCGAATGGATGTGAACGCGCAGAGACCTTGCGCTTCAATCCAGGCATGCCTATTCCCAAAGAGGCAAGTGCAGTTCATGGCATAACGGACAAGGACGTGAAGGACTGTCCCACCTTTGCCGAAAAGGCCGAGGAGCTGGCGAAAGTCTTCGAAGGCTGCGACCTCGCAGGTTATAACAGCAATCGTTTCGACATTCCCATGCTTGCCGAGGAGTTTGCGCTTTGCGGCATCGACATCCGTGTCTACGAAAAGAAGATGGTGGATGTGCAGAACATTTTCCACAAGATGGAACAGCGTACGCTTGTGGCTGCCTATAAGTTCTATTGCGGGAAGAACCTCGAAAATGCCCATAGCGCTTTGGCCGACACAAGAGCTACCCTCGAAGTCCTCGAAGCACAGCTCGACCGCTATCCCGACCTGAAGAACGATGTGGCCTATCTTGCCGACTTCAGCCAGATACAGAAGGGCGTCGACCTGGCCTGCCGCTTCGTCTATGACGAGAAAGGTGTCGAGATTGTAAACTTCGGGAAGTACAAAAGCCAGGCCCTCAAGGATGTCCTCAAGAAAGACCCTAACTACAAGGTATGGATGCTGCAAGGCGACTTCACGCAGAACACAAAACAAACACTTGAGAGACTCGCGTTGAAATATGCTTCAAAATAAGAAGATAGTACTTGGCATAACGGGAAGCATTGCTGCCTATAAAGCATGCATCCTCGTTCGACTCCTCATCAAGAAAGGTGCAGAAGTGCAAGTCGTAATGACGCCTTCAGCAAAGGAGTTCGTCACGCCGCTCACGCTTGCCACGCTGACGCAGAAGCCTGTCGTCAGCGAGTTCTTCGATAGAAGAGACGGCAGCTGGCATTCCCATGTCAGCCTCGGGCTGTGGGCAGATGCCATGATTGTCGCTCCTGCTTCTGCAAGTACCATAGGGAAGATGGCAAACGGCATAGCCGACAATATGCTTGTCACCACTTATTTGAGTATGAGGGCGCCTGTCTTTGTGGCTCCGGCAATGGACCTCGACATGTATGCCCATCCCTCTACGCAAGCCAATCTGCAGAAGTTGCAAAGCTACGGCAACCATATCATCGAGCCAGGTACAGGCTTCCTTGCCTCAAAGCTCGAAGGCAAAGGCCGTATGGAAGAGCCGGAGAAGATTGTGGAGGCACTTGAGCAGTACTTCGCCAAGCAACAGAAGCTTTTGGGAAAGAAGGTGCTCATCACGGCCGGACCGACTTACGAGAAGATAGACCCCGTCCGCTTCATAGGCAATTACAGTAGCGGAAAGATGGGCTTTGCACTTGCAGAGGTGTGTGCCGAGCAGGGAGCCGAGGTGATACTCATCAGCGGCCCTGTCATGCTCTCAACCAAGCATCCGGGCATCAAAAGGATTGATGTGGAGAGCGCTCAGCAGATGTACGAGGCGGCGACGAAGCACTTCCCCAAAGCCGACATCGCCATCCTTTGTGCTGCGGTTGCGGACTTCACACCAAAGACGACTGCCGACAAGAAGATAAAGCGCAAGGGCGACAACCTGAAGCTCGAGTTGCAGCCCACACAAGACATCGCCGCTGCTCTAGGTGCCGTCAAGAAAAAGAAGCAAGTGCTCGTGGGCTTCGCGCTTGAGACCAACGACGAACTGAAGAATGCCCAGGATAAGCTGGAACGCAAGAACTTCGACTTCATTGTTCTGAACAGCCTTCAAGACAAAGGGGCAGGCTTTCGTGTTGACACAAACAAAGTGACCATCATTGACCGTCATCATGGCATAACCGCTTACGACACTAAGTCAAAGCGGGAAGTGGCAGAAGACATCATCGAAAAAGTTGAGGAACTTAAGAGTTAAATAGAGATGAAACATCGTGCGTTATTTATCATATTTCTGGCTTTCACCTTTTCACCCTTTCAGCTTTTCACCTTCTCGCAGGAGCTTGATGCTCGCGTGACAGTCAATTCCACGAAGATAGAAGGAACAAGAACCGAGGTGTTCGATGCCTTGCAGTCAAAGCTTGAGGACTTCCTGAACAACCAGAAATGGACAGAAATACCGTTCCGCGAGAACGAGAAGATACAGTGCAACTTCAATATCACCGTCAACACATACAAGCCAGACGAGAATACATTCGAGTGCACATTGCTCATGAATAGCAGCCGTCCCGTTTATGGTAGCACATATAACACTGTGGCTTATGCCGTGAACGATGGAAACTTCACCTTCGAGTTCACAGAGTTCGACCAATTACAGTACCAAGATAATCAGATAGACAATAACCTCATAGCGCTCCTCGCATATTATGCCTACATGATAATCGGCATGGATCTCGACACGATGGCTCCTAAGGGCGGAACCGACTGCTTCCATGTCGCAGAGGACATCGTGACAGCTGGCGAGAACATGGGCTTCCCGGGCTGGAAGGCTTTTGGCGACAGCGGTAACCGTTTTGCCCTGCTGAACGACTACATGGACGGCTCGATGGAATGTATGCGCGAGTTCAACTATGTCTATCATCGCAAGGGGCTCGACCGCATGTCGGAAGTCCCAGACAGCGCGCGTGCTACAATATGCGATGCTCTTGAACTGCTTCATGAGGCCAATACAGCAAAGAACATGACCAAGGTGGCCCAACTCTTCACTGAGTACAAGCGCGACGAGCTTGTCAACATCTTTGCGAAGAAAGGCACAAACGACGAAAAGGATAGAGCCTACGAGATCCTCTTCGCCATCGATGCATCACAGCAGAACACTTGGGAGAAGATAAAGAAGTAAACCCTATACATTATAATATATATTATGTCTTTACTTATCGTTTTTAAGTTACTGGGTTCTCTCGCCCTGCTCATGTTCGGTATGAAGTCCATGAGCGAGGCCTTGCAGAAGATGGCTGGCCCGCAATTGCGTCATGTCCTTGGAGCAATGACAACGAACCGCTTCACAGGAGCCTTGACGGGTATGTTTGTAACCGCTGCCGTACAAAGCTCAACGGCCACGACGCTGATGACCGTTTCCTTCGTGAATGCAGGCCTTCTGACGCTCGTTCAGGCCATCTCGGTCATCATGGGTGCCAACATAGGAACCACCCTTACGGCTTGGATTATGTCGCTTGGCATGGGATTCAACATCTCGGACTTCGTTTATCCAGCCTTCTTCATAGGCATTATCCTTATATATATGAAGAAGCGTCGCATCGTGGGCGACTTCCTCTTCGGCGTAGCATTCCTTTTCCTGGGCTTGGCCACACTGAAAGAGACAGGCTTCTCGCTCGTTGATAGCCAGGAATCAAAGGAAGCCATCTCTGCCTTCTTTGCTGAATACAGCAACGGAGGCTTCCTGGTCAACTTGCTATTCTTGCTGATGGGCACAGTGCTGACTCTATGCGTGCAGTCCTCGGCAGCCATTATGGCCATCACGATGATGCTTTGTTCGACAGGCGTTCTGCATATAGAACAAGGCGTGATGCTTGTATTGGGCGAGAACGTAGGCACCACCATCACATCGAACATCGTGGCTCTCAGTGCCAACACACAAGCCCGACGGGCCGCCTTTGCTCACTTGAGCTTCAATGCCGTCGGCGTCTTCTGGGTCTTGCTTCTGATGAAACCATTCTTCGAGGTGGTATGCAGAATCTCTGGTTTCGACCCCCAAATGAATCCCGGGGATACAGGTTTTGCCATCAAGGCAAGCGTCGCTCTTGCCACTTTCCACTCCGCCTTCAACATCAGCAACACCCTGTTGCTCATTTGGTTTATCCCGCAGATAGAGAAGTTCGTGTGCTGGGCTATCCAACCCAAGAGTTCTGGCGAGGAAGAAGACTTCCGCCTGCGCTTCATCACCTCTGGTATCATGAAGACGCCCGAGCTCTCTGTCCTCGAGGCACACAAGGAGATTTCGTCCTTTAGCATACGCATCCAGCGCATGTTCGGCATGGTTCAGGATTTGCTTACGGAAAAAGACCAGAACAAGTTCAGCAAGCTCTTCAGCCGAATCGAGAAGTATGAGAACATTGCCGATAACATGGAAATCAGCATAGCAGAGTACCTCGACCAGGTGAGCGATGCGCATCTGAGCGACGAGACTAAAGCCAAGATTCGCGCTATGCTTCGAGAAATATCGGAGGTGGAAAGCATTGGCGACTCCTGCTACCACATGGCTCAAACCATAAACTCTAAGGTTCAGGGCAAGAAAGAGCACTTCACCGAGGAGCAATACCAGCATCTGCATGCAATGATGAACCTGACGAATCAGGCATTAACTCAGATGAACCAGCTCGTTAGTGGCAGGAAAGACGCGTTCGATGTTTACCGTTGCTACAATACGGAAACAGAGATAAACAACTATCGCGACCAGCTAAAGTCGCAAAACATCATAGATATCAACAATCACAAGTACACCTACGGCATAGGCACCATTTATATGGACCTCATCAATTCTTGCGAAAGATTGGGCGACTATGTGGTTAACGTGGTAGAGGCTCGCACCGGCACAAGGATGAAGCATTAAGGACAACACTGACTGTTTTGTCGTACCTTAGCCAGCGAAATAAGAAAGCTCACCACAAACCGAACTCCTTAGCGAATGGGCATTCGCTCCCCTTTGTGGGGCCGCAGAGGCTTCAGTCGCTGCTCTCGGGTCCATGCCGCTACGAGGAGAGATGGGAGATAAAGAGTAAATCGTTGTAAAGTTAAAAATAAGATGTTAAAACTAGACTATTCAAAGGCTCTGCTGAGTGCGGAGCAGATTGCAGCCTTCGTTCCGAAGGCAGAAGAGGCACAGAAGGCTCTCGAGGCCGGTACATGTGCAGGTAATGATTTCCTTGGCTGGCTTCACTTGCCCAGCAGCATCACAGCTGAGTTCATGACGCGTCTTCAGGCTTGCGTGCAGACGCTCCGCGACAACTGCGACACCGTGGTTGTGGCTGGCATCGGCGGCTCTTATCTTGGCGCTCGCGCCATCATCGAGGCTCTCGGCAACAGCTTCCAGTGGCTCATAAACAAGGAGCAAGGAGCAGGGGGCAAGGGGCAGGAGAATCCCAACATCCTCTTTGCTGGCAACAACATCGGCGAGGATTATCTCTACGAGCTCACTGAGTATTTGAAGGACCGTCGCTTCGGCGTCATCAATATCTCAAAGAGCGGCACCACGACCGAGACGGCGCTTGCTTTCCGTCTGCTGAAGAAGCAGTGCGAACAGCAGCGTGGCAAGGAGATGGCCCGCAAGGTCATCGTGGCCATTACCGATGCCAAGAAGGGTGCAGCCCGCACTTGTGCCGACAAGGAAGGCTACACATCCTTCGTCATTCCCGACAATGTGGGCGGCCGCTTCAGCGTGCTCACTCCCGTCGGCCTGTTGCCCATTGCAGTTGCCGGTTTCGATATTGCCAAGCTCGTCAAGGGAGCTGCCGATATGGAGAAGGCAGTGGGTGCCGATGTGCCTTTCGAACAGAACATCTGCCTGCAATATGCAGCCGTCCGCAACGCGCTTTATGCTCAGGGCAAGAAGATTGAGATTCTTGTCAACTTCCAGCCGAAGCTCCATTACATGAACGAGTGGTGGAAGCAGCTCTACGGCGAGAGCGAGGGCAAGGACCACAAGGGCATCTTCACGGCTGCTGTTGACTTCTCGACCGACCTGCACTCGATGGGACAATGGATTCAGGAAGGCGAGCGCACCATCTTCGAGACTGTCGTCAGCGTAGAAGAGACGGAGCACAAGCTGCTCTTCCCGAGTGATGAGGAGAACCTCGACGGCCTGAACTTCCTGGCTGGCAAGCGCGTGGACGAGGTGAACAAGATGGCGGAGCTCGGCACACAGCTGGCTCATGTGGATGGCGGCGTGCCCAACATGCGCATCAGCATGCCTCGCCTTGACGAGTACAACATCGGCCAGCTCATTTACTTCTTCGAGAAGGCTTGTGGCGTGAGCGGCCTCATCCTCGGTGTCAATCCCTTCAACCAGCCTGGCGTTGAGGCATACAAGAAGAATATGTTCGCCCTGCTCGGCAAACCCGGCTACGAGGCCGAGACGGCTGCCATTCGCAAACGTTTGGCAGAGGAATAACATAAATATTTTTTATAACCACGAATTGCACGAATTACACGAATTGGCTACGCCCTTGATGGCATCATTATAATTCGTGTAATTCGTGTAATTCGTGGTAAAAAGTAATTGTCTGTTGAATACTGATAGTATTAAAGCAGTTCTTTTTGACATGGACGGTGTGCTGTTCGACAGTATGCCGAACCATGCATACGCTTGGTCGCATGCCATGACGCAGTTCGGGCTCGAGATGACGGCATACGAAGCCTATCTCCATGAAGGCCGCACGGGCAGCGGCACCGTCAACATCCTTGCCCAGCGTTATTGGGGGCGCGATGCGACGGCGGAGGAGATAGAGCGCATCTATGCGGCCAAGGCAGCTTTGTTCAATACTCTGCCCGAGCCCAAACCCATGCGAGGAGCCCTCGAAGCCCTCACTGCTGCCAAGAATCTCGGCTGCAAGATTGTACTTGTGACGGGCAGCGGACAGGCCAAGCTGCTTGAGAGTCTGGAGCAGCATTACCCTGGCTTCTTCTGCGAGGAGCTGATGGTGACGGGCTTCGACGTCAAGCGCGGCAAGCCAGACCCCGAGCCTTATCTCATGGGCTTGCAGAAGGCGGAAGTCAAGGCCGGAGAGGCTGTTGTCGTGGAGAATGCTCCGCTCGGCGTGGAATCGGCCAAGGGAGCCGGCATCTTCACCATTGCTGCCAACACAGACCCCCTGGAGGACAGCATCCTCAAAGAGGCAGGGGCAGACATTGTGGTTCCTGGCTTGAAGGAAGTTGCCGACCTCCTCAATGGCATGAAATAGCGTTCCTATTTGAATGCCGACAATACCGGACGGCCTACCCACGAGCGGGGTGGGGTAAGTCCGAGGATGTGGGCTATGGTGGCTGCGGTGTCGTACTGCATCATCGGTTCTGTAATCACGCCTCCCTGCTTGATGCGTTTACCGCAAATGATGAAGGGAATCTCCATTTCGGCGAGCGTCTTGCCCCCGTGTCCCTTTTTGATGCCGCCATGGTCAGCGGTGACGATGATGACTGTGTCGTCGTAGATGCCTGCATCCTTCAGCGCCTGAATGAGTCGTCCGATTTGGCCGTCCAGTCGGGCCAGCGTCTGATAGTATTCCGGCGTATCGTGCCCTATCCCGTGCCCGGTGTGGTCCAGCTGGTCCCAGCAGACGGCAAAGAGCGTAGGCTTCTTCTCCAGGATGAATCGCTCGGCCATCTCGCAGAGCCGTTCGGAATGGTGTTCCCAGTCGGGGGCCACGTCGAAATTGTCGATGGCCATCGAATCGACCACATGCTTGATGCCGTCCCACTCGGCCATGCAGCCCGTCACAGCATTCGGACGCGCCTCGCGAAGCAATGAGAAGACGGTGGGGAAGATGCCGTGATTGTTGAGCTCCACAGACGGAATCTCGGGCGTGCGTGAGCCCCATTCCGTGTATCCATGCAGTTCGGGACAGGAGCCATTGAACATCGAAGCCCAGTTGACGGCAGAACTCGAGGGCAGTACGGAGCGCTTATGCACGGTGTAGCTGCCCTGCTGCATGAGCGAGCGCAGATTGGGAATGTCGTTGGCTTTAGGCACGCTATAGCTACCCCAGCCATCGATACCGATGACCAGCACATGGCCAGCCTTAGGTTTGGGGCGCGAAGCAGTGACGGACGAAGGGATGGCAGCCAGCATGAGGCAAAGCAGCAATAGAAAATTTCTTTTCATAACAGGTCTGGTTTTAGTCGTTCTGTGCGCAGTCACAAGGGTGAAATGCGCTGAGATGATGGATTTTCTTGGACAAAGATACAAAAAAATGAGGATGTATAGTGCTTTTGAGTTAAAAAAATAGCACTTTGCACTCATGTTTTGTATTGTTGCAGTCCGGCAGAAAGGTCTGCTCCTTGCATTTATAAGTCTCCTCCCAACCCCACCCCTCGCTTCGCTCTGCCCCTCCCCTTCAGGGAATGGGAGGGGAGTTGGGAAGCAGTGCTTTCCACCCTTCTGGGAAGCGCTCTCTGTTCTTCAGGAAAGCACCTTCTGTTCTTCACGTAAGGGTAGTTGGCATCATTACTCCCCTCCCATTTAAGGGGAGGGGTAGGGGTGGGGTATGTTAGATTGAAGATGAATGTTTCTAATGCTATGGATATGTCTTAGTCATTCTTTTATCCCACCCCTCGCTTCGCTCTGCCCCTCCCCTTCAGGGAATGGGAGGGGAGTGGGGGAAGCTCGGGGCAGAGTTTTAGCCTGCTGGCAATAGCTTTTTTATTACGTTTGCAACGATGATTGCAATCGCCCCTAAGGGGGCTTCCAAACGCCGGCTGCGGCGATTGCAATCCCCGCGTGCGGCGATGACCATTTCCGCGTGCGGCGTTGGCAATCCCCGCAGGCGGAATTTTTCGCTCTCGCAACCGACAGAAAATGAGCCCGTTAGAAAAGCCGCTTTGTTTGCCATTGGCAACCGCCATTTTCTCTTCGGAATACATGACAATTTCTCCCTCGTGAATAGGGATTCGCTCGAACCCTTTTTGATTTTTCTGTATGGCCATTTGGCGTTTTCAGAAAAAGTCGTAACTTTGTGCCGTGATTTATAATGCAATGCTATTGCAGATGGCATAATCCCCAGGGTGAGGGGAAAATGATAATGTATAGCGCTAAGGTTTAAAGATATTGTTATGAAAAAGATTATCACTTGCTTATTGGCTGCGTTTGGCCTGACAACGGCTTGTGGCCAACAGAGTTATGTAAATGCGGACGTGAACGGATTCGCTGAGTTGATATCCCGCCCTGATGTGGTGCTGCTGGATGTTCGCACGGCAGAGGAGTTCGCTGAAGGTCACATCGCAGGTGCCGTGAACATCGACCAGGCTCAGGGCGATTTCATTCAAAAGGCAAAGGCTGCTCTGTCGCCCGATAAGACGGTTGCGGTATATTGCAGAAGCGGTCGTCGTTCGGCCAATGCAGCAAACAGACTGGCTGCAGAGGGCTATAAGTGCGTGAACCTGGAAGGTGGCATCCTCGCTTGGAAAGAGGCTGACAAAGCCGTCTCCACCGACGCCTACGAAGTGGATGTCTTCCAGACGAAGAGCGGAAAGCAGGTGAAGTTCCATGCCTTGGTTCATGCCAGCATCCGCATTGAATTCGACGGCCGGGAGATAGAGATAGACCCTGTGACTAAGCTCGGAAACAAGTTTGTCAACTATTCCGCTATGCCGAAGGCCGACTTCCTCTTCATCACTCATGAGCACGGCGACCACTTCGACAAGGAAGCAATCAGAATCCTTTCGAAGGACGCGACCAAGCTCGTCATGAACAAGCGATGTGCCGAGATGTACGGCTCAGGCTTGACGATGGAGAACGTGCAGACCTATCTGCTCGACGACATCAAGGTGGAGGCAGTCCCTGCCTACAACACGACAGAGGGCCGTCAGCGCTTCCATCCGCAGGGTAGGGACAACGGCTATATCCTGACCCTCGACGGCTTGCGCATCTACATCGCCGGCGATACGGAGGACATCCCGGAGATGGCATCAATCAAGAACATCGACATCGCTTTCCTGCCTTGCAATCAGCCCTATACGATGACTCCGGAGCAATTGGTCAAGGCTGCGAAGACCATCAAGCCCAAGGTCCTTTTCCCGTATCATTATGGGCAGACGGATGTGAGCGGCATCCCATCACAACTCAAAGAGTCGGGCATCGAGGTCAGAATCAGACATTACGAATGATGATAAACAATTATTGGTGTCCGGTAAATCCGGCCTGAAAGGCCATTAAGATGTCAGCCCAGGGCATCGCCCTGGGTTTATGACGCAGAAGTAGATTTCGCCCTAAAGGGGCAAAAGCTTTGTGTTTTAGTGCTTTTGCTCTTACAGAGCGTCATTTGCCGCGGCATTTCAACACCCAGGGCGCTGCCCTGGGCTGACATCTTTCTGCCCCTTTGGGGCGTCCCAAGCCCCTGCCACTTACATCTTGCTCTAAATGCCGATGGTTAGGAGGGTGCAGGTAATGATGAAAAATATTTACCGGACACTATTCATAAACAATAAAGGCAGTCTCGGTCGAGGCTGCCTTTATTGTTCTTGTCGTTTATAGGTGTCAGTACAGAATCTTCTTCCCGTTGATGATATTGATGCCCTGTCTGGGCGAACTGAGTCGCTGGCCTATAAGATTGTAAGTCCCGCCATTTCCTGTTGTCCGCTGACTGCTGTCAACAGCCTTGACCCCCGTAGGGATAGGACGGATGCCTGTGAGTCCGAAGTCGATATACTGGCCGCCTCCTTTATTCGTGCACTCGATGGCAATAATGTTTGTGTCGTCGGGAGTAAGTGCGTCCAATGCCTCCTTATTGATGGGAATGTACTTGTAGGCAGTGAGATAGCCGCTCTCTTTGAAAGCTTCCACACCATTGAAATATACCGTAACGTCCTCGTCGTGATGAATCCTCGCCGAAAGGGCCGCCATCTGCTCAGGCGTGTATCCGGTCAGGTCGAGGTGATAGCGGAGGCGTATGACAGAGGAATTCCACGAAGTGTGCACGAAGCTTCCAGGAGGATTGCCTGCGCCAAAGCCGGACAAGCCTTCGCTCCATGAGTTGTCGCGGAAGGTCTGCTTTGTCCAGTTTGTGCTTGTGGCAGTGCTCGAAGCAGTCAGATATTTCCATTTCTGCGGCTCTTTCTCTGCAGTGGGCAGTACGTCGCATTCCTCATAGAAGAAGTTGCTCAACAGGTATTGCAGTTCGCTCGCTTTGATGACCAACACCGACCCTTCCTGCGCCTCTTCCGGCAGTTGGAGCTCGTATTCGTTGCAAGGATACCATTTGCACTCGGCTGCATTCCCGCTCTTGCTCATGGCTTGCCTGTTCTTCTCTGTCGAATTATAGAGCAGGAACCAGCCTGAACCGTCGAGGGCAGGGAAGGTCTGCGGCCCCCGGCTCTTGGGTATTTGTGAGCTGAAGATGCGTTGAGGCTCCGAGAAGGTTGTCCCCGCCACCTTCAGGGCGTTGGTCTGCGTCTGCATGATGTTTCTGTCGGAGTTATAGAAGATGCCGCTATATGTGTCGCCCGTTTTCTCGAAATGCATGTCGTGGACAGAATAGGTGTTGGAATAGATGACGCGTGGCGAGATGAACTTTTTCCAGTCGCTCGTCGTGGTGAGGTAAATGTTGTTCTTGTCGCCACTTTTAGCACTCCAGTAGATGAAGAACTTTGATGTGGCTTCGTCGTAGATCCATTCCGGTGACTCTGCCTTGCTTATGCTTGAGGAAGAAGGCTTTACCTTAATGTCTCCATTCTCTCCAGGCTGCCAGTTGACGAGGTCTTCGCTCTGCAAATGGAAGAAGCCCGTTTGGCTGTCGTCTGTATAACCGGCAACGAGATGGAAGATATCCTTTCCGTCGATGGTGGCACGGCGAATGAAAGGTGCCTTCATTTCTATATCAGCATATTCGCCTCGAAGGATGGGACGGTTGCCATTGATAGTAGTCCATTTCGCTCCGTCCAGACTATATGCGTAATGCAGCTGCTGGCTTGTCGGCAGAGTGTAGGTCATCAGATAGGCTTTGTCGCTGACACTCGTGAATTCAGGAGCAGGAGTCCTCGCTGGCATCGGCTCTACTTGTATGTCGTCAAGGGAAGTGTAGTTGCGCATCTTCAGTCCGCAGTCGATGAACTGGCCGCCTGTCGTCTGCTTGCAATGGATGGCGATGGTGTTGTCCGAGCCGTCCAGCTTCAGCGCCTGGAGTCCAGCAGGCAGGAGTGGCCATTGCTCGTATTTAGTGTTGTAGCCGGTCACTTTGAGCGTGAGCTTTCCGTTGATGTATATCTCAGCATCCTCGTCATGGAAGAGCCAGAGACGAAGGTCTTGAATCCTGCTGGCATCGAAATTGTTGATTTGGAAGGTGCGCCTTATCCAGATGTCGCTGCTTGTCCATGATGTCCTTCCGCCACCACCGAAACCAGCTGCGCCAGTCCTCCAGCCGGAAGCGTCGAAGTCCGTTGTGTACCAATCTTCTGCAGGCTCCGTTGTGGTGTATTTCCATTGGATGCCCGACTTCTCGTCGCCAGCTGCCACAATGGTCGTGGCGTCGCTATAGCGGCTGTTGACGGTTCTCAGAATCTTTGCTCTCATGGCTTCCTGCTGTGCCGGCGAGACTTTCAGGACTTTACGATCGTACGTCAGGATGCCATTGCATTCCTGCTCCACATCGGTGATTTGCGTGTATACTGACATCCAAAGGCCTTTGTTCTTTTGGAGTTCTTGCAGGCGGTCGGTGTAGTGGTCGTAGAGGTTGGTGTAGGTGTCGGCATCATCCACAGTCGTGTAGTTCACGTCGGAACCAGCCCACATGTGCCCTTTAATAAAGAGGTTGATGCCGCCGAACTCGCCACAAGAGGCCACGCGCTCGTTTACAGGATTCGTGGCAGCATTGGGAGAGGGGTAGGAGTGAACATCCAGGAAGTCGCCCATCTCCACATCCGTCCAACCCGTCACTGCATGTACGAATCGGCCAGGGTCATGATTGGCATTGATGACGCTGTTCACGGCTCTGTGGGTGTGGCCCATGCCTTGTTCGGTATGCTGACCCCAACCTTCGTTGATTACCACCCAGGCACCGATACAGGGATGTTGGCGAGTGGCATCGATGAGCATTTCGTTCTCATGGTAGAAGTTCTGCATAGCATAGTCGATATTGCCTATTGCTCCGCTTCCACATCCCGATGGCATATCCTGCCATACAACCAGCCCGTGCCTGTCGCACCACTCGAACCAAAGGTCGTTCTCCAACTTGATGTGCTTGCGCACCATATTCATGCCAAAGTCTTTCATGACTTGCAGGTCATAAACCATTGCTTCGTAGGAAGGGGGTGTGAGGAGGCCGTCGGGCCACCAGCCTTGGTCGAGAGGACCGTACATATAAAGGGGCTTGTTGTTGAGGAGCACAGCAGGATGTCCGTCCACCATTCCGCGGGAGAACTTCCTCATGCCAAAGTATCCGCTAACCTTGTCCGTCTCCTGTCCCCCCTCGTTTGCTTTAATCTCCAGATTGTAGAGGTTAGGCTCGTCGGGGCTCCATAGTTTTGCGGAAGGGATAGGCAGGATGAAGGTGTCGTCCGAGCTTCCTGTCTGCTCGGCAATCACATTGTCTCCGTCTTTTACGGTTAATGACACAGAACATGGTGCAGAGGTCTTTACCTTTACGGAAACGGTGGAGTTGTCGATGTCGGGAATCGGCTCGTAGCTTTCAATATGCGTGGGGCTGACAGGCTCCAGCCAGACTGTTTGCCAGATGCCGCTATTGGGCGTGTACCAGATGCCGCTTGGCGAAACGCTCTGCTTTCCGTTGGGTTGTCCGCCGTCTGTCGGGTCCCAAACGGCCACTTGAAGTTCTTGTTCCGCACCTTCTTTTAGGAAAGATGTGATGTCGAAGAAGAAGGGAACAGAACCGCCATCATGAGTGCCAGCCAATTGTCCGTTCACATATACATAGCAACGCCAATCGACGGCTCCAAAATGCAGCAGAATGTTCTTGCCGCTAAAGCTCTCGGGCAAAGAGAATGTCCTGCGATACATGTGCGTGGCTTTCCTGTTGGAAGCGTAGCTCTTGTCCATGATGCCGGAAAGGGCAGACTCCACAGGGAACGGTACCAGAATGGCTTTTGAGAAGAGCGTGGTGCCTCTCTCGTAGCTGTAGTTGATGCTGGTGCGCTTGAAGTACTTCCATACGCCGTTCAGGTTCATCCAATCCTGTCTTTTCATGGATGGGCGTGGGTACTGAGGCCAAACATTCTCTTCTGTCAACTGTTCGCCCCAAGGTGTCATGACTGGAGCAGTCTGCTTTGTCCAAACACTTTGCGCAAAAGCGCTTTCCGAAAGGGTTAGCACGATGGCTGCGGTGGCTATCATGCCACGGATGATTCTGTTTCTCATTTGTGTGTCTTGTTATTCTGTTTCTCTAAATCTTTTCCTTGGCAAAACTAGATGCTTGGGAACTCGTCGTCTTCTTCTTCGCCGAAAGTGGTGTCGGAAGTGATGGTGTAGCTACCGTCAGGACCGATGGTAAGGAGGAAGGGGCATATCATGTCGCTTTCTGGGAAACTGATGCATGTGTTGAAGTACAGTTTGCCTTCTTCGGCTCGGTTGAAGCGCAAGCCGTCTATAATACCGTATTTCTTGAACTCCTCCGGAAGCTTCGATCTGAAGTCTGCTTTCGTGAGGCTGCCATCGAAGAGTTTCCTGCCATCCTTCGTGATGAGCAAGTTGAAGCGGTTGTCCTTGTACTTTGTTCCGTCCTCGTCAATCACTTCGGGCAGATTGTCGTCAGGGCGACGGGTAATTGTATATACCACTTTGTGACTGCCCTGCATGAGCGAGTCGGTATAGTCGTAATCAGGTATGCTGCGCACTTCGTCTGTCGTCTGCTCTGTCTGGTTAGGGTCTTGTGATTCGGTCTTCTGAGGATGGCAAGAGAAGAGGAGGAGAGTCCCTATTCCTAATATAAATAGATGTTTCATCATGATTGGTGTTGTGAATTATTAGAAGTTGAATACCATTGTTCCGCCTTTTTTGAGTTCCTTGACGGGGATTTGGAAGTTGGGGAGAGGCTTGCCGTTCCAGGTGACGCTTTTACATTTGCCGTTTACCCGTTTGCCATTTACCATTTTATGGTTTTGCCCTTCGGTGCGGATGGTGACGGTTGTCTTGCCGTCGTTGCCGAGGTGGAGCGTCACCTTGTCGAAGAGGGGTGGGAAAAGCTCAAAGACTGCTTCGCCGACGACGAGCGGATACATGCCGATGCTTGCAAACACATACCAGGCACTCATGGCTCCGTCGTCCTCGTCCATTTCGAAGCAGTAGCCGCGAGGCTGGTTCACAAAGGCGCAGCCCACAAATGGAGTGGGGTAGGCGTCGTTGCCGCCGTAGCGATGCGTGATGCTTTCCGTGGCAAGTGTTCTGACGATTCCCGATGTCTCCTGAGGCATGCCGAGACGACCGAAGAGGAAGGGCACATGGATGTCGGGCTCGTTGCCCTGGTTGTAGAGCTCTTCGCGGAAGAACTGCTGCAGCTGCGCGGCAAGCTTCTCCTTGCCGACGAGCCGAATCATCCGCGACAAGTACATGGGCGCGCCCCATCGATACTGCCATCGGGTTCCTTGATAGAGGCCGTTGCCTTTCATCTTGGTGTAGGTCTCGTCGATGTCCTTGAATTCCTTTGGCCAGATGCTGTCGAAGATTTCCTCGCCTCTGCGAGTCCACTTGTTGGCATCTGCCGTTCTGCCTTGCTCGCCTGCCAGTTGTCCGAGAGCCCAGAAGTCGCCGCTTGCTTCGAGGCATTGGTCGGGACTCTTCAGGCTGAGTCGCTTCACCTCTGCCACCATGCCTGGATAAGCGTCAAGAAGCGAGGGGATGCTGATGCCTTGACGATAAGCGTCGAGAAGCGTGGCTATGGCGTGCTCTGTTCGAACTGTCGGCACGCATTCGTAGTTCGTGCTCCAGTCCTTCTTGCCTGTGATGTAAAGCTGTGCCAACGACTGCATGATGTCGGAAGAATGGCTTTCGTCGAGGAGCGTGATGAGGGGGAACTTCGTGCGATAGGTGTCCCAAAGCGACCATGAGCTGTAGTATGTCCAATCCTTTGCCTCGTGCACCTGGTTGTCTGTGCCGAGGTAGCGCGTCATCGTGCGGTCTGTGACCTGGAACGGGCTGTGGAATGTCCTATATAAAGATGTATAGAAGATGGTCTGCTGGTCTGCCGTTCCGCCTTCCACCTCGACTGTCGAGAGCAGACGCTGCCATTGGCGCTCGGCACGTTCTATCAGGGAGTGGAAGTCCGTGCGCCATACTGCCTGCTCGTTCATCTTGTCCAATTCCTCGGCGAAGCCTGTCGACACAACCACTCTCACCTCCACATATCGTGCCGAGAGTTCGGGGAAGGTGAGGCGTTTACGGCCGTCGGCAATCGTGTCGAGCACAAAAGGCGAGCTTGTGTAGAGGCGGTAATGGAGGAGGTAGTGCCCTCTGCCACAGGTGTTTGCGCAATCAGCAAAGCCTTGCCCCATTGAGGGCGACTTCTGCTCGAAGCTGGCGCCGAATATCTTGTCGAAAGCGGAACGCGGATTGAGCAAGAGGACGGCTTTTGAGGGGTCTGGGAAGGAGAAGCGCTCCACAGCCATTCTCCTGTCGGCAGTTGCCGTAAACCACACGCCATTGCTCAATTGAACACTATAGTATCCGGGAGAAGCCTGCTCGGTGTGCTTCAGGAGTCGAATGTCTTGCCCCGTTGCGTCAGGCATCAGGGAGACATTTCCGCCACATCCGCTTCCGCCAACACCGGAAAGGCGGTTGATGCTGAAGCCCGAAATGGTGGGCTGTTCGAAGTCGTAACCTGGATGCTGACGTGGCTTGCTGTCGGGGCAAACCTGAATCTGACCGTAAGGGACTGTGGCTCCCGGCGTCATCTGCCCATAGTCGTCGGCTGTGCCCATGTAGAGGTTTACTTTGTCGAGTACAGAACCCTGCTGGGCGTTGACTGTCGTGCAAAAGAGCGCGGCATAAGCAAGTGTTAGGAATGAAGGTATTTTCATAGAAGCGACTGCTATAATAAAGGTTAAAAGATTAAAAGGTTAAAGAGTATATGGGATGTTTCCCTTCTTTTGTGTGCAAAATTACAATTTATTTGTCACATTCTTTCAAATTGAATACATTTTTTGTCAAGAAATGATTATCTTTGCTTCCGTTATGGGCTTTATGATATGAAATGGCAAGGTAAAAGATGTGAACTGGGGCTTTGGATGGTGCTTGTGCTGATGCTTCCTCTCGCCATTGTGGCACAGCCTCGGCGCAGCACAAAGCGAGGGCTGTGCGAGAACAATCCCCATTATACCCGGGCGTGGGCTGATTCGCTTAAAGTGGGCATTAGCTGGACATACAACTGGGCTACTACACCCAGCCCCGATGGGCTCTATACGGGTGCAACGGACGATATCCTTTTCGCTCCGATGTGCTGGAACCAACGCTTCGAAGAAAAGAAGCTGCGCAATTACCTCGACAGTCATCCCGCCACGCAAATCCTTTTGGGGTACAACGAGCCGAACTTCACTTCCGGCGATGGTGGCTCGAACATGATTCCGTCGGTGGCGGCATTGAACTGGCCGAAGGTGGAGCAGATAGCTGAGGACTACGGCCTGATGCTCGTCTCTCCCGCCATGAATTTCGGCTACAAGGCCTTGAGCGATGGGAAGGTCTGGGGGCTCGACGAGTGGCTCGGCGCCTTCATCGAGGAATATCAGAAACGGAATGGCGGGCGAGACCCGCGAATGGACTGCATCGCCCTGCACACCTATATGAACTGGGCAAGTGCGGTGGACTGGTACGTCAACGAATACCTTTATTCGGAAGAACGCGACCCGCGTTTGCTCGCTTATTTCGAAAGAAACGGGCGGAAGAAGGTCATGCTTACGGAGTTTTGCGCATGGGAAGGGGACAAGGACGGCTTCGTCACCACAGAAGAGAGCCAGATAGACCAGATGGTCGAGAAGGTAAGGGTGCTGGAGCAAAGCCCAGACGTGGCCGGCTATGCCTGGTTCATGGGCATCGGGAGCAACTTCACGAACGATTTCCCCTACAACCACATCTTTACCGGCAGCGACAAAGCCCTGCAGTTCACCGACTTGGGGCTCGTCTATACACACATGTCTTCGTTCGACACCCTTTGGCACTACAAGCCCGGACAAATGATTGCGGCAAAGGACTACATCGACATGCGCGAATGCAAGATGCGCCCAAGCACCGACCATGAGAGTCCCTGCGCCTTAGATGTGACCCGTTTCCAGCAATACAAGAACTGGAAGAACGAGACAATCACGCCTTATGTGGAATACCTGATAAACGTAGGCTCGGAGAAGCGATACACCCTTTCGCTTCGGCTCTGCAACACCAGTGGTGCCACAATCGAGGTCCTCGTCGACGGGAAAAAGAAAGCAACCGCTCGGCTGGCCTCCACAAGCGGCCAGTGGGCCACGCAGACCGTCGCTGTGCCTTTGACACCCGGTAAGCACAGGATGCGGCTCAATAATGTCAAGCAGGCCGACAACCGCATGAACTGGCTGCGCATCGAGGGCGAGGAAACAGACACCATAGCCGACGCTACGGGAATGGCCCCGCCGATAGAGGAGTCTTTCCATTCGCCTCTCCGACCCGACCAGCAGAGCATCTGCGACCTCTATGGCCGCCCCGCAAGTTCGCGGAGTCACGGCCTGCTGATTCGCACCACCAGAAAGGACGGTCGCGTCGAGACGAAAAAAGTCTTTAGCCCTGCAAGAAAGCGATGAGGCCGTCGCGGTATGACATGAAATGACAGTTGGCACAACGGAAGCCCGAGCCTTATCAGAGAATTGTCGTACCTTTGCAGAAAAATTTAAATGATATGGAAAAAGAAATTTTACATTTAACACAAAATGAATTGGTTAATACAATCAGTGAAGCAATTTCTTTAGCGTTAAACAGAGAAAGAAAGCACCTTAATGAAATGGCAAGGGTTGGGTTTTGTGATACTTATGAAGTATATGTTAGAACAAATGACCTAGGATATATCCCACATTTCCATTTGAGAGATGCTGCAACGCAGGGAGAAAAGTTTGAAACTTGTATCCAATTGAGAACAAACAAATATTTTCATCATGGCAATTATACCGCAACATTAAACTCAAAAGACAGAAAGACATTAGCAAATTTCATGGAAAGTATAAATCCGAGTTTGAATATGACAAATTATAAAGCAACTTGTATTCTTTGGAATATGAATAATTCAAGTGATAACATAACAGAGGAAGAAATGAATGTTATCCCTGATTATAGAAATATTGAATAAAGTTTTTGTTACTCGGATATTTCATTTAATGTAAATTAATATATTTTTCACTTTATACGGAATGAACCTAAATAAACAATTTCTATTGGCTTAGAGCATATTGCCTGCTTGTTTTGTAAACATTGCTGTCCGGTAAAAATTTTTCATCATTACCTGCACCCTCCTAACCATCGGCATTTAGATCAACATGTGATTGGCAGGGGCTTGGGACGCCCCAAAGGGGCAGAAAGATGTCAGCCCAGGGCAGCGCCCTGGGTGTTGGAATGCCGCGGCAAACGACGCTCTGTAAGAGCAAAAGCACTAAAACACAAGGCTTTTGCCCCTTTGGGGCGAAATCTACTTCTGCGTCATAAACCCAGGGCGATGCCCTGGGCTGACATCTTAATGGCCTTTCAGGCCGGATTAACCGGACAGCAATATTTTGTAAACATTTTTCCAAGAGAGACGCGTTCTGACGGCTTGTTTTTTGTTTTGTGGCACTTTCCTACCTGAAACGCCGAAAATGGGCTTAAATCAAATCGCCGCTGATAATCAATTGGTTGCAAAACCAAGTTTTCAGGCGCAAAGCAAAGAAAGTATATTCACCACACGCAGAACGGTCAAACAGCGCATGGTTTGAGCCGAAATTTCGCCTGCGGAGATGGGCAACTCCACACGCGGTAATTACCAACTTCGCGTGCGGCGTTTGCAATCTTCGCGTGCGGCGTTGGTAAACGCCCTGTGCCATACCTCAAAACGCCGCACTTCATCATGCAAAATATTGTAAAGATTTTTGTTGCTGTACGGTAAGGTTATTTCATCATTACCTGCACCCTTCTAACCATCGGCATTTAGTGCAAAATGTGATTGTCAGGGGCTTGGTTCGCCCCAAAGGGTGTGGAATCACCCCACCTCGGCCTTCGGCCACTCCTCCCCTTACAGGGGCGGAGAGCAGGCATCCTAACTCCCCTCCCATCTAAGGGGAGGGGCGGAGAGCAGGCATCCTAACTCCCCTCCCATCTAAGGGGAGGGGTAGGGGTGGGGTAACAACTAAAAGGCAGTTCCCGAGAGGCAATTTTTTGCATTTTATATAATGGTAGATGTGCTTTTTGTAGCAGAAATGACCGATATCATGATTTATTTCGTGCTTTTTTGCAAAATCTTTGCAGCCCTTCTTTGAGGAATGATGAAATTTTGCTAACTTTGTAAGGCGAAACTTACAAAGAGACATAATTCCGACCTCAATACTCAAATTCCCAATAATTACCATTTTATTAACTCTTAATTTCCACAACATGAAGAAAGTTACGCTACTTCTTGCGGTGCTTCTCGGCTTCGGATTGGCCTCCCGTGCGGAAGGCTATGAAGACTTAGTCTATGAGAACGGCATCGTTCAAATCTCCACGTCGGAGGATTTGAGAAACTTTGCCTTGGCAGTCAACGAGGGCAACACGGAACTTGATGCCGTGCTGACTGCTGATATTGACTACGAGGATTTCGTGATGATAGGTGATATCGGCGACCACAAGTATGCCGGTACCTTCGACGGCAAGTTCCATTGCATCACCTACAATGTAACGTTCAATGCTGCCAGCTCCGGCCTGTTCGGCGGCCTGTCGGGCACAGTGAAAAATCTAAAGGTGGACGGCACCATTACCACCGGTATAAACAAAATTGGCGGTATCGTGGGCGAGTGCTTCGCAGGCACCATCGAGAACTGCTATTCATCGGTCGACATCATTGGTACAGCCGTGTTAGATGCCTGCTATGCCGGTATTTGTGCACGATGCAGTGCAGCCGGTGTGGTCATCCGCAATTGCATCTACGACGGCACCATTGAAACTCCGGGAGCAGGCAACATGGCCAGTATCGTGGGTTGGGCCGGCGATGGCTGCAACGCTACCGTCACAGGCTGTGTGTTCACCGGAACCATCATCGGCGACGAAGCTTATCCTAACGAGAATGTCAGCTACACCATTGCGCGCCGCCCAACAGTCGTATCGGTAAGCAACTGCTTCTATGTAAACGAATGGGTTACCTATAACGAGGGCAGTACTCAGGTGACAGAGGAGCAGGTGGCATCTGGAGAACTCTGCTATATGCTCAATGGCGACCAGACTGAAATCAGCTGGTGGCAGACGCTTGGCACCGATCTTGTTCCGCTGCCCTTCTCGAGCAGCCAGCAGGTCTATGCCGCAGGTAATCTGGACTGCACAGGCTACAGCGCCGACGGCTCGGATCTCACCTTTTCCAATACAAAGACACAGGACATCCCCGACCACGAATATGAGAACGGCTTCTGTATCATCTGTGGTAAGGCAGATCCCAGCATGGCTCCTTTGGTTGACGGCTTCTATCAGATAGAAACAGCCGATCAGTTTGCTTGGTTCGCAGGTCTCGTAAACGGCGGAAACAATACTGCCAATGCGAAATTGCTGGATGATATCGACATTTCCGACCTTGACTTTACCGTTATCGGTACAAGCAGCAACCATTACAAGGGTATCTTCGACGGTAACTACAAGACCTTGACGGTTGACCTCTTTGCCGAAACGAGCAGTTGGGGCCTGTTCCGCTACCTCGACGGCACTATTCAGAACCTGCGGATGGATGGCTACCTGACCAGTCCTTACAACAAGGTTGGCCCGTTCGTCGGCGAAATATTCGGCGGAAAGATCCTGAATTGCGTGAGCGAGGTTCAGATTACAAGCGAGTATGGAAGCGATGCTGCCATTGCCGGTTTTGCTGGTCGCGGCAGTGCCGACGGTTCTACCATTGAGAACTGTATCTTTGCCGGCACCATTTCGGGTACGGGTTACAACTGCGCCGCCTTCATCGGATGGTCAGGCTCCCGGTCAACCCTTACGAATTGCGCTTTCACCGGTACTATCGACATCGATACCAGTCAGGGCAATGCCTACACCTTTGCACGCAATCCGGACAATGTGACTTGCAACAATTGCTATTTCGTCAACGAGTTCGGTTCGCATCAAAACAATACAACCCAAGTAACGGCCGAAGATGTCACAAGCGGCATGCTTTGCTACATGCTCAATGGCGACCAGTCGCAAATCATTTGGAATCAGACCATAGAAGACGACAGAATCCCTGTCCCGTTCCCCACTCACGAACGCGTTTACAAAGCTGGCGATGTTTGCGGTAATGCTTACGATGCAGACTCCTATGCAGACTTTGTTCAAAAGGTTCTTGCCGCAGAACGTGGATATTGCACAGACCTCCTGGCACAGAAGAGCCTTGTGGAGAGCTATCAGGACGCATTGGATGCTCTGGAGAATTGCTCTGACATAGATGCCTTCATGGCTAAATGGAACGAAAACCTCGAATTGCGTGCCAGCGTCATCTCTTGTGCAGAAGCTTACGCTGCTTACAAGGCAAAAGTAGAGGATACAGACAAGTATCTGGTAGAACACGACGATTTCTCTGGCTCGAAGCGTACGGAACTGGAGGAATACCTGCGCACATATGATGAACCCAGCGCCACATTCCCCAGAGGAACAGCTCTCTATATCTTGGAAGAGTGCGAACTTTCCGAAGAAGAGATTAGAGCAGAAACCCAAAAGATAGATGCAATGCTGGAAGCTGCAATCACGGAAGAACCTTCTGCAGGAACAGACATGACGATGCTGATAACCAACCCCACCTTCGTGGATGGCTTCAACGGTTGGGAAGGCCAACTCGGAACCGGACATGCTGGGGCAGAAGGCAGCACAATGCATGCGGCTGAATGCTGGAATAGTACTATGGATATGTCCCAGACCATTACAGGCCTTGCAAATGGTATCTATGAGGTACAAATCAATGGCGCGTTCCGTCCCTATCCGGGTGCCGACGACCTGTTAAATACTAACTATGCCGCCATGCTCATGGCAAACGGAGTAGCCAACTATTTTCAGGTGCTCATCGAAGATATGCTCCCCTCAGCCGATGCTGTGGATGGCATCAACTGTAACCTTACAGGAGAATATCCCGACTTCGAGGCAATGGACTTCGAAGGCAACGACGGCTATGTGCCCCGTGGACTGGTAGGCTATTGCAGAGCATTCGAGAGCGGACGCTACCAGAATGCAATCCTCGCGAATGTCACCGACGGCACCCTGACGATTGGAATCAAGGTGCTCGGCACAGGCCATGAGAACGACGCCCTGGGCTTCGGCAACGTGAAGCTCATCTATCATGGCGAGCTGGACCAGGCCGGTGCAGGTCTCGACAATGTCCTGGAGTCACAGGCAGCACGTGCTAATACGATACTCAATAAATATGAGTACAAAGCCGACGAATATACCATCTATCCCAACTTCTCTGAAGAGATAAAGAAGAAGCTGGGATTTGCGATAACTGCAGCGGAAAGCGCAGTAAGCAATGAGGCAAAGCTTGCCGTTGTTGAGCAGTTCTCCGAACTCTTCCAAGAAGTATATGATTGCAAGAAAGCTTACATCCATCTGATGCAAGAATATGACAAACTCAACGACATGATGAGTGATATGAGCGCATTCTTCAACGAAACGGAAGTGAATGAAATCAATACGCTTCTGGAGCAGCTAATCAGCTACTACGAGGGTGCTGCGTCTGCCGAGGAAGCTCAAAAAGACCATCTGTCAGCTCTCTCGTTCATGCCTAAGAAGGTGGATGGTGTATATCAACTAGGCACTCCAGTCGAACTGGTTCTGTTTGCAGAACTTGTAAATGCCGGCGAGACAGATGCCGATGCAGTTGTGACAAACGACATCGATGCTTCTGATGGCGATATGCCGATGATCTCAACAGTGGACAACAAATATGCAGGCACCTTCGACGGCCAAGGCCACACTATTACCTATACCATGTATGCAACCGAGGAGGGCGTAGGTCTCTTCCGAGCTCTTACCGGCACCATCAAGAACCTGAATGTTGCAGGTACCCTCAATACTTCCATGAAGAAGGCAGGCGGCATTGTTGCCGAGATTTTCGGCGGCACGATACAGAACTGCATCTCTTCGGTCAATATCGAATCCGACTTCAATGACGATGCTGCATACGCAGGCATAGCTTTCCGTGCCAGTGCTGCGGGATGTGTCGTCAAGGATTGTATCTATACCGGTACCATCAATGCTCCCGATGCATTCAACCTGTCAGGTATCTTGGGCTTCACGGGCAGCGACTGCTCTTCTACCGTCAGCAACTGCCTGTTCATGGGCACCATTATCGGAAACGACAAGAGTACGGATAACCCCTCATATACCATCTCTCGCAACCCATCCGTTTCGACTGTGGTGAACTGCTACTACATGAATGGCTTTGGTCTTCCCAATGAGGGCTCTGTTGAGGTAACAGCCGAGCAGATTGCAAGTGGCGAGGTTGCCTTCCTGCTCAATGGTGACCAGAAGGACATCCAGTGGACTCAGACGCTTCCCGGTGACAGCTATCCTATTCCGTTCCCCACTCGCGGCATTGTTTATGCCAACGGCTCACTCAAGTGCGACGGCAAGACTCCCGTGGATGGAACAACGGTTACGTACAGCAACACCGAGGGCAGCACCATCGAAGACCATAACTTCGAGAATGGCTTCTGCACAGAATGCGGCACTCCCGACCTCACGATGGCACAGCTTATCGACGGCTTCTGGCAGATTGGCACGGCAGAGCAGCTTGTATGGTTTGCCAAGAAGGTTAATCGCGGCGACACCAAGGACAATGCCCAGCTGACAGCCGACATCGACCTGAGCAAGGTGATGGACGAGTTCCCCATGATTGGTACTACAAGCAAGAAGTACGAAGGCATATTCGACGGCCAGTGCCACGCTGTCAACATCAATAAGGTGAATGAGGCAGAAGGCTTCGGCTTGTTCCGTGCCTTGAGCGGTACCGTTAAGTATCTGCGCACTACTGGTACGATCAACACGTCGGCCAAGAGAATCGGCGGTATTGTCTGCGAGGTATATGGCGGCACCATCGAGAATTGCGAGAGCGCAGTCGAGATAATATCCACCTTCAGCGGTGATGCCCTTACCGGTGGTATCGTGGGTCGCGGCAGCGGCGACGGCAGCGTCATCAACAACTGTCTGTTCAGCGGCTCTCTCAAGAGCGAGACTGCATGGAACTGTATTCCTATCGTTGGCTGGTGCGGAAATGTAACCTACATCTCCAATACCCTTTCCGCAGGAACTATTGATGTGCCTCTCTACGCTAATGGTACTCCCTATTCTCTGGCTCGCAACCCAGGCAATGCTAAGTGTACAAACAGCTACTTCTTGACTCAACTTGGTGATGTGAACGAAAACACTTCACAGGTAACTGAGGAGCAGTTGGAGAATGGCGAAGTGTGTGCTATGCTGAATGAAGGTCAGGAAACTGCTCAATGGACGCAAGTCGGAGCATATCCCATTCCATTTGCCGGAACTGACTATGCAGATGGCATCAGAACGATTGTCAATGATCATTTGACTGGTAGCGATGCTATATACAACCTGGCTGGTCAGCGTGTAAGCAAGGTTCAGCAGGGCAGGATTTATATTGTGAACGGCAAGAAAGTTCTGTTCTAATATGTGGAATAAAGGGGCAAGGGACTTTCCTTGCCCCTTTATGTTTTTCTCTATATAATATATAATGTATAGAAAGGTATTCATTCTGGCTGTGTGTTTGTCTGTGGCGGCAGTCGCAGTTCAGGCCACCCCTACCTTCAACAAGGCGCATGGAGTATGCAAAAGCCCGTTCTTGCTGAAGATAAAAGGTGAGGAGGCGGGTGCAGTCGTCAGATATACTACGGATGGTAGCGAGCCCACAGCAGAAAGCCCGCAATTCACGACAAACCTCTATGTCGACGGCACCACTGTCTTTCGCGCAGCCGAGTTCCGGGACGGTGTCAGGTGCTCCGACATCGCAACGTCATCCTATATCTTTCCTGGCGATATCCTTGCGCAGCCTGCTTTGCCAGAAGGTTATCCGGAAACATGGGGCTATTTCAGTTCCGGTGGCGGAATAGCGCCTGCCGATTATGAGATGGACCCCGAGCTGACATCGGAGCGCGTGTATGCCAAGAACATCAAGGATGCTTTCTACTCCATTCCTACGCTCTCCATCGTTACGGACAAGGAGAACCTCTTTAACAAAAAAAAGGATGAGGCGACAGGCGGAATCTACATTTATACAGGCGATACGGAAAGCAACGGGCGTGGATGGGAACGTCCGGCTTCTATAGAACTGATGGGTAACGGGCATGACCTCTCTACCACTTGTGCCCTGAAGATTCATGGCGGTCAGGGGCGTGTGCCCGAGAAGAATCCAAAACATTCTTTCCGCCTCACTTTCAAAGAAGAGTATGGTGAGAAAACCCTCAGATATCCCATCTATGGCGAAGATAATGTGGCGCGTTTCAATTCGCTCATCGTTCGCACATTCTATAATTATTCATGGATTCATTCTGATGCCACGCAGCGCAACAGAGCTCAGTACTGCAGGGACTTGTGGGCACGACGCATGCAGAAGCGCATGGGCTACCATACAAGCGACGGACTCTATGTGAATGTTTTTATCAATGGCCTTTATTGGGGGCTATATAATCTGTCGGAACGCATTGACGACCTTTACTGCAAATATCATTTCGGCGGCTTGAAAATCGAATACGATGTAATAAAACGAGAAGATTACCTTGAGGCTGCAGAAGGTACACTCGACAAGTGGAACCAACTGATGCGTCTCTCGGAAAAGGCTTATTTGCCAGACACATATAAGGTCATTATCGGGGAATTGCCGCAAAAAGCAGGCGAAGGGACTGAGGTCCTCCTCGAGGTTGACAACTTTATCGACTACATGCTCATCAACCACTATTGCGGGAATGCCGACTGGGATCATCATAACTGGATTGCCGTTTGCAACAGGGATGATTCAACGCAGGGATTCCGCTTTATCTGCTGGGATTCGGAGCAGACTTTGTTCAGCGCTTCCAAAAATGTTCTTGACATAAACAACCGAGATTGCCCGACATACCTTTTCCAGAACATGATGAAGAATGCTGCTTTCAAGCGTCGGTATATAGATCGAGCCTACAAGCATCTGGAGGATGAAGGCGGTCTGCTTCGCTCTGAGAAGGCACAAGAGCTTTGGGACAGTTTGCAAAGCGTCATATCGTTGGCTGTTTATGCGGAGTCGGCTCGTTGGGGAGACTATCGCAAGGATGTGCATCCAAGCGGCACGCGTGAGCTTTATCGGGCTGATGTCCATCATGCCAATGAGAACAGGAGAATGCATGAGGAGTTCTTCCCTCAGCGCACGGCAAACCTTATCGCTCAGCTCAAGAAGAAAGGCTGGTATTCCAACACTCCCGCCCCTGTGTTTATGCTAAACGGGAGAGACTTGGCGGAGGGTGATACCATACTCCTCTCCGACAGACTTACGCTTTCGCAAGGCTCTTATATCATGTACACCACCGATGGCAGCTATCCTGTCTCGTGGATGGACAATGTGGCTGGAGAAGAAACATCGGAGGCCAATCGCTACAGCCTTGAGAACATCGCTCCAACGCTTGCCCCAGGGCCTGCTACACTTCGGGCCATCAGCAAGAATGGCGCCGACTGGAGTGCAACTGTCACCCGCAATGTTTATGTGCTTGATGAGGATGACCCCACCTTTGCCATCGCGCCCAATGCAGTCTCTCCCTCAAAAAACGGACTCTACAATATGTCCGGTCAGCAATTGTCAAAGACGCAGGGCAGAGGCCTGTATATCTTAAACGGAAAGAAATACGCATTTTAGTTTGCGGTTCATGGTGCATAATTCATAATTATTTTATACTTTTGCACACAGAACAGCAAATCGTAAATGGAAAATGATTAAAAGGTAAACAGTAAGATGGCTACAGACATACGGAACAAGTACATTGCAGTTTCATACAAACTCTATTCCAAAGGTGCCGACGAGACACCCGAACTGATTGAAGAGACTGCCGAAGGCGAACCCTTTATCTTTGTAAGCGCCTTGGGAATGACGCTCGATGCGTTCGAGGCTAAGATAGTGCCTTTGAAGGAGGGCGACAAGTTCGATTTCACGCTCGACTCGAGCGATGCTTATGGCGAATACGAGGCTTCGGGAAAGCAGTCGCTTCCTCGTAAGGTTTTCGAAATCAACGGCAAACTCGACTCGCGCTTCATCTTCGAAGGCGCCGTAGTGCCTCTCGCAAGTCCCGACGGAGCGCGTTTCAACGGCACTATCGTCGAGATTGGAAAAGAGGCGATAACTGTCGACCTCAATCATCCTCTGGCAGGCAAGAGCCTGAACTTCGTAGGTGAGGTTCTGGAGAGCCGCGAGGCAACAAACGACGAGGTTCGCGACGCCCTCAACCAGATTACGGGTTGTGGTGGCGGCTGCGGAGGCTGTGGCGGCGGCAGCTGCGACGGCTGTGAAAGCAAAGGCGAGGGTTGCGGCGGCTGCAAGTAGGAGGCGAAAAGTATTCTAACTCAAGAACGGATAAACTACATACTACCTACAAAACACTTAAAAGACAATATACAATGAAAGCAAGAAACATTTTAGCAACCTTGCTTCTGATGGTAGCAGGTTTGCAGACAGCAACGGCACAGAAGATGGTTGTCACGCTGAACGACAATAGCAAAGTAACTTACAGTATTTCGCAAGTAAAGGAAGTCTCGTTTGTAGAACCCGGGGAGCACGACTATGTCGACCTTGGCTTGCCAAGCGGCACATTGTGGGCAACATGCAACGTGGGCGCCAGCAAGCCCGAGGAATATGGCGATTACTTTGCCTGGGGCGAGACAGAGCCGAAGGACCACTATGACTGGAACACGTACTTTGACACTGATGATAATGGCAGTACGTTCAAGAAGTATAATAGCAATGGTGGTCTGACTGAACTTCTTCCTGAGGACGATGCCGCTACGACTAACTGGGGCAATGACTGGCAGATGCCGAGCCTCGAGCAGATAAAAGAACTATATGACAGCGGCAACACCACGACAGAATGGACGCAGCTGAATGGCGTGGACGGCCTCAAGATAACTAGCAAAAGCAACAGCAACTCAATTTTCCTGCCCGCGGCGGGCTTCCGCTACGAAACGGGTCTCTACGACGCGGGCGTGTACGCCATCTACTGGGCGCGTACGCTTCATCCGAGCATCAACTTCTACGCGGCCGGCCTAAAATTCTATTCGAATGATATTTTAAGCGCGGTCGGCAGCGGCCGTAACTACGGCCGGAGTATCCGCCCTGTGCGCGTTAACTAATGTTGAGCTAAAGCTTCCTTGATGCTTTAACACCTCCGCATGCGTCTGAGCACCTATTGGAGCGCAAGAAGGGCGCGCTGTTAAGCGCGGAGCAGAATTAAGTCCCTCAGCCGAACAATCCCAAAACATGGCGTATGTGAAAAGTAGAAACAGATGGCAACATTGTTTGATGTCAATGTCCCTGCTATCTGTAAGCATCTGAAGAATATAACAAAGACGCACCTGCCACGCGAATGTTTTTGGGGTGCTTTTCCCCGCCCTTAATGGGGGTTACAAACGCCGCAGGCGGAAATGCCCATCGCCGCGTGCGGAATTGCCCATCGCCGCAGGCGGAAATGCCCATCGCCGCAGCCGGCGTTTGGAAGCGTCGCATGGGGAATTCTAACTTGCTGTATATCAGGAGCAAAATCGACACGCGAGTAATTCGCAAACAACACATGTGTACTTTCCAAACTACACATGTGTACTTTGCAATTTAGACACGTCTAATTTGCCAACCACACTGCAGCTGTTTACAAACTACACATGACAATCGTTAATTTTTCATCTTCAATTTCCGATTTTCAATTATATGTTGTACCTTTGCACCCAATAAACCTTTAGTTCTTCACATATAATATGAACTCAATAGGAACGCTTTTCTGCCTCACCTCTTTCGGAGAGAGTCATGGACCGGCCATTGGCGGCGTCATCGACGGCATGCCTGCTGGCATTGAAGTAGATATGGTTTTCGTCCAGAAGGAGTTGGCTCGTCGCAAACCCGGCCAGAGTAACCTCACCACAGCTCGCAAAGAGGAGGACGAAGTGGAGTTGCTGAGCGGCATCTTCGAGGGCAGGACGACGGGCTGCCCCATCGGCTTCCTCGTTCGCAACACCAATCAGCACAGCCAGGACTACGAGAACATGCGAAATGTGTTCCGCCCTTCGCATGCCGACTTTACCTACGAGCAGAAGTACGGCATCCGCGACCATCGCGGTGGCGGTCGCAGCTCGGCTCGCGAAACGATTAGTCGAGTTGTGGCTGGAGCCTTTGCAAAACTTGCCCTTCGTCAGCTTGGCATCAGCATTCAGGCTTACACGCAACAGGTTGGCGACATCGCTCTTCCTGGTTCATACAACGATTATGACCTCTCGAGGACGGAAGAGAATGCAGTTCGTTGTCCTGATGAAAAGGTGGCAGAGCAGATGTTTCAACTCATTATGAAAGTGAAGGCGGAAGGCGATACGATAGGCGGCGTAATAGCTTGTGTTGTAAAAGGTTGTCCTGTTGGACTTGGAGAGCCGGTTTATGGCAAGTTTCAGGCGAGACTTGGGGCAGCGATGCTCAGTATCAATGCTGTGAAGGGCTTCGAATACGGGCTTGGTTTCGCTGGCGCAAGCGGCAGGGGAAGTGAGCAGAACGACATCTTCGAACCGGACGGGAAAGGCGGTGTCACTACCCGCACAAACAACAGCGGCGGCATTCAAGGCGGCATCTCTAACGGACAGGACATCTGGTTCCGAGTTGCCTTCAAGCCCGTCGCCACCTTGCTTATGGAACAGGATACCGTTGACAGTCAAGGCAATGCAACGAAGCTTACTGCCCGAGGCCGCCACGATGCTTGCGTCCTGCCGAGAGCCGTCCCCGTTGTGGAAGCGATGGCTGCCATCACGATTCTCGATGCCTACTTGCTCAACAAGTCCACCCGCATTTAAGATATATTCTAAGGAGTCAAGGAGTTGAGGAGTTTTCTTCAGAAGAGGCTCCCTTATTCCTAAGATCCTTCGCCAAAGAAACAATCTCTAAGGAGTCAAGGAGTTGAGGAGTTTTTCAGAAGATACTCCTTTACTCCTAAACTCCTTAGGAAAAGAAACTATCTCTACGGAGTCAAAGAGTTACGGAGTATCTTCGGAATAACTAAAACTCCTCTCCTCCTAAACTCCTTAGACAGAAAAAAGTAAATGGATAGAAACTACACATACCGCCTGCTGAAGTGCCTCTACGAGGTACACAGCCAGTTGGGGCCAGGCCTTCTGGAGAGCATTTACGAAGAGGCCGTCGCCAAGGAACTCACGGCACAAGGCTTTCACGTGGAGCGCCAAGTGCCTGTTCCTGTCTTTTACAAGGGCGAGCGTCTGCAGAACGACCTGCGTCTCGACCTGATAGTTGATGACTGCATAATCCTCGAACTTAAGAGTGTCACCGAGTATCGCAAGCTCTTCGAGAAGCAGCTCTTCACCTACCTCGTGCTGAAGAACTGTGAAATGGGCTATGTCGTTAATTTTAATGAGGAGTCTCTGCGGGACGTCATCCATGGGGTGTATAATTCCTGCTACACCAATCTCTAAGGAAGAATGTATCTCAACTCCCAACTCCTTCGCCAGAAATATTTCTAAGGAGTCAAGGAGTCAAGGAGTTTTTTTTTCAGGAGATACTCCTATACTCCTAAACTCCTTAGATATAAAAAAGGTCGCATTCTCCCAAAACTATCTCTGAGGAGTCAAGGAGTCAAGGAGTTTTTTTCAGGAGATACTCCTATACTCCTAAACTCCTTAGAAAAAAATCGCACTCGAAACTATCTCTAAGGAGTCAAGGAGTTTTTTAGAAGATGCTCCTTTACTCCTAAACTCCTTAGACATAAATATGCTCCTTAGACATAGTGCTCAAGGAGTCTTATCTTCATGCAAGTCCACCCAAATGGGTAAGTGATCGCTGATGCCTCCCTTATAGATAGGGCCTTGAAAGGTGCGCGACGGCGTGCCTTTCTCTGTTAGGAGGAACGGGAAGCGTCCTATAGAAACCCTTTTGCTGATAAAAGGTAAAAGGCTGGGACTTACAAGGATATGGTCCAGGAATCCCCACACCTTTTGGAAGTAATATGTGCCTTGCTCTTGTCTCAGTTCCTTTCGGTCTTGTGGCATGAGTGATGTCAAACGCTTCCCAATCTCTCGAAAGATTTTGTCCGTTGGTTCTGCATTGAAGTCGCCCATAAGCAAGACGCTTTTGCCTTCCAATTCATCCAACAGGTTGCATAGTGTAGCGACGGTAAGCTTGCGATGCGCATCACCTTCTCTGCCACTTCCGGCTCGACTGGGCAGGTGTGCTATAATAATATGTAATGTGTCGGAAAGCGTGGGGCAAAGTCCCCAGACATGCAGGATGTCGCGAGTCGGGCGGAAACCTTGTTCGGCCGATGGAATGCGAACGGCTTTGTGCCCCAAAGGATGGAACTGGAGCGAGTCGTAGAGCATCGCCACATCTATGCCTCGCACATCTGGCCCTTCTTCATGGATGTATGAATAGCGAGCTCTGCGGAGCGGACTTCTGCGCGTCAAATCGCGAAGGACCGTGTCGTTCTCCACCTCACACATCCCGACAACCATCGGCCAGGCATTGTCGCCGGCTATTGCGGCAATGGTGCGCGACAGGTCGTCCAGCTTCTTCCAATAGCGTCTTCTTGTCCAATGATAGCTTCCTTCGGGCAAGAACTCCTGGTCTTCCTTGAGCGAGTCGTGCTGGCAGTCGAAGAGATTCTCCACATTCCACCAGGCAATCCGTTGTGCCCTTGGTGCAGAGCAAGACAGGAGCATCAGAAGGGCAAGAATGTATCTCATAGTATTGCTGTCCGCTAAACTCAAATGAGCAATAATCTCATAGGAACGACGTGTTGTAGCCTCTCATCTCTTTTCGCAAGGCTTTGGCTTTGCCGTCACAGACCTCGTCGAGCCGCGCCCAGAAACGAGGGCTGTGGTTCATCTCGAGCCGATGCGTCAGTTCGTGTTGCAAGACATAATCCTGCAAGTGTCGGGGCAGAAGTACCAAGTAGAGGGAGAGGTTGATGCTGCCTTTCGAGCTGCAACTGCCCCAGCGGCCTTTGGCAGAAGATACTCGGACGGCATTCACGCTGATTCCTCGCTCCTTAGCCATCTTGAGGAGCCGCGGCACGAGTCGCTCCTTCACTCGTTTCCGTGCGAAAGCTTCAAGCGTCTTCGCTATCCAAGCCTGCACGTTTCTGTCCGCCAGCACTTCTGCCGACTGATAATAGCAGACGACGCCAGCCTCGTCCATTTCCGCCCTTACAAACGACACATCCTTCTGCTCAAACCTCAGCCGGAAGTCCTCGGCGTCGATATGAGTCTCAGGCGTAAACTTATTGACCATTAATCATTGACCATTGACCATTGTCACAGCTTCACCTTTTTCTTGGCGGCTTTCGATTCGTTCTGCAGGCGGTCGAGAGCGGTGACGGCATAGGTGTACTTCGTTTCGCCCCCTTGATACGGCAGAGCGAGTATCGTGTTTCGAGTGATGCAGAGTATCTTGGAGGCATCGTTCAGGTCGACTTTCTCGCCAGGACCGAAGCGATACACAACATATTGCTGAGCCTTATCCATCTCGCTCTTTGCCTTCGGAGCCGTCCAGAAGAGCATCGGACCGTCCTCTGTCCAAACGACAGCCGTCTTGCGAGGCTTGCCTGGAGCTTTGCCGTCAATCCAGGGCATCTGGGGTTGCAGGGCAGGAGTGCTGTGGTAAACCTGCCGCAAGATGTCTTGATAGTTGCCTACATTCTCGCAGACAGCCGCAGCATACCATTGGCAACTGCCTTGAATGCCTGGCAGAGAGCGCTGCAATTCGTACTTGCGCTGCATTTGATGCTGATTGGGATTCGTCAGGTCGGCTGCCTTTACCGTCCGATTGACGTCCTGCCCGACAAAGACAGGGCGCTGTCCGGCATTCGCGCTCCACCAACGGATGAGCGTCTCGTAGTCGGCAAGCTTGTGGCCAATCTCCCAATATATCTGCGGAATGTTGTAGTCCACCCAACCTTTGCGCACCCATTCTAGCACATCGGCATAGAGGTCGTCGTAGTTCTGCGTACCGTTCGTGGCGCTGCCATTCGGGTCGCTTTTCTGATTGCGATAGATGCCGAAAGGCGACACGCCGAACTTCACCCAAGGCTTCACCTGGCGTATCTGCTGGCACATCTGCTGCATGAACTTGTTGACGTTCTGACGGCGCCAGTCGCCCCGACTCATGCCGCCTCCGTACTTGTTATAGGAAGCATCGTCGGGGATGGGAACGCCTGCGACGGGGTAGGGGTAGAAGTAGTCGTCCACATGGATGCCGTCCACATCATAACGCCTCACGATGTCGCACGTCACCTGGCAGATGTAGTCGCGGTTCTCGGGCTGTCCCGGGTCGAAGAGGAAGAGCCCGTCGTAGTTGAAGAAGCGTTCGGGATGCCGGGCATACTCATGATTCGAAGCCAGAGCCGTCGTGCCCTTCGTCTTGGCGCGATACGGGTTGATCCAGGCATGCAGTTCCATCCCTCGTGCATGGCATTGCTCAATCATCCATTGCAGAGGGTCCCAAAAAGGATTGGGAGGAAGGCCTTGCTGACCGGTAAGGTAGCGGCTCCACGGCTCCAACTGACTGGGATAGAGCGCATCGCCCTCCACGCGAACCTGGAAGAAGATGGCGTTGATGCCGTCCTTCTGCAGGTCGTCGAGCTGGCTTGTGAGCATCGCTTGCATGCGGTCGCGACCAATGTTCTGGAACTGTCCGTTGACGGCCTGAATCCAAGCCCCGCGGAATTCTCTCTTGGGATTCTGTCCCATCGCAGTTGCCGCTACCAGGAGCAGCAAAATAAGTAGTTTGTGCTTCATAATGCCGCAAAGTTACGAAAAAAAATGGGAATTGAGGAAAAGAACTGAGAATTATTTTATACCTTTGTACTTAATATATGGCAAAGCATGACTAAATCCGCGATACATAGGCCCAGCGTGCTGCTGATTTACACGGGCGGCACGATTGGCATGAGGGAGAACCCTGCGACGGGGGCTTTGGAGAGTTTCAACTTCGACCTCATCCTCGACGAGGTGCCCGAGCTCCGGCGCTTCGACTACCGGATTCATGCCTGCACTTTCGATCCGCCCATCGACTCGAGCGATATGGGGCTGGAGCATTGGGCGCGTATCGTCAGGATTATCGCGGACCATTATAACAGCTACGACGGCTTTGTCATCCTGCACGGCACAGACACGATGGCCTACACGGCGTCTGCCCTCAGCTTCATGCTCGAGAATCTGGGCAAGCCCGTCATTCTTACTGGTTCGCAACTGCCGATTGGCAAGCTTCGTACAGACGGAAAGGAGAATCTCATTACCGCCATCGAGATAGCTGCTGCGAGGCATGAGGACGGCTCCCCCGTTGTGCCTGAGGTCTGCATCTATTTCAAGGAGAAACTGATGCGGGGCAACAGGACGACGAAGATTAACGCGGAGCAGTTCAACGCCTTCCGCTCGTTCAACTATCCCGACTTGGCGACGGTCGGAATACACATCAAGTTCAACGAGGCAGCCATCCGAAAGCCCGACCCCAGCAGGCCTCTCAAGCCGCACTACCTCGTGGATTCCAACGTCGTGGTGCTCACGCTTTTCCCTGGCATACAGCGCAATCTGGTGCATGCCGTGCTCAACATCCCAGGCCTGAAAGCGGTCGTGATTCGTACGTTTGGCGCAGGAAACGCTCCTCAGCTGAAGTGGTTCAAGGAGGAGCTGAGCGAAGCCAACGAGCGAGGCCTCATCATGGTGAACATCACCCAGTGCCAAGCGGGTGCCGTCCACATGGGGCTTTACGAGACGAGCCTGCCCTTGATAGAGGCCGGCGTGATAAGCGGTTACGACAGCACGCCGGAATGCGCTATTGCGAAGCTCATGTTCCTGCTCGGCCACAAGCTGCCTGCGGAAAAGATACGTGAGATGATGAATAGCGACCTCTGCGGCGAAATCACCAAGTGAAGCCTGTTTTTGCAGTTTTCTTTGAAAAAATCTTGACACTTTTCGGGCGGTTTTCGGGCATGCCGCATGGCATCCTTACAAACGCCGCGTGCGGAGATGGCAAACGCCGCGTGCGAAGTTTGAAATTTCCCCACGCGGAATCGGCTGATTCCGCACGCGGAAAATCGACGAAAAGCGTGTAAAAACGGCTCTTTTTGTAAGGTGGAGATGCCAATTCCGCAATGTTCGACCTCTAACCCCCGATTTTAATGTTCTGATTATCATCGGAAATTCGATTTAAGCCCTTGTTTTGTGTTTGGGGTACCAAAGTGCCACCGAACAAAAAACAGGCCGTCAGAGAGCGTCCCGTCGGAAAAATATTGACAAATTCGGCATGCAGTTTTGTATGGGTTGTGCTGCCGGACAAGCAAATTCTTCATTCTTCTCGTATAATTCTGATTGTGGAATTGTGCATTATGAACTTTTTTTCGTATCTTTGCAGGATAATTTGCAGGAAATGGAAGATTGCATTCAGATAAAAGGGGCTCGAGTCAATAACCTCAAGAACATAAGTCTTGAGATTCCTCGGGGCAAGCTGGTGGTTATCACGGGCTTGAGTGGAAGCGGCAAGAGTAGTCTGGCTTTTGATACGCTTTATGCGGAAGGGCAGAGGCGATATGTGGAGAGCCTGAGCGCATACGCCAGGCAGTTCCTCGGCCGCATGAACAAGCCGGAATGCGATTACATCAAAGGCCTTCCCCCGGCCATCGCCATCGAGCAGAAGGTGACGAGCCGCAATCCGCGAAGCACGGTCGGAACGAGCACGGAGATTTACGAGTACCTGCGTCTCCTCTTTGCCCGCATCGGCCGCACCTTCTCGCCCATAAGCGGAAAGGAGGTGAAGCGCCACACGACCGAAGATGCCGTCGGGTGTATGCTTGCTCAGCCCGAGGGCACGAAGCTGATGGTGATGTGCCCCATCCTCTGTCCCGAAGACCGCACCCTCGAGCAGCAGCTTGAGATGTATCGCAAGAGCGGCTTCGCCAGGGTGCTCGTCGGAGATGATGTGGTGAGAATAGAGGAGGTTAACTCTCAACTCTCAACTCTCAACTCTCAACTTTATCTTGTCGTCGACCGCTTGACGGCTGGCAGCGACCGCGACACGATAGCCCGACTCGTGGATTCCTGCGAAACGGCCTTCTATGAAGGGCACGGGACTGCCATCCTGCAGTTTGTTCCTGACTCCCCGGCCTCTTTCAGCGAGAACGACAGACACATCTTCTGCACGCGCTTCGAGGCAGACGGCATCACCTTCGAGGAGCCGACCGACAAGCTCTTCGCCTTCAACTCCCCAGTCGGCGCATGTCCCGAGTGCGAGGGCTTCGGCCAAGTCATAGGCATCGACGAGCAGATGGTCATTCCCAACACGGCAATGAGCGTTTACGAAGGCGCGGTTGTGTGCTGGCGCGGCGAGAAGATGAGCGAGTGGAAGGAGTGGTTCATCCGCATGAACTCGGAGCGCGGCTTCCCCATCTTCAAGCCCTACTTCGAGCTGACGCAGGACGAGAAGGACTGGCTCTGGCACGGCGTTCCCTCGAACCGGAAGATGAAGCCCGAAACGCTCTGCGGAAAGGAAGTCCTTGTGCCGGAAAGCTGGCAGGTAATGCCCGAGGAGCGCGAATGGGGTTTGCTCTCCATCGATGCCTTCTTCGACTTCCTGCGGCAAGGGCAGTACAAGATACAGAATCGCGTCATGCTGGCTCGCTATCGTGGTAAGACGATATGCCCCAAGTGTCATGGCACACGCCTTCGCCCTGAGGCCAGTTATGTGAAGGTGGGCGGGAAGAGCATTACCGAACTGGTGAACATATCGGTCAGCGAGTTGCTGCCTTGGGTGGAAAGCCTTAAGCTCAGCGAACACGAAGAGACGATAGCCAAGCGCATCCTCACGGAGATAAAGAACCGCCTGCAATACCTGATGGATGTGGGCTTGGGCTACTTGACGCTCAACCGGACCTCCAACAGCCTGTCCGGCGGCGAGAGCCAGCGCATCAACCTCGCCACCTCGCTGGGCAGCAGTCTCGTGGGCAGTCTCTACATCCTCGACGAACCCAGCATCGGCCTTCATAGCCGCGACACAGAGCGCCTCATCAAGGTCTTGAAGCAGCTTCGCGACCTGGGCAATACCGTCATTGTGGTCGAGCACGACGAAGAGATTATCCGTTCTGCCGACTGGCTTATCGACATCGGTCCCGAGGCAGGAAGATTGGGCGGCGAGGTCATCTTTAATGGTCCGACCGAAGACATCAGCTCTGCTGGCGAATCCTCTCACACTTTGCGCTTCCTGACCGGTTCGGAGGTAATTCCTTTGCCCTCTTCCCGTCGCAAATCGAGCAGTTACATCGAGGTGAAGGGAGCCCGAGCCAACAACCTGAAGGGCATCGATGTGCGTTTCCCCTTGGGCGTGATGACTTGTGTCACAGGCGTTAGCGGTAGCGGAAAGAGCAGCCTCGTTCGCGACATCTTCTATAATGCGATGAAACGTCAGCTCGATGAGGTGGCCGACCGTCCGGGCGAGTTCCTCTCGCTGGAGGGCGACATGAAGATGGTGAAGGCCATCGAGTTCGTCGACCAGAACCCTATCGGCAAGAGTACGCGCTCAAATCCCGTCACCTACGTCAAGGCGTGGGACGAGATTCGCAAACTCTTCGCTGCCCAGCCGCTCTCCCAGCAGATGGGCTTCACGCCGGCCTACTTCAGCTTCAATACCGACGGAGGGCGTTGCGAGGAGTGCAAAGGCGAGGGCACAGTCACCATCGAGATGCAGTTCATGGCCGACCTCGTGCTGCCTTGCGAGAGTTGCCACGGACAGAGGTTCAAGCCCGAGATACTCGATGTCCGCTTCTATGGGAAGAATGTCTGCGATGTGCTCGATATGACAATAAATCAAGCCATCGAGTTCTTCTCGGAGCACAAGGAGAAGCGCATCATCTCTCTGCTCAAGCCCCTGCAGGACGTCGGCTTGGGCTACATCAAGCTCGGGCAGTCGTCGTCCACCCTTTCGGGAGGTGAGAACCAGCGCGTCAAGCTCGCCTATTATCTGGGAGCGAGGAGCAAGGAGCAGGGAGTGAGCCCCCATACAATCTTCATCTTCGACGAACCCACCACGGGCCTGCATTTCCATGACATCCGCAAGTTGCTCGAGGCCTTCGACGCCCTCATTTCGAGAGGCCACACCATCATCATCATTGAGCACAACATGGAGGTCATCAAGTGCGCAGACCACGTCATCGACCTCGGTCCCGAAGGCGGCGATGCCGGCGGTTCCCTCCTTGCTGCAGGTACGCCCGAGGAAGTCGCCAGGTGCAAAGAAAGCTATACCGCCCGCTTCCTCCGGGAAAAACTGAAGCAGAAGTAAGGGGAGGGGAAAACAGAACACTCGGCAGGCGGCTCCTCCGTCCTCTTTCTTTAGGAGAAAAGCGAAAAGAGCAAAAAAAATAAGGAAATGCTTTCCTGTTTGCTTTTTTCTTCATATCTTTGGGGGCATATTATAACATTAAAAAGTCAATAAGATGAAAAAAGTGTATCAATTGCTGGCTTTGATAGCCGTCGTGTTTGCAGTGACAAGTTGTGAGATGAACCGCAAGAAGATTCTTACCGTCGAGGAGCTTCCCGAGGCCGCTCAGACCTATATCAAGGAGAAGATGGGCGATGCAAAGGTGCTCTATGTGAAGAAGGAACATAAGAATCTGCGAGTCAGATACAAAGTCAAGTTCGACAACCAGATGGAGCTTGAGTTCGACAGTGATGGCGAGATTTACGATATTGATGTTGACGACTAATACATAAGCTATGTTCAGCAAAGAAGACATTCTGCAGATTCAGCAGAAAGGCATCAGCCAAGCGCAGATAGAAGCGCAGTTAGAGAGTTTCCGCAAAGGCTTCGACTTCCTGAAGTTGCAAGGGGCAGCTGCTGTAGGCAAAGGCATCATCGCTCCCACGGAAGATGAAGCAGAGGCCTACATAGAGGCATGGAATGAATACAAGAAGGAGGGACATGCTGTTACCAAGTTCGTGCCTGCAAGCGGCGCTGCAAGCCGTATGTTCAAGAATATGTTCGAGTTCCTCAATGCCGACTACGATGTGCCCACTTCCGACTTCGAGAAGGTGTTCTTCGCCCACATTCACAGCTTCGCTTTCTTCGATGCCCTGAACGACGCTTGCTTCCTGAACGAAGGCAAAGGCGTGGATGCACTCATCGAGGAGGGCGATTATAAGGCTGTCGTTGAGAATATGCTTGGCGAAGAAGGCCTCAATTATGGCCAGCTGCCGAAGGGACTGTTGCAGTTCCATTGCTACGACGATTGTGCCAAGACACCTGTCGAGGAGCATCTGACGGAGGCCGCTCTCTATGCAAGCAGCAGGGGAGAGGCAGAAGTGCACTTCACGGTTAGCAGCGAGCATCGCAAGCTCTTTGAGGAACTCATCGAGCGTGCTCTGCCTGAAGCTCAGGCCGAACACAAGATTACCTACAAGGTGAGCCTGAGCGAGCAGAAGCCGAGCACGGACACGATAGCTGTCAATATGGACAATACGCCCTTCCGAACCGCTGATGGCAAACTGCTCTTCCGTCCGGGCGGACACGGAGCTCTCATCGAGAACCTCAACGACTTGCAGAGTGACATTGTCTTCATCAAGAACATCGACAATGTGGTGCCCGACAGGCTGAAGGCCGATACCGTCTTCTGGAAGCAGGTCTTGGCTGGAATCTTGGTTCAGGCACAAAAGCAAACGTTTGCCTACTTGCGCCTTCTGGATGATGGTAAATACGGTCAGGCAGAACGTGCTGAGATGATTCGCTTTGTCCGTCATACACTTGGATGCGATATGCCTGGCTTGAAGGATTTGGAGGACACCGACCTGCATCTCTTCCTCCGCGACAAGCTGAACCGACCTATTCGCGTTTGCGGCGTCGTGAAGAATGTTGGTGAGCCTGGTGGCGGCCCGTTCCTTGCATACAATCCTGATGGCAGCATCTCTCTGCAGATCCTCGAAAGCAGTCAGATAGACCAGAACAATCCCGAGTATGTGGAGATGTTCGCGAAAGGCACCCATTTCAATCCCGTTGACCTCGTCTGCGCTGTTCGAGACTATAAGGGAGAGAAGTTCAACCTGCCCGACTTCGTTGACCCTGCTACAGGCTTCATTTCCTACAAGAGCAAAGATGGTAAGGAATTGAAAGCATTGGAGCTGCCAGGTCTTTGGAATGGTGCAATGAGCGACTGGAGTACAATCATGGTGGAGGTGCCTCTCACAACCTTCAACCCCGTGAAGACCGTCAACGACCTGCTTCGTCCGCAACACCAGAAGTGACCTTGGATATAAGACAATAAGAGATGAAGAAAAGGATTTTCTGTCTCTTCTTTCTTTTGGCCCAATTGACTGCTGTCTGTGCGCAGCAGTTTGTGGAAGACTCTCTGAAGGTGGATGGATTCATGCGTCGGTTCGACGTCTTTCTTCCCGAAGGAATAAAGCCTGATGCTCCGCTGGTGTTCTATCTGCATGGGTATGGTGGTCGCATATATCGAAACAATCCGATGGTTGAGACTGCTTCGCGAGAGGGCTTTGCCGTATGCATTCCTCAAGGCTTGAGAGACCCGAAGGGAAAGCCGAGTTGGAATGTGGGCTATCCTTTTCAGGAGGGTTGGAAAGTGGATGATGTCAAGTCGCTCAGCAAGATGGCCGCTTATGTGCAGAAGCGCTATCATCTGAGCCAAGAGAATACCTTCCTGACGGGAATGTCGAATGGCGGCGAGATGTGCTATCTGATGGCCTATTCCAAGCAGAAAGCCTTCAGGGCAGTCGCTCCTGTTGCGGGTTTGACGATGGTGTGGATGTATCGGGACTTGGAAGCATGCAAGCCGATTCCTCTTTTCGAGATTCACGGGACGGAGGACCGCACTTCCGAATGGACGGGCGACCTTGACAACAGAGGCGGTTGGGGAGCATATATGCCTGTTCCGCTTGCCGTAGGTTATTGGGTGGCAAAGAACCGTTGCACGAAAGAAGAGACAGAGCGAGTGGAGGGTTTGAACAAGGAAAACGGACACTACATCATCAAGCATCGTTTCACAGACAGTTCGACAGGTTGCGACGTCTGGCTCTACGAAGTCGTTGGCGGCAAGCATTCCACACATACTGAAGACATCAAGACGGGTGACGAGATTTGGAATTTCTTCAAAAAATATGTGAAATGAAAAGACATCTACTCATCCTGCTCGCCTGCCTGTCTCCTTTCCTCGCATGGAGTGCAGACAGATTCATCAAACGCGAAGTGCGTGGCGTTTGGATGGCGACTGTATATGGTATTGATTGGCCTAGCACAACAGGTTATACCACAAGCATTCGCAATAAGCAAAAGGCAGAGATGACTCAGTACTTGGATGTGCTGCAAGAGAACAACTTCAACGCCGTCTATTTTCAGGTCCGACCGATGTGTGATGCCTTTTACAAGTCCAGTTACGAGCCTTGGTCGAGTTATCTGACGGGAACGCGAGGGCGGAATCCGGGCTGGGACCCCTTAGCTTTTGTGGTAGAAGAGTGCCACAATCGCGGGTTGGAATGCCATGCGTGGGTCAATCCCTACAGATGGTCCAGCAATGCTAGTGGTTGGACTACGACTCAAGACCGCAAACTCAAGACCGCCAAGATGCTGCTCAGCTATACCAACTCGAGCGGCACGACTACCATCATTCTCAATCCCGCCCTCGATGCCACAAACGAGCGCATCGTGAATGTCTGTCGAGAGTTGATAGAGAACTACGACATCGACGGCATCATCTTCGACGACTACTTCTATCCGGGCGACGGCACACCCACCGACGCATCGGCCCCCGACTACCAGTTGTGGGCCAACGCCAACTCTGGGATGAGCATCGCCGACTGGCGCCGCAACAACGTACGCATCA